>Ga0187894_10002022_pt1 | contig 24895 bp, 19 predicted proteins | sample GBC1701081metaG_FD_136650 | JGI IMG/M metagenome (GOLD analysis project Ga0187894, IMG submission 136650) | White microbial mat communities from a lava cave in the Kipuka Kanohina Cave System on the Island of Hawaii, USA - GBC170108-1 metaG ... | reverse complement strand
CGCGCTCGGCTTCTGCGTGGTGTTGGCGTTGTCGAGATAGACGAGCGGCTTGCCGTGCACGCGCTCGTGAAGGATGGGGAAATCCTGACGGACCGCCAGGACGTCAAAGCCCGTGGCCGAGGAGGTCGGGGCAGTCATAAGGCCTGCCGATCTGAAAAGGGCGGCACCCACGCGCCGCCCAGGGTGATGCGTGCGGTCGAAACCGGCTGGACGTCTTGACGGCCAAGAGTCCTTGCGAATGAGTCACGCTGCCAATCCGTCAAGGCGCCCGCCCCGCCCCGCGGAGCGGGGCACAGCAGACAGCAAGACGAGCGAGGCGGCTGCAGATGTACCACGCGAGCGGGTCTGAGGCTCCGCCGCGCTCGGCTTACGCTTCCAACGGCAGCCGCGAGAGCAGCACCTGTTCCAACTGATCCCGCAACGGCTCGACCTGAATGCGCTCGACGATATCGCTGGCGAAGGCGTGAATCAGGATGGCTTGCGCTTCCGCTTTGCCAATCCCGCGCGCCCGCAGATAGAACATCTGCTCCGCGGACAACTGGCCAATCGTCGCCCCATGCGTACACTTCACATCGTCCGCAAAGATTTCGAGCTGGGGCTTGGTGTTGATCGTCGCCTCGTCCGACAGCAACAGCACTTTGTTCGTCTGCTTCGCGTCGGTCTTCTGCGCGTCCTGGCGAACGAAGATTTTGCCGTTGAAGACGCCGCGTCCCTGCTGATCGAGGATGCCTTTGTAGAGCTCGTGGCTTTCGCAGTGCGGCTTGGCGTGATCGATGGTCGTGTGGGTGTCGACGAGGCGCTTGCCGTCCACCAGATACAGGCCGTTGAGCGTACAGTTGATGCCTTCGCCGTCCAGCACCGCGTTGACGTCGTTCCGCGCCAGCCCGCCGCCCAGGATGATGGCGTGCGAGGAGAACGTCGCCGCGCGATCCAGATGGACGTGCATGCTGGAGATGTGCGACGCCGACAGGCTTTCGCGCTGCACGCGATAGTGATCGATGTGGCTGCCTTCCGCCGCGATGAACTCCGTCACGGCATTGGTGAAGTACTCACCGACGCCGGCGTAGGTCTCGACAATCGTCGCCTGGCTCTGACGGCCGGCCACGACCAGGACGCGCGGATGCGTCGCGAACGGCGCCGCGCCTTGCGACAGGAAAACGAGGTGCAGCGGCTCCGCTACGACCGCGTTGTCGGGCAGGATGATCACCGCGCCGTCGACCGCGAAGGCGGTGTTCAGCGGCGTGAAGCCCTGCATCTCGAACTTGATGAAGCGGTGCAGGTAGGGCTCGATGAGCTCCGGCTCCGTCGCGAGGACGTGGGCCAGGCTCTCGACGCGGACGCCCTTGGGCAGCGTGCGCAGCGACGACAGCTCGGGCGAGTACCGGCCGTTCGCGAACAGGACTTCGGACGCCTGCAGGCCGGGGACGAGCACCTGCGCGCGCAGGTCCGCCGCCACCGGCTCGGAGCGTGCTCCGTCGAAGGTCGGTTCGAACGCGCGATTCGCGATGCCCGCGACCGGCGTGAACCGGAATTCTTCGTCCCGTATCGTGGGGAAGCCTTCCCGCCGGAACTGGTCGAAGGCGGAAACGCGCAGCTCGCGCAGCCAGGCCGGCTCCGTCTGGCGGAGCGCCTGCAAACGATCAAACTGCGAGGAATAGAGGTCTTGTGCCTCGGCGACTGTCATGACGCGCGATGCCTCCCTTACGCTTTCGCGCCCGCAGGTTCGGCCGCCTGGTCGATCCACCCGTAGCCTTTGTCCTCGAGCTCCAGCGCCAGCTCCTTGCCGCCGGACTTGACGATGCGTCCGTCCGACAGCACGTGAACGAAGTCTGGCACGATGTAGTTCAAGAGACGCTGATAGTGCGTGACCACGACGATGGCGCGCTCGGGGTGACGGAGGGCGTTGACGCCTTCAGCCACGATCCGGAGCGCGTCGATGTCGAGACCGGAATCGGTTTCGTCCAGCACTGCCAGCTTCGGCTGCAGGACCGCCATCTGGAAGATTTCGTTCCGCTTCTTCTCACCGCCCGAGAACCCCTGGTTCACGGACCGGTTCAGGAACGCCGGGTCCATGCCGAGGAGCTTCAGCTTTTCCTTCACCAGCTTCATGAACTCCATCGCGTCCAGTTCGGGCTCGCCGCGCTCCTTGCGGACGGCGTTCAGCGCCGCCTTGAGGAAATAGCCGTTGTTGACCCCCGGGATTTCGACCGGGTACTGGAAGGCCAGGAACAGGCCTTCGCGAGCGCGCTCCTCAGGAGCGAGTTCCAGCAGGTCCGCGCCGTTGTAGCGAATCTCGCCCTGGGTCACTTCGTAGGAATCGCGGCCGGCGAGCACGCCTGCGAGCGTGCTCTTGCCCGAGCCGTTGGGCCCCATGATCGCATGGACTTCGCCGGCGTTCACCGTCAGATCGACGCCGCGCAGAATCGGTTTGTCCTCGACGCGTGCGTGCAGGTTCTTGATTTCGAGCATGATGCTATCCGTATCCGGAACGTCGGTTCCTGATGTCCTGTGTCCTGTGAGGCCGGCGCGATGCCGTCGATGTGACCTGCTTGCCGACAGAGCTGTCTAGCCGACGCTGCCTTCGAGGCTGACGCCCAGCAGCTTCTGCGCTTCTACCGCGAACTCCATCGGCAGCTCGCGGAAGACTTCCTTGCAGAAGCCGTTGACGATCATGTTGACCGCGTCCTCGGTGGACAGTCCACGCTGGCGGCAGTAGAAAATCTGGTCTTCGCCGATCTTCGACGTCGACGCTTCATGTTCCACCGTGGACGAGGTGTTCTTCACCTCGATGTAGGGGAACGTGTGCGCGCCGCAGCGATCGCCGATGAGGAGCGAGTCGCACTGCGAGTAGTTGCGCGATTCCGACGCGTTCTTGGCGATCTTCACCAGGCCGCGATACGTGTTCTGGCCGCGGCCTGCCGAGATGCCCTTCGACACGATGGTGCTGCGCGTGTTCTTGCCCAGGTGCACCATCTTCGTCCCGGTATCGGCCTGCTGCATGTTGTTCGTGACGGCGACGGAGTAGAACTCGCCGACCGAATTGTCGCCCTGCAGGATGCAGCCCGGATACTTCCAGGTGATCGCGGACCCGGTCTCGACCTGCGTCCACGTGATCTTCGAGCTGACGCCGGCGCATTTGCCGCGCTTCGTCACGAAGTTATAGATGCCGCCGACGCCGTTTTTGTCCCCGGGATACCAGTTCTGTACCGTCGAATACTTCACAGTCGCGTGATCGAGCGCGATGAGCTCGACGACCGCCGCGTGCAACTGGTTCTCGTCCCGCATCGGCGCCGTGCAGCCTTCCAGATAGCTGACGTACGCTCCTTCGTCCGCGATGATCAGCGTCCGCTCGAACTGGCCCGTGCCCGCCGCGTTGATGCGGAAGTAGGTGGACAGTTCCATCGGACAACGGACACCCTTCGGGATATAGCAGAAGGACCCGTCGCTGAAGACCGCGGAGTTGAGCGCCGCGTAGAAGTTGTCCGTGTAGGGCACGACCGAGCCGACGTATTTCTTGACCAGCTCAGGGTGATTCCGGACCGCTTCCGAGAACGAACAGAAGATGATCCCCAGCTCCCCCAGCTTGTTCTTGAACGTCGTCGCGACGGACACGCTGTCGAAGACCGCGTCGACCGCAACGCCGGCCAACATTTTCTGCTCATTGAGCGGGATGCCCAGCTTCTCGAAGGTCGCACGCACCTCCGGATCCAGTTCGTCCAGGCTTTCGAGCTTCTTCTTGCTCTTCGGAGCGGAGTAATAGCTGATGCTCTGGAAGTCCGGGTACTTATACGTGACGTTCGGCCACGTCGGCTCCGTCATGTCCTTCCAGGCCCGGAACGCCTTCAGCCGCCATTCGAGCATCCAGGATGGTTCCTCTTTCCGCTCGGAAATCATCCGGACGATATCTTCGTTCAGGCCCGGCGGGATGGTGTCCGCCTCCACCTGCGTTTCGAAGCCGTATTTGTACTCGCGAGTCGCAAGTTCCTCGATGGTATCTGTTGAGGTGCTCATGACACTCCTGGCGGATTGGCCTCGATGGGCCCCATTCCGCGCCTGACCAGCCCTGAGACTGTCGAACAGCCTTTCACGGGGGTAAGCAAGCATCAAATATACGACCGCAATAGTCGGAAATGCAAGGCCTTCGGAATATCAGTTAATTCTGAGATAAATCGCAAGATGGTCGGTCAAGGTCGACCATAAATATGGCAAATAAACGACGAAATTAGTAATTCCGCGAACGCGCTCCCCCTGGCTCCGGCACTTGCGTGGTCGCAATGCTAGCGATCGAACCGGAAGCTGATTCCGCCGTAGAGTCGCCAGAAGCTCGGGCTGATGTCGGCGAGTTGAAAGAAGCGGAGATCGGCTCTGAACATGATGCGTTCCTGCCATTCCGCCTTCACGCCGCCGCCAACGTTGAAGGCCAGATCGGTAGACGTTGAATCCGATCCCGCCGGCGCCTGAAACGACGTTCTGCCCAAGCCGATTCCCACCGCCGCGTACGGCGCAAATCTCGTCCGCGTGTTGAAGCGATAGAGCGCATTGCCCGTGAACGTCAGGACGCGCACGTCGACCGCGCTCGTGTCATCCGTGGCGTTCGTCAGCAACGCGAGTTCCCCTTCGAACGCGAGCCGCGTACTGTAGTTGTAGGCGACCGCGCCGCCAATCGCGAACGAACCCCCATCCGCGTCACCGCCAAAGCTGACGCCAAGAAACGGCGTCAGATCGTACGAACCAGGATTGGGCATCTGTGCGTGCGCTGAAGAGGGCATGAGTCCGAGCAGCATGACGATCGCCGCGATAGCCATCCACGCCGGTGTGCGGGCATGCGTGCGGGAAACAAAGGTCATCAATACTCCTTCGAGTCGAGAAACATCCTGAAGGATTAATGGTGCCACACGTCCCGCGACGCGTTCACGGCCGGCGCGATCGATACTTGCGCAAGAGCTCGTAAAGCACGACGCCGCCCGCCGTCGCGACGTTGAGCGAATGCTTGAGGCCGAGCATGGGGATGCGGACGTGCGTGTCGCAGCGCTCGAGCAGTTCGGCGCGCGTGCCGTCCACTTCGTGGCCGAAGATGACGCACACGGGGAACGACGGTTGCCAATCGAAGAGGTCCTGCGCCCGCGTGCTCGTCTCGATGGCCGCGATCTCATAGTGACGCGCGCGCAGCGTGTCGACGAGCGTGACCGCGTCCTCGACGCCTTCCCACGCCACCTGTTCTTCCGCGCCGAGGGCGGTCTTGGCGATTTCCTTCTTGGGCGGACGGCCGGTGATGCCGGACAGGTAGAGCCGTTCGAGGCCGACCGCGTCGCTGGTCCGGAAGAAGGCGCCGACGTTGTAGAGGCTGCGGACGTTGTCCAGCAGCACGGCGACCGGCAACCGCAGTCCCTGATATGGCGCGGCCAGCGTCGAGGCGGCGAAGGGCAGGCGGTCGGAGGGATCGTCCACGGCTCAAGGATAGGGCAGAGCGGCGTCCAGCAAGTAGAATGACGGCAGACGTGACTCACGAAGAGTCGCGGACGACCGGATGAGGAGTGAGCAGCAATGGCAGACGTGAACGCGCCGCTGGTCGGCGTGATCATGGGCAGCAAGTCCGATTGGGAGACGATGAAGCTGGCGGCGGAGGTGCTGGAACGGTTCGGCATTCCTCATGAATGCCGTGTGGTTTCGGCACATCGGACGCCGGCGTGGATGGCCGAATATGCGGCCTCCGCGGAGGAACGCGGGCTCGAAGTGCTGATTGCCGGCGCGGGTGGCGCCGCGCACCTGCCGGGGATGGTCGCGGCGCAGACGCTCGTCCCTGTCATCGGCGTGCCCGTCCAGAGCAAGGCGCTGAACGGCCTCGATTCGCTGCTCTCGATCGTGCAGATGCCGGGCGGTGTCCCCGTGGCGACGATGGCGATCGGATCGGCGGGGGCGACGAACGCCGGGCTGCTGGCCGTCGCGATCCTGGCGACGCACCGGCCCGCGCTGCGTGAGAAATTGCGTACGTTCAGGAGCGAGCAGGCGCAGAGCGTGCGCGAGGACGTGCTCCGATGACGATGGACGACGAGCGGCGCCTGCGGATCGTGGAGCCGGGTGGCACGATCGGCGTACTCGGATCGGGACAGCTTGGCAGGATGTTCGCAATCGCGGCGCGCCGTATGGGCTATCGCGTCCATACCTTCTCGCCGGACCGCGACACGCCCACCGGGCAGGTGGCCGACGTCGAAGCCACCGCGGCGTACGATGACCTCGACGCGCTCCGCGCCTTCGCGTCCCGCGTCGATGTCGTCACCTTCGAATTCGAGAACGTCCCCGCCGCGAGCGTGGACGCCGTCGCCGCGCTGGCGCCGGTCCGCCCGTCGGGCTTCGTGCTCCACACGACGCAGCACCGTGCACGCGAGAAGACGTTTCTCGCCGACGCCGGCATCCCCGTCACGCCGTTCCGTCTCGTCCACACCGAAGCCGATCTCATGGCCGCCGTTGCCGCACTCGGCTCTCCGTCCGTCCTGAAGACCGCGAGCTTCGGATACGACGGCAAGGGACAGGTCAAGTTGCGCGCGCCGCAGGACGCGATCTCCGCGTGGGACCAGATCGGGCGTCAACCGGCGGTGCTCGAAGCGTTCATCGATTTCGATCGCGAGGTGTCCGTCATTGCCGCGCGCGGCCTGGATGGCGATGTGTGCGCCTACGACGTCATCGAGAACGATCACCGCAACCACATTCTCGACGTGTCCGTCTCGCCCGCGGACGTGTCACCCCGCGTGCGGGACGAAGCGCTGCGCATCGGCCGTGCCGTGGCAGAGGCGCTGGACCTCGTGGGCCTGCTGTGCGTCGAGATGTTCCTCACGAAGGACGACCGGCTGCTCGTCAACGAGCTGGCGCCGCGTCCGCACAATTCGGGGCACCTGACGTTCGACGCGGCCGTCACCAGTCAGTTCGAGCAGCAGTTGCGCGCGGTCTGTGGGTTGCCGCTTGGTGATCCGCGGTTGCTGCGTCCGGCGGCGATGGCGAACCTGCTGGGGGATCTGTGGAGCGACGGCGAGCCCCGGTGGGCCGAGGCCTGCCGGTTTCCGGACGTGAAGCTGCACCTGTACGGCAAGAGCGAGGCGCGGCCGGGGCGCAAGATGGGCCACCTGACCGCGCTCGCCGAGACACGGGACGCCGCGCGCCGGCAGGTGCTGGCCGCGCGCGAGGCACTGGTCAGATCTTCTTCGTTTTCCAGCGTCCGCGCTTGAACAACACCGCCGACACGAACGCCATCGTCGAAAACGCGACGGCCAGCGCGATGAACACGCCGAGCGGTCCGAGACCGAGCGGACGCGCGAGCACCCACGCCAGCGGAAGCTCGACCAGCCAGAAGGCGAACAGGTTGATCCAGGTCGGCGTCCAGGTGTCGCCCGCGCCGTTGAACGACTGCGAGAGCACCATCCCGTACGCGTAGAACACGAACCCGCAACTGATCACGCGCAGCGCCGTCACGCCATACGCGTGTACGGCCGGCTCCTGCGTGAAGATCCCGATCAGCGGGTCCGCGAAGATCAGGAAGATCAGGCCCAGGCCACCGAGGAACAGCATGTTGTAGTAGGCGGCCTTCCAGACGGCTTCCTCCGCGCGTTCCGGCTGGTTCGCGCCGAGGTTCTGTCCCACCATGGTGGCGGCCGCGCTGCTCACGCCGAATGACGGCAGCAGCGCGAAGATGATGAGGCGGATGCCGATCGTATAGCCGGCCACCGCGTCCGCGCCGAAGCCGGAGACGATACGGACGACACCGACGTAGCTGGCGGTGCTGATCAGGATCTGCAACGTCCCGGTGCCAGAGAGCCGCAGCACGCGTCCAATCAGGCCGAAGTCCAATGCGAAGTGGCGCGGGTGGATCGTGATGCGGCTCTTGCCGCTCAGCAGCGTGTAGACCTGATACAGCACCGCCGAGCCGCGGCCGATGTTCGTGGCCACGGCCGCGCCGGTCACGCCCAGCTCCGGGAACGGTCCGATGCCGAAAATGAACAGCGGGCCGAGGACGATGTTGAGGATATTGCCAAACCAGAGCACGCGCATCGCAATTGCCGCATCGCCGGCGCCGCGGAAGATGGCGTTGATCAGGAAGAGCAGCATCACCGTCGCGTTACCGGTCAGCATGACGCGCGTGAAGGACGAGCCGGTCTCGATGACGCTGGGCGGCGCGCCCATCAGTGCGAGCAACTGATCGGCGTAGATGTAGCCGGCCGTGCCGATGGCGGCGGACAGCAGCAGCATCAGGATGATGGACTGCATCGCGGCGCGTGACGCGCCTTCCGGGTTGCCTTCACCGATGCGGCGCGCGACCAGCGCGGTGGCGCCGATGGAGACGCCCATCGCGACGGCGTAGATGCAGGTCAGCATCGACTCGGTCAGGCCGACGGTCGCGGTGGCGTCCGCGCCGAGGTGGGAGACCCAGAAGATGTCGGCGATGACGAAGATGGACTCCATCGCCATTTCCATGACCATCGGAATGGCGAGCATGAAAATGGCGCGGCCGATCGGCGCCTTGGTGTAGTCCATCTGCGTTCCGCGGATGGCCTGGCGGAACAGCGTCCAGAGACCTGGAGACTCGTCGCCGGACACCGGCACGGCCGTGCCGGGCTCGACGCGATCGAGAGGTTCGTGCATAACGGAGACTTTCGCGGAAACGACAACAACGACCCCAGCGGATCGCCGCGGGGCCAACAGACGATCCAAGGGCCTAGACAGAAGAGCCTTGCCAGCCAATCGCCGCCATGCAGCGGACGAAGTGCGAGGACGCTGTCAGAAGGAACTTTGAAGGGGTTAGAGGCGCATCGCCGTCAACTCGAACAACCAGTCTCGCCAAACGCCGGGGCCGGTGTCAAGGGGATCAAGCGGAAAAGAGCAGGAAAAGCAACGAGACGGGAAGGGGAGTGGCCGGATTCAGGACAGAAATCCGGGTTGGAGGCGCGGAAGGCGCGGCCCATCTCCTGGTGGGGATAGGCCGCGTTGTCTTGGACCGGACGCGTCGAGCCGCTGTGTTCGATGCGGACGAGGGACCGCGTTAGAACTTGTAGCCGATGCGGGCGTAGGCGAATCGGCCGTTCATGCCGAAGGGCGAGTGGCTCGGATACACCTGGATGCCGTTGAAGCTGTTTGCCGGGATGTTCTCGTCCGGGAACACGTCGAAGAGGTTCTGGATGCCGGCGCCGATGGTGTAGTGGCTGAACGTGTACGAGACGTCGAGGTCGGTCAGCCACTCCGGCGAGAACTCCTGGTCCAGCGCGAGTTGATCGGTGAAGCTGCAATATTCGCCGTAGCGCTCGACGCGCGCGGCGGCGTGCAGGCCTTTGAGCGACCAGCTCCCGCCGAGGCGCCAGTTGTTGTTCGGCTGACCGCATTCGATCCGCCGACGCTCGATGCGGTCGAACAGCGTGGCCGAGAACGCCTGAAGCGGCGGCGGCGTCGCGATGGCGCCGACGATGTTCGTGTCCATCGCACTGAAGGCGGCGGACAGCAGCACCGACCCCTTCGTGTCGAGCGAGAACCCGTAGTTGGCGGTGACTTCGACCCCCCGCGTTTCCGTGTCGATGGCGTTCGTGAAGAACCGCGCGCTGTTCGCGCCGAACGGACGCAGCAGCTCCGCGATCGGCGGTTGATTGAAGTTGCCGGACAGGACGATCCGATCGTCGATGTCGATGCGGTAGGCGTCGATCGTGATGTCGAGCGACGGGAGCGGGTTCCACACCACGCCGCCGCTGAAGTGGAGCGACTGCTCGGGCTTCAGATCGATCGCGCCCAGCGCGCGGGCCGCCGGACTGTTCACCGGCAGCGTCAACGACTCGAACGGCTGCAGTTGCCCGTTGACGTTCAGGAAGTTCGTCGCGGTGGACGAGAAGAACGACTGCGCGAGCGACGGCGCACGGAAGCCGGTGCTGAACCCGCCGCGCAGCACGAGCGACGGCAGGATCTCGAACCGGGCCGTCACCTTGCCGTCAGCGGTGCCTCCGAAGTCGCTGTAGTGCTCGACGCGACCCGCGAGGCCGAGGCGCAGCCGCGACGCCACCTCACCCTCGACGTCGATGTAGCCGGCGACGTTCGTTCGCGATTCCTGCACTTCGTTCGCCGGACGGAACCCCGGGAACACCTGCGCGCCGAGCGCGGCGCGGCCGCCGAACTGGTCGGGGAAACCGCCGTCCGCATACGACGCCGGTTCGCCCGCGAGGATCTCGTACGACTCGCGACGCACCTCCGCGCCGAACGCGACGTTGACCGGCCGTTCGAGGCCGAGGTCCATCTCACGCGAGAAGTCGACGTTGCCGATGAGCATCCCCAGCAGCAGCGAGCCCGAGTAGAACTCGGTCTGGTTCGGCGGGAGGTTGGGACCCAGGGACGCGTTCAGCGAATCGCGGACGTGGAAGTCGAAGCTGTTGTAGCCGTAGCCGATGCTGCCGTCGTAGAACCAGCCCGCCTTGACGCCGCGGACGCCGCCCGTCGCGGAGATGTCGAGCACGTCCGGCTCGATCAGCGGCAGGAATCCGAGCGGATAGATGGACGGCTGATTGCGGTTGTCGAGTCCGCGGCGGAAAAAGCCCGCGCTCGAGCCCAGCCGCCGGCTGACGCCGCCAAACGCATATAAGTACGTGGTGCCGCTGTCACCCAACTGGAAATCGGAGTTGACGAACGTCAGCAGGTCGTTCGTGTCGCCGTCGCCCCAGCGGTGATTCGGCTGCGGGACGGGATTGTTGCCCGCGTCGCCTGGACGCAACTGATCGCGCGGATCGGCCGCGGCGCGGTTCGTGAGGTTGCGATCGCGATACTCCCCGGACACGAACACATTGCCGCGGCCCGTGCCGAAGCCGTACGTGCCGCTCGTCTCGTTCAATCCTCCATCCTCGTGGGTCGTGCCGCCGACCTTGAAGCCCACTTGCGGCGCGGCTGGACGCGATTTCAGGACGATGTTGATGACGCCCGCGATGGCGTCGGACCCGTACTGCGCCGCGGCGCCGTCGCGCAGGACTTCGATGCGCTCGATCGCCGACGCCGGAATCGCATTGAGGTCGACGCCGGTCGATCCACGGCCGACCGAGTTGTTGAGGTGTACGAGTGCGCTCGTGTGACGCCTCTTGCCGTTGATCAGGACGAGGACCTGATCCGGTCCCAGTCCGCGCAGCGTTGCGGGACGCACCGTGTCGGTGCCGTCGGTAATCGTCGGACGCGGAAAGTTGAAGGACGGCGCCAGCGCCTGAATGATCTGATTGGTCTCGCTGAGACCGGTTTCCGCGATCTGCTCGCGCGTGATGATGTCCACCGGCACGGCCTTCTCGGACGCCGCGCCCGGCGCGCGCGAGCCGACCGTGACCTCTTCAAAGAAGCCCAGGCCCACGGGCACATTCTGTTCGATGTCCCCCGCGGTCAGACGGACGTGCAGCACTTTGTCCGGCACGCCAGGGAAGCTCACACGCAATTCCGCCAGTTGTCCCTTGACCTGCCCGGCCGGGACCGTCAACGTATATTTGCCTTGATCGTCCGTCGTCGTCTTCAATCCCAACGAGGGCAGCGTCACGGTCGCATTCGGCAGCGCCAGGCCGTCCTCCTGCGTGATCACCGTCCCACGCACCACTGCCGCTCCTTGCGCCGCCGCTCCCTGCGCCGCCGCCGCCGCCATCGCGGCCACTGGCGTCTGCGCGGTCGCGGCGTCCACGCCCGCGATCGACACCGCCAGTCCCGTCACTATCACCATCGTTCTCATGCACAAGCTCATGATCGTTCGTGTCCAGAATTCAACATTCATGTCGTGTCCTCCACGATTCCCCCCGAAACGAACGTGCGCCAGATAGATGAGAGCGCTCCAAGATAGCGTGTGAGCCTGACGCCGGCAATTGCTTTGGCACACCGGATGGGCTTGGGGTACCGTTCACGTACATGAATCTAGTCACGTGGAAATGTGAGTCGAGACGCCGCCAACCACCGGGCAAGCCACCGTTGCGCATCATTGCGGCGATCGTGTTGCAGGGTGTCCTGCACGGGATCTGGCTCGGCAGTGCGCCGGCCGTTCGCGCACAGGCGCCGGCGGCACTCGACCTCGGCCGGCCGGACGTCGTGGCGCCCGGCGTGACGCGCTATCACGTCGCCGTGCCCGCCGCGGCCGCGTCACTCGTCCACGGCGAAGGCCCGCTCGCGATCGATCTGCTGAAGATCGACCCCAGGCAGGCGGAGATCACGACCGCGCTCGCGAAGGGCGACGCGCAAGGACGCGCGCCCGTGCTCGATGCTGTGACGCGTGCGGGCGCTATTGCCGGCGTCAACGCCAGTTTCTTCGTACTCGAATCCGGTGACTCGACCGGTGTTCTTCGCGTCGACGGCCGCCTGCTCAGCGACGCGTCCCGCCTGCGCGGCGCCGTCGCGTTCGTAAAGGCACGGGATGGATCGCAGAAACTGCTGTTCGATCGCGTCACCGTCCGCCTGACCGTGCGTCCATCCACCGGGGGACGCGAGATGCCATCCACGGTTGACGCACCGCGCACGCTGAACGGACTCGCGCTCTACACGCCGCGCTTCGCCGAGCGGACCCGCACCGCGCCGTCCGGCACCGAATGGCTGCTCGCGCCGCGTCCCACATCCACCACCGACCTCGTCGTCGTCGAACGACGCGATCACCAGGGCGCCAGCGTCATCCCGAAGGACGGCGCGGTCCTGTCGTACGGCGGATCGCCGCCGCCGGCGTCGCTGAACCCGTTACGCCGCGGCGGCTGGATCACCGTGCGTGAGCATTGGGTGACCGAGTCCCGCCAGGACGCGAGGCAGTGGGCGCGTGCCGAGGACGTCGTTGGCGGCGTCGGCCTCCTGCTGCGGCGCGGCCGGCCGGTGACGGAGTGGACCGCGGAGCACGCGCAGGCGTCGTTCGTCGACCGACGTCATCCGCGGACGATGATTGGCGTCGACAAGGCGGGGTTCATCTGGCTGGTGGCGGTGGATGGCCGTCAGCCCGCGCACAGCATCGGCATGACGCTGCCGGAGCTGCGGGGACTGGCGGTCGCGCTCGGCTTGACGGACGCGCTCAATCTCGATGGCGGGGGATCAACAACGATGGTGGTCGGGAATCGGATCGTGAATCGGCCGTCGGACCCGGCGGGACCTCGTCCGGTCAGCGATGTGATTCTGGTGACGAAGAAGACGCCACGTCGGTAGCGCCGGCGGCATCGGGCCTACTCGCGCGACTTGACGGCGGTCGGCTTTGCCGGTGCGGCTTGCGCTTGCGCGAAGATCTGGCGGCTGATGTCGGCAATCAGCGCGTGGCCCTTCTTCTCATCCTGGATGCCGCGGACGAGGACGATGAGGACGTAGGGCCGAGTGGCATAGACGATACCAGCGTCGTGCTGGATGCGGGTGATCGTGCCGGTCTTGTGTGCGACGGCGGTGCCGGGCGGCAGGCCGGCCGGGATCGCGTCGTTGAACTTCTGCTGCTGCAGGATGTCGATCATCTCGCGCGTGGACGCAGGCGACGCCGCCTTGCCGGACGCGATGGCGTCCAGCAGCACGAGCAGCCCGCGCGCGGTCGTGACGTTGTTTAGCCCCTGCTGGAACGCCTTTGAATCCTCGACGCCGCGCCGCACCCGCATGCCGTCCGCGCCCAGCGCCTTCACCGTGCGCTGGATGTTCTCGACGCCCAGCTTTTCAATCAACAGGTTCGTGGCCAGATTGCTGCTGACGGTGATCATCGCCACGCACAGCTCGCGCAGCGTCAACGTCTTCCCGATGGACCTATAGATCGCGCCCTCGTCGGAATCATCCGTGACCTCGAGGCTGTACGGGCTGCCGTCGACGATACTCTTGAAGGCGTTCGAGACCGGGAGCGACGCGTCGAGGGTGACCTTGCCGGCGTCGACCTGCCGGAACAGCTCGATCATCACCGGCACCTTCATCGTGCTCGCGGCGTGGAAGTCAGCGTCCGCGCGCACGAGCAGTTCGTCCCGTCCGTCCAGCGTGCGATACGCGACCGCGACCTCGGCGCCGGCGGCGCGCGTCAGACTGTCGATCCGCGCGCGCAGATCCTGCGCGCCGGCCGTTGGTACCGAGGCCAGCAGACCGACGAGACTTACGGACGAGGTCAGAAACGCCAGACAGAGATGAGGAAGGACACCGCGGGACCGCAACATTGGCGTAGAATACCGCGATTTTGTTTCGGCTTCGATTCAGCGCTGGTTGATTCATGGCTCGCACGCGTTACGGCGTCTCGCTCTGGTCCCAACGGTTCCCCGCAACTCGACGGCCGGCGTATCCGCGCTACACCGGCGGCGATGCCACCGCTGACGTGGTCGTGGTCGGCGCGGGGCTGGCTGGTTGCCTGTCGGCCTATTTCCTGGCGCGCGCGGGGGCGCGCGTGCTCGTGCTCGAGGCCGGACGCGTCGGCCAGCGCGCGGCGGACAGCCTGGGATGGATTCCGGAGGATCCCGGCGTCCCGTTCCGCACCGTGCAGGAGCTGTACGGGCTGCGCGCGACGCGGCGGATCTTCGAAACCGTGCGGAAGAACGCGCTGGACGCGGCCGCGCTGATCAAGCGGCTGGGGATCCGGTGCGAGCTGGAGCGGACGGACGCGTGGCTGCTGACGGCCGCGGACACCGACGCCGAACGCTGGAAGCGCGAGGCGACGCTGCGATCGTCCGCGGGACTCGATTCCACCTGGATGCCCGCCCGCCGCCTGTCCACGGACCTGCACCTCGACAACGCCGGCGCCATCCGCACGAAGCGCGACGGCGTGTGCGATCCCTATCGCGCGTGCCTCGGCTTCGCGCAGCACGCCATCCGCGCCAAGGCGAAGTTCCACGAGCGCACGCCCGTCCGAAAAATCACCTTCAACCGCAAGGTGGCCTGGCTCCACACGGACAATGCCCGGATCGAGACGCGGCGGATCGTCATTGCCACGGGCGGCGCCGGGCCGTCGCGCGCGTTGCGCCGGCACACCCGCGAGCTGGACACCTACATCGTCGCCACGCCGCCGCTGGAGAAGTCCGTCGCGCGCGCCTTCGGGCCGCCGACGTCCGTCATCCGTGAGGCTGGCGCGGAGCCTCATACACTACGTCACACCAACGACGGACGGATTCTCATTCAGGGTGGCGATCAAGCGCCGGTGCCCGCGCGGCTGCGTGAGAAAGCGCTCGTGCAGCGCACGGGACAGTTGATGTATGAACTGTCGCGATGGTATCCGGCGATCTCCGGCGTTATCCCGGAGTTCGGATGGTCGACGTCACAAGTGACATCGCTCGATGGGCTTCCGGTTGCCGGTCCCCATCGGAACTTTCCGTTTCATTACTTTGCGATCGGGCTCGGGCTGACGGGATTGACCGGTGCGCATCTGGCCGCCCGCATGATTGCGAGGCACCTCGAAGAGGCGCTCGAACCGGGTGACGAGGAACTAGGTTTTGCGCGGTTTCTCGTCCGGTAAACGGGGCTTGCGGGCCGGGAAAACGGACCGCCAGAAAGTACACGAATATTTACGCGGCCGGGCTTGCTTTTCGGAAGTTCTGTGGTATTCCTAATGCGTCAATACGCAAAGACTAGACGCGCGGATGTGTGACGCGTCGCAAGCGGACGCTTGCGATGAGTCCGCATCTGAACCAGCACGTTCCTTCGTAGGAGAGAGCGAAGACTGATGATGTGGTTACTATGGGTCGTTGCAGACCTCACTAGATCTGCCCGGCGCCTTCCACATCGTGAGTCAGCCGATCCTGCGGCAGACGCAGAGGCCGTGGCCCGCCTGGCGGGCGGCGACCCTGAAGCGCTGGCCGACATCTATGACCGTCACGCGCGGCTGGTGTATTCGCTCGCCTTCCGCATCGTGGGGAGTCAGGACGAGGCGGAGGAAGTGGTGCAAGACGTCTTTGTTCAGGCCTGGAAGCAGGCCGCAAAATTTGATCGCGCCCGAGGCGCGGTCGTCGCGTGGCTGCTGATGATGACGCGCAGCCGCGCGATCGATCGTCTCCGCGCGAATCGCGGACTTCCCACCGCCGGCGAGATCTCCGAAGTACCCGACCCGGCCGATCCGTCCTTCGGTCCCGAAGTCCGCACGCTGACCGCCGAGCAGTTGGCAAAGGTCCACGCCGCGATTCAGGCGCTGCCACTCGTCCAGCGAATCACGATCGAGCTCGCCTACTATGAGGGGCTGACGCATCTCGAGATCGCCGAGCGTCTTGAACAACCGTTGGGCACGGTGAAGACACGCATCCGTCTGGGTCTGATGAAGGTGCGTGACGCGGTGCTGGAGACAGGCGCATGAACGGGGCGGATCAAGAGCACAACGAAGAGCTCGCCAGCCTCGTCGCTCTCAACATCGCGACGGTCGCGGAGCGCAGCGAGCACGCTCAGGCCATCGTCGCCGCGCCGGACCTCGCCCGCCTCACGGGCGAACTGCGCCAGACCGTTCTCGCCTTCGCGCAGGCGATTCCCCTTCTCGACCCGCCCGGCTACGTGCGGGAACGGATCCTCAAGGCGATCGGCGCCAGGGTCCGCGCCGCCATCGCGCCGGACGGCGCCGGCGTGTCCGCGCGTCCGTGGCTCATGGCCGCCGCCGTGCTGCTGGCCGCCGGCCTGACCGCCGCGCTGTCGACGTTGTTCTACCGCGGACAGGTCGCCGATCTCAGGGACGGGCTTGCGCGCGCCAACGACCGCGCCGCCGCCGCGGAGCGCGAAGTTGTCGACATCCGCCGCACGCTCGGCCTGGCCGAAGAGCGTTCACGCGTGATGATGTCGCAGGCCGCCGTCCTCATGGCGCCCGACATGGCACGCATCGACCTCGGCGGACAGGCGCCCGTCGCGCCCAGCTCTTTCGCGCGCGCGTTCTGGAGCCGCAACCGCGGCATGGTCTTCGCCGCCGAGAAGCTTCCGGCGACGCCCGTCAACAAGGTCTATCAGCTCTGGGTGATCACCGCCGGACAGCCGCCGATCAGCGCGGGTCTGCTGGCGCCCGACCAGCAGGGCAGCGTGACCGCGTTCTTCTCGACGCCCCCCGACATCCCGGCGCCGGTCGCTCTGGCCGTGACGCTGGAACCCGCGGGCGGCGTGCCGGCCCCGACCGGCGAGAAGTATCTGGTGGGCTTGACCGGCCTGTAACGCGGCCGGTCTCCACGGTCTACGTGTAGAAAGTCTTTCACCTCACCGGGCTCTTGTCTGAGCCCGGCGCTTCCTTCACATATTCAGCACGAACGGATTCCGCGCGCGCCGCTACGGCGCCGGCACGATGCGGACGATGCGATCGTCGTCTGGCGTCGGGGCGCCGCGTCCGTCCCGGTTGCTCGTGCAGAAGTACAGCATGCCGTCCGGACCGGTGACGACGTCGCGGATGCGGCCGAAGCGATTCACGAGCAGCCGCTCTTCGGTGCCGACCTGACGGGGATTCGCCGGATCGAAGCGGACGCGATGCAGGTGCAGGCCGCGCAAGGTGGCGAAGAAGAAGTTGAAGCGGAAGGACGGAATGGCGTTGCCGGTGTAGAAGGATCCGCCCGACGGCGCCACGGCCGGTGAATAACTCAGCACCGGCGGCAGCAGGCCGGGGGCCGATTGGCTGCCTTCGATGGTCGGCCAGCCGTAGTTGCCGCCCGCGACGATGCGATTCAACTCGTCGTTCCCGCTCGATCCGTGCTCGGTGCCCCATAGTTCGCCGGTCGCCGGATGCCAGTCGATCCCCTGCGGATTCCGGTGCCCGTACGAATAGATCAACGAGGGAAACGGATTATCCGCCGGACGGCTGCCATCGTCGTTCATCCGGAGGATCTTGCCGGCGAACGACCCGAGATCCTGCGCCAGATTCTCCGACGCCGCATCACCCATCGTGACATAGAGCTTGCCGTCGGGGCCGAAGCGCGTGCGTCCGCCGTCGTGGATGTTCGCGCCCGGAATCTCGTCGACGAGGACGACGCCCTCGGCGAGCGTGTTGTTCAACTCGCGATAACGCACGACGCGATTGCCGATGCCACCGCCGGGACGCTGATAGGTGTAGACGAGATACACGAAATGATTCTCGGCAAACTGCGGATGCATGGCGATGCCGAGACCGCCGGCTTCGCCCGTGGCCGCGATGTCGGTGAGGACCAGTGCCGGCTCCGGCAGGACGCGTCCGCCCTGGAAGACGCGCACGCGTCCCGTGCGCTCGGTGAAGAACAGACGTCCGTCCGGCGTGAACGCGAGGCCCCAGGGGACTTCGAGGTTCGTCGCGATCACCTGGACGCCGAACCGTGTCCCGTCAGCCGCGGTGAATGTCTCGCCGGGCGTCGGAGGGTTCGGCTGTCCGGGACCGTTGTCACAGGCCGGGCCCGCCGCGATGAAGATTGCCGTCACCGTCATCGCCTGGAACAGCCAATTCCGGGTACGCATACGCCCATTGTCCATCCCGGATCGCGCCCGCGCAATGGCCTCCGCGGGTCATTCGCGACAAAATGTCCCCCGGTGGCCGGCCGATCCACGGGCCGCCGAACCCCCGGGTCGTCTCAGGTTCCGGGCGCCGGGCCTTGGTGTCATAATCGCCCGATGCGACCCTCACGTCTGTCCTTCACCATCCTGTTCCAGGCGGCGATCCTCACGCTCGGCGTGAGCGCATCCGCATTCGCCCAGCAACCCGCGCCCAAGGAAGACCCGCAAGCCTTGGTGACCGAAGCTCGTCAATTGACCCAGGACGGACAACTCGCCCAGGCCGAGGCGACGCTGAGCCGCGCCCTGACCGTTGACCCCAATTCGTCCGAAGCCCACACGCGCCTGGGCATCGTGCTCGACCTGGTGGGCAAGTATCCGCAGGCGCGCGAGCACCTGGCGAAAGGCCTCGAGCTCGCGAAGAAGGATCAGCAGAACCTGGCGCTGTCCGCGACGGCGGTGTCCTACGTCTTCGACGGCAAGGTCGCCGAGTCCGCGAAGTACTATCAGCGGATCTTCGATCAGCAGATGGCCGAGCAGGAGTTGGACGACGCGGCCGGGACCGCCAACGCGCTGGGACGCGTCTACATCGAGCACGGCGATCTCAAGCACGCGCGGCAGTGGTACCAGACGGGCAACGAAACCGCCCGCAAGATCAGCAAGCTGTCGTCCGATCAGATCGATCTGTGGGAGATGCGCTGGCACCACGCGCTCTCGCGGCTGGCCGCGCGCGCGAAGGACCAGGCGACCGCGGACAAGGAAGCCGCCGCGCTGAAGACGCTGGTCGACAAGAACGACGAGAACCGCAAGCAGATGCCGATCTATCACTACCTGGTCGGCTACAACGCGTTCCATCTCGGCGACATGGACGCCGCGCTCGCCGCGCTCCGCCAGGCCAACCAGGACGACATCTTCATCGTCGCGCTGCTGGCGCAGGCCTACGAGAAGAAGGGCGATCGCGCGAGCGCGCAGCCGCTGTACGAGAAGGCGGCGAAGAGCTCGACGCACAATCTCAACACGGCGTTCGTCAAGGCGCTCGCGGAGCGCAAGGTCAAGGACGGCGCCAGCAAGTAGCGTCCGCGCGCCGCGACGGATACGCGCGGCGGCTGGAACGCGGCCGCGGATCAGGCCGCGCGGGCCGCTTCGGCTTCCCGCGCGGCGCGTTCGCCCGCCTCGACGTCCACCAGCGAGAGCAGCGCCGCGCCCACCACGAAGAAGAGCACCACGGATAGGATCGCCGCCCGCGCGGATCCGAGCAGTGCAATCGCCAGCGCGAAGATGCCGGGTCCGAAGATGCCCGCGAATTTCTCGAAGACGCCAAAGAAGCCGAAGAACTCGGACGATTTGTATTTGGGGATCATCGACGCGAAGAGCGACCGGCTCAGCGCCTGACTCCCGCCCTGCACCGTGCCCACCAGCGTCGCCAGCACATAGAAGTGCCACGCCGTGGTCATGAAATAGCCCAGCATCGTGATGCAGACGTAGACCGCGAGCGAGAGGAAGATCGCCTGCTTCGCGCCGATGCGCTGCGCGAGCCGTCCGAAGATGAAGGAGAACGGCACGCCGACGAACTGCACGATCAGGAGGGCGAGGATCAGGTGCGAGCTGCCGATGCCGATCTGCGTCGCGTACAGCGAGGCCATGCGGATCGTCGTGCCGATGCCGTCGTTGTAGACGAGGAACGCCAGAAGCATCAGAAAGGCATGCCGGAACGTCCGCAACTCGCCGAGCGTCTGGCGCAGCATCCGCAGCGCGGCGCGAAGCGTCTGGCCGAACGACTCGTTCGCGCCGCGCACGACCGACACCGCCGGTTCCGGCACGCGCCGGAACAGCGGGATCGAGAAGATCAGCCACCACACCGCGACGCTGAGGAAGGACAGCCGCACCGCGACGCCGGCGTCGGGCAGGCCGAAGGCGTGCGGCATCTGAATCCACGCGAGGTTGATCGCCAGCAGGACGCCGCCGCCGAGATAGCCCAGCGCGAAGCCGGCCGTCGACACGCGGTCCAGCTCGTGCTGACCGGCCAGGTGCGGCAGCAGCGAGTCGTAGAAGACCTGCGATCCCGTGACGCCGATGTTCCCCAGCATGAACAGCGTCAGCGCGAGCGCCCAGTCGCCGCGCTGGATGACGTACATCGCGGCGGTCGCCGTCACGCCGACGATCATGAAGAGGCCGAGCAGCCGCTTCTTGATCGGCGCGTAGTCCGCCAGCGCGCCGAGAATCGGCGACATCACCGCCACCAGCGTCAGCGCAATCGTCGTCGCGGCGCTGAAGCGGAAGGCCGCCGTGGCCGGATCCAGATCCGCCGCGGCCACCTGCGCGAAGTAGATGGGGAACACGGCGGCGATGATCGTCGTGAAGAAGGCGGAGTTGGCCCAGTCGTACCAGGCCCACGCGCGAATCTCGGGCCGGTCGAGGCCGAAACGCTCAAGGAAGCGCATAAAGAAGTCGTCAGTAATGAGTTATGAGTAATGAGTGATCGGTCATCAGGTTGTGAGCCACCAGCTAGTGTCGATATCGAGCAAGGACCTGTTCTTACTGAGAACTGAAAACTGACGACTGACAACTTCAGTACGTCTTGCGCGCCACCCATTCTCGCAGCAGCGAGTCGACGGCGACGTAACGGCCGTCGTCCTCGCGCATGACGAGGTCCGACCGCTGCAGCGCGACCAGCGACGTCTGGACGCTCGACGGCGGCCCGAGGCGGTGCCGCGCGCGCGAGTCGGCGGACAGCAGCTCGCGGCCCTGCTGCAGGACGACGGCGCGCAGGCAGGCGCGCTGGGGCAGCGTCAGCCGCTGCCAGAGGCTCTCGAAGAGCGTGTCCTGCTCGGCGAGCAGGCGATGCAGCGTCTCGTGGAGATCGTCGAAGCCGACGGTGCGGCGGTGCGCCGACCAGATCGCGTCCCACGTCTCGTGCGCGAGCCGCTGGACGTCGTACGGCAGGTTCCCCGCGAGGTCCACGATGGCCGCGCCCAGGCCGGCTTCCGGCTTGACGCCAGACTTCTTGAAGCGCGCGTCCAGGAAGCTCGCGAAGAGATCCGGCGGAATGCGCTGCAGCCGCATGACCGGGCCGGCTTTGTAGAACGGCCGCTTCGGGCTGATCATGCGCTCCATCAGGCTCGGCTCGGAGCCGGCGAAGACGTAGCCGACCTGCCGCTGCTGCTGCACCGCCGCGCGCAGCGCGTGTTCGACCGCGTGGCTGTCGAACGCGGCAATGGCCTGGAACTCGTCCATCGCGATCGCCAGCCGCTGTCCCCGCTTCCCGGCAATGCGGGCCGGCAGCGAGAAGACTTCCTCCGCCAGCCGCTCGACGTCGCGGGCCGTGCGGACGGTGGGGAAGCTGATCGTGAGCTTCTTGCCGGACCTGCCGCCGCCCGATGCGTCATTCGGGTCGAGGCGCACTTCGGGCCGGATCGTCGTGAAGAATTCCTGCAGCCAGGAGCGCGCCGTGTCGACGCGCGCTTCCATCGCGACGAGCGCCCGCGCGTAGCCTTCGAGAAAGGCGACGTAGGAGCTGAAGCTGGCGACGGTGATCTCCAGCGTGAGGATCTTGCGCTTCGCGAGCGCGGCCAGCGTATGCCGGATCAGCGAGGACTTGCCGTAGCGCCGCGGCGAGATGAGAAAGACCTTCTGCGACGCCGCGAGGTCCTGCCCGAGCCGCTGCAGCTCATCGTCCCGTCCGACGAACGCCGGCAGCGGCACGACCTCGCCATACACGAACGGGTTCTCGGTCTCCGCCATCACGCCTCCCAGCCGTTACGTTGATTGACGTAACGATGACGTAGTTTAGCGTAATGGCAGGCCGGGACGGAAGGCCGGCTCCGGCGGACGTGGACCTTCGACGGTGGGCCGCAGGATCCACACCGCATTCGATTGCCAGGCCGTCCGCGCCGCCGGCGCCCACGGCGGCGTGGTCTGCGGGGCCGTCGAGCCCGGCAGGCGCGGCGTCGAGATGGCGACCACGAGCTCGTGCAGCCGCGGCGCGTCGGACGCCGGGAATTGCGCGCGGAAGGCGACGCCGGTCGAGGGCACGGCGAAGTACGTTGCGCGCAGCCGCTTCGACCGCGGATCTTCGGCCGCGGGCAGGTTCGTCTCGCGCGGCGTCAGGCCGGCCGGCAGGTAGAACCGTGCCGTGACGCCTTCTTCCTTCGGCACGACGGTGACGTCGAGGTCGAGGCGGTCGCCCTGAATCGTGTAGCGCGCCGCGACGTCGGCCGGCGCCGGCGCGGCCACGCCGCCCGTGTGGAAGACGAACGGCGGCTGCGGCGGCGTGAGGACGAGCGATGTCACCTGCGCGACGGCGGCGCCGTGCTGCCACTGGCCCGCGTTCGGCGCGTCCGCGCCGAGGTCGAGGCCGGGTTCCGTGCCCGCCACTTCCCAGTACGCCTGCTGCGCCGGTCCGTCGTGGTAGTAGCGGATCTGCCGGCGCATCGGCCGGTCCGCGGTGTAGGCGTCCGCGTAGTAGGCGAGGCCGATGCTGGCCGCGAGCGCGAGCAGCAGGATGGATCCCGCGAGCGCGTGGGCCACGCGTCCGCGGATGCCGTCCACCGTCGCGGCGACGATGGGCGCGACGAGGAAGAGGCCGGTGAAGGTGAGGAACGCCGCGTAGAGCCAGGACGGCGTCACCGCGGGAATGCGTCCGAAGAGCTGGACGAGGAACGGGAAGAGCAGCCACGCGTTCGGCAGCCACAACACGACGCAGACCGCCGCCACCAGCACCGACAGGACGCGCACCACGCCGTGCGCGGCCAGCGGCGCCGCCGCGAGCAGCAGCCCGCAGGCGAGCAGCGGTAGCGATCCGATGAACGCCGCGCGCGGCGCGGCCACTTCCAGCGCCACCGTCACCGCGATCCAGAGCGGCAGCGCGAGCATCCAGATGGCGGCCGGCGTCCGCACGGCCTGCACGGCGAGCGGCAGCACGCGCATCAGGCGCACGAGCAGCCACGGCACGGTGATGCCGACCGCGACGAGCAGCGCGAGGAAGCGCTCGGGATGCGCATACCACGGATGAAACACCTCGCGGCTCGCGCGCAGGAGATACGTCGCGCCCCACATGCCGCCGACCGCCGCCGCGATGGACAGCACGCCCCACACGAACGTGAACAGCAGCCGCAGCAGGCCCGCTTCCTGCGACGTCGCGCGCAGCGCGCGCAGCCACGTCATCAGGCCGAGCAGCACCCCCACGATGCTGAGGACGCGGCCCCAGAGCGGACGATACTCGACCGCGGTCCGGCCGACGATGTCGAAGTAGTGGCGATCGCCCTCGATGCGCGCGGACAGGTCGCGCTGGTCGAGCGTTTCCAGGATCGAGACCACCGTTTCGCCCGTCTGCCGCAGCGTGTCCTGTTGCAGGCGCTCCGCCGTGTCGCGTGACGTGTGATACGCCCAGTTGTCGCCAACCGCGGCAAAGTTCAGCCCGGGCACGTTCAGCGTCTTGACAATCGAGAAGTCGGTGTCGTTCGGCAACCGCCGATAGATTTCGAGAAAGAACGACGCGCCGCGCGGCTGCGGCGTCCGCGTCCACGCCTGCAGCAGCGGCGCGGCGTCCGGGCCGGACTCGAACAGCATCGGCGCGCCCGCCGACCCCGCGGCTTCGACGTTCAGATAGGCCTTCACGCGTCCGCGCACGTCCTGATCCGTCACCGCCAGCGCGGCGCCGAGCAGGCCGTTTTCTTCCCCGTCGGTGAGCACGACGATCAGGCTGTGCGTCCGCGCCTGACTCGCCCACACGCGCGCCGCTTCCACATTCACGGCCACGCCCAGCCCATCGTCGCCCGCGCCCGGTCCGAACGCGACCGAGTCGTAGTGCGCGACGAGCCCGATCGCGTCCGATTTGGTCCCTGGCTTGATGGCGATGATGTTCGCCACGCGTCCGGTGACGCCGTCCGCCGCGATCGACGCGTCCCCTTCCTGCACGCGGACGTCGAAGCCGTAGAGCCGCAACTGATCGATGAGATACGTCCGCGCCTTCGCGTTCGCCGCGCTGCCGAGCGGACGGCTGCCGATCGTGTCCGCGAGCATGTTCACGTGCGCGCGGGCGTTGTCGAGGCCGAAGAGCACCTGACGCCGCGCGCATGCCGCGGCCGACGCGCACAGCAGCGCGATCAAGCCAAGTCGCAGCAGCGCCGCGCTCGTGCGTGGACGGGCAGCCGCGGCCGAAGCCGGCCGGAGCAGGGGGGCGTGAGGCATACGAGAGACTACTCCAGGTAGCGCTCGTTCTGCACGCCGGCCGCGTCGACGAAGCCGTCGATGGACGGGGGGCGGCTCAGGCGGACTCGACGGGGGGTTGCAGGGCGGGATCGTCCAGGTCGAGCGTGCCGGTGTAGATGGCCATGCCGACGACAGAGTCGATGCCGAGGGCGTGCAGGGCGAGGATCTCGTCGCGCGTGGTGATGCCGCCGGCGGCGGTCAGCGGACGTTCGGTCGCGTCGCGCACGGCGCGGACGGCGTCCATGTCGATGCCGCGCATCAGGCCTTCGGTGTCGACGTGCGTGTAGAGGAACTCGCCGCAGAACGGCTCCAGCGCGTG
>Ga0187894_10002021_pt1 | contig 24896 bp, 30 predicted proteins | sample GBC1701081metaG_FD_136650 | JGI IMG/M metagenome (GOLD analysis project Ga0187894, IMG submission 136650) | White microbial mat communities from a lava cave in the Kipuka Kanohina Cave System on the Island of Hawaii, USA - GBC170108-1 metaG ... | reverse complement strand
GGTCCTCCTCGGCAACGACGTCCGCATCGTCGTCAAGGCCACCCGAGGTCGGGGCCACGTGAGCGTTATCGCGGCGTAACCCGGAGACGCCCGCCCGTGCTACGCGGCTGAACTCCACCCCGCCCTCCCGATGGTGGAGAGACCTCGTTCCCCTCCGTGGACGACCCCAGCGGGTCTGGGACGGTGGGGAACGGATCCGCTGGCGCCGTCGCCGCCGTTTTTGCAGCAGGTGACACCGCTGCCCAGGCTGGCGCTGATGGCGTGAGGCCTCAGGCTGTCGAACGGGCCGCTTCCGGTCACACGGCGCAGGTCGGCCGAGAACATCGAGATGGTGGCGGACGTAGCGGGGAGGATGTTCCGGCGCTCGACTCGCGATGATGCCGCCAGGGTCGACTGACCGCTGCCTGTGTGGCGCGAGACACGCACGGACACACGCGGCCGAGGCGGGATGGCCCGAGGTACAGCCAGGGCGGCCTTCGGCTCACGTCGGGCAAGCGGGTGTGCGCGACCGTCCTACCGCGGAACGCACCGGCCGGCCGCGCAGACGACATCCTTTGGCCCGCAGTCTCGCACGAAGTAGGAGCACCGCTGCTCACGCAGCAGCTTGCTCCTCGTCTCCCAGAGCGAGCGAAGCTCCGATGTGTCCGAATCCCGATGGACGAATGTGCAGAAGTCCACCAGCTTGCAATCAGCCGGGGACGTGCAGCGGTCAAGCCGCGACGCGACAGCCTCGATGTCCTTCGTCACGGCTTCGCATTCCCGACTCCAGTTGACGCGCACGGCTCCGTTTCTGCGTGGCGAAGCTGGCGAGTGTTCGGTGCCCGCGTCGACGGCAAGGCCGACAGCCTTCGGTGCGGCCTGTCCAATGGCGTCCGGGCTGGGTCCCGTCTCCATCGTGGGAGACCTGTGGCACGTCGCCAGGAGCAAGACCAGGAGACCGATCTTCCTCTCACCTCCCAAGGCGGCCGGTCTAGTCGACGGCCGCCCCAGGGAGGCCACACCGCCGGGTAATCTCGAAGGCCCCCGGGTAGTCCGCGCTGCTCGTGTTGCCGACGCCGGTGTGGTGCGCGAGTTCATGGAGGATCGTGTCCGCCATGTTGACCATCCCGCTCCCCACGGCGTTCTTGGTGTACGCGATCGGGTAGGCAAACGGCGGAAGATACGGGAACGGCGTCCCGGCGGGCCACCCGGCAATACCCGTTGGGGCGATCTTCACCCCGCCAGGTGCGGTTCCGCTACCTGCTGTGGTTGCTCTGTCGAAGAACACGATACCGCGGTTGAAGTAGTGCACCGCGGCTGTGCGATCTATCCGGCAGCTCCGGCTTCCAGCTCGCGCCTCGGCGAAGGCCAAGTTGCAGTCAGGCAGGCCGATGATGCCGCTCAGCATGCCGATGGACGTCCACAGACTGCCGAGCATTTCCTCGGGCGGCGCCTCGTAGGTGATGAACTTGCCGCTGCCCGGTGGGAACTCGAACGTCTGGTCCTGGGAGGAGACCACCACCTCGCCGGTGGGGTCGCGCTTGTTGACGGGGTTGGCGTCGGCGTAGGCGTACGGATGAACGCCATCCATGCGGCGGAGAAGGCGCGGCTCCGGCGACAGGAATCGGCCAGTCGTCGTGTCGTAGTGGCGCGCCCGGTAGTACATCAGGCCCGGCACCACCGGGTCGTGGCTCCGGCCAGTGAAGCCCCACGGCGTGGGCGGAGGCTCCACGCTGCTCGTCCTCGCGCCGTAGGCGTCGAAGCTCGCGCTGTACACTCGCACGCCACTCTCGTCGGTGAACCCGTGGACGTTCCCCAGGGCATCGGTGATGGCGTAGCGCTTGCCGGCGGGCGTGACCTGCGCCAGCAACGCGTCGGTGCGGGTGGGGTCGCGGTCCCAGCGCGAGGTGCGTACGCCGGTGGTGGCGTCGTACTCGCCGGATTGGGCGAACACCACGACTGTGGACACCAAGGCTGTCCCGGTGACCGCGAGAGCGAAGGCGGTCAGGCCGATCCTCCAGCGCCGGCTCGGCGTCCACGCACGCGGCTTCTTCACCAGCGGCCGCAGCGGACGGAGCTTCTTCAAGGCCAGACCTCCGTGGATAGGATCGGTGAAACGTCTCCGGTTTTCAACCCAAGACTTGCGAGGCGCCTTACAGGCATGCACGCGGGTGTGGGTTCCGGTGGGCTTGCCATCAGCTCCCCGTCGAGGTCAGGGACCTGCCTGACTTCCATGTCCGCGGAGCGACACGGAGCGACGAAGAGCGACGCGGCCCTGATCCCGAGGTGCATGAACCGCCAACGGTTCTGCGAAGTTGGCCGCCCTCCATCCCGTCTTCGACTCCCGGCGCCTCCACAACTTACGACGCGAGACGATTCGGGATTCCCGGATCGGCCTCGCGAGGTCCCTGACTCGACTCAGGTCCCTGAGTTGGGATGCACCGCCGCGCCGGCTAATCCTCAACGGCAACGCCCAGCAGCGTCTTCTTGGCGACGGTCGGCGCTGCACCAGTCGAGCAAGATGCGGATGCCTTCAAGGGCCGCCGCAATCTGCCACAGCTCCTCACGCAGAGCTGATGGCGCGGCGTGGCCGGGCCTGGGGCTTCTGCCTAGCCTTCACCGGCCGCCCGCGATGGCCACCAGCTCGTCACGAGAGAGCAAGTCGTGAACGCCGCATCTCGACACCATGGCTGCTGATGGTAGACCGTCGTGGCGAAGGCTGGAAGCCGGGCCCTGGCGAGGGCAGAATCGTTGACTGGTCCGGAACGGGAGTGACCTGAAAGGGAATGAGCTAGATTGCCCGCGAAGGGTTGTGGTACCGCGGCAAGACCAAGGAAGAACCCTGACGGAGGAATGTTGATGGAAGGCCCCAAGAAAGGATCTCCCCGCGTGGCGGCCTGGATTCACGCGGTCCTCAACCCCTGGGTCGACGCCGTCGAGAACGAACTCGCCATCCTCGGGAGGGGCGGGACGACGTGGAGGTATCTCCCGCGAAGGTTGGAGTTCATCCTCCCGATGAAGGACTACGTTGCCGTCGCCCACCACACCCTGGACGACTATCTTCGCGCGAGACCGGAGTCGAAGCCGAAGGTCGAGGAGCACGACCGCCATCGCGATGACCTTGAGCGCGCCGCGTGCGGCGCCCACGACGAGCTTGTCAAGAGACCGGAGTTTCGCAGCCTGGTTGCGGACCGGCTGCGGAAGTTCACCACGACTGCGCCGGTTCGGGGGAACCCGAGGGCCAGGGTGAAGGTGGCGCCCGAGCAACAACGCCCAAACCCAGCGAGTGGTGTTCGCGAGTTCCCGTCGCTCGTCGCCGAGCGCATCATCAACCAGGTGCAGGAGCTACCCGAGTACTACACCGACCACGCATTCTGGAATCTCTACCGCGGGGATTTCCTCGCCATGCGCCACGGTCGCGCCTTCGAGACGCTCGATGCTTCTCACGCCGGGCTGGAGGGATTCAATCGCATCTTCCGGGACACGTTGAAGGACTGGCGCTTCGCCCTACTCGAAGAGTACGACGTGCCTCCCGCACCCCTTGAACCTTGACGATGGCGCGCACCTACCTTCTCGATACGGGACCCATCTTCGACTACCTCTTGGCGCGGTTCTCTGAAGACGAGCGCCGGCCCGAACTGCTTGCCGAGGCGCGCTTCCTGTCAACGCCCGCTCGCCTCGCTATCTTCAAGGTTTTCGTCGCGCAGCACGCGCCCTTTATCACGGTGGCGGGGGTCGTCGTCGAGGTCCAGCATGTACTCCAGCGCCATCGCAGGGAGGCTGGCCTGCTGAAGAAGTCCGACCATGCTCCCTTCTGGAGCCTGCTGCGCGGTGAGTATCTCGCCGCGCCGGTCAGCGAGGAGTTCCTTCGCGTTGACGAGCTACACGGTGACGTGCTCAGCCGGTACGGGCCGGTTGACTCTGCCTTGGTGACGCTTGCCTTGCGGTACCTAGGTCAGAACCGCGACGTCGCGGTTCTGACCGGCGACTGGGGTCTCGTGCGTCGTTGCCGTGCTCTTCAAGTACCCGTGGAGTGGATTGATGATGTCCTCGCCAGGATGACGGCGTCAGCCACCAGCTGAGACCTTCTGGCGAGGCTCTTTCGTCCACATCTACAGCCCCTTGACCAGCTCCGACATCGTGACGCCCAACGCTTCCGCCAGCTTCTTCAGGGTCGAGTACCGCGGGTCCAGCGCGCCGCGCTCGATCTTCTGGAGATGGGAGAGCGTGAACTCCGCGTCCCTCACGATGTCCATCTGCGATAGCCCCTTCTTCTTCCGGACCTGCCGGCAGCGGATGCCCAGTTCGCTGAACGGGCGGGCCCGCTTCGCAGCCATCGTGCCGCGACGGTAGAGGCCACGTCAGATTTGCCATACGTCACGCTTGACGTAGGCGACGAGCAGCCATGACAATACGGCAGTGCCGACTATGGCAAAATGGGCGAAGGTCGGACCATCGGGTAGGCCTGAGCGGCCCGCGGACGCGACCCGTCTATCGTCCGCTTGTCTTCTTCGGCTTCCGCCCGCGGGGCGGAGGTTTGAGCTTGCTGCTGCCGAGCCGTTCCCGAGAACGCGCCGTGGCCGCAGGGTCTACCTCCACGAGCGCCGCCACCGTCACGTCCAGGATGCGGGCGATGGTGAACAAGGTCTGCACCGTGGTGTTCTTCTGCCCCCGCTCGATCTCCTGGTAGTAGCGGTAGGTGAGGCCCCGGGCGGCCACCTGCTCCTGCGACAACCCTGCCGCCCAGCGCGCCCTCTGCACGTTGGTGCCCAGGCGCCGCAGGAAGCCATCGAAGTCCACGCGGCATCATCGAGGCAGCACGCCATTGTAATACAGCCCACTATACTAGCGTGAATTAATCAGATATGATGTCGCGCTGACGGGTGATGTGGCTCGCGAGTACCGACAGGAGGCCGAGATGGTGGCCGAGCAGGGGTTGCGAGAGCAGGGGCTGCGGTTGACGGCAAGTCAGAATAGCGGTCAGCTCGACGGTACTCGGCGGGACGTTCCCGGGAAGGCTCCCTCGGACGGGCTGTTGCCGGTCCAGAACGAGCCACGTCGTGCGCTCCCCTCAGCAGTAGCGAGTGCCGGCTACCGCCGCCGCTTCCGTTGGGCTTGGGTCGTTCTCGCGATAGCTGCGTTGTCTGGGGTTGCCCGGGCTGACGACGGTCGCGAGCAGGCGTTGACGCACTTTCGAGTCGGGCACAAGCACTACAACCTCGGTGAGTTCGCCGAGGCGCTGCGGGAGTTCAAGGAGGCCTACCGCCTCAAGGATGACCCCGCCTTCCTGTTCAACCTCGGGCAGTGCCAGTGGAAGCTTCACGACGACGAAGGGGCTCTCCATTCCTACCGGGCCTACCTCCGGCTGAAGAAGGACGCGCCCAACCGAACAGAGGTTGAGGCGCGAGTGCTGGACCTTGAACGGCGCACGGCGGGGCGAGCGGCACCGCCCGTGCTGTCACCCACGTCGGCACCGTCATCAGATGCGCAGCGTCCCTCCGCGACGGTTGGAGTGACTCCCCCGGGCGGTGCCCCTTCGTCAGCGATGTCGGACGAGCCTCGAACCGCACGGCAGCCGCCGCCCGCTGCGGGCCCGCTCTCTCCCGGGTTGGGCTCAAGCGATCATGCTGCCGCTCCGGGCACCGGGAGCGTGGCGGCCCCAGATGCAGCCCGCGCACTCCCGCCGGCCCCAACTCCCGCGGTGCAAACACCAGCGCCGAGCACGCCTGTCCGCGCAATTGCGGAAGCCAACCCGCCTGCCGACCAGCCAGCGCTGACCAGCGCCCCGGCCTTCTACATGCGCTGGTGGTTCTGGTCCGCTGCGGCCACCGCCCTGGGTGGCGCCATCCTCGGAGGAGTGGCGCTGTACACGCGGGACGACCAGGTGGTTCGGGGCTCGGCACCTCCGGGCGTCGTTGACCTCCGATGACTCGCCATTTCTCCCGCGCGTACGCGAGGACTGCGCTGCTGGGCGCAGTGGTGGTGGCGGGCTGTGCGAAGTCGTCTACGGAGGTGGTCGTCAACGTAGATACAGATTTCTCTATTCCCGACGACTTGGACGAAGTCGAGGTCAAGGTCAGCACGGCGGGCAACATGAATGCCTTCAGCCGGAAGTACAGCCTCGGCCCAGGTGGGTTGTCCGTGCCGTTCTCCCTTGCGCTCCGGCAGGAAGAGGGACGGGCCCTGCACTTCCGCGTCTGGCTGACTGGCATGAGCCGCGGCCGCGTCGTTGTCGAACGCTCAGTGGGCACCAACTTCGTGCCAGGCGCGATCCTCGACCTTTGGCTCCATCTGCGGCAGCTCTGCAAGAACGTCGCCTGCGACGGGGAAGAGACCTGCCGAGACGATGGTCTCTGCGGAGACTCCGTGGTTCCGCCGTCGATTCTGCCCCCGCACGGGAGCAAGAAGCACGACAGCCCTCTGCCCGGGCGTGAGATGCCCCCGGAGTATCCAGCGGATTCTTCCGCCGAGGTGGCTCCCGAGGTGCCGTTGGATGCGGCCGTCGAAGGCGCTGCGGAATCGAGTCCAGATGCTGGCACGGCCGACATGGTTCCGGACGTGTCCACGGACAAGTCCGCCGACGGCTACGACGCCCCGGCTGATGGCGGCCCAGACTTCGTTGTTGAGAGCGCCTCCGAGGTGCCGGCGGACATGGTTGAGTCGGCTGTTGAGGTCCCGGCCGATACGGTAGTTGATGCGGCTGGCGACGTGAGCCCGGCAGATGGGGCACCGTCGGCGCCATGGGCGAACCGCACGCCGTCGCCGCTACCGCCAGCGTGGCCCACCGCCCGGTACAACCACGCGATGGTGTACGACGCATCGAGGGGGAAGACGCTTCTCTTCGGCGGCGTGGACGACCAGTGGCCACTCGGGCCGCCGCTGAATGACCTCTGGGAATGGGACGGCACCACGGGGACGTGGGCGAACAGAACGCCCTCGCCCTTGCCACCCGCGTGGCCATCCCCACGGGCGTATCCCGCGGTGACGTACGATGCCGGTCGCGCCAGGGTGGTCATTTTCGGTGGGTACGTATTCGGCGGACCGACGTACAACGAGGTCTGGGAGTGGAGCGGTACCAGCGGCACGTGGACCAACAGGACGCCCGCTTCCATTCCGCCCGCGTGGCCATCCAAGCGGACTCGCTCTGCCATCACCTACGACGAGACTCGGGGGAGGACGCTTCTATTCGGAGGTGTGGATGCGGACGTCGGGGTTGTGGCCGACATCTGGGAATGGGATGGGGCGGCCGGGACATGGGGGAGTAGGACGCCATCACCACTTCCGGCGTCTTGGCCGACGGCGCGGGCTCCCGGCCCCATGGTCTACGACGTGGGGCGGGGCAGGGCGGTCATGTTCGCTGGATACCACCCCAGCATCGGGGCCCTCGATGACCTGTGGGAGTGGAACGGCACGGCGGGTACGTGGGCGAAGCGGATCCCGTCGCCATCGCCTTCCGCGAGGCAGCAGCATGCGATGGCGTTCGACGTCTCCCGAGGCAGGGCAGTTCTCTTCGGTGGCTGGTACGGCTCTGTGGAACTGGGGGACCTCTGGGACTGGGATGGCGCCGGCGGCGCCTGGGCGAACAGGACACCTTCTCCCTTGCCAGCGCTCTGGCCGACGGCCAGGTACAACCACGCGATGGCGTACGACCCGACGCGAGGGAAGGTGGTCGCGTTCGGCGGGACCAACAACACGACGGCTCCGAACGGGTCGCAGGACGTGTGGGAGTGGGACGGCTCCGCTCCTTGATGAAGGAATCCGAGTTGTCGCGCCTTGGTGCCGGGGAGCATGCCGACCATGCTCGCGAGACCAGGTCCGGCGGTCTCGACGGTACCTGGTTGGTCGAGGTCGCCCGGTTCCGCGACGACGGTGTGACCTACCAGCCGGTGGCTCGTTTTGTGATCGAGCACGGGCACGTGCGCCACGTGCTGAACTGCGCGGGTCTCGTGGAGGACATCTTCGCCGAGGGCCCGCTGACGCCCTTGGTTGAGGAACGCCTGTTCCGCTCCACCGTTGCAGGCGCGTACCTAAAGGACCCGCCGCACCGAGCCGTCGGAGGCGCCGCACTTCCGGAACATGAAGGCGGGCTGACCTGCGACCGCTGTCACGAGCGCAGAAGGCGCCGCCGCCGAAGGGACACGAAGGCCCCCGGCGCCCACGAACACGATGTCCACCACGGAGAAGCAGATAGAGGCGCACGCCGCAACCATCCCCTGGCTCGCGACGACGTCAGCAGGAGTCGGCTCCGGGGAGCGCGCCCCACGGAGAACGGCCAACACCGCCGCGACGCCGCCATGCATGACGACCACGCCGAAGACCGCCTCGGGGTTGGCTCGGGCGAGGGCAAGGCGGCCTCGACCGAGCACCTGGTGGTGGAGGACGCAGAGGTCTCCACCGACAGCGAACAGATGCAGCTCCTCGGACATGGCTCCGGCGAGGTGCCGGCGCACGTGGGCGACGACATCCTCAGGTGCCAGCAGGCGGGCAGGCTTCCCCGTCAGTTCGAGGCTCCCGTCCGCGCTGCGGCATTCTCGACGGATTCCTGGAGCGCCCCGATGACCGAGTACCTGTGGCCGCCAGGAGCAACGACCACGAAATCGACGACCTCGATGTCGATGAGCTTGCCGAGGTGCCGAAGGTTGACGGCGCTCTCGACCTCGTCATCCATGGGTGTCGCGGTTCCCCAAGGGTGATTCGTGCAGAAGGCGACTGCGCTTGCACCGGCGCGAACTAGGTCGCGGAGGACGCTGTTCGGAAACACGTCGAGGTTCGTCTCCGTGCCGCGCGAGTGGAAGAGTACGGACTGGACCATCCGCTCGCCCACGAGCGCGAGGGACCAGAACTCCCGGACCTCCAGGCAACCGATGCGTGGCCCGAAGAATTCGGCTACACCGCCGGCGCTCCGCAGGTGCGTACCCAAGACGGACGGGGCATGCACTCGGCCCCCGAGTTCGGCGGCGTCGCGCAGCAGACGCAGGCGGTCCCGGCCCAGACCGAGCTTCAACAGTCGCTGGTCGGCGGCGAGGAATACACCACGCAGGTCACCCACCTCCCGGAGCAGCCGGTCCGCCACGTTCGCGCCAACCACTCGCGCCAGGAGGGCCGAGTCGGTGGCATCGATGGGCGCGTGCTCGGCGACGCCGGCGTCGCCACCGACCGCTGGAACCTTCTTCTCCGCCTCGGCCACGGGCTGCACGGCGAGCGCTCGCTTGCTCATGGGACTCCCTTCCTGGTTACGGCTTCTGGTCCGTCGCTTTCCTCAAGAACGCGGGTGCGGCAGAGGTACTTGACCGTCAGGCTCTCCGCGGCTTCCTCGGGGCTCGCGTCCTCGCTGACTGCCTCCATCCTGTACGTTATCGGGAAGCACCGGCGAAGGTCCGCTCGAACGCGAGGCCACGGTCCACGCAGAACGACGGGTTGGGCACCAGGCCGGCAGTAGATGACGAACTCGAACACCACGTAGTCGTCGACCCACGCGCTCTGCCCGCGGACGGCATCGAGCTGTTTGACGAGCCCAGCGACGCCTCGACGTGCAGGAGTCCGAGACAGGATCGGCGAGGAAACGATTGCCGGAACAAGGGACACGGAGAAGATCGAGCGGCTTGACTCGGAGGCCCGCATCCTCCGCCGCGAACTCATAGAGGCGATACGAAGCCCTCCATGACGGCCTACAGTAGTTGCCAGGCTGCCCCATCGGTCATCATCGCCACCTACAAGCGCGAGGCGCTCCTCGACCGATGCCTGGCCGCTCTGGCCGCGCAGACCCTCGCGGCTGCCGAGGTCATCGTGGTCGACGACGCCTCGACCGACAGGACGCCCGAGGTCCTGCGTGCATGGGCCGCTCGGTCATCCCTCCCTCTTCGCATCGAGCGGCTGGCACAAAACGGTGGTCCAGCCCGAGCACGTAACCACGGTATCCGGTTGGCGGGTGGAGCCTGGGTGGCTTTCACCGACGACGACTGCGAGCCCCAGCCAGAATGGTTGGCGGCCCTCGCGGCGAACGCAGCCGCTGCCCCCGAGACCGTCGCCGGCATTGGCGGGCGCGTGTTGCCCGCTGCACCGGGACTCATCGCCGACTACATGACCTTGCACCGGATACTCGACCCGCCGCCTTCGTGCTCGTACATCGTCACGGCGAATTGCATCTACAGGCGGTCGGTACTGCTGGAGGTCGGTGGCTTCGACCAAATGGTTCGAGAACCAGGCGGCGAGGACCCTGGGCTCTCGTTCGCCGTCCGGCGGGCAGGCCACTCGCTCGCGTACTGCCAAGAGGCGGTGGTGCGCCACCACTATCGTGAGAGCGCGCTGAACTTCCTCCGTACGTTCTACCGCTACGGCAGGGGGTGTCGCCTTGTCATGGGCTGACGAGCTGGCGCCGATGGCGCCGACGCCCGAGAATCTACTTGAAGACCTGGCGGCAGCCGACCGCCTGTACCAAAAGGCAGGCGTCCACGGAGTGCGGCGGGTCGCCTTCCTGCTCCTGCGCGTGGGTCAAAGGCTTGCGTACTGGGGGGGATGGATGATGGCCAAGAACCCGCGGCGCTGAAACCGCTGCACTCCACCACCTTCTCCGGGCGCAATGCGCAACCCTCGCTCAGACCACGTTTCCCGTCGAGAAACCCCACTTTTGGGCTTCCAAAGCAGCGACCGTTTTGATATAAAGGAAATCACCATCAAGAGCGGAGTGAGAGCGCCGGCTCGTTGACCTCCCACCAGCCGAGGGGTGCCGCACCAGGTGGCGCAGCATCTCCACGGTGGTCCTGCCGGCCGGGGCTTCGGCTCCGAACGATGGGGAGGTGCCCGTGGCTTTTCGCATCCTCAAAGGGACGGCTCGTAGAGCGTTCTTGCGGGACGTTCACCGAGCCGATGCTCTCCTCCAGGAGCGTCGGCTCGATGAGGGCAGGGCCATCCTGCTCGGCCTCCGAGATGCTCTGGCCAGGAAAGGTCTTCAAAGTGCCGAAGTGATCTGGTCGCTCGCCGTCGCCGCCGACTGCGGGAACGACCAGGTCGAGGCGCTGCGCCTCATCACCGAAGCGCTCGCGCTGGACCCCTTGTCGAAGGGCATCAACAACAGCCTTGAGATAATCGCCGGCCGCGTCAAAGCCGCCCTCGCCTCGAAGGACTGGACGGTGACCGAACCCTCGACGCCGGCCCTCTACCGCTTGCTCGTTGATGTCGGGGAGGCGGATGAGGAAACGCACGTCGCCATGGCGAGGTTCTATGCCGCCGCCGGCGAGGCGGACGCGGCCCTCGCTTTGCTGGAGGCCACGACGACCGTTTTCCCGGGTTGCCGCGAAGCATGGGCCGAGAAGGCCGCAGTGGCCCGCAGGCTCGGAGACGTTGCAGCTGCCGAGCGCGCCGACCTCGAAGTGGCTGCTCTGGGTGGCGAGGCCGCGTCGGTCACGGTTACGTGGCGCGGGGTGGCATGAGCCGCCAGACGGGAACGGCGAGCGACCCGACGGAAGCGTTCGAGCGATTACACGGCGTCCTAGCAACGGTAGAAGCTCTTGCCCAGGCGGCAGCGAATGCTCTTGAGTTCGCGCCCAGGGGAGCAACCGCCGAGAGGCGTAGGGCAGGCAACCGGCTATTCGAGCTGGTGACCATCGTCGCGGAGAGGGCCTCTGCGGCTCTCGACGAGGCCGACGAGCTGGCCAGGGCGATCGTCGTTGCGCCGCGAGCACGCCGGAGGCGGTCGTGAAGCTCGCTGTGCTTCCCGAGTTGCACGGCTCCATGCTGGAAGACGAGGCTTCGGTCGAACGCGATACGAACGAGGTACGCGTCGCACCGCCCATCGACGTGGATCCGCTCGAATGGGTGGGCGTCCGCGTCGACGTGCTGGAGGCGCTAACCGTCGGCATCACCGAGATGTTGAACCCGCGCCCAGGCCGTAAGCCCGCGACCCTCGAACGCCTTCGAGCCGCCGTGATGATGCTGTCCGGCGAGGTAGCGGAGATGCGGGCCGACATCAGGCGCGCCAACGACGCCATCACCGAGAGGCTGAGCGCCGAATACATCGCCGAGCGGAGCCGGTCGTGAGGGCGCCCCGCGGCGCTGGAAACCGGCGCCAGATGACCGTCCCCGAACCGACGGTCCCGTTCTTCGGCAAGGTGGTCCACCACGCCGGCGACATCGTCTCCGTGCTTGCCCCCGTGATGGAGAATCTGGAGGTGGAGGAGTTCCACATCCTTCTGCTCGACGCTCGGCACCGGGTGCGCCACCACGAGATGGTTGCCCGTGGGTCGCTGACGGGAGTCGAAGTCCATCCCCGCGAGGTCTTCTGCACCGCGGTCAGGCAACGCGCCGCGATGCTCGTCGTCAGCCACAACCACCCCAGCGGGGACCCCTCACCCAGCCCGGCGGACATCGCTATCACCGAGCGGCTGCTCGCCGCCGGACGCCTGTTGGGGATTCCGGTGTGCGACCACGTGATCATCGCCAAGGGAAGCCACTTCTCGTTCTTCGACCGGGGGCTCATCGGCTTCGCGCGAGCTGAGCCTGCCGACGCGGACCTTCCGGGGGTCGGCTGATGGCCGGCCAACAGGTGCTCCTTGTTGTCCGCGACCGCAAGCGGGGCGTCCGTGTGGTTGACCACGACGGGCGGAGCGCCTTGGCGCAGGTGTTGGCAATCCTGACCTCGGCCCGCCGGCCCGGCCTGCTCCGGGAGGTAGTCGCTGAGGTTGCCCGCCACGCTGCACCCCGGACCGGCGTCCGCGTGGCGTTGGTGGTTCCGGGGCTCAAGCGACGCCGTAGGCGGGGTCCGGATAACTTATGAGAATCACCATTCCCGCCAGCGACGCGGAGCCGCCGGCAGGTGCCCTGGTTCCGGTGGCTTCGGTGGGAGATCTGGTCCCGCACCGGCTGGTCCCCGCCGCCTCCACCCCCGCGCTCGTCTACCTCGCGCGACTCGCGCCTGGCAGCAGGCGGACCATGCGCACGGCCCTGGAGACCATCGCCCGCGTCGCATCAAGCGGCCAAGTTGGCCACGTTGATTTCCCGTGGGAGGGACTTCGGTACCAGCACACCCAGGCTGTCCGTGCGGTCCTCGCCGAACGGCTCTCGCCCGCCTCCGTGAACAAGCATCTGGCCGCCATGCGCGGCGTGCTGAAGGAAGCGTGGCGGCTCGGGCTCATCGACGCCGAGAGCTACAGGCGGGCCGCTGACCTCGAACGGGTCCGGGCCTCCGTGCTTCCCGCCGGCCGCGAGGTGAGCCGGGGCGAGCTGCTCGCGCTGTTCGCGACGTGCAAGGCGGGTGCTCCCAGCAATGCCCGCGACGCTGCCCTCCTCGCCATCCTCTACGGCGGTGGTCTCCGGCGCTCCGAGGCGGTGGCGCTCGACTTGAAGGACTACTCGCCCGAGACCGGCGCGTTGACGGTGCGGGCCGGAAAGGGCCGGAAGGACCGGGTCGCGTATGCGACCAACGGCTCCCGTGCTGCACTCGATGCCTGGCTCGCGGTCCGCGGCAACGAGCCCGGGCCCCTGCTCCACCCGGTCAACAAGGGTGGCCGGGTCATCCCCCGGCGCATGACCGCGCAGGCGGTCCTCTACGTCGTGCACGCCCGCGCGGCCCGAGCTGGCATCGCGCACTTCTCGCCCCACGACCTCCGCCGGACATTCATCAGTCACCTGCTCGACGCCGGCGCGGACATCTCGACCGTCCAGCAGCTCGCAGGTCATGCGAACGTGACGACCACCGCTCGGTACGACCGTCGAGGCGAAGCTGCCAAGAGGAAGGCGGCGGAGCTGCTCTGCGTCCCCTTCGTCGCCGGCGGAACGACCCCGTGAAAGTCATCGTCTTCGACCACCTACGCGGCGGCCGCCGCGAGTTCGCTGGAACCGCGACCGCGGTCGAGGCCCGGTTGCTGGAAGCTTTCCCTGAGCTGCGCCGGTCTGCATCGAGGTAGCGAATGCATAGGTCACACAGCCGGTCACCCAGCCATGCGCCTCCGGTCTCCACCTTCCGGCGCAGGAGCGCCTCGGTCGCAGCCAAGCGCTCGCCTGCCGGCCGGATTTCACCCCCACCCGCGAGGAGTCGTCGCCACCCACCCGTCTTATGATTCTCCAAGAACTTGCCGCCCGCGGTCACAAGCTCGTCCGCCGCCGTATCGAAGTCGAACATGACGGCGAGGATGTCGTCGAGACGGCGGTTGCGCTCCTTGAGCTGCTCTACGCGGAACTGCTCCCCGACCTTGAACTTCTCCATGCGCCTGTTCAGCCAGTAGCCGAGGCCCACCAGTACCGCTCCCAGGACAAGCTTGTCGAAGATCGAAACCAGAACCTGAGGAAACGAAGACATATCCGGGCCAGCGTACATCAGCTCGGCGGACACACGGCGCTACGCCCTCCCCCTCTGTCGCATCAGCACCATCGCCTCGCCGCTCGGCATGACGACCACGTCGCCGGGCCGGGCGCCATCCAGCTCGGGATCGATGACGGCGGCGAGGACGTCGCTCGCCGAGCACCGCGAGCCCGGGATCGAGCCCATGACTTCGCCCTCGCCGGTGGCGAGGTCGACGCGGGTGATGACGAACTCGCAGCGGTGCACGTCCTTCCAGATTCTCCAGATGAACATTGCCTCGCTGCCCCAGATAAACGGCCACCTCGGCGACGCCGGTTCCGGTTCTAAAGATTCGGGCCTACTCGAAGCTGAAGCGCCTTCGCGGGGGCGCTGCATCGGGTGTGGCCGGAACGGTCACCGGGTTGACCATGGCCGGTGAATCAGCCGCTTCCGGCGCGTACACCGGCCGAATCCGCACCGGGTCCTGAGCGACTCGACGATTGCCGGGGGAGGCTACCCCATTAGCCACCTCGGCCGGGCTGTCGCCGTGGCGGGTCGATGCCGGAACGGCCGCGCTGCGGACCGGGCTCGGCACGTCCTCTGGCGCCTCCGCGGCACGCTCGCCTTCCCCGAAGGCTGCAAGGTCGCGGTCCAGTTCTTCGACTTCCCTGACGACCGCACGCAGGGTTGCGAGCGCACGTACCACCGTGGCACGGGCCTCAGCCGCGGGCTCCTCGGCGACATCCAGCCGTGAGACCCACGCCCGCAGCGTCCTGGGTGAGGTCGCGATGCCGTGGCGCTTCAAGACCTCGGCGCAGTAATCCGCTTGGGACATTGTGCGGCGAGCGCGGTGCCAGCCGCGAACGACGGCGCGACGTTGTTCATCGGTGATGAGGGAGGGGGTGGAAGGCATCCCCTCGTAGATTGTGGCTGCCGAAGTGGCATGCTGACCGGCCGAGACAGGTAGTGCCGCAACCTCACGCCGAAGCGGTCAGGAACGTGTACCCTCACGACCCGGAGGTCCGGCATGCGGTTCAAGCGTCCCCACGTCACGTCGCTCGACCAGGTCCGCATCACGCGCGAGGGCGACGACGCCGTCATCGAGTACGCCGACCCGAAGGTGTACGTGACCAACTTCAAGCTGGGGGCGGAGCGGCTCGCCAAGATGAGCGACCAGCAAATCCTCGACGCCTGGAACGAGAGCCTGGAAGCCCGTGAGCAGGCCCGGGCCGAGCACGAACACGTGGCGGTCGAGATCCCCCCGGGCAAGCCCCAGATAGAGGAGAGCCCCGGCAGCACGAACGGCTGGGTGCCCCGAGGGGACGTGCTCCGCTGCTTCGTCGACGATGGGGGCGGCGACGACAACCAAGCCGTCATCCACATCGACGACCACGAGCTGTCCATCGAGGCGTTCGGGCACCTGCTCACCACCTACGCCGGCTGGGGCATGCGCATCGTCTTCGTGCCGGACGACGAGCTGCACGAGGAGCCGTCCATCGAGGTCCGCGAGCCGGAACAACGTGAAGGAGCCCGGTGACCCCTGGCGCAAACTCAGAGGCCGTCCCAGCGGACCCAGCGGGTCAAGCCACCTGGGACGGGACTTCTCCGACGGTGTCGTCCTACCGTCCTAGCTGTCCTACCATTTTGAAGAAGTGGTAAGAGGAGAGGGAGCAGGGGACCAAGGGTGGAGAGGAGTACAGGAATGCCAACCCCTAGGACGGCTGGGACGGCGGGACGGCGGCTCGTTCCATCATGGCGTCGAGCTGCCGGGACTGCTCGGAACGGTGGTCACGGACGATGGGCCCACGGGTGCGCGGCAGGCGCTTGTAGCACCATGGACGCTCGCCGGTGGTGGCGCGTTTGCGTTCCACGCCGGGCAGCTTCTGCCTGAGTTCTTTCCCGAAGTTGGATTCGTTCGCGGCTTTGTACCCGTTCCTGTCGCAAAAGTAGCGGTATGCCTTGTACACCGCGTCTGTCTTGACCGCGGGTCCGTCGACATCGAGTGTGTCGTCGTCTTCCACGAAGACGTCGATGCCTCGCTCGACTATCTCGTCCGCGAACGCCTGGACAGCCGTCCGGCTGGCTCGTGCCAAGTCACTACGGGCCTCGTTTTCGTAGACCTGACGAACGAGGTCGAAGTCGACCGGATGATGGTGTAGGTCGTAGGCGAAGGCGGCCACCTCGACAGCGAAGGCTTCCGTGAACTCGTTCGTCATCGTGAACAGGCTGAGCAGCATCGCCTTGTGCTCCGGCGAGGGAGGGTTGGGATTGCAGAAGACGTTGTAGCGCCTGTCGTCTGAGCCCTCGATGCGGACGGGGGTAGAGCTGTTGGACGTGAATATCCAGCTTCCCCTGTTTGGCATGTTCATGGGCTGCACGAACTTGGCGTTGACGCTGACGACGGGCTCCGTGATGTACTGCTTGAGGGGTCCCGACGTATCGATGGCGTTGTCTCTCGTGACGACCTCGTCGGCGATGACCAGCAGCTTCGTCGCGAAATGCCCGTTGAAGCTCGACTCGATATCGCCTTGGCCGATGGCGACGACGTTCTCCTCGCCGAGGATTCTCTTCACCACCCGCGTGAACGTACCCTTCCCAGTGCCGTTCTTGGCTTGGAGCACTAGGCATGTGAGGTTGCGAGACGCTGGGTTCTGCACCTTGAACGCGAGCCAGTTGATGATGTAAGCGACGGCCTTGTCATCGTGCCCTGTGGCCCACGACAGGATTCTCCTGATGCTCGGGTACTCGCCCTTGGCGGGAACGACGTTGGGTGGAGCGTAGCAGTTCAGAAGCTTCCGCCCATCGCGCTCTACCGTGGCCGGCTCACCGGGGCAGCAGTCGATGCCGTGCGCGATGGCCATGCGGTTCTTGCCGACAGTTTCGCCAGCCTTGGGGACCTTCATCGCGAGTAGGTGCCTTACCGCTGCCGGCGCCGCGATTGGTTGCTTGATGTTCCAACTACCACCCGGGAGCTTGTAGTAGTAGGACTCCGTCGGCACCACGTACGCTAGCTCATCGGTCCACAGCTTGCCGTCGACGTCCTCGGCGTTGGTGTCTCGCTGCTTCCCGAGGTGCGCTGCAAGGTCCGCCACTTCCTGCGACGTCACGAAGAACTTCTTGGCAGCCCGGCCGCACCATTTCTTGAAGTCCTGGCGCGAGCGCTCGTGCCATACGAAGGTCCATGTGGCCGCGCGCCTCAGCTCGCGGCGAAGGTCATCAGCTTTCCAACCGTTCTCTTTCTTCTGCTCAACCAGCCAGTCCAGCAACTCGTTCGGATGCGCTGGACGAGCCCCAGCGAAATCGCCCTTCAGGGGTCGGTGGTCCGGCCGATTCCAGTTCTCGGCGTACATCCTCCTAATAGCGACGAAGTAATCGTCGAGGCCGACCTTCTCCAGCCCAGCGACGGTTGGGATATATCCAACGCGGGCCAGCGCATCGACCTTGTCTACCATCCTGGCCGTCCGAACGGCTGCGCGGATGACGTCGAGGTTGTCCTCCATGTCCGGCGTGTCGAAGAGGATGCAGACCTCGCGACCCGGGAGGACGTAGGGCTTCAGCTCCGCGTGAAGGACCCACTGGTCTCCGCCCACATCTTGAGCGCGGAGCCGCGCCTGCACGTCGTGCGCTCCGTCAACACCGGGTAGCCCGATGCACGGCGCGCCCTCCTGGCAGCCTAGCCCAGCTTTCTTTTCGCCCTCAGACAAGTAAAGCATTTCCTCGGGGTCAGCGATGCTCGGGCACAGCGCGAGTGGGACGTACATGTGCGTCCCGCCGTCCAAGGGAGACTCATACTTGATGAATTTCCGCGGGGCCTCCGGCTCGACGTAGGCGTAGTTGTGTCCGCAGACGTCGCCGAGCTTTTCTTTCTTCGGAGCGGGGCCGGCAGGTCTGGGCTTGTCCGGTCGCATGCGCACGAACCCGGTAACACCTGGGTAGGGGAATACCAGGCAGCTTCCCAGTTGCTCAGCGAACGACTGAGGCCGCCCGAGCCCGTCGGCCACCCGGCCGGAGTCCTGCTCGGTGTAAACGCCCAGCTTCACCATCGCGTCCTCGGTCCAGCCGCTCCTCTTGAGGTGCTCGACGTGATGGGGGAGGAGTGGCTTCGACTGGCCCAGCTCTACGGCGTCGGGCTGCCGGTGGTTCTCGTCGCTATCTGCTGTGTGCATCGGTCGTTCTCGAATACATCGATTCCGTTTCAGGCCGCAGGAAGCCGCTCGATGAAGACGGCAGCCACGGCACGGGCCTACGTGATGCCCTCTGGCGATGCGACCAGCCGCTGGACGGCCTGCTCGACGAGGGCTCGCTTGGGGATGCGGCGCCGGTGGACGCGGCGCAGCTCGTGCTGGAGGTCCTCCAGCGCATCGTTGGTCTCGGTGGTCAGCTTGACGAGGAAGTAGTGATGGCTCTTGGGCGTGGGGTTGGTTGTCGTCTTGTGCATGGCGTGTTCTCGAAGTGGATTCAGCGATACAGCCTCAAGATTCGGTCTCGTCATCCGGCGCCGCGATGGCCGCCCGCTGCGGGGTCCTTCTGGGCGTTGTCGTTGGCCGCCGCAATGTCCTTCTTCCTGAGGCGAAGGAGCGCTCGCTCTCGCCTGGCCTCCAGCTTCCGGACGGCCTCGACAAACTCGGGGCTTCTCTCCGCCTTCACGACCCGCCACCCCACGTAGAGCTTCATCGGTCGCCAGCGAGGGTCCTGCGGGTTGTCGCGGAGGTCATCCGGCTCTCCGAGAAGCTGATGCACGCGAGTGATGGTCCAGCCGGGCCGTGCTAGGACTTCGCTCTGGTTGTAGTAGTCGTCGGACATGGTTGCTTCCTCCTTCTGGTTATCCGGCCTTGGTGAGCTTCTTGGTGGGCGTGCCGTTGTCGTTGCGCGCCGTGTGCTGGGTGGTCGAATTACCGCCGGTCAAGCTTCCCGTGAACCGGGCTACCTCGCCGAGCGACGTCCGCAGTCCAGCGTCTCGCCCGCGAGAAGCGAGCGCGCTCGTCGGAGCTACCGACGAACGTCGGGTGGAGCCGAGGGTCAGCACCGCGAAGAAGGGGTTCAGGGCCTTGAAAACGGTCGCGGCGGCCTTCAGTTCGCGGGAAGCGTGTTCCCAGAAGAGGACGTACACACGAATCCCTCGGCCCGTCAGGTTCTCGACGACCGGTACGTAGTCCGCGTCGCCTGCCGCCAGGGTCACCTCGTCCCGAACTTGGTCGATGCGGGTGTACGAGTCCGCCGCGAGTGCCATCGATAGACTGGCGTCCACCTTCTTCTCGCGGTTGCGCTCGTTACGCGGAGTCGTCCTGACCGTGAAGCCTGCTCGCTCCGCGGCTGCCCAATAAGCCTCCGCTGCGGCCGGCTCCGCGAGTGGTCCGTTCGACGGAGGCCGGGACCCAAACAGGAGGGCCTGGGCAAGGGATGCGCGACTCCCGCCCGCGATTTCGATGAGCCTCCAGAAGTCGAGCCTCCAGCTAGAGTCGACGACCCGCGCTTCTTGAGCCTCTCTGATGCTCCGGGCCCGGCCTCGTGCGACCGCTGAGACGCGCGTGCCCTCGATGACCAGGTTGGAGGCGTCGACGTAGAGATAGTTGCTCATCGCCGCCTCCCGTCCGTTCCGGTGACCTTCGCGGACTCGCCGGGCTCGTCCTTATCATCATCCTTCCCGGGGCCGGTGGCGGACTGACCTTCGAGCGCGCTCGTCCGCTCCTGCATGACGCCGAGCAACGCCGCCCTGGCGCCGTTCGCGACCTTCGTCTCTTCACGGCCATCGGCGACACCCGAGCCGGACTCCGGTGCCGAGCCGTTGTCGTTGGCGCGTGGCGTGGCTTGGAACTCGGGCGGGAGTTCCCTCGCGGGACCGTTTTGCTCGCCGCTTGGTGGGAGTTCCCAGACCCACGCCCCATTGGCCGCCTTCCGCTTGTTGGACTCGACGCCCAGGCGCATCTTCGCTGCCTTGACCGTTGCCCAGGCGTGCCCCGCCTCGGTCGCGGCCTTCTTGATGAGGTTGACGTGCGCAGGCCCGTTCGCGAGGAACTCTCGGAGGAACGCTGTCGCCTCATCGAAGGCCGAACGCTTCACGGAGTCCACGGCGGCGGTCAGCACGTTGTCAGCGCTGTAGGCCGACTCACCGACGTACTCCAGCCGAGCGACGTCGCCCTCCGCTGAAATCACCTTCAGCTTGAGGGAGGGCGGGATGGGACCGAGGTTGCTTTTGGTCACGGCGAGCACACGACCCTGGGGGTCATCTGGGTCCTTGCCGAGCAGCAGGGCAGTTCGCGCCGCACCGATTACGGCGATGCTCCCGCCACCCCGGTACAGCGCGACCCGGCTTCCACCCTTCGTCAGGTGCCGCACCACCACGATGGCGGCGCCGGTCTTGCTCGCTAGCGCCGTGAGCGGCCCGAGGGCCTCTCGGACATCGTGGTCGTTGCCCATGTTGCAACTCAGCACGTTCCTCAGCGGGTCGAGGACCAGCAGTTTCACGTGCTCGCGCTCCATGATTTCGGCGAGCTGCTCCATGTCCTCGGGCAGCGTCACCGGCGTCTCCGGACCCAAGCAGTGGACGCGGTCCAAGTCCGCACCGAGTGCTTCGAGGCGAGGGCGGACCGTGTCGCTCAGGCCGTCCTCCATGAGGACCAGCAGAGCATTGGCCGGCTCCCTTGTCGTCTCGCCACCGGGGAACGGGCGGCCAGTCGTCACCCGAGCTGCGAGGTCTGCGATTAGGGTGGACTTGCCCAGGCCAGGGTCGCCGTCCAGCAGAGCGAGCTTCCCAAAGGCGATGCGGTGGGGCCAGCACCAGCTGATTCGCTCTGCTGGCACGCTGGAGAGGCGGACCGGGTTGAGAGGAGGTCGCGTGCTGTCTTCGTTCGAGTTGTCGTCGTTTTCCATTTGTCCTTGTCCTTGTTGGTTGGTTGCGTCGCTGCTTTCCCTAATTGCCCTATAGCAAAGTGAGCCGAGGGCTCGATGAAACGGTGGTCTTGCCGGAGGTTGGTGTCTGTTCGGCGTGTTCAGCTCCTTCAACACCTTCGAGACCAGGCGTCGAAGGTGTCGAAGAGGTCGAAGGCGTTGAAATGGCCGAAGGGCACGCGCCCGCGGCGGCAGCCCGCAGCGCATCGCTTTCCAACTGCCGTCGCCTCGCAAGCTGGCGCGCGTCGAAAGCGGCTTCGTGGCGCTTCTGCGAACGGCAGTAGTCGTCCGGCCATCGCTGGAGGTCGTCCATCTCGATGAGGTCAAAGAGTTGATCCTCGTCGAGCGTCCCCTCGGCCAAGAGGGCGCGTGCGACGCGCTGAACGACCAACCAGTTGCGTGCAAGAAGCCGGCGAATAGCTCGCCGCTCTCGCCGGAGTGCCACGTCGGTCGCGGTCCACGGGTGGAGCCCGTACTTGTGTGGCAGGTCGTCCGGGAAGAGAGCGTTGGCGGCCCCGTCGTGGTCCCGGTCCACAACGAGGGCGGGGCGCAGGTCCCGGGGAAGGCTCGTGCCCAGGTACCGTCGGTGCGCCATCTGCTCCCCTACGCGTCCGGCGAGCTTCACCCAGGCGTGCGTCACGTTGGGGAAGCAGAGGTCGGGGAGCCCCCGGACGGTGTAGCGGCCCGCGAATAGCTCGCCGTCGTCTCCTCGCCCGCACTTGATGGTTGCCGCGGGCTCGTGCGGCCTCTCCAGTGCGAAATGGACTACGGCGTGCGATGCTTCGTGGAAGGCCGACAACAGCAGGTCGCCGAAGGACCTACACCGCGCCTCCCGGCCGACCCAGTCGCCCAGAGTCCAACCCGCCGCCTGCTGGCCCGCCGCCATCGACGTTGCCCACAGCCCGTTGACCCGGGGGGCCTTGTTCACGTTGTGTCGCTTCCCCTTCTTCACGAGATCCTCCTCCGGGTACACGTGTCCTGTGGTGAGCGGCAGACCATCTACGCGCTCTCCGGCTGGCGGCGGCCCGCGTCGGGGTCCGTCCTGCCTCGGCCTTCTCTCTTCCTTTTATAGCAAAACTGACTCTGGTCTCTGTCCGGGCGACCCAACCCGGCCGCCGCCGCCCTCGTCGCCCTCAACTACTACTGCGGAGGAATTCGCCCGAGATTCTGGTTCCGCTCGGCAGGCCCCGGCGCCGGTGTAGGACGCGGCGCGTCAGGAGGCGGGCCCTGCTCGACCGGATCCCACCGCGTTGGGAGAGCACGTGGGCTTGTGGCCGTTATTTCGCGGACAGGCGAGTCTCCCAGAATCGGACCTTCAGAAGCTTCTCCAACATCGAGTCAGCCGTGTCCCAGCCCAAGCCCTGACCCCTGTATCGGCGCAGGATTTCCCGCACTCGCTCCTTCACCTTCTGACACGAGTCGTAGACTGCCGCGGGTCCGGTGCCCAGGCGTTCGGCGATCGTAGCGGCCTTCTCTCCACGGAGGACAGAGTCGAAGATGAGGCGCTCCCGAGGATTCAGCTCGCCTCGGAGAGCTACGGCCCATTTCCATGCATCAAGGCGGCGAGAGATCTCATCTTCCCCCGAGTCCCCATACCGCTGGCCTGGCTGGCGGTACGAGCTGTCTCGATGGAACTCCTCTTCATCCGTTTGCTTGGGATCGACCGCCAAGCCGTCGCTGTATCGCTCCAGCACAATGCGCGCGAGTTCTGCTCGGGACACGCGCACTCTGCTCTCCGCCAATGCCGCATGAGCTGCATCTGCAAGGGCGCGCGTTTCAAATCTGTCCGTATCCTTGCGCCAAATAGTTGGTGGCCACTTCGCCGCGCCAGTCTCGTCCGATAGGCTCACGGAGCCTGGCGCCAACCTGAACCGACCGTCTGCTCTCAGCACCGGGTCCAGGGCCCTCTGCACCTTCCCCTGCGCATCGCCGCGACCAGCCTCGAAAAGGAAACGGAAGAAGCTGGTCTTCAGGTAGCTTCGCAACTTTCCTGGCGGCGCTGCGAGAAGGTCCCTCAGTCCACGGTCAGGGTTCTCCACCAGCCATGCGGAGTACCCTTGCACATCATCCTGCGTCCGGGGTGGGAGCAAGCGGAGGGTGCCCTGGGGCGCCAGCGCACTCACAAGGTCCCTCTGGTGGACGTGCACGAAGCGGCCCTCGGCGAGGGCCTTGATTGCTTCCCGCAGGTCCACCTCCTTGGGCGGCATGGAGGACGACGGTACCGGTTCGGCGCAACCTCGACAACCGACGCGGCCAGGCGGAACCAGGGCAACCGTCGAACACCGGGTGAAGCGCCGACAGCGAGGTCAGGTCCGGAACGCGCCGAGCGTTTACACGACGCTGCCGAGCCACCGGGGGGGATTGGAAAAGGACCAAGCCCGTTCGCGAGGTCCCCCGCCCGCGGGGGTGAGGCGACCAAGATGCTATAGTCCGTAGTGCGAGCAGCGCCTTCGCCTTCGAGACCGACCGCTGGGGCCCTGCCCCCGGCCGCGGACCGGGTGGAGTCGCCCGCCGGCAGGGTCCCGGCGCGGGATTACACGAAGGACGCCATCGAGCGCCTTGCCGCCGACCCGCGGATGGCGGCGTTGCTCGTGCAGCTCGCGCAGGTTGCCGCGACCAATAACGCCGGTCACGATAAAGGGCTCTCTGAAAACGGAATAGCCGGGAGCGGCTCCTCCCTCACCGAGGAGGAGCCGATGTATCGCTGGGTATCAACCAAGCCGTACGCGCATCACCACGCGTGGCGCGTCTTCTACAAGACGCTCGACGGCGAGAAAAAGTACGAAACGTTCACGGACGAGGAGGCGGCGTGGGAGTTCATCCGCAAGGCGAGCAAGAAGCGGCTGGCGGGAGGTGGTCACGCTGTCGAGGAGGTGCTCGCCAAGTTCCTCGAACAGCGACGGCCGGAGATGCGGCCGTCGAGCGTGCGCACGCTGGAGTTCAGAGTCGACGCCCTCATCCAGGGTAGGCGTGCGATGCCGGTGGAGGCGTTCCCCTGGCAGCGAGCGTGGGACCAGCACATCGCCACGCAGTCGGTCGACAGCCAGCTCGGAGTCCGGTCGGCGTTGAGGGGGCTCTTCAAGTTCTGTTTGAGGGCGGGTCTGCTTCGGCGCGAGCCGCTGTCGGACCTGGAGGTGCGGGGGCGGAAGCACCGTGGGAAGGAGCAGTTGCGAATCGACGAAGCGCGGCGCTTCGTGGCGGAGGCGCTCAGGATGGCGGACGACCCGATGTCCCTGGCCTGCGCCACGATGGTGCTCACGGGGGTCCGGCCGGGCGAGGCGATGAACCTGCGGGTGCGGGATGTGGACGATGGGGGCGCGCTGCTCTGGGTCGATGGCACGAAGACTGAGAGCAGCCGCCGGAGGGTGGAAATCGTCGAGCAGCTCCGACCGCTGCTACTCGCTCACGCGCGAGACCGCAAGCCGGAGGACTTCCTCTTCATGTTCAACGCCAAGAGGAGGAGGAAGCCGGGGGAGGAGGGGAAGCGGCGGACGGACGCCCTGCTCCGTCACATGGGCCACCTGTGCGCTGCTGCCAACGTCCCGCGAGTGGTCTCCCACTCGCTGCGCGGGCTTCACAGCACGCTGGCGACGGCGGCGGGAGCCACCGGGCACGCGGTAGCGCAGCAGCTCGGGCACAGCACGTTCGAGGTCACGAAGCGTCATTACCTCGCACCGGGGGTGCTCGCGGAAACGCAGCTGAAAACAAGCGTCTCCGTGCTGGTGCGTTCGGAAACCCCTTCGGTAACCGCCCT
>Ga0187894_10002020_pt1 | contig 24916 bp, 13 predicted proteins | sample GBC1701081metaG_FD_136650 | JGI IMG/M metagenome (GOLD analysis project Ga0187894, IMG submission 136650) | White microbial mat communities from a lava cave in the Kipuka Kanohina Cave System on the Island of Hawaii, USA - GBC170108-1 metaG ... | reverse complement strand
GAAGCCCGTGGTGTTGGCAAAGCCCGCGAACGTGCCGACAAATGAATTGCTGAATCCCGTCGTGTTCGCCGCACCCGCCTGGATGCCGAAAAATGAGTTGTTGCTGCCCGTGGTGTTGGCAAAGCCCGCGTTCACGCCGAAAAACGAGTTGTTGCTGCCCGTCGTGTTGTTTTGTCCCGCCGCCGAGCCGACAAACGAGTTGTTGCTGCCCGTCGTGTTGCTCAAGCCCGCCTCCTTGCCAACAAACGAGTTGTTACTACCCGTCGTGTTCGCTTGCCCCGCGCTCATCCCAATAAATGAATTGCTGAATCCCGTCGTGTTGAATGCGCCCGCGCCTCTACCAAAAAACGAATTATCAGCGCCCGTGGTGCTTGCCGCGCCTGCGCCGACGCCGGCAAACAGATTGTTGGTTCCCGCATTGCTTAATATCCGACTGCCGCCGATATTGTATTGGGTTACGGAGTTGACCACATTGCCCGACAAAATGTTGGCAAAGGTTTTATCGCCGGCGATGGTTTGCGCCGTCGTCAAATCCACAAAGTTCTGGGCTGCCGAACCCGTGCCGCCGTTGGCGATTGGCACAATTCCCAGCCGCGCATTATCAAGCGTTCCTGTTGTGATGTTTGAGGCGTTCAAGTTGGTGATGCCCGCGCCGTTAATGGTGGCGGTGAGTGTGCCAGTGACCGTGAGGTTGCCGGGAATCTGCACGGTGTCCGCCGGACGCGGGTTGCCGTTGTAGGTTCCGGCGACTTTGCCAAGGACAATCGTATCGCTGGCGTTGACGACGGCGTTGGAACCGATGGCGCTGGCAAAGGTGAGATTGCCTGAACCGACCTTGGCAAGAGTGCCGATGATGGTGTTATTGCTGCCCGTCGTGTTGCTCAAGCCCGCGAACGCGCCGACAAACGAGTTCTCGCTGCCCGTCGTGTTGTTCACGCCCGCGTTCTCGCCGACAAACGAGTTGCTGAAGCCTGTCGTATTGGCAAAGCCCGCCACCAAGCCGACAAATGAGTTGCTTGCTCCTGTCGTGTTCGCCTGACCCGCGCCCTTGCCAAAAAACGAGTTGCTTACGCCTGTCGTGTTACTCAAGCCCGCGTTCATGCCGACAAACGAGTTTTGGAAGCCCGTGGTGTTATTCAAGCCCGCTTCTCTGCCAAAAAACACATTATCTACGCCGGTCGTGTTGCTCGCCCCCGCGTTCCTGCCAAAAAACGAATTGCCGAAGCCCGTGGTGTTCGCAAAGCCCGTGCTGCGACCGAAAAACGAATTGTTGTTGCCGGTGGTGTTCGCCTGCCCCGCCTGTGTACCGAAAAATGCGTTGTTGTTGGCAGTGGTGTTCGCTTGACCTGCGCCCCTGCCAAAAAAAGAGTTGCTACCGCCCGTCAAGTTGCTGAAGCCTGCATCCCAACCGAAAAACGAGTTCTCGCTGCCCGTGGTGTTGCTTCTGCCCGCATTGACGCCAACAAAGGAGTTGCTGTTGCCCGTCGTGTTATTTAACCCCGCGAACGCGCCGACAAATGAATTCTCGCTGCCCGTGGTGTTCGCCGCGCCTGCGCCAATGCCGGCAAACAAATTGTTGCTTCCGGCAATGCTCAACACTCGTTGCCCGCCGATATTGTACTGCATCACTGCATTGAGGATATTTGTCGTCCCTGTGCCGCTGATGTTGAAATCTGCGGTCTGCTGTGTCGTTTGATTGCGAATAAACGCCGTCGTGTTGGTCTGCACCAAACTCGTCGAATCTATGCCATCAAGGGTGTCGGCATTCGTCGCGTTCGTCGCATTGGTCGCATTGGTGGCATTAATCGCTAAGTCTGCTGTTCCCGCCGTCAAGGCGCGAATCGCATACGGCGTTGCCGTCACACGCTGGCGCGGCGCTAAGGTCGTGTAGGTCGGGTCTACCGCCCGTTTGACCCGTATCTCCAGAAAGCGGTCTGCGCCGGGAAACGCCGCCGCGCCGAAATCTACGACGACGCGGAACACGCCGTTCGTTACCGTCACGCCGGTGATCGTTTGTGTTGTGCCAATTTGAGAGCCGCCTGATACCGCATCGAATAAGGCAAGCTCAAAATCATAGGTTCCATTGGCAGGCATGGAAGCATCGGTTAAGCGTCCTTCATAACTGAAACTGGTGGTTTGCGCGACGGCGCTGGTTAAGCCGAACACCAAAACGACAAGCACAAGGGCAAGAGCAGATTTCATGGTCATGACAAGCCTCCTGAAAGCTAGGGCAAGAGATTATTAGTTACCGGCATCATCACTCAGGGTACGCGGCAGAGAAAAAAACCAGCAGCCGTTAGCGGACAAACTTTCATTTGGTTGGAGATGGCAAGGCAGAACGAGTGGGGCGACCGCGAACCTTGAGAGAGGAGTGGCGAGCGGCGAGTAGCGAGGTTCGCAAACAGCGCCAGGTTGTTGCCCCGCAAGGCACGACCAAACTGAAGTTTGCACTCTAACAGCCGAAGCAATTACGAATTACAAAGTAAGAGAAAGGCACCCTTAATTTTAAGGCGTAATGCGTAATTGATCGGCAAGCAATTTTTTTCTTAGCGCGTAAGTGGAGATTATAAATCAAATCCCAAGACAAACCAAGTAATCAGCGCAGCCCGTAATGCTCAGGGAGGTAATTAAAATCGCAGACTTACCGTTGCAATTTCACCTACTCAGCCGACGGCAGACGCAACTTTCTTTCTCGCTGCACGTCATTCATTGATAGCGTCTTATGGGTTGTCCCTATCGGGACAAAAGATTACTTCATTCTTTTGCGTAGCGTAAATTCCTTATTCTTGTAGCCCAGTCTGGAGCAAAATACCGTTGAGTATTTCGCCAGACAAATGATTGTCTGGTTTGCTCGTACCCGTAATGTGCCAAGCCTTTGCCTATCAGATATTGTCTCAAGTTTTCCTCAAGTCTGAAAAAGCCTTTATAAATCAAGTATTTACAATTCCCCTTCCGGCTCAAGTTTTTCTCAAAGCCTTTCGCTTATGCTCTACAACGTACAGAAATTCTTTCAAGGAGTTACAGCAAGGGTTATGGAGAAGAGGCATCCTTATCACAAACGGCTTATCAACTTTTTCGGCGCGGCGTTTCTATTTGCCGTTGCTTTGAGCTTTACAGCATCGGCGGCAACGCTCGGTCCTTCCTTAACGGCGAAATTGACCAATCTGCCAAATTCCACCAGTGTTGGCACGGTTATCGTCGCTTTCAATTCGACAAATGGCTTGAACAATTCGCATCTCAACGCTTTGCGCTCTGTCGGCATTCTCGGCGGACGGACGTTGCCGACGCTCGGCATGGCGGCATTTCCGGCGACTGCCGGACAGGTTCGCGCCCTCAGAAATCTCAGCGTTGTGCGCTCTATCTACCTGAATGACCGTCTATCGTGGTTCAACAATGAATCCCGCGTTTTGACCGGCGTTGAACGAGCGCGGTTGGATACCAATTTCACTACCGCAAACGGCGGTTTGCCGCTTTCAGGGCAGGGCAATTTCTCCGTCGTTGTCAACGATTCCGGCATTGACGCGACCCATGCCGATTTGCAGTACCCCAATCATGTGATTCAGAATGTGCAGATTGTCACCGGCACGGACACGCTGGCGGGTTTTACGCCCTTGCTCTTTGTTGAAAACGTCCCCGATACCGATTTGAACGTCGGACACGGGACGCATTGCGCCGGCATCGTCGGCGGCACAGGCGCACGCTCAGGCGGTCTCTATGCGGGAGTTGCGCCGGGAGCCAACCTCATCGGCACAGGTTCCGGGGCAGTCTTGTTTATCCTCAATGCCCTCGGCGGTTTTGAGTATTCACTGGCAAATCAGTTTCGTTACAACGTCCGCATTATCTCCAATTCGTATGGCAGCGCCGCTGCCTTCGATCCAAATGAGCCGGTGAACATTGCCAGCAAACTGGCGCACGACCGCAACATTATTGTCGTCTTTGCGGCGGGCAATTCCGGTCCCGGCAAAAATACCAATAATCGTTATGCTAAAGCCCCGTGGGTTATCGGCGTCGCGGCAGGAACCAAAGAAGGCGGCTTGGCGGCGTTCAGTTCTCGCGGCACGCCGCGCTCCGAACGATTAACAAACAGCGACCCGAATGACGACTTCGATGCGCCGACGATTACCGCGCCGGGAACCGGACGTGAATTTGAATCGAATGCCGCGAAATACTCGGCGGCAGTGGTTTCGACCCGTTCGGCAACCAATGTCTTTTCCAATGGTTTGACCGATGACGCCGAACTTGCGCCGGCTTTTGTGCCGTTCTATACACAGATTAGCGGCACTTCAATGGCGACGCCGTTCATCGCCGGAGTCTGCGCTCTGCTGCTCGATGCTGACATCACGCTGACGCCCGATCAGATAAAGGAGATATTGACGCAAACGGCGACGCGGATGCCCGGTTATGAAGATTTCGAGGTTGGCGCAGGCTATATCAATGCCTACGCGGCGATAGATAAAGTCTACACTCGCAACAAACCTTACGGCGCTTTCCTGATCCCGAATTTCAACGCCCAATACAGCGTCACGGGTCCCGCGCCGGAAACCTTCCATATTGACTACAATCCGGCAGCCACGCCGGGAGCCGGTTCGGTCAATTCCCGAACCTTTACAGTGCAACCAGGAATGAGCGTTCTCGATGTTGTCGCCCGCATAGACAATGCCATCGAAACCGGCGACGGCAATACTGTCGGCATCCTCTTGACCGACCCGAACGGCGTCAAATACTCAAGCGGCATCGCCCTGCCGGTGCTTGATGCGCCGAGCCGCGAAGTAATTGTCAAAAATCCGGCTCCGGGTGAGTGGTTGCTGGAAGTGCGCGGTGTGCGCGGACTGGCGGCAGCGCCGAATTTTAGTTTGCCGACTTCGGGAGCAGCCGCGCCGGGTCCGGTGGATGGCACGATTACCCAGCAACAGTTCAATCTGCAAGTGATTGCCGATATTCAAGGGCATCCGGCGCAAGAGGCGATAGAGACGGGGCTCAAAAATCGCTGGATAGATATTCATAACGATAATCTCTTCCGCCCGGAATCGCTCGTCGCCAGAGGCGATTTGGCGAATATCCTGGCGGTCAATGTGCCGCTTCGCCAATCGCTCGGCAGCACACCGCGCTTTACGGATGTGTGGCCCGCCTTAGCGCCGATTGCCGAAGCCCTTGTCGCCAATGGTTCAACAATCAGGGATTACAACTTCGCGCCGCAAGGCTTGATGAGCGCCAGCGGCAATACCTTCAACCCCGCCGCGCCGGTATCGCGCCTCGATGTTGCGGTGGCTTTCGTTCGCGCCCTTGGTCGTGACGCGGAAGCGCAGGCGTTGGCAAATACTGTGGTGACAGCGAACGGACAACCGCTAAGCGACAATGCCGAGATACCGGGAGTCTTGCGCGGTTACGTGCAACTGGCAATTGATAAAGGCTTGTTCGAGGCCTTTCCGGCAGAAGTGCGGCAGATTGCGCCGGGGCAGTTTGTGGCGATACCGGGACCGCGTTTTGAACCGGCGACGACGCTGACCCGCGCGACGATGGCAACTAAACTCGGACTCTTCAATCAGGCATTTGTCACCGGACAATAGATTGTCTGATGCCTGACCTTTCGTTGAGGCAGACTTTTGGAGGTTACCTCAAGTCTGCCTCAACTCCGACAAATCATCACTCAAGCCTGACTCAAGAGGGCTTTGCTATTTTCCATATTGTTCAAGCCATAAGAGCTTGACGCATAAGCTTTTTCAACCAAATTAAGGAGACAGAAAATCATGGATTCGCGTAAACGGGTAAGCGCCTGGCTAACCATTATTGTACTCGCACTTCTCGCATCGTTCGCCCTTGTCGCCCCGAACCGCAAGGTCGAGGCGCAACCGGCAACGAGACTGGCAAATAACCTTGAACTGGGGATGTACTGGCGACCGGCGCCGAGCTATGACTTGAATTTGTCGCGTGCTTTGAATAACACACGGCAAGCCACCAGCCAACAGTTGGCGGGTGTTGAGCAATTACGCAGCACGTCCAATGCCAGCCGTATGCAGATACGCTGGAATGAGTTTGGCGGCTCGCCCGATGTGATTTCGGGATTTGCCAGCGCCCCCTTTGCCGGAACGCCGGAAGCGGCAGGGCGCACTTTCCTCACTACTAACGCCGCCGCCTTCGGCATCGGCAATGTCAACGATTTACGCATCTTCTCGGAGCGTGAGGCTCTGGGCGGACACCTGTTGCGCTTTCAACAGACCCACAACGGTATTGACGTAAAAGACGGCGGCATTGGGCTGGTCTTGAACGCCAACAAACAGGTGATTATGGCGAGCGGTCCGCACTTCCGCGATGTCAACGTCAACACTACGCCGACCCTATCTGCGGATCAGGCACGCACCGTCGCCGCCAGCGACCTCAATCAATTTGCCGTCGCCATGCCGCAGTACATTATGAATCTGTTGCAGCCGGGTCTTGACCATCTCACGCAGCAGGCAGCCGCGATTCAGAACCTCGAACCGCGACTCGGCATCTATCCGACGACCGACGGTTACAAACTGGTGTGGAAAGTGGCGAAGTTCTCGACCAATCCCTTCGGGCTTTATCAGATAACGATTGATGCCCATAGCGGCGAAACCATCGCCCGCAAAGACTTCGTGCATTTCCAGAGCGCCCTGCCGTTTACCGCCGATGTTTATCCGAAATATCCGACCATCACCGATGAGTTAAAAAACTTCGGGCGCATCAGCGTTGACGCCAACGGCACGCCACTCGGACAAGAGCGCGTCAATCTTCGCAGCTTCGACCAGCAGAACATCGTCACCGGCATCAACGGCACATTGACCGGCTTGCATACGATTGTCAATAACGCGCTGGTCTCGAAGCAACCGTTTGCACAGGCGGCGCGGGGGACGTGGCACTTCCGCATAGATGACCCGCTCAACTTTGAAGCGCGTACCAACGAACAGGATCAACTGGCGGAACCGGCGGAACATCAGGACGAAATCAACGCCTTCTTCTTCGTCACCTATCTGCTGGAATATGTGGACTATCTGCACATCGCCGGAGATCGCGTCAATAACTCTCTGGGGCAAGGCAGCTTCCCCGATGAATACCCGAACAAGACGACGCCGCTACCGGCGACGGTTCACATTCCGAATATCTATCTGGCGCTCGATGCCGCCGGTGGCACATTGCCCAGCCCGACTGACCCTGATTTAGCAGCAAAGGTACTCGGACTTGATAACGCTTTCGCGCTCAATCTGACCAGTCTCATCGAATCCGTGACCGGCAGCAAATCGCCCGTCGTCGTCAATCCGACATCTTACGGGCATGGCTTCCTGCTCAATGATCTGGCGCTTGAGGGAACGGTTCCCTATCACGAAGGAATGCACGCCATCACCAGCCCGATAGCCGGACTCGAAGGCGACCCCGAAGGCAGCGCCCTTAACGAAGGACAAGCCGATATGTGGGCGTTCACCATCACCGATAATCCCAGCCTCGGCGATTATGTCGTCAATGCCTTCAAGTATCGCCAGCGTTTCCGTGATCGCGGACGCGACCCCGATTCAGTGGCGTACATTCGCAGCGCCAATTCGACCTTGAAATACTCCGACATTGGTACGCTATTCGATGGCACATCCCACGTTTTTGAAGAGCATTATGACGGTGAAATCTATATGTCTTCGATGTGGGACATCCGCGAGATGCTCAACCGTCTCTATCCGAGCAAAGCTACCTACAAGCGCCCGCGAGCCAAAGACGGCGCAGCCTTAAAAGAGGTTACGAAAGGCACGGAAATTTTTGAACGCGATTTCCTCGGCGCAATGTACGTGCTTGGCACAACTGCGCCGGATACGATGGTCAAAGCCCGCGACGCCATGTTGGTTGCCGACCAGTTGCTCTATTCTTCGGACACCACCGACCCGGCGGCTCCCGGCAAGCATCGCGCTTTGATTGAAAATGTCTTTGCGGCGAAAGAGCTTGGCGTCAATGCCCGCGAAGTAGCTGGCGGCACAGCGACGATTTCAACACAGGTGACGCCGTTTGCCGGGGCGCAGCCCGCACCCGCCGTGCCGCAGAATATCACGGTCGCGCCTGCCTCTACGCGCACTCTCAATATCAGTTGGCAAGGCGTCAACGGCGCATTGTCCTACGAAATCCTCAAGCGCAAAATCGGCTTTGAGAATCGCCGCGAACCGAACGGCAGGCGCGTCTACAACGACGGCGACGCTTCAACCACCGGCTTCCGTCACGTTGCTTATGTAAGCGGCAATCTCGTCTCTTATGAAGATAAAGGCGCAATTCACGAAGTCTTTGCGCCGGAAGGTTTGAATGACCTCTTCAATCATGAGTATGTTGTCCGCGCCATTGGCGTTGCGCCGAACGGACAACTCGGCTTCTCCAACTTCAGTGGTTCGGCGCGTCCGACGGTGACGGCGCAGGATGTGACCGCCGCCATTGATACGGCAATCAGCAATGTCACCTTTACGGGCGGCGTCTTTGCCTTTGACCAGAGATTGACCAATACACGCGGCGCAGCCGGTTCAGACCGCACCATCTATGCGCCGGTTGAATTCCGCATCAACAGCATTTCCGATTCGACGGTCACGGTTCGCAACGCCGACCAGACAACGCCTGTGCCGACCTTCGTTTACAATCAGACCTTAGCTCTGGGCGCGACTTCAAACGCCAAACGGTTAGAGTTCAATGACCCGGCGGCGCGGCTCTTCACCTTTGACGCCAGCATCATCGGGCGCAGTTATTCCGGCTCAAGCGGTGGCAATGGCAATCAGAACGGCGACGGTACGAGCAATCCGCCACCGCCGGTAGTTTACGGCGTCTTCCGCGAAGAGCGCACCGGCACTGTGCTGTTGGGCGACCCGACGGGGTTGACGCACGGCGGCGGCTTGGTGAAAGAAGACTACTACGCCGACCCGACTTTCCGGGGCATCACTTATGCTGATGTCGAAGTCGTCACGAAGAACGACGCGCTCTATCTTGATGCTTCGCTGAGTTCATTGGCGGCGGTTGACCTCGACTTTGAGTTGCGGGCAATGGACGGCTCGTTAATTACGCGGTCTGCCGGAATGAATGCTAACGAGCGCGTACAGGCGCAAGTGCAGCCGAATACGCGCTATATCCTGCGTGTCATCGGCTGGGCGAATCTGCTTGCCGATTACCGCATCGTCAGCAATCAACTGTTGCCGCAGAATTCACCGAATGCCAACAATGGAACTATCACCTACGCGGGCGGCGGGGTGTCTACGCTTGGCAACGTCTTGCAGCGTGTTCGCTTCATGGTCAATCCGTTGCTGAGAACCATAACGGTGCGTTTGCTATAAGGCTGTAAGATAATCTCTGAAACAGCAACCCAAGGGCAAGGTCGGCTTTAATTGCCGGCTTTGCCCTTCTTTTATTTTTGTAGGTTGACATTCGTCCGTATTTGCTGCGCTTTCCGGCGCTTTCTTTTTCCTGCATTTTTCTGTTGTTTGTTAGTGTCTTTACGCGATAAACTTAGTGGCGTTATGGATGTTGAAACCATCTTCACGAAAGAAGAGACCTCGCCTTAGCAGCTATAGTCTTGTCAGTCCCGCATCGAGGCGAGCCGCAAATTCAGACAGTAAGGATTGAATGATTAGTAAGTAAGTAGAGATTGTTTTTGCTATGGAAGAATTGAAACAGAAGATTCAGGACGAATTGAAACAGCTTGAAACCGAACTCAGAACCGAGATTCCGCAGGAACTCAAAAAAGCGGTGGCGCTTGGCGACCTTTCCGAAAATGCCGAATATGAATCGGCGCGGAACCGGCAGGATTATGTTCGCGCCCGCATCGGCGGTCTACGCAAACGCTTGGCTGACCTTGCCATGATTGACATATCGAGGTTGCCGAAAGACCGCATCGCTTATGGCGCAATGGTTGAACTGTACGATATGGACAGCGGCGAAGATGTGAAATACAAGCTCGTTATGGCGGAGGACGCCGATATTGCTCAAAACAAAATCTCGACCTCTTCGCCGATTGGCAAAGGCTTAATGGGGCATCAGGAAGGCGACGAAGTGGTGATTATTACGCCATCGGGCAAACGCCGTTTTGAAATTGTCAAATTAAAGACCGTTCACGATCAATAAGTTTACAACTACCTGTTTTACCTCTCAGGCGGCACACCAATTGCCGCCTGATTTTATTTCTCCGGTTCGTTAGGATGAATAAAAAACCAGTACGGCGTTGCATCCATTCCGTACAGCGTTGCATCTGAAACGCGGCAGGATGGAGCGCGGGCATCCCTGCCCGCATGGTATAGCAGAGGCGGGCAGGGATGCCCGCGCTCCCGGTAAAGAGGCGGCGCATATCTTGACAAAGCCGAGTGGCGTTTGACATAGTTGCGCGTCTGATTGAGCGTGTTGGTCGAAATGAAGTGAGGGACCGGCAAAATGATTAGTGAAGCTATTGGCGCTGCCTGCACACGCATCATTAATGCAATCGTGCGGACGCTGGCACGCAGCCGTATCAATCCGAATGTGCTGACCTTTATTGGTCTGCTCATTAACATTGGTTGCGCGACGCTCTTCGGCTTGGGTCACTTCTTTGCTGCCGGGTTGTTGATGATCTTTGCCAATCTGTTTGATATGCTCGACGGACAGGTGGCGCGATTGCGCGGCAGAGCCACCGACTTCGGGGCGTTCTTCGATTCGACGCTGGATCGTTATTCGGACATTATCGTTTATGTCGGCATAATGATCTTTTACGCCCGCGATACGGTGGCGCATTCGACGTTGCTGGTGGCGCTGACGGGGCTGGCGCTGGTCGGTTCGGTGATGGTCAGTTATTCACGCGCCCGCGCCGAATCGCTGAACATCACCTGTAAGGTTGGCTTTCTGGAACGACCTGAACGGGTGGTCTTGCTGATTATCGGGGCGCTGACCGAGATTGGTCCGCAGAGCTATTTTCTTCACAAGATGCCACAGGTCTTGTGGGTCATTGCCACGCTGTCGCATTGGACGGTGGTGCATCGGATTTATCACACTTGGCGGGAATTGCGCGTTGCTGACCTTGCCAAGATAGAAGCGGCTCAGGTACAACTAAGAGCCGCACAGTCGAAAGACAAAGTAGTGCGGACAGGTTATTCTGTCCAGAATTAAGGCGATTGATAATTTATTGATAAGAATGAGAAAAAGGCTTACGAGGAGGTAGCATAGGCTTCAGCCTGTGTCTTTGCCAAGCACACAGACTAAAGTCTATGCTACCTCATTGCGAAGCAACACTTTTTCTTTACTCACTATATTAGAGGAGCGAAATCATAAATGCTTTGTCCTTGTTGTGGGAATGAACTTGCAATAGAGGCGCGGGAATGCGGTTGCGGCGCGCGTTTTGTCGGCGCGCCGCTTGATGAAAAGCCAGTCAAAGCGACGATTAAGAGTTACGGGCAGGTGATGAATGCTGCCGGACTTTTTGCGGCGATTACGGCGGCAACCTTTATCTTTACAAAATTCTTTGCTTTGGGCGCGATTGTCATTGTCTGGTATACGTGGCGGGTGATGCAGCGCAGCCGTCGCCAGCCGGAACTCTTCGGCGGTTATAAAGTTGCGGCGACCATTCTGGTACTGACATTGGTTGCCGGAGTCGCGGCAATCGCTTTAACTGCCGCCTATATCCCGAAGATGATACAGAGAAAGAAAGACCGCCGTGTGGCAGCGACGCTGGCTTCATTTTATGAAGTCAAACGTCAACTTGAAGAATACAGTCTGACACACGGCAGGTATCCAATTGATGCTCAGGAATACGCCCGTGTCACGGCGACGGCATTGCCGGCTGATTCATGGGAGCATCAGATTAAATACACCGGCTATACGGAAAGAATCGCTTCCGCCACCACCATCAGTAGTAATGGCAGTGTGCGAGTGCCGCAAAACAGCGGGCTTTCCTTTAACAATTTTGAATTACGCTCCAATGGTCCTGACGAGATGCCCAACACCGATGATGACATCATCATGCGCGACGGCATCTTTTACACGGCGGCGGAATTGAATAATCAGATTACGGTGAAAGCGTCGGCAAAGAAATAGCGTAGCAGAACCGATTACAGGCAGTTCGAGGGCGGGCGCAACGGCTCGCCCTTTTCATTTCTGCCGCTCATCGTTTGCCGTCGAGATTCGCCCATTCTCCCGATTGAATAAAACTTGCCCAGTAGTACGGATGCTTCAGATTTGAATGTGTCAGCATATTGAGTTGTACTTGCCGGAGCGCTTCGCTGCGTCCCTGCCCTGCCTGTAATCGCTTGTAATAAGCAACCATCAACTGGCGTGTGCCGCTGTCGGATACAGACCATAAACTCATCATCTGACTTTCACTGCCAGCCAACACCAATGCGCGGCGCAAGCCATAAACGCCGTCGCCGTTTTTCACTTCTCCAAGCCCCGTATCACAGGCTGACATGATGACCAGTTTGGTTCCCCACAAGTCCAGTCCGGCGGCTTCCAGAGCCGTCAGGATGCCATCATCCTTATTGCTTCTGCCGCGATTCGCCCCCGCAAAGAAGAGTCCTGAACGTAACAAAGGGCTTGGCGTTTGGATGCCTGCGAGGGTTTCGTCATTCGGCTCGTCATTTCTTCTGCGAATGGCGCGGAACCTGGCATCCCCAGGGGTTGCGTTTCCTGCATCTTTGTCACTGGCAAGAAAAAAGCCGTGCGTGGCGATATGCAGAATCAGCGGGCTGGAAATCTGCTTCAAGGCGGTTTCCGTAGCCTCGCCTTTGGTTAAAAGTCTGGCATCCGGCAGCATATTTTTAATCTCATTTGCTTCATCGCTCGTCCCCGTCAGTCTTTTCAGGAGAGCAAATTTCTGTCCGGCGAGCTTCAGGTTGGCAACTGCTCCATCGCTGCTTTCTTCCCTCTCCAACAGGCGTTCGGCGCTTCTTTCGCTGTCACTCGTCTGCCCTTTGTCTCCGACAGTTACAGGCGCATTGCTGGTATCATTATCAAAATCAGGATCAGCAATTACCTCAGCAACCTGCTTGTTTGGAATGCGTATCTGCAAGCGCAGAAGGTCGCGCCCGCTGGTCAGATAGGTGAAGGAATACCGCTTAACCAGATAGTCGCCGCGCTCATCCACAAGCGCCGCAAAAGGGAGCAAATTCAGCGACCCGTCGGGGGAAAGAAAGACCCGGCGCGTTGCCCCCAACAAGCGGCGTATTGGCTGCATAACCTTGCGATCAACCGCCCGCGCCAGTTGTCGAACTCTGGCAAAATTTTTAGCGCGAATCGTCGCATCTTTGCTCTGCTGCAGAACGGTTCGCAAGGCGGCGATTTTGCTGTCCACCTCGTCAGCCGCGCCTAATTCGCGCCAGTAAATTCGCCCGTTGCTGAAAAGCACATAAGCGATGTAATGAGGTTTGCCATAGCGTTCGCCGACAGGAGCTTGCGGGTTGAACGGGCGGTAGAGAGCAAATTCAACCAGCGCCGCTTTTGCTGGCAGCGCCTTTTGCACGGCGGCAATGGACACGGGTTTTGCCTGCGATTGCGAGCGGGCGCGAAACTCGGCGCTACGAAAACTGATTTCGGCTTCAACCCGGTCTATCTGCTCTTCAAGAGCCTTTATTTTGGATTTATACGTTTCATTATCGTCCCGACCGGGACCTTTCAAAGTCAGGGCAGAGAGTTGTGAGCGAAGTTCTTTGAGTTGGTCAAATAATTTTCGGTCATCGGCAGACGCATAGCGGCGCAGGTCTGCTAAGGCATCCGCCATGGCATCGAGTCCGCGCCCTTTGCGTTGCAACAAGGCTTTCAACGCCGCTTGTTTTGCTTCGACATCTCGCGGCGCAGACTGAACGTGCAGCGAAACGGTTGAATCAAAATAATAAGCAGTGCGATTCAAATAGAGTAACTTTTGCCGTTCAGACCCGGAAGCCAGATTTCTGGCAAAATCGCGGTCTGAAGAATCATTACACCGGGATTGAAACTCGACAGCCTTCCGATAATCGCCGCTTATCTGATAGAGGTTAGCAAGATTATGGAGTATGCGGGCGGTTTCAGGATGCTCAAAGCCTAATGCCTGTTCGGTGATTGCCAGAGCCTGTTGATAAAGCGATTCCGCCTTGCCGTAGTCGCCTTTGGCATAGTAGAGCAACGCTAAACTGTTGATGGATTTAGCGAGATCGGGATGGCTGCGGTTCAAAGTCTTTTGACGAATCGCCAAAGCCCGTTGATAGAGCGATTCGGCTTTGTCATACTCCCCCTGATCGCGATACAAAGCCGCTAAATTCGTCAACGAGGTTGCCAGCGTTGGATGCTCCTTATTGATGACTTCGCGGATTTCTATGGCTCTGATAAACAGCGGTTCGGCTTTGCCATAGTCGCCCTGCGCGTAATAGAGCAGCCCCAGACTGTTGAGCGTATAAGCAACTTCCGGGTGCGTTTTGCCGAGCGTTTTTTCACGAATTTCTAACGCTCGGATGAACAAGGATTCGGCTTTCGTGTAGTCGCCTCTAACGTAATACAATAGGGCGAGGTTATGCAGGGACGTGCAAATCTCAATGTGGGTTTTGCCGAAGATTTTTTCCCGAATTTGCAGCGAACGCAGATAGAGCGGCTCGGCTTTGGCGAAGTCGCCTTTGGTATAGTAAAACAGCGCCAGATTATTACAGGAATTTGCCACATCAGGATGATTTTTGCTCAAGGTCTTTTCCCGAATCTCTAACGCCCGAAGATAGAGGGGTTCGGCTTTGCCGTATTCTCCCTGATCTCGATATACCTGCGCTAAATTGTTCATTGTCGTAGCAACATGAGAATGCACCTGTCCAAGCGTCTGCTCCCGAATCGCCAGAGCGCGACGGAGAAAGTCCTCCGCCTTCGGGTAGTCGCCTTTTTCCCGATACATGGTTCCCAGCACATTGAGAGATTTGGCAACATCAATATGGGTTTTGCCCAGTTTCTGTTCCCGAATCGCCAGAGCGCGAAGGAAAAGCGGTTCGGCTTTGGCGTAATCGCCTTTGTCCTGATAGACCGATGCGAGGATATTCAACGGCACAACCATTTCAAAGTCATCCCGGTCAAATTCGGTTGCTTTCACGTTCAAGGCTTTTTCAGCAAGCGTCAGAGCTTCGTCAAATTTACTTCGGTTCCAGCGTGCGGTTGCCTGCTCTTCGAGTTTGCGGGCTTCCAGCAAGACGCGATCTTTATTGACCGCAGGGCGAGATTCCATAACCAGAATTTCATATTTTCCCGGCGGCGCTTGTTTTTCCAGAGAAGCTATTTCCAGTTGGTAGCGTCCCGCCATCTGACTGATGAAAGCTACGGGCTCCGGTCCTTGTGTCCCATTGGGGCTATCCACTTCCAATATCTGCTTGCCGTCAGGAGCCATCACCTTCACAACAACATCTACGCCGCGTTGTTCAACAACGGCTTTGACATACTGTCCGCCTTCGAGCATCAGGTCATAAGCAGTTGATTCACCACCGCGCAGTTCTCCGGTGAGGGCTTTGCCGGTTTCGAGATTATGACTGTTGGTTTGCGTTGCCCGCATAGTTGTTTGCAAGGCAACAAACAGCAATGCCATAACCAGAATAGAGTGAGAGAAATATCGTTTGGGGGCGTGAGTCTGCATAAGTCTACTCGCTTATGTTGAAATTGTTGTTGAGAGAGAAGAGAGAAGAGCGATTGCAGGTTACGCCCTGTGGTTACAGGCAAGACCAAACGCTTATCGTGACAATGAGGAAATAAGAGGCGGACTGAATAGTAATCAAAGCCTGTGAAGATTTCAAGGCGCGAAAACAGACGACGGGTTGCATGAAAAGGTTATTTCAATACTTTCCGCTTTCCCGGAAAAGCCCTGTATCGTACAAAGCTACTTGCTAAAGGCGACTTTCCATCAGCATAATCCTGCCTTGCCGAAATCGTCCGGCACGTACATCTATGTTTAAGAAACTCTTAATTGCCAATCGCGGTGAAATTGCCGTGCGGATTGCCCGCGCTTGTCGGGAGATGGGCATTTCGCCGGTTGCCGTCTATTCCGATGCTGACCGCGCTGCGTTGCACGTCCGCGTCTGTGACGAAGCGGTGCATATCGGCGCAGCGCCGTCCAGTGAAAGTTATCTGGTGATTGAAAAGATAATCGCTGCCGCCAAACAGACCGGCGCAGAAGCGATTCATCCCGGTTATGGCTTTCTTTCGGAGAATGCCGATTTTGCCGAAGCCGTTGAAGCCGCTGGATTGACGCTTATCGGACCACCGGCGGCGGCTATGCGCCTGATGGGATCGAAGACTTCTGCGAGACAGGCAGCACAGGCGGCGGGCGCTCCCGTCGTTCCCGGTACAACTTCGTCGCTTGCTTCGGTTGAGGAAGTGATTCAAACCGCCAACGAAATCGGCTATCCGGTGATGCTGAAAGCGGCGGCGGGCGGCGGCGGTAAAGGAATGCGAATGGTGCGCTCGCGTGACGAAATTGCTAATGCGTTTACGATGGCGCAATCGGAAGCCTTATCGAGTTTCAAAGATTCGGCGGTCTATATCGAAAAATTCATCGAACGCCCGCGCCACATTGAAATTCAGTTGATGGGCGATAAGCATGGCAATCTGGTCTATCTCGGTGAGCGCGAATGTTCGCTGCAACGTCGCCATCAAAAAGTGGTGGAAGAATGCCCTTCGCCTGTGGTTGATGAAGAACTGCGAAAACGCATGGGCGAGACGGCGGTCAGCATCGCTCGCGCTGCCGGGTATTATAATGCCGGGACGATTGAGTTTTTGGTTGACCCGCAAAAGAATTTCTATTTTCTGGAGATGAACACGCGCTTACAGGTCGAGCATCCGGTGACAGAACTGGTGACGGGGCGCGACCTCGTGCATGAACAGATTCGCGTGGCGGCGGATGAGCGATTATCTTTTACACAAGATGAGATTGTCTTGCGCGGCGTGGCTATCGAATGTCGCATCTATGCTGAAGACCCGGACAATAATTTTATGCCGAATCCGGGGCGCATCACGCGTATTGCCACGCCATCGGGTCCCGGTGTCCGTGATGACAGTGGCATCTATGAAGGCTGGCAAGTGCCGGTCTATTATGATTCCCTGCTGGCGAAATTCTGCGTTTGGGCGGAGAGCCGCGAACTGGCGGTCAAGCGATTGGCTCGCGCTCTCGATGAATACACCATTGAAGGCATTCGCACGACGCTACCATTCTTTCGGGCAATTACGGAGAATCAAGACTTCCGCGAGGCGAATTTCGACACCGGCTTTATTGACCGTTTTCTGAGTCAAAAAGCGGCGACGGTTGAGAAAGCAAGCGACGAAGAGACGGAGCAAACACTGGCAGACATCGCCGTACTGGCAGCGATTCTGCATAACAAAGAGCAGACGAAACAAAGCAAAGCAGCCACCACGACGCACGAAGCCGAAAGCCGTTGGAAACTCTACGGGCGCATCGCGCAACGCCGGATGTAAGTATGAAATACGAAACCGAACTAAACGGACAGACAGTAAATCTCGAACTGGATGAGCGCGATGGGCGCATCACGGCGGCGTTTGCCGAACGTCGTTATGAGGTTGAAGTGTTGCAACCGGAAGCGGGCATTTATTTGCTCTTCAATGGCAATGAAGTTTATGAAGCGCGGGTCGCTTCTGCTGACACCAGCGCGGTACAAGTTAAATTACGCGGCAAGACCTACAGCGTCAATGTCATAGACCGCAAACACCGGCGGGCGGGCGACGTTCACAGCGACGATTCACAGAAACAACTGGTTGCGCCGATGCCCGGAAAGGTCGTCAAGCTATTGCTCAATGTCGGCGATGAAGTAGCGCCGGGGCAAGGCGTTGTGATCGTTGAAGCGATGAAGATGCAGAACGAAATTAAATCGGCGAAAGCCGGACGCCTTGCCGAAATCCGCGTCAGCGAAGGCGAAGCCGTAACCGCTAATCAACTGTTGGCAGTCATTGAATAAGGCGTCGCCCGGCGCGGTTACAAAATCGGTTCGGCGAACGATAAGAAGCATTCAGATTTGGAGAAATCAATGAGCGAGAAACTTTCCGGCGCGTGGGCAGTCTACGCGGGGCTTGAAAAAATCGGGCGATTGTCAACCGTAGAGGCGAACGGAATGCCGCATACAACGCCGGTCTTTTATGTGCTGATGGACGGCGAAATCTACGTCGGCACACAGCGCACGCGCAAAAAATTTCGCAATCTGCAACAACATCCGCAAGTCTGTTTTACGATTGACTCACTCGAACCCGCATACAAAGGTTTGGTCATTCAAGGCATCGCCGAAATCATCGAAGACGACGCCATCCATAACCGCTTCCGCGAAGCACTGATTCATCGCTACTACGGAGCGCCGGACAATCCGGCTTGGCAATATGTCCAAAGTCTGGGCGCATCGGCGCTCATCAAAATCTCGGCAGAGAAGATTTTTCACTGGGACTTTTCCAAATAAGTCTGGCTCCCCGCCTGGGAGCGCAGGCATCTTGTCTGCTTGAGACTTGCAGGTAAGATGCCTGCGCTCCCAGGATACCGCCGTTTTTCTTAACGTAATACCACTACTCGACATCGCCCGCTACAACCATCCTCAACACCCAAAAAGCAATTCGGAGTTTTGCTGGAATCGCGTTGACAAACTGCACTCATTGAAATAAGAAACAATTGTTTGAAAATTCAAACAATTGATTGAATAATCAATTGTGACAGTTCTACTCAATCCGGCTCACAACAAATTCAGGAGGCTTGTATGTTTTTCCCCACACTGCTTCGTCGGGTTTTTGCCCTGACCGGCATCGTCATTCTGTCTGTGACCTCTTGCCTGACCGCTTTTGCCCAATCGAGTCTGTCCATCTCCGGCACGGTGAAAGACTCTGATGGCGCTGCCATCGGCGGAGCAACAGTCAAAGCCTTAAATATCGCCAGTGGCAGAGAATTTACCGCCACGACGGACACTTCCGGCAAGTACAGCCTCACCGATCTGCCTGCCGCCACCTATCGCGTCATTGCCAGCCGCGAGGGTTTCGCTGACGCCGCCGAGAGTATCACCGTCACCGAATCGGTGACTCAGGACTTCTCGCTCTCACCCGGCAGCATTCAGGACACCATTACGGTAACGGCGGGCAAAGGCGATGCGCGGGTTGCCGCCGAAACGCCGCAGACCGTAACCGTCGTCACCGAGACGCAACTCGAAGAACGCCGCCCGGTTTCGACGCTTCAGGCGCTCGAACGCGCTCCGAACCTCATCACCGTTGAAACCAATCCGGCACGCGCCCGCCCGCGTCTGCGCGGACTGGATTCGACTCGCGTGTTGGTGGTGATTGACGGCGAACGACTGAACAATTCGCGCACCGACTTGAACACCGGCTTGTCACCTGGAATCGTTGACGTGAATCAACTGGAATCTGCCGAAGTGGTCGGCGGTTCCGGGTCGTCGCTTTATGGCTCCGATTCCATCGCCGGAACGATTAACCTCGTCACCAAAGCGCCGTCGCGTCCTGATGCCGGTACTATTCTCGGTCTGCGCTTTGACGGCAATTTCTACAGTCAGGGTCGGGTGCGTCGCGGCGCAACGGTATTGAATTATGCGTCGCCAAAACTGGCGCTACGTTTGGGTGGTTCGCTCTTCTGCAATCGTAATTATGAACTTGGCAAAGACCCGATTCCCTTAGCCGACACCATCGCCATCGGCAGATTTTATTCGCAATTCCCGTCGAATAATGCCAGCCAGTTTCCCATCTTTGAAGTTCCGGGCGGCGGCGAAATACTTAACGGTCCCGCGCATGGGTTTAACGATCAGGTAGATGCGTGGTATTTCCCTTCGGTTAATCACCAGGTGCGTTATCGCCAGTTGAACAGCCAGCATTACAATCTTGGCAACGCCTTTTCCGGTCCGCCTTATGAAACGCAGGAACGCTTCAACGGCTATCGTCGGCTGGACAAAAATGGCATTCGTTATCAGGGGCTTGATTTTACCCGTTGGTTGCCGCGTCTGGCAGTCGGCTTTTACCGGCAGAAGCTCTCCTTCCCGCAAGACCAGTTCGACTACACGATTGTCGCGGGCAGCAGTTTCAATACCATTACGACCCCGCCGCCGACAAGATTTGTCTTCACCGGCAACCCGTCGCGCTATGCGTTCTCAAGCTATACGGATAATAAAAATACCATCACCACAAAGGGCTTTGATGTGCAGGCGACTTTTGCGCCTGTGGTCGGCGCTCTGGTAACCACCGGCTTCCAGATTACCCGCGACCAATCACGTGACAACTTTACGCGCTACCCGTTTGTCAATAATGTGGCGAATGTGGCGGCGACCCTCAACGGCGCTAGTTCGCCAGACAGCGATTACACCAATAAAGCGGTCTTTGCTCAGGCAGAGATAGACCGTTTCAAATATATTCGCGTTTCCGGCGGTTTTCGCGTTGACAACTGGGAGACCGAAGCGAATCCGACAAAGGGCTTTCCGCTTGGTACCGAAGCGGCTATCTTAGCGGCAGTTGTGCCACCACTTACCGCCAATCCGGGACCGCTCGCGCCGCAGATTGCCAGCCTCCCTGCGCTCACACAACTGGCTGCCGGTGCGGGCAGTGTCAAGACCGACACCACGCGCACCACCGGCAATTTCGGCGTTGTCTTTAGAACGCCGGGCGGCGTCAATCCCTATTTCCGCGTCGCTTCAAGTTACCGCGAACCATCGGTAACGGAACGCTATCTGATTCGCAATTTTGGCAGTCCGGCATTCAGTGTGCCGGTGGTCGGCAATCCCGGACTGAAACCGGAAACCGGCGTGAATTATGATATCGGCTTCAAAATTCAGACCGGACGACTGGTTGGCTCTGTCGGCTATTTTCGCAACAAGTTGTCCAATCTCATCGTTTTTGCGACGCCGACGCAGGGAACCATCTGCGTTGACGCCAATCCGGCGCGAGGTCTTCTGGCATCGGCAGCTTGCGGCTTCGCTGCCACCCGCCATCCGGTCTCGTTCAACGGGCGCATCAATCAGGCGAGCAATGAGATTGAGGGCTATGAAGTAACCGCCGAATACGCGCAGTCGCTCGGCGATTTCGGTAGCCTGTCGCCGTTTACTTCGATGGGCTGGTTGCACGGCACGAACGATTCGCCGACAGCAACGCAGATCAGCATTATCAATTCGCTCTACAACCGCCCGGATACGCGCATCCGCTTGAAGGGCTTTGCCGATGATGTGCCGCTTGGCAACATTACGCCGTTTCGCGGCATCTTCGGCGTTCGCTACAATGACCGCAAAGGCAGAATCTTTGCCGAGTATGAAGCGCGACATCAAACCCGTGTCACCAGAGCCAATCCGTCATCGTTTATCGGTCCGACATTAGTTAATATCGGTACGTTCCTGAGCCTTAATGAATTTACCAAACAAGCGATTCGCGGCGGCTATAGCTTGCGGCGCGAGCGTTACCGGATGTCGTTCACCGTCGGCATTGATAACCTAACGGACAGAACCTATTTTGAGCATTTCCAGACGGCTCCGGGGCCGGGACGGGCGTTTATCTTTGGCATTACCACAGACTTTTTCAATCTGCTTCGCAAGTAGAAGAAGCGGGCTGAACATTCCCTTTGGGGGCAAGGCAGATTCAACGGATGACGGCACATCATTAGAGAGCCGTTGAGTCTGCCTCATTTTTTCAGGGTTCTTTTTTCACGGATTTCATCCAAGCGAGGTTTCCAGGCGGCGACTTCTCGTTATCGCTTCCATTACCATTTTGCTACTCGGCAACGCTGCCAGCGCAGCAGAGCAATCGAAGTACCGACAGATGACAGGCAAAAGCAAGCAGACGATGCAGGTAGCGCAAAAAGCCTTTGAGCATTTCAAACAAGGGCTGGCGACAGGCAAATGGCAAGCCTTCTTTGCCATGCTTGCCGATGATTTCACCTTCACCTTTCCGCAAGGCAAATATCAAGGGTCGCATCAAGGCAAAGCCATCGCTGAGGAGTTCTTCACCTACGTTTCGCAGACTTTCCCGGCAGGCATTCACGTTGTCGAAGTGTTGCGTGTCACCGGCAATGACAAGACAGTTATCTTTGAATTCCGCGACGAAGGAATGCTGCGTGGACAGCCTTATAAAAATCGCGTTGCTGTCTCCTTCGATGTCTGCGGTGAGAAAATTTGCGCTTATCGGGAATACTTTGGCAGCGACGGCAAATCGAATTGAACAGAGCCAGACAACTACTTTGCTTAGAATGCTTGAATTAACTGGGTATTTGAAAAATAATCAGCGGCGAGTTATCGCCTTGAGGTACGCAGGCGATTTATCAGGTACGACAACGAAGATTGAATCTCGGAGGAAATAGCATAATGAAGCGTCGTCAATTTCTCTTCGCCACCGCCGCTGCTTCGGCAGGCAGTCTGTTAATGCCTGCATCTGCTTTGGCGACTTGGCAATCGAATCGCCGTGTCGTCATTGCAGGGGCAGGACTGAGCGGTCTTGCTGCCGCTTACGAATTGGCGAAAGCCGGGTTTCTGGTCGTGCTAATCGAAGCGCGTACTCGTTCCGGCGGGCGCATCTTCACCCTGCGCGAACCGTTTGCCGATGGGCTTTATGTGGAAACCGGCGGCGAAGTTCTCGGCAATGGCTACAAGCGTTTTTTGCAGTATGCCAATGAGTTAAATGTGGCAGTTGACGAAGTGCAGAGTGCGCCGCCACGCGGACAGAGGATTATCCTGAAAGGCAAAGAGTATGCGGCGGGCGTTGCGCCGAAACCGCATCCTTACCGCTTGAAAGGCGAAGAAGCGGAACTCGCGCCGCCAATGCTTTTGGCAAAGCACATCGGCGCAATGATTCAGGAAACGGCAAATAATCCGACAACTCTCGAAGAACTGGATAAACGGTCGCTGGCGGCGGCGCTCAGAAAACGCGGCGCATCGCCGCAGGCAATCAAGCTGATGAATATATCGCTGAATTATAACGATATAGAAACGGTGTCGGCGGCTGGCGTGGTCTTTGAATCGAAACGCCGTGCTGCCGGTGGCTCAAAGATTATGCGAGTGCGCGGCGGCAACAGCAATCTGACCGCTGCGCTTGCGAGCGCTGCACGACGCGCCGGAGTTGAATTTGTCTATGGCACGGCGGTGATTCGCGTAGCGCACAATGATAAAGGCGTGCGAGTGGTTACGAAAGCCATCAGCAACGGCAAAGTCGAAACCATAGACGCCGCCCATTTTATCAGCACGCTTCCGGCAACGACCTTGCGCGAGGTCAACTTTGATCCTGCCTTGCCGGTGGAAAAAGCTAAAGCAATTAAAGAATTGCCGTATACGCGCATCACCAAAGTTTTTTTACAGGCGCGGCGTAAGGCGTGGGACGATGCGGGGTACGGCGGCGGACTGTGGACGGACACAACCGCCGAAAGAATTCTGGCAGTACCGGGAGATAGTAGCGCCACACGCGGCATCTTTACCGTCTGGGTTGATGGCATCGGAGCGCAACAGATAGATGGATTGAGTGATGACGCTCGCGTTGTTTGGGGCAAGAAGACCTTTTCTTCTGCCTTGCCGCGTTGCGCTAATTCGCTGGAAAACGGCGCAACGGTTTCATGGGTCAATGACCGTTGGGCGCAAGGCGCGTATGCCCATTATCAACGCGGGCAGTTCAACAGTTTTCATAAGCAACTTGGCGCTGCTGTCGGGCGGCTGCATTTCGCCGGCGAGCATACGGCTCAGGAGTCACCGGGAATGGAAGGCGCATTGGAATCGGCGGCGCGGGTAGTGAACGAAATCAGAAATCAGAAATCGGAGAGCAGAGGGTAATCGTTAAGCGGTATAGAAAAAGAAAGGTGAAGTTGCTTATGAAACTAATGTTCCGGGTGCGAGATACCTTCCACCACAGAGACACGGAGACACGGAGGTTGCACAGAGATTCTACTAAATTCTCTGCGCTGTCTCGGCTACTCTCAACCCTCTGCGGTGAATTTTCTCTGATTGAAGTATACAACGAATCTCCTGCCTCTTCTCTGTGCAACCTCTGTGTCTCCGTGTCTCTGTGGTTTAGCTTTTCCGGGATTACTCAATCCTATCTTTTTAACGCCGCTATAATTTGAAAGGTAATTACTATGATGAAAAAAAGTCTAATCCTATTGTTCTGTACTATTGTGGTTTTGCTTATAACCTCTATCGGTACAATGACACAGACTAAGAAAGCCGATTTGAAAGCCGACCTCGAAGCCATGATGAAGTTCTTTGAGGGCGAGTTTGACAATTATCAACAGGTATTCGAGGAGCAGGAAGCTAAAGCGCAATACCCGCATGAGCATATTCATTCGGTCTTTGCCCGCGTCAATCTGCCCGCCATTGGCAATCATGTCTTTTACGTTAAGCAATATATGGATGGCGACCCGAAGAAGATTTACCGGCAGCGTCTCTATAACTTCAAACTCACCAAACAAGAGAATGCCATTGAATTGAACATCTATACTTTTCCTGATGAAAAAGCGATGACGGACGCGCACCTTGACCAGTCGAAACTGGCAGGACTAACGCTCGACAAATTACAGGCGACGCCCGGTTGCGAAGTCTATTGGAAACGCAACGGCGAAAACTTTGCGGGATACATGAAGGACAAAGCTTGTAGCGTCATCTCCAAACGTAGCGGCAAACGCATCTTCATCACCGATAATTTAACCCTTACCAAAGACGAAATCTGGATTAACGATCAGGCGACGGACGAAAACGGCGCGTATGTCTTTGGCAATAAATCGGGCGAATCTCACAAGCTGCGACGGGTGCAACGCTATACCGGCTATGCCGCTTTTAAGACCGACGACGACAAAGACGAAGCCATCCGCAATCTTGAAATTCACAATCAGGGAGAGATGATTCCGATTGCCAATACCAAGTACACAATGCAACTGGCACAACTACGGTACGGCGGCAAAACTCCGGTGCTGGTCTTGAAGATATTTGAGAAGGGTAACGACAAAGCCATCGCCTACAGTTGGGCAAACGCCGACGCAGAAAAAATCGGT
>Ga0187894_10002019_pt1 | contig 24934 bp, 20 predicted proteins | sample GBC1701081metaG_FD_136650 | JGI IMG/M metagenome (GOLD analysis project Ga0187894, IMG submission 136650) | White microbial mat communities from a lava cave in the Kipuka Kanohina Cave System on the Island of Hawaii, USA - GBC170108-1 metaG ... | reverse complement strand
GGTCGCCGTCACGGTCAGGGTGATGTCGGCATCGCTGTTGGCAGGCGGCGTGAGGGTGAGACCCTCCAGATCGGCGGCGCTCAGCGTGTAGCTGCCATCGGGATTGAGCGTACCGTGATTGAGAGTGGCGCCGGCAAGGCCCGAAATGTTGATCGACAGGGTCTCGGAATCATCGGTGTCGGTGAGGGCCGAGGAGAAGCTCAGCGCAATCTCCGTGTCCTCGTTGCCTGACGCATCGGACACGGTCAGGCTCGGCGCATCGGCCACCGCATCGACGGTCACCAGGACGGTGTCCGTGGTGGTGGCGATATCGCCATTCGATCCTTCGGTTGCGGTCGCCGTCACCGTCAGGGTGATGTCGGCATCGCTATTGGGCGGCGGCGTAAGAGTGAGCCCCACCAGATCGGCAACACTCAGCGTGTAGCTGCCATCGGGGTTGAGCGTGCCGTGATTGAGAGTGGCGCCGGCCAAGCCGGAGATGTTGATCGAGAGGGTCTCCGACCCATCGGTATCGGTGAGGGAGGAGAAGAGGTCCAGCGCAATCTCGGTGCCCTCGCTGCCGGTGACATCGGACACGGTCAGTTCCGGTGCATCGGCCACGGCATTGACGACGATCGCCACCGTGCCGGTGTCGGTCGAAACACCGTCCGTCACCTCATAGGTGACCGTGTCCTCGCCGGAATAGTTGAGGTCCGGCGTGTAGTTGAGCGTACCGTTCGGATTGACCGTCACCGTACCGTGCAGGGCGGTCGGCGTGCCTGAGATCGACAATGTATCGTTTTCGGGATCGGTATCGTTGCCGAGGACATCGATGTTGTTGAGAGCGGCGCCCTCATTCAGCGCCAGCGGGCCGTCATCGACCGCGGTCGGGCCGGTATTCACCGCAATGACGTCAATCGTCACGACGCCGACGTCGGTGAGCGTTCCGTCGGATATCTCATAGGTGATCGTGTCCGGGCCCGTATGGCCGGTATTTGGCGTATAGTTCAGCGTGCCGTCGGGATTGACCGTCACCGTGCCATGCAACGCCGTCGGCGTGCCTGAGATCGTCAGCGTGTCGCCATCGATATCATCGTCATTGCCGAGGACGTCGATATTGTTGAGCGCCGTGTTCTCGTTCGTCGACAATAAGCCGTCAGCGGCCGCGACCGGCGCATCGTTCTCTCCCGTCACGGTCCATTGGACCGAGGCCGGGATCGTCGCTGAACCATTATCGATCTGATAGTTCACCGTGACGGTTGTGGTGCTCCCGTCGGCAAGCGAGTCATAGGCGGGATTGGTCGGGTCGAGCGTGAAGCTTTGCGCCCCCGCATTATAGGTGACGCCGGCCGGCAGAGTGGGGGGCAAATCGGTGACCGTTCCGCCGCCCGGTGAATTCGCCAAGGCATCGAGGGTGCTGGAAGAGCCGCCCTCGGTTGCTGTCCCGGTCACAGGTGCGGGCGTGTCCGGCTGTTGTGGTGTATCGGGCTCCGATTGTGGCGGGGGACCAGGAGGCGTCGCCACGGTTGGCGCCACGGCTACGGCTGCTTCTGAGGCCGATGCCTCTGTAGTCTCCGGGATAACCGTCTGCACTTCAGGAGCGGCAATCGCATCAGAGATCGGCGGCGTGGAAGGCCCGCTAATAGGCGGCGCAGCAGGCGCATCCATGGATTGAATAGCCTGGTCAACTGCGGCCGCTACTGTAGCAGATGACCCGTTCTCGTTAGAGCCGTGCCTCGTGTCATTGGTATCGGTTGAGCTTGCCTCCTTCCATTGCTGATAATTTTGGTAAAGACGGTCAATCTGTTGTTGATCGAGCGAATCGGTTTGCGTATCTGGCGGTGTCTCGGGTTGGCCGGATGCGCTGGCCATAAACAGGGCGAGCGCATTCGCATCGACCCTGCCGATCAATTCGTTGGTTCCGAGCCTATATAGGGAAACAACGCCAATGTGATTTGTGCCTGGGTCCGGAAGCAATTTGACGAATGTTGCCCCATCGGTGGCGGAAATTTTCAAGAAAAGGGTTGTGCCGCGGATGCCCATGCTGGCGACCGGCGTATTGATTTTCATCTCGCCAGTTGGAGCGACCTGTCCTGCGACAAAGGTGAATGTGCCTTCGACCAGGCTGAAAGCTATCGAATTGTCACTGCCGCCCGGTTGATAGACCAGTTCGTTCAGGACCATTCGAGCACTAGCTGAAAGGCTGAACACCGTTTGATCGGTGAAGACCAGGCCGACGGATGAGTCAGGCCCTGTCTGCAGGACATCGCCTTTCAATACCGGATCGCCGACCTGAAGCTGGACGACGGTGCCGTCGGTATGTTGGGCGGTCGCCGTGCCGGTCAAGGCCGTCACCTTGCCGATGACCTCACCACTGCCTTGACCCCCGTTCTGGGCATATTGGCCAGGAGTCAGGGGACCGGCCAGGGCTGTGACGACGTCGGGGCTGAGCACGGCGCCTTCGGGTGAGGCAAGCGCAGGGGGCTCCGCCTGGTCGAAATACCCGGAGATCACAAATCGGGAACCGTCCGAATCGCTGATGATCAGGTCATGGGCGGTCCGGCTGTAGGCACCGGTAAAGAGCAGATGGGCGTCGGGTACGGTGACGATGTCACCTTCCGCCGACACCGATCCAATGGGCATCACATAGGACGAATATTCTGCCTTCAGCATACTTTACGTCCTTGGCCGTCAGTGCCCCATGCCTCGTCGACTGGCCGTCCTGCAATTTCCGTTGCAAAAATGCGGATTTACAGTTTCCGATAGCAAGGTTCCTCTTCCTTAACGTAAGGAATATGCTAAGTCTAGTAGCCGGCGTGGCGACAGACCGAATGGGGACTTCGTGCGGTTTTGGGAAAAATTACTTATAGTAATGATGGCTCTGGCCATGCCCCATACCGTATCGGCAACCAGCTTGCGGGACGCCGTGAAAGCGGCAGTCTCCACCCATCCATCGGTAGAGGCGAGCCGAGCGGCCCAGAGGTCGTCCGCCTGGGAGATTTTGCAGGCGCGAAGCCGGTTGCTGCCAACAGTGGATCTCAGGGGTAATGTTGGTCCCAATCTTGTGGACCAGCCGGAGGGTTTTGCGCCGGACGTCAACAATGAATGGCGGCTGCAGCGGGAGATCGCGCTGACCGTTCGCCAGATCCTCTTTGACGGCGGGGACCGCATCAACGACGTCTATCGCAGTGCCGCGCGTGCCGATGCCTTCAGCCTGCGCGTATCTGATCAGGCCGAGAAACTGGGCCTCGACGCCGTCGAAGCTTACCTGGATGTTCGGCGCCACTCGGCCATTCGCACATTCGCGCGCCAGAACCGGCAGCGTCTGGGCAGTATTCTCGTTTTGGTGCGCGACAAGACAGCGGGCGGCAGCGCTCCCAAGAGCGATCTCGAACAGGCGCGTGAACGTATTGCCGGCGCGGACTTCATCATTGCCCAGATCGATCAGGCTTTGGAGGAGGCACGTGCCCGCTACCGGCAAGTGATCGGATCTGAACCCAACAATCTCACGCCCGTGGCCTTTCCGAGTGGCGTTCCCAAAACACGGGCGGCGGCCGTCGCCGAGGCGATCGAAAGCAATCCTGCGATCCTTGCCCTTGATGCGGAGATGCGGGCCGCGGAATTTGCCTTCGAACAGGCCAAGGCCGGTTACTATCCGACGATCAGCTTGGAAGGCATTGCGAGCACAGGCGACGATATTGCCGGGACACCCGGTCCTTCGAGCAGCCTGACCGGCCAAGTCACGATGAGCTGGAATCTGTATCAAGGCGGCGGCACGACCTACCGCAAGCGTGCGCTGGGTGAAAAGGTCAACCAGATACAAGCAGATAGACGAGTAAAGGCGCGGGAGATCTCCGAGACGGTGGACCGCGCATTCGCCGCCTATACGGTAGGGGCGCGTCGCGTGGCCGCGGCGCGCAATCAGGCCGCCGCAACCGCAAGCGTCGTCGCCGCCTATCAGGAAGAGTACAAGCTGGCGAAGCGAAGCCTGCTGGATCTGCTCGATGCGGAGAATGCCAGGTTCACCAGCCAGTTCCAGCTCACCAGCGCGGACGCCGTGCATCGTTTTGCCGCCTATCAGTTGCTGGCCTCTATGAACCGGCTCCTGAAGACCTTGGGTATACGTCCGCCGGTGGAAGCTCGCTCGAACTTTCTCGAGCAAAGCCAAGGCGGCGTCTTCTCGATCGATATAGAACCTTTGCGTCAATGAGCCTGTCGCTGGGCGCAGCGACGCAGTTTGATGGCAGATAACCGCCACGGAATGGACGATAGGGTGACCTCGAACGCCGAAAGCGATCCGCTGCTGGCGTGCCTTGAGCTTGTGGCGAAGCTGCTGGGAAGCACCTTTTCACGAAGAGGCGCGCTGAGCGGCTTGCCGCTTCGCGGTCCGGCACTGACCGTGGATCTCCTCGCGCGGGCCAGCGCGCAGCAGGGGCTCAAATGCGAGACCAGGAAGATCCGGCTCAATCGGATTCCCCCGATGACCATGCCGGTCATCCTGCTTTTCAAGACCGGCGGGGCTTGCGTCCTGGTGTCGCGCCCGGGCAAGGGCACCTTCGAGATCGTCTTGCCCGACAGAGATGAGCCGCAGCTCGTCGAGGAAAAATTCCTTCGCCGGCACTATAGCGGAGTAGCCGCCTTCGTCGCCGTTGCCGAGGGCAAGGACTTCGCGCCGGTCAGCGCCAATGCCAACTGGTTCGCTTCCGCCGTGACGCAGGCCTGGGAGTCGTGGGCGCAAATACTGATCATAGCCTTCATGGTGAATTTGCTTGGGCTGGCGGTGCCGATCTTCACGATGAATGTCTTCGACCGAGTTATACCCAACATGGCATTTCCCACGCTCTGGGCATTGGCACTCGGCGTGGCTCTGGCTCTGGTGATGGACTCTGCCCTGCGCCAATTCCGCGCCGTGCTTCTCGACGGCACCGGACGGCGCATGGACATGCGTCTTTCGGCAGAAATATTCGAGCACGCCACGGCCATGACGCTGAGCGCGCGTCCGGGCTCCGCCGGCGCCGTCGCAAGCCTGATCAGGGACTTCGATGCGGTGCGCGAATTCTTCACGTCTGCCAGCATCATCGCAGTGACCGATCTCCTGTTCATCGGCATCTCGGTGTGGATTCTCTGGCTGCTGATCGGGCAGATCGCCCTGATACCGCTTGCCTCGGTCATCGTCGTCATTGCCGTGACCTTGCTCATCCAGATCCCGCTTTCGCGCGCCACGCGGCTTACGCAGGCTCAATCGTCGCGACGGCATGCGGTCCTGGTGGAAAGCCTGATGCAGATCGAGAGCATCAAGGTTGCGAACGCGGAAGGCGTCGTTCAGCGCAAATGGGAAGACGCGCTGTCGGCGGCGGCGCGCGCCAACTCCTCTTCCCGGCGCTGGTCGTCCTTTGCCCTCTATTTCACCTCGACCGTCCAGCAGTTCACCAGCGTGATCATTCTCGTCTGGGGCGTATTCCTGGTGTTCGAGGGGCGAATATCGATCGGCGCGCTGATCGCGGCGAACATGCTTGCAGCGCGCGTTCTCAGTCCGCTCGGCAATATCGCGATGACCCTGGCGAGGGGCCAGCAGGCCATCAATGCGCTGAAAGGCATAGCCGAGCTCATGAAGCTGCCACGCGACGGATCGCGGGTGCAGGGCGGCGGTCCTTCCGTCAAGGATGGGTCGGTCGAATTCCGCCATGTCACCTTCAGCTATCCGGGCCAGGCCAGTCCAGCGCTCAATGACGTGACCTTCCGGATTCCCAGCGGACAGAAGGTGGGGATCGTGGGCAAAATGGGATCGGGCAAGACCACCATCGGTAGATTGCTCGCCGGCCTCTATGCGCCATCGCAGGGCGCCGTGCTCGTATCCGAGGCCGATACGCGGTCATATGCCACCGCGGAGCTCAGGGCGGGTGTCGCCTATGTGCCGCAGGAGCCCGAGCTGTTCACGGGGACTTTGCGGGACAATATCGTTCTCGGCCGGCCCAATGCGTCGCAAGACGAGATCGATTGGGCGGTGAGCATGGCGGGCCTGCAGACGCTGGTAGCGTCTCATCCCCTTGGACTTGCCATGGAGATAGGCGAGCGTGGCAAAGGTCTGTCCGGGGGGCAGCGGCAGGCGGTCGCCGTCGCCCGCATGATCCTGCGCCAGCCAACGGTTCTGTTTCTTGATGAGCCTTCGAGCGCCATGGATTCGGCGGCCGAGAACATGCTGGTCCAGATGCTCAATCAGTGGGCGTCGGGCGGGCAGCGGACGCTGATCGTCTGCTCGCATCGCACGCCGATCTTGAACGCCGTGGACAGGATTCTCGTCATCGATGACGGCCGATTGGTCGCCGACGGCCCGAAAGCAGATGTCATCAACAGGTCACTCTCTCAAGCGCGCCGATCACAGGCGGGAGGTGCTGTGATGCCATGACGAAAAGGAGATTGGACGATCTGGCTTTCGCCAACGATGTGAAAGCCGCCCTCAGGGAGTCGACGTCGCATTCAGGGTGGACGTTTATCGTCATCCTGGCCGTGCTGATGGCCATGGCCATTGTGTGGGCGAACTGGGCGATCCTCGATGAGGTGACCACCGGCGACGGCAAGGTGATCTCCAGCTCGAAGCTCCAGGTCGTTCAATCGCCGGATGGCGGGATCGTTCGCGGGCTTTATGTGAAGGACGGCGATGTCGTGGAGAAAGATCAGCTTCTGCTGAAGCTGGACGAGACGGAAGCGGCATCCCGTCTGGGCGAATTGCATCAACGCCGGCTTTATCTCGAAGCGCAGACCACGCGTCTCAGGGCCGAGGCCAGCGCCAGCGACACCCTCGAGTTCAGCGCCGAACTGACCAACTCGGTGCCCAACGCGGTCCAGGCGGAGGGCCAGGCCTTCACCGCAAGGCAAGAGAAAATCAGAAACGAAGTGGGAATCCTGCGCCGGCAATTGCTCCAGAAGGAGCAGGAGCGGCTGGAAATGGGAGCACAGCGCGACAAGCTTGCGGGCGCCTTGGAGCTGATCAATCGCGAGCTCGCGATGACCAGGAAGCTCGCCAAGAACGGCGCCGTTCCTGAGATCGAGCTGATCCGGCTGGAAAGGCAAGTCGGCGACATGCAGGGTGAGCTTGCGGTGCTCGATGCCACGCGGCCCCGTGCCGAGTTCGCCATCGAAGAGGCCAAGGAGAAGCTCGCCTCCAACCACAGCGTCTTTGTCGCATCCGCGCGCGAGGACTTGGCGAAGGCCATTGGCGAACTGAACATTCTCGAACAGTCGGTCATGGCGGCGGAGCAGCGCGTGCGGCAGACGGAGCTCAGGGCTCCGGCAAAGGGCATCGTGAACCGGTTGAGCGTGACCTCTCTCGGCGCTGTCGTCCGGCCGGGTTTCGATATCGTTGAAATCGTGCCGATCGAGGACAATCTTCTGGTGGAGGTCAAAATAGGTCCTCGCAATATCGGTTTCATCAGAAAGGACCAGCCCGCGCGCGTGAAGCTGACGGCGTTCGACTATCTGCAGTATGGCGCCTTGAGCGGAAAGGTCGAATGGATCAGCGCCGACACGGTGACCGATCCCGAGAATAATCCGTTTTACCGGGTGATCGTGAAAACCGACGAGAATTCCATCACCAAGATGGGCGAGACGATGCGCGCCATTCCCGGCATGGTCGCCAATGTCGACATCATGACGGGCCGCAAAAGCGTGCTGCAATATCTGCTCACGCCGGTCTTGCGGACCAGGGACGAAGCGATGCGGGAGCGCTGACTTCGTCTACCGCTTGTTTCGCGCGCGGGTCCCGGGTGCCGCTTGACATCGCGGGCCAAAGCGTGATTTGGGAAATATCAGAACTGGAAAGTGTGCCGGAGCAACCGTTGCCGGGCCTTGCAAAGGTCCGAGAGCTTTCCTGGCACCTCCCTGAAAAGGAACCGTCACATGACCGGCACGCTTTGCCAAAGCGCTGCGCTCGACAGCATTCTCGCACTATGGATAGCGAAGATCGCCGATCTCTTCGCCATCATCGTCAAAGCCATCCTGACGATGGCGGAAAATGTCGGCAATACCCTGCATGAGCCAGGTGTCTTTTACCGGGAAGCCGAGCGTCCGGAGCTTTCTCGCCCGATTCTGAAGCTTGAGACCATGGGCGGGCATGCCCGGCTGCCGAGCCTTATCGGGGCAGGGTCGCAGATTACCGACGAGCGCAGACGGTGCTTTCGATACTTCCCTGTCGATGCCCCGATGCTGGGGGAAAGGTCATAGGTTTCGAAGAGCTGAAGGCTCCCTACGAAAGAAAGCGGCGGTCGCTCTGCCGCCACGTAAGAGAAAGGTCGAAAGCTTCAAGGGAGCGCAAGGACGCTTTCGCCAATCCTTTCATGGCCTGAAGTACTTCTGACTTTCGATGAGGCGCGCCACGACATCGGGCATCACCGAGGCTTCGGCATTGGCGAAGGCGAGCCGCAGATATTGCTCCTGATCCGGGCCGAACATGCTGCCCGGCAATGCGAGGAGGTCATGCTGCTGCGCCAGCCGCTTGGCGACGCTCTTGGCATCCTCGGCGAAGGGATGCCGGATATAGGCGAAGAAGGCGCCGGCGGAGAGCAGGCGATAGTCGAGCTCGGGGTGCTCGAAAGCCTGCCTGAGGGCCGAGGCTTTCTCGCGCGCGAGCCTGAGCTTCTCGTCCTTCCATTGGCCGAGCGACGTCAGGCCGAACAAGGCCGCGCCCTGCGAGATGGTGGGTGCGCAAATGGCGACGCAATCGAGGATCTTCTCGAGCTCGCCCAGGAATTCCGGGCTCGCGGTCACCGAGCCTACGCGATAGCCGGTGAGCGCGAAGACCTTGGAGAAGCTATAGAGCTGGATGAGGCAGTCGCCCCAGCGCGGATCCTGGAACAGATCGTGCGGCGGCTTGGGGTCGGTGCGGAAGTCCTTGTAGGTCTCGTCGATCACCAGCGCGATGCCGCGGCTCTTGGCGAGTTTGTAGAACTCCCGGATCGTCTCGGCCGGATAGATGGCGCCCGTCGGATTATTGGGGCTGCACAGCACGATGGCGCGCGTGCGCTCATCGATGAGGCTTGCGGCATCCGGGGCGGCGGGCGTCGTGCTCTCTCCGCTGATCGCCGGCAAATAGCGCGGCCTGATGCCCAGCATCTCGAGCCACATATGGTGGTTGAAATAATAGGGCACGGGCAGGATGACATTGTCGCCCGCTTCCGCCAGCGCCATCATCGTCGCGGCAAAGGCCTGGTTGCAGCCGGCGGTTATGGCGATATTGCGGTCGGCGATGTCAGCCTGGTAGTCGGCGGCAAGGCTCTGGGCGAGCGCCTGCCGCAAGGCGGGAATGCCCAGTATGTCGGAATAGAGGCTGGTCGCGGGAAGCCTTGCGAGACGTCCCACTTCTTCGGCGAGCGCCTCGGCCGGCGGATAGCTCGGGACCGCCTGACACAGATTGATGAGCGCGCGATTGCTCGGGCTTGTGCTGATCCAGCTCATCGCCTCGGCGATGGGCGGAGCTTCGATGCCTTGAATTATCTTGCTGGCCAGAGCCGTCATTTTTTGTTTGCCTTGGAAGGAAGGTTGGGACTTATAGGGACGCTTCCGCCAAAAGTCGATTTGGAAAAGGAACGATGCAACGATGACCAAAGCCATACAGATCACTGAAACCGGCGGGCCGGAGGTCATGCGCCTGGTCGATGTCGATGTTCCGCGTCCGGCCAAGGGCGAGATCCAGCTGCGCCAGACCGCCATGGGCCTCAATTATATCGACACCTACCACCGTTCGGGCCTCTATCCTTTGCCCTTGCCGGCAGGCATCGGCATGGAGGCCGCCGGCGTCGTCGAAGTTGTTGGCGAGGGCGTGAAAGGCTTCAAGCCTGGGGATCGCGTCGCTTATGGCGTGGGACCACGCGGCGCCTATGCCGAGCGGCGCAACATCCCGGCCGGCCGTGCGGTGAAGCTGCCCAGGTCCATCAGCGACGAGATGGCCGCCGGCATGATGCTCAAAGGGCTCACGGTGCGCATGCTTCTGCGCGCCGTCTACAAGGTCAAGCGCGGCGAGACCATTCTCTTCCATGCCGCCGCCGGCGGCGTTGGCGTCATCTTCACGCAATGGGCGAAGGCGCTGGGGGTCAAGGTGATCGGCACCGTGGGCTCAGACGAAAAGATCGCCGTCGCCAAGGCGCATGGCTGCGCGCATGTGATCAACTATCGCAGCGAGGATGTGGTGGCGCGGGTCAAGGAGATCACCGGCGGAGCGGGCGTTCCCGTCGTCTATGACGGTGTCGGCCAGTCGACCTTCATGACATCGCTCGATTGCCTCAAGCCCCGCGGACTTCTCGTCATCTTCGGGAATGCTTCGGGACCGGTGAAGTCCTTCGATCTGGGCCTCCTGGCATCGAGGGGCTCTCTTTATGTGACGCGTCCCACGGTCATGACCTATACGGCCGATGACAAGGAACTGGCGGAATCGGCGAAGGATCTGATCGAGATCGTGAAGAGCGGCAAGGTCAAGATCCCGGTCAATCAGCGCTATGCGCTGGCGGACGCCGGGAAGGCGCATCGCGATCTCGAAAGCCGGGCCACCACGGGCACGACGATCCTGCTGCCCTGAACGTGAGCGCTCTTCTCCTGGTTTCAGGAAACCGGCTACACGATTGATATTATGTGTAAGTCAGTCAGCTCGACGAGCGGCAGGTTTGCGTCGACTGGCCGGCAAGCGATTGCCAGCGAGCCGAGCACTGCACTTGCGAGCAGAGGAAATCGGCAAGGTTGGAGCTCGGCACCGCATGCGCCAGATTGAGCGGCCGGCCATTGCCGTCGGACAGCGTGCTGACCACCATGCCCGTGAGCTGGCCCGAGCTGTTGAAGACGGGCCCGCCGGATTCGCCTTTCTTGGTGTTCATCCTGAGCACCATGGCATCGGGATAGCCGAAGCCATTATAGCTGACGGCGCGGCCAAAGCTCATCGACTCGACTTGGCCGAAACGCGCCGTGTCGCCTTGCGCATGCGGCTTGCCGAGCGAGAAGACTTGCGCGCCCCGCGGCATGCAGGGACTGGCGGCGGGCTCGACCGGCTTGCCATTGAGACCCCTGACCGCGATCAGCGCCATGTCATTGGTCGGCCGGATGGCGATGACCTTGCCGGCATAGAGCCGGCCGTCGGAAGCGCGCGCGGTGACGCTGTAGCCTTGCTTCACGGCAACATGCCCCGCGGTCATGACGTGACCGGAACCGTCGACGATGAAACCGCTGCCGGAGGTCACCGCCTGGGCGGCATCGCCTTCGCCCGGCCTGCCCTTGCGGCGAGCCTCGGCGATCGTGATGGTCACATAGCTGGGGCTGGTCTGCTTGAGGACGCCCGACATGTCTGCCGTTGGCGAGGCGGAAGTCGGAATCGCATCCGATTCGACATTGATGACCCGGTCTTCGAGGGCATTCTGGCTGCTGCCGCTGCAGGCCGCAAGAAGAGCGAGGAGCGGCAGCGCCATGGTCAGTTTGTGCATGGGGGTAGACAACAGAAGTCTCGCCTCAACGGAAATTCCAGCCTTTTTTAGCCACATAACAGCGCCTTGCGTCCGGAACAAGGCAGTCAACCGAAGAACCACAGACTGCGGCAAACTTGCAACAGGTGCCGTTGCGGACGAAGGATTTGCCGGGGGGCTGCTTCCGGTTGGAAATCTCGTTGTTTTGGCGGGCCCCAGATGTCATAAATTCCTGACGGACCGGGCGGAACAAGCCGTGAAAGCCCATTGATTTCAGGGGCAAAGAACGGTCGGGGCGGGCGGCGATGGAAGATCGCCGCCCAACTTGCGGGGTAGGGGAAATGAGATGCAATCCGCGTAAATGGCTCCTTTGGGCAATTCCCATGGCGGGATTGCCGCTTCTCTTGGCCCTCTGGTTCGACAGCAAGGGGATCGAGGCCAAGCTGACCGAAGCCGCGGGCGCGAGCCTCGCCGCGGACAAGTCCGATTGGGCGAAAGTGACCTTCAACGGCCGCGATGGCCATATCGCGGGCGATGCCCCGGGCCGCCTCGCCATAGACGAGGCGGTCAAGGCGGTCGCCGGAACCCAAGGCGTGCGGCGGGTCGATGCGGCACAAGCCAAGGTCGTGCTGGCAGCGCCTACGGTCGATACGCTGGTGACCAACAACAACCGGCCGGAGGTCAAGGGCACCTGGCCCGAGACCTATGCCAAGACCTTGTCGGTAATCCTGCCCGACCGCCAATATGCCCTGGGCAAGGACCCGGAGGTCAAATCGGACGGTGCCGGCAATTGGAGCTTTGCGCCGGCCGAGCCCTTGAAGGACGGGGCTTATGATATTGCGGTCGCAGTCGATGATGGCGCGGGCGCCACGTCGAGGACCGAGACGCCGGGCAAGATCACCATCGACACGGTGGCGCCGCCCTTGCCGGTCTTCTCGCCCGTCACCAGCCAGGTATCGCCGCAGAGCCTTTCGGGAAACTGGGCCGAAGGCGATGCCTCGGCGCTGAAGGTTGGGCTCGCGGACAAGACCTACACGCTGGGCCAGGATCCCGCTCTGACATCGGCGGGCGGCAACTGGACATTGACGCTGCCGGAGCCCCTCGCCGACGGCGCCTATGACCTGACCGTGGAAGCGATCGATGCCGCCGGAAACAGCGCCCGGCTCAACTTGCCCCATGCGGTCACTATTTCCACCAGGCCGCCGGGACCGACCGTCGCCAAATATTCCGGGAACGATTCGACGCCGCTCGTTTCGGGAAGCTGGGGCGAAGGACAAGGCAGCAAGCTTCAAGTGGCGATCGGCGGCAGGACCTATGAGCTCGGCCGCGATGCCAATCTGACCTCGGATGGCACCGGCAACTGGCGCCTCGATATCGCCGCGCCGCTCAAGGACGGCATCTATGACGCCGTGGTGACGGTGACCGACGCCCAAGGCAATGTCGCGAAAGACGAGACGGTGGCCGAGATCGAAGTCGATGCCACCGCGCCCGCGGCCCCCGTCGTCAACAAGGCGACAAGCCTGCCGGTGACCGGAAGCTTCGCGCCGCGCGACACCAAGGTCCTGAGAGCGACCTTGGCCGGCCACAGCTACACGCTGGGGCAGGATGCGGCCCTCACCGCGGATGGCGGGACCTGGTCGCTGATGCCGCCGGCTAAGCTCCCCGCCGGCACTTATGATGTGATCGTCGAAGCTGTCGACGGCTTCGGCAATGTCTCCGCCGATGCGAGCAAGGACGAGCTTGCGGTCGCCGAAGACGCAACCTCGCCACCACCGCCGACCGCCGACATGACGGCGCCGACCGTGGCGGTGCAGGAGGCGACGGCAGCGCGCCCGACCATCACCGGCACCTGGGCCGAAGGCGCCGCTAAATCGCTCAAGGTGACGCTGGCCGAGGCGGCATACAGCCTCGGGGCCAATGAGGAATTGACCTCGTCTTCCGGCCAATGGAGCTTGAAGCTGCCGGCGCCGCTGAAGGACGGCATCTATGATGTCGTCGTCGAGACCGTGGATGCTGCCGGCAAGCTCGTCACCGATACGACGAAAGACGAGCTCATCGTCGATGCGGCAGGGCCGGCGACGCCGACTGTCAATCTCTATGCCGCAGCCGAGAGCCCGGCCGCCATCTCCGGCACCTGGCCCGAGGGCGATGCTACGGGCCTCGCCGTCACGTTCAACAACAAGACGGCGAAACTCGGTGGCGACGAGAGTCTCAAAGCCGATGGCAAGGGCCACTGGTCGCTCACCGTCACCGACAAGCTTCAGCCTGGAAGCTATGACGTGGTCGCCACTGCCACCGACAAGCGCGGCCGCTCCGCGACCGACCAGACCCGCTTCGAGATCCTGATCAAGGAAGCGGCGACGACACCTGTGGAGCCTCCCCCCACAGAGCCGACGACGACGGAACCGACAACAACGGAACCGACGACGACGGAACCGACAACAACGGAACCGACGACCACGGGACCGACAACAACGGAACCGGCGCCCACTGAGCCGACGACGACGGAACCGACGCCCACCGAGCCGACGCCCACCGAGCCGACGACGACGGAACCGACGCCCACCGAGCCGACGACTACGGAACCGACGACCACCGAGCCGACGACCACTGAGCCGACGACTACGGAACCGACAACAACGGAACCGACGACCACTGAGCCGACGACCACGGAACCGACAACCACCGAGCCGACCACCACTGGACCGACGACGACACCGCCGACTGCCGATTGCACGACGGGCCTCGCCAAGACATTGCTCGATCGCCCGTTGCATTTCGATCGCGACAAATCGGCGGTGACGCCGGCGGCGGCCGACATCATCAAGGGCCTGGCAGCGATTGCCGCGACTTGTCCGGCGGAAAAGCTCGAGATCGGCGGACATACCGACAATATCGGATCGGAGCCCTATAATCAGGCGCTGAGCGAGCGCCGCGCCGTTGCCGTCATGCATGCGCTGGGCGAAGCGGGCGTCGCCGCGGACCGGCTTTCCGCGGTCGGCTATGGCGAGACCGTTCCCGTGGGCGACAACGGGACGGATGAGGGCCGGGCCCGCAACCGGCGCATCGAAATCAAGATCGTAAAATAGAAGGGACCGCTCATGGTCGATTTCTGGAATTTCCACGATACGGTGTTTCTGGCGAGAGAAAACTGGATCTGGCTGGCGGTGGCCCTGGGGCTCGGGGTCATCGTGGGCTGGATGACGTGCTCGAGAGAAGACAGGCGCTGAGGCAATGGCGTATTAGCGGCGGAAAGGCAAAACCATGTCACATCTCATTCTCGAGCTTGCCTTGTGGGCGCTCCTCGCCTTCTTCATCGGCTGCATCATCGGCTGCATCCTGCACAAGCTGTTCGGCGGCGAGACCACCCGCGCGACGACGCGCCGCGCACCGCCCAGAGCGGCCGATGAACCCTTGCGCAGTCCAGGCGCTGAAGCCGTGAAAGCCGCAGGCGTTGCTCTAGCGACACAGGAGGAGCCGACTGTCGTCGCCGGCACGCCGGCACGGCCGCAGGGCATTGCCGGCGCCCGGGAGGGCAAGGCCGACAATCTCCAGCGGATCAGCGGCATCGGGCCCAAGAACGAAAAGACCTTGCACGGGCTCGGCTTCTTCCATTTCGACCAGATCGCTGCCTGGACCGAGGAGGAGATCGCCTGGGTGGACGATCATCTGAAGTTCAACGGCCGCATCGTGCGCGAGGAGTGGACACGGCAGGCGAAGCTTCTGGCCGAAGGCAAGGAAGAGGAGTTCCACAAGCTTTACGGCACCGGCGGCTTGCAGAACAAGAAAGGCGAGACCCAGTCGGGCACGCGCACGCGCAAATCCGACTCATAACCCGCACCTGAGGTGGCCGCGCCGCGGGGGTGAATGGGGGCGATATTTTCTAGTCTCGTCACGCTCTAGACGATCTCGAGCCAGGCGTTGATCGCGGCCTTGGCGCCAGGCTCATCGAGAAACGGCACATGCCCGCGATTCTTGATCGTATGGGCGGCAAGGCGCGGATGGCGTTTCTTCATCTGGGCGACGGTCTGAGCGCTCAGCAGATCGGAATTTTCCGCCCTGAGCACCATCACTGGGAAGGCCATCAGGGAATCGAAGAGCGGCCACAGGTCGGGAGAGTCGGCTTTCTCGATCTCTTCATCCGTGGGAAAGGCCTTGGCGAGACGCAGATCGTAATCCTGCGAAATCCGTCCGTTCTTCTCGATGAAGACCCTTTGGGCAAAGCTCAGCCAATCCGCATCGCTCAAGCCCTCGAATCCCGGATTGCTGTCTTTCAGCGCCGTGACGGCGTCATCCCAGCTCGTAAAGGCCAGAGCCTTGCCAAGATAGCTCCGTATACGGAGCAGGGAGGCTGTCTCGATGACCGGGCCGACGTCGTTCAACAGCACGCCTTTCAGGCGCTGCGGAAACTGCGCCGCCATGATCATCGCGATGATGCCGCCGCGCGAGGTGCCGATGATATTGACCTGCTCGACGCCGAGATGATCGAGCAGGCGGAGCGCATCGCCAAGCTCGACATCCGGGCGATAGGTCAAAGGATCCGCGGCATAGGCGGACCGGCCGCGGCCACGGTAATCCATCGTGATGAGGCGCCTGTTGCCGGCGAGCCAATGCGCCAGAGGCTCGAAATCGCGCGACGTGCGCGTGAGGCCCGCGAGACAGAGGACCGGTGTCTTGCCATCGCTCGCCGGATAGTCGCGCCCATAGAGCGCGAGGCCATCCGCCGAGGTGAAATGGATGTCGCGATGGGAGGCTAGCGCTCCCATGGGCTCAATCGCAGCCGGTGATCAGCTCGACGATATTGGAGCCCGAGCAACTGGCGGAGCCGGCTTCCGTCGAATTGGCGAGCGTGATCGCGCCCGGCGAGCCGCGGCTGAGATCGGCGGTCATCGGATGCATGGTCTTGGGGGAGATGCGCGAGCGATAGACATGCAGGTTCTGCATCACCTTCTGCACATAGTTGCGCGTCTCGGTGAACGGGATCATTTCGACCCAATCGATCGGATCGACATGGCCCGAGCGTGGATCGCCATGCTCCTTTACCCAGTCGCGTGAGCGGCCAGGGCCGGCATTGTAGGCGGCAAGGGTGAGGATATAGGAGCCGCGGAATTCCTGGATGAGATCGCCCAGATGCGCCGCGCCCAGCCTCACATTGTAGACGGGATCGGCGGTGAGCTTGGCCGGGGCATAGGGAAGCCCATATTGCTTGGCCACCAGCTTGGCCGTTCCGGGCATCAATTGCATGAGTCCTTGCGCGCCGACGGGGCTGCCGGCCTTGGGATCGAACTCGCTTTCCTGACGTGACAGGCCATAGACGAGGGCGCGTTCGACCGGCGGACCGATCTGGCGCCAGTCGGGCATCGCCTTGGTCGGATAGGCCCAATAGTCGATATCGACGCCTTTCTGTCCGGCGAGCTTGGCGAACCTCACGGCCGTGGATGGACCGCCTGCCGCCGATACGTTGCGCGCGGCGGCACTCATTTCATCGCTGTTCTTGAAGCGGCTTGAAAGCGACCACAGGAACATGTTGAGTTCGCGGTCGCGGCCGGTCTCGGCCACCATCTGGAAGGCGCGCATGACTTCATCATCATCGACGCGTGCCTGTGCTCCAGCTGAAGGCTGTCCTCCTGTGATCGAGATGGCTTGGCCGCCCAAGCCGAGTTCTTCGCGCGCCAATTGCCCGTAATAGACGGTCGGTACCTGCGCTGCATCGCGATAGGCGGCCTTGGCATTGGCCTTGTCGCCGAGCGCCGCATAGGAACGCCCGATCCAATAGGCAGCACGCGCGCCATCCGTGCGTGTCTCTACACCTGCCTGGAGCTTGCTGAAATGCTTGAGCGCCGTCTTCTCGTCCTTGAGGAAGCGCAGCGCAATCCAGCCGGCCAGGAACTCACCCTCGGCCAGGAATTCACCATCCGAGAAACCATTCGCACGGGCGAGCTGATAGGCGGTCTTGCCCGTGGCGGGCCGGCGCGGATCGAGCAGCATGCGCGCGACCAGGCGGCGCTCGACCCACCAGGCTTCGCCGTCGCCGATCACCGCATGATCGGCCGGAACATTGAGCAGGATCTGCGCCGCCTTGTCCGGCTTGTTGGTCCTGCGGTAATAGCGGGCCAGCGCATAGCGCACACCGAGCTGCTGCTTCATCGCGCCCGACAGCGACTGATACTGCTTCTCGGCCCCGCCGACGCCCCGGATGAGCGACTGGGCGGCCTTTGCCGCCGCCTGATAGTCGCGCGGCAGTGATTTCGCCATGCGGATCGCCGCATTGGTCTCCTGCTTATAGACCAGGCGCCACAGGCGCTCCCTGCGGTCGTCGCTGGTGATCAGCGAGCTGAATTCATTGCTGATCTGGCGCTCCGTCGCCGCATCGAGCGTCTCGTTGAGCCAGACGCGTCGGACGGAGCGGCGTGCCGCGTCGGTGTTGCCGGTTTCGAGCTGGGCCCGCGCCAGAGCGAGCGTGCCCTCCGCGGTCAGCGGCTTGCGCTTCTCGAAATGCGCGAGCACGGTTTGGGCCGGGGCGCGGCTGACATAGAGGCTCTGCTCGGCGCGCTTGAGCAGCGTCTCCGACGACGGCCATTGCGGCGCGGCATCGAGGAACGCCATGATGCGCCGATAGCCCGCTTCCTTCCAATTGTTGCGCAGATAGATGAGCTCGACCAGCTTGGCCGCGGCGGGATCGCCCGACCGCTGCGCAAAGGCGCCGGCATCACTGTAATTGCCCTTGAAGGCGGCATCGGCGGCCGAAACGGCGCTCCGGCTCACCTGCGGAGCCGCGAGCACGGGCTGGCTCATGGGAATTGTCACGGTGAGCGCGGTCGAACCGACCAGCGCAAGAAAGAGCAACCCCGCCGAAAATCCCCGAATCATCAATTATATCCCTGCCTGTGGCCCTGTCGGCCTCAACCCCTATAAACCAATTGCGACCGTCCTGTGGCCGGTCGAAACGGCCATTTTTACTCTGCTTGCCGGTCCTTGGGCGAGCGTCTAATGTGCCGCGCTACCATGGGCTAGCGCGGAACCAGAGAACTCTAGCCAGCGCATGGTTGCCAAGTTCTTACCGGAGACCAGACAGTGCAACTCAAGGGTTCTTTTCCTGCTTTGATCACGCCTATGAAGAACGGACGCATCGACGAAGACGCATTCCGGAAATTCGTGAATTGGCAGATCAAAGAGGGCAGCCATGGCCTCGTCCCGGTAGGCACGACCGGGGAATCGCCGACCGTCACCCCGGAAGAACACAAGCGCGTGATCGAGATCACGATCGAGGTGGCGGCGGGACGGGTTCCGGTCATCGCCGGCACGGGTTCCAACAACACCGATGAGGCGATCGAGTATACGCTCCATGCCAAGAGCGCCAAGGCGGATGCCGCCCTGGTCGTCGTGCCCTATTACAACAAGCCGACCCAGGACGGGCTCTATGCCCACTTCAGCGCCATCGCCAAGGCGGTGGACATTCCCATCCTCGTCTACAATGTGCCGGGCCGGACGGTGGCCAATATCTCGGTCGAGACCCTGGCGCGCCTCGCCAAGGACCACGCCAATATCATCGGCACCAAGGATGCGAGCGCCGATCTGACCCGCCCGTCGCGCCAGCGCGAGATATCGGGTGAGGATTTCATCCAGCTCTCGGGCGAGGATGGAACGGCTCTCGGGTTCAATGCGCATGGCGGCGTCGGCTGCATCTCGGTGACCGCGAATGTCGCGCCGCGCCTGTGCGCCGAGTTCCAGAATGCGACCTTGGCCGGTGACTATCGCAAGGCGCTCAAGCTGCAGGACCGGCTGATGCCGCTCCACACCGCACTCTTCGTCGAGACATCGCCGGCGCCGATCAAATATGCGGTGAGCCTCCTGGGCCATTGCCAGGCCGATATCAGGCTGCCGCTGGTCGAACCGTCCGAGGCCTGCAGGAAGCAGGTGCGCGCCGCGATGGTGCATGCCGGATTGCTGAACTGAGGATATCATGTCGTCCAAGAGCGGTGGAACGAAATCCTCGCGCAAGGAGGACGGCGTAAAGGTCGTCGCCGACAACCGGCGTGCGCGCTTCGACTACGAGATCATCGACACCTATGAGGCGGGCATCGAGCTGAAAGGCCCGGAGGTGAAATCGCTGCGCTCCGGCAAGGCGAATATCGCCGAATCCTACGCCGCGGTCAGGGACGGCGAGCTCTTCCTGGTCAATGCCTATATCCCGGAATATCGCGAGGCCAACCGTTTCAATCACGAGACCAAGCGGCCGCGCCGCCTGCTCCTGCATGCGCGCGAGATCGACAAATTGTCGGGCGGCGTGCTGCGCGACGGCCTCACCATCGTGCCGCTGCGCGTCTATTTCAATGCCCGCGGGCGGGCCAAGGTCGGCATCGCCTTGGCAAAAGGCAAGAAACTGCATGACAAGCGCGACACGATCAAGGAACGCTCGTGGAACCGCGAGAAGGCGCGGCTGTTGCGCGAGAAGGGCTGAGGCGCCGCCTTACCTGTCTTCGGGCCAGCGCTTGAAGGCCATGATCCACAACAGAACGATCAGGGCGAACGGGATGATCGAAAGTATGGCGATCGGCGCAGGGATACCTGCGCGCGGCAGTAGCCGCCACATTGGAATGATCATGACGATGGGTAGAACCAGCAGGATCATCATGACCAACAGCCAATGCCAGATACTGAATGCGGCCATTCTCGCCCCCAATGTAATGACCGCAATTTGTACTTGAAAAGCCGGGGACTGCAAACCCGGCGCCGGGCAGTGTCAGGGGATCGCCGCGCGCACAGCGGCGAAAACCGCCTCGAACATGTCCGTGGTCAACACGCCGGTATTCGTATTGTAGCGCGAGCAATGATAGCTGTCGAAAAGCGTGAGCGGACCGATGCTGTGCTGTGCCGCATGACCGAAAGCATGGCGCGACTTCTTCTCTCCGAGAGCCACGAGGGTCGCGTCATGGGCGATGCGGCCTAGCGCCACGACGGCCGACAAGCGTGGCAGGCTGATGATCTGATCTTTCAGGAACGTGTTGCAGGTCTTGATCTCGGCGGGCAGCGGCTTGTTCTCAGGGGGAACGCAGCGCACCGCATTGGTGATCATGCAGTCGATGAGGGTGAGGCCGTCCTGCGGATCGGCGCGATAAACACCCTCGGCGAAACCGAAGCGCAGGAGCGTCGCATAGAGAAGGTCGCCGGCATAGTCGCCGGTGAAAGGCCGGCCGGTGCGGTTGGCGCCGCGCAGGCCCGGAGCGAGGCCCACGACCAGGAGGCGCGCGTCATTGTTGCCGAAAGAAGGGACCGGTGCGTTGAACCAGTCGCCATGCGCCGTCCGTTGATCGTCCCGGAAAGCCTGGAGCCTCGGGCAAAGTGGACAGTTGGGGGCAGGGACCACCTTAGGGCTCAGATGTCGGCAAAATCCTCGAACGATCCGGCACTCTGTGCCGGGGCCGATCGCTCGCGGGCCCTTTCGATGCGCTCATTCGGCTCGCGTCCGATCTCCTCGCGCAGGTCGGCGAGATCGATGAACTGATCGGTCTGGCGGCGCAATTCGTCCGCCACCATGGGCGGGCGGGTGGTGAGCGTCGAGATGACGCTGGTGCGCTTGCCCTTCGCCTGCACCGCCTGGATAAGCGACCGGAAATCGCCATCGCCCGAAAACAGGACGATATGATCGAGACTGTCGGCGAGCTGCATCACGTCGATGGCGAGCTCGATATCCATATTACCCTTAACCTTGCGGCGGCCGAGCGAGTCGGTGAATTCCTTGGCGGGCTTGGTCACTACCCGGTAGCCATTGTAGTCGAGCCAGTCGATCAGCGGCCGGATGGGCGAATATTCGGCATCTTCCATGAGGGCGGTATAATAGATGGCCCGGATCAGGCGGGAGCGCTTGCGGAAGAAGCCGAGGAGCCGCCGGTAGTCGATGTCGAAACCGAGTGATTTTGCTGTTGCGTAAAGATTTGCACCGTCGATAAAAAGCGCCAAGCGTTCGTCCGGGTAAAAATTCATGATCGAAATCTCCTATTTGAAACAGAGCCTTGATAATAGCTCGCCGGGCAAGGCTCAAGGCCAATTATGATCCTTGTTGCCCTCGGCAGCAATGTTTCCGGGCCTTGGGGGGACCCGCGCGCCACGGTGCTGCGCGCCTTGCGCGAACTCGACGGCGACGGCACGCAGCTTATTGTTGCATCGAGCCTGGTCGAGACGGCGCCCTTCGGCAAGGTGAACCAGCCGAGCTTCGTCAATGCGGTGGCTCGGATCGCGACCGCAATGCCGCCCGAGGCGCTCATGCATCACCTGCATGACATCGAGCGCCGTGCCGGCCGCCGCCGCCGCATGCGCTGGGGGCCGCGCACGCTCGATCTCGACCTTATCGACTATCACGGGCTCATTCGCCATGGCCGGCTCAAGCTTCCGCATCCCGGCATCGCCGAACGCGATTTCGTGCTGACGCCCTTGCTGGAGATCGCTCCCGATTGGCGTCACCCGGTGACGCGGCGGAGTGCCCGGACGATGCGCGGTCTGTTGTCGGGCTTCGCGCGCGGCGGTACGGTCCTGGGCGAAGTCTCCGAAAGGGAGTCTTAATCACTCCCCGTCATGCTTCCGGCTCGCTCTCTGTGCCGGCGACAATGAGTATGTATATGCGTCTCTTTCCACCCATGGCGGGACTGACCGTCCTGGCGGTGCTGGCCGCAGAGGCCAAGGCCGAGCCGATCACCTTCTCAGCCGACACATTCGAGATCATCGGCGGCATGAACACCGAGCAGCCGCGCATGCGCCGCTCGACCTACAAGGGCAAGGAATTCGTCGACTTCACGACGTCGCTGGCGCCGGGCTCGATCATCATCCGCACCGCGGAGCGCAAGCTCTATTATGTCCTGCCGGGCGGCCGCGCCATCGCCTATGGCATCGGGGTCGGGCGCGAAGGTTTCACCTGGTCGGGCACCGACAAGATCACCCGCAAGGCGGAATGGCCCGATTGGCGCCCGCCCAAAGAGATGATCGAGCGCGAGGCTGACCGCGGCAACTATATCCCGGCCCACATGGTCGGCGGACCTGAGAACCCGCTGGGAGCCCGCGCCCTCTATATAGGGGAGACCATGTACCGCATCCACGGCACCAACCAGCCCTGGAGCATCGGCCTTGCCGTCTCTTCGGGCTGCGTCAGGCTCCTCAATGAGGAGGTCATCGATCTCTTCAACCGCGTCGTTGTCGGCGCCGAGGTCGTGGTCGAGTAGCTAAACTTTTGGTACAATTGGCCCATGGCCTCATGACCGCCGCCTTGCCTATATCCGCGAGCGAGTGGCCGCGTTTCGCGCTCTCTCATAGTCCGTCATCCCGGCGAAAGCCGGGAACCATTAAATTCTCTCAAAGCGAGCAGCGCTTACCAGATTGCACTTATTCAGGGGATCCCGGCTTTCGCTGGGATGACGAGAAGTGGGAAGAGCGTCGACTTGCTTGCCACGACACTACAGAGTCTCCTCGCGCCAGCTCTTGCCTCTGAAATACTGGAAGGAAACCGGCTGGTCCGGGCCTAGCTCCTCTTGTTTCTCCATCAACGGCTGAAGCCGTTTCAGCACGTCGCGCGTGATCTGGGGCAAGTCGAGCTCGAGCGCTTCAGTGAAGCTGAACCAAAGCGGCTTGAGGAGCTCGCCCGATCCCGGATGACCGGGATTGTCGAGATTGCCGATATGCCGCGCATGGGCGACGAAGAAACGAGAATCGAAGCGACGGGTGCGGCCGGGCGGCGTTATGGCGCGGGCGAAGAAACGCAAATTCGAAAGATCGAGCGCCGTCGCGGACAAGACGCCACGCCATTCCTCGTTTGCGAGAGTGGAGGCGGCACGCAAGTTCCCGAGGAAAAGTCCGGTCTCTTCATAAGTCTCCCGGATGGCCGCGATGGCGAGGCCGCGGGCGCGTGACGGGCTCATGCGACCGCGCATGTGTTTCAGCAGTTTCTCATGCACCAGCGGATGCAGGTCCTGGCCGACCTTCGTTCGCATGTCGCTGGTGTCGAGCCGTCCGCCAGGAAAGACGAATTTGTTGGGCATGAAGGCATGGCTGTCATGTCTCTGGCCGAGCAATACCTTGGGCGTCGCATCGTCATGGCGCACGATGATCAGGGTCGCGGCGTCGCGCGGCTTCTGCGCCTCGATGAAATGGCGCGAAGCGGTAAGATCGGGATCGCGCTCGCTCATCGCCTGCCGCCGCGGCTCCTGATGCGGCCGCGCATTGACCGGCGCGGCTGGGGCTTGCCCTTGCGGCCCTCGCTCAGCATCTCGAAGCGCAGGCCGCCCGAGACGGGTGCGGCTTCGACAAGGCGGACCTCGACCGGATCGCCGAGCTGGAAGGTCTCGCCCGAGCGTTCGCCGATCAAAGCCCGTCTTGCCTCGTCATAGACAAAATAGTCGGAGCCCAGCGTGCCGGCGGGGATGAAGCCGTCCGCACCCGTGTCATTGAGGGTGATGAAGAGGCCTGCCCCGACCACGCCGCCGATGCGGCCCGGGAAACGGGTGCCGATCTGCGAAGCGAGGTGGCTGGCGATCAGCCGGTCGACGGTTTCGCGTTCCGCCGCCATGGCTCGTCTTTCAGCGCCGGAGACGAGTTCGGCCGTGTCGCCCATCCGCGCGATGTCCTCCGGCGACAGGCCGTCGGATCCGAGATCGAGAGCGGTGATGAGGGCGCGGTGCACAATCAGGTCAGCATAACGCCGGATCGGCGAGGTGAAATGCGCATAGTGCCGCAAGTGAAGACCGAAATGCCCGATATTGTCGGTGTCATAGACGGCCTGCGCCTGGGTCCGCAGCACCACCTCATTCACCACATGCTGATAGTCCTTACCTTCGACTTCTTTGAGAATCTGGTTGAAGTGCCGCGGCTGCATGCGCTGGCCCTTGGCGAGATTTATGCCGACGGTCTTCAGAAACTCGCCAAGGCTCTTGATCTTTTCCGGCGCGGGCTCGGCGTGGATGCGGTAGAGCAGGGGCACTTTGCGCGCTTCGAGAAGCTCGGCCGCCGCGACATTGGCCTGGATCATGAACTCCTCGATGAGCTTGTGCGCATCGAGCCGGTCGGGTGTCACCACGCGCTCGATGAGGCCATGGGCATCGAGTATCAGTTTCCGCTCGGGCAGATCGAGCTCGAGCGGCTCGCGTTTATTGCGCCCCTTGAGCACGACTTTATAGGCTTGCCATAACGGCCGCAGCACGGATTCGAGCAAAGGCCCGGTCTTGTCGTCGGGCCGCCCGTCGATGGCCGCTTGCGCCTGCTGATAGGAAAGCTTGGCGAGCGAGCGCATGATCCCACGGACGAAGTGATGCTTCCGCTTCACGCCCTGTCGGTCGAAGGTCATGAAACAGGCGAGGCACGGCCGATCTTCGCCTTCGCGCAGCGAGCACAGATCATTGGAGATGCGTTCCGGCAGCATCGGCACGACGCGATCGGGGAAATAGACCGAATTGCCCCTGATGCGCGCCTCGTGATCGAGCGCCGAGCCCGCGCGCGCATAGGCGGCGACATCGGCGATGGCGACCAGCACCTTG
>Ga0187894_10002018_pt1 | contig 24934 bp, 14 predicted proteins | sample GBC1701081metaG_FD_136650 | JGI IMG/M metagenome (GOLD analysis project Ga0187894, IMG submission 136650) | White microbial mat communities from a lava cave in the Kipuka Kanohina Cave System on the Island of Hawaii, USA - GBC170108-1 metaG ... | reverse complement strand
AAGCCATCTTTTACAGCAACTGCCACACCTACGTGGATGTGATGATTCTTACGCATCTTATCACCCAGCCAGCTTACGTTTACATCCGGATGCTGGCGCAATGCTGCTGCTACAGCTTTAATCACCATATCATTAAATGATATTTTCACAGGACTCACCTCATTGATACTCTTGCGTGCATCAATAGCCTTGTCCATATTGATCTCCATCGTCAGATAAAAATGAGGTGCTGAAAATTTACTTTCAGCCAACCGCTTCGCAATTGTTTTACGCATTTGCGACACCGGTACTTCTTCAAAGCTTTCTTTCCCAACCACCTGTGGTAACACGACAGGCGCAGTTGATTGCCCGGCTTTAGCAGCAGAAGCAGCTCCGGGTTTGTAGTTCTCCACATCCGTTCTTGTTACACGGCCATTCTCTCCTGTGCCACTTATCCTGCTGATATCATATCCTTTGTCTTTCGCCAACTTCTTTGCTAACGGAGATGCTTTAAGCCTTCCATTGGATTGTTGTGAGGTTGGTGTTGCCTGATTGCTGGTGGCAGATTGCTGGCTACTGGTTGCTGGTTGCTGGTTACCGGTAACCGGCAACTGACCACTGGTAACTGATTTTGCCTGATGTGCTTTTAATAATGTTTGCCAGTCGGCACCTTTCTCACCAATGATTGCAAGAACACCATTTACTGGAACAGATTTTCCAGCTTCCGCACCAACATAAAGCAACGTACCTGTATTGTACGATTCGTATTCCATCGTAGCCTTGTCGGTTTCCACTTCTGCCAACAACTCACCCGACTTTACTGCATCGCCTACTTTTTTATTCCACGAGGCAATCACACCGTCTGTCATGGTATCGCTCATCTTGGGCATAAACACGATCTCTGCTTTAATTCCTGATGTATCAATGGCTTGAGCAACCGCGGTGGCGACCTCCGCGTTTGGTGCCTCTGCCTTACTGCCACCTGTTCCCGCTGACTGACCCGCACCTTGAAGCAATGCCTGGTAATCTTCACCTTTCTTTCCAACCACTGCCAGCACATCATTCACTTTAACAGCCTGGCCTTCTTTTGCACCTAAATATAAAACGGTTCCCTCGTTGAAGGATTCATAGTCCATCGTAGCCTTATCTGTTTCAATCTCGGCCATGAGTTCACCGGACTTCACCTGATCGCCTACCTTCTTATGCCATTTGGCAATCACACCTTCGGCCATGGTGTCGCTCATCTTGGGCATTCTGACAATCTCAGCCATTCGATTTAAAATTTAATAAATGAGGATCAAAAATAGGGTTTAATACATCGAAATTCAAGGGTGTTAAAAGGCTAAAAATTCGCTAACCCGATCAGAAATTCGAACCTGGACACGGATGAAGGTTGTAGCCCATACGAGTATCGAACACCAATATCGAACTGCTGGAGAAACCTGAAAACATTGATATCAGCCTTCAACTCAGCACCTATGGATACATACGTTTCACTGAATACCGTATTGAAATTGCTTGTACCGAACCCGTAATCCACAAAAGCGTTTCCGCGAAAACGTTGAATATTCAAAATCGGCCCTAAGGCAAGATCGGGATACCAAACAGGAAGCGAATAATTTGCCGACATGGAATAGAATTTTTCAAAACGGAAAACGGAAGTACCCCTGGGCAACGGAATTTGATTTCTGAAAATATACGATCCGTTATCATTATATGGTTCAGTGCTCGCGTTTCTATTTAGCAATTCAAGCTTTGTTGCCTGGTAAGCCCAGTACCCCCAAATGGAATGATGTTTGAATAATCCGGGAAAATAGAGAAACGAATAAAAGGAAAATTGTTGCCCTTCATAATCTCCTCCGTACGGAGTTCCATATCCGTTCAACGTAATGGTTTGGCCCCACTTACTATTAATGTCTCTCCTGCTTTGCTTTAAAAGTCTGTAGGCAGAGATATAAAAATGATTGTACAACAAATTTCCATTATCAACCAGTTCTCTGTTCCAGTACACAGGAAGTTGTGGTGTGATAATCCGACCGCTTCCTGTAATTGAGTTTTCAAAATCTACAGTTTGTGTTATGCCAACATTATTACCAACCGTAAAGTTGCCGTGATACCTGGAATTTGTGGTGATCAATGGAAGACGAAGTCCAACTTCAAGATTTTTTTCTGTCCAGTCGAAGGTTAAGTTTTCTGTTGTTACAACTGTATCTCCAGAAACGATATCCAAATACCTTAAATCACCCTCATTCAAAGATCGTTTCCCATACATGGCGTTGACATCAATGATTGGAAACCAACCCTGGTAGCTTACACCCACTCTCCATGCGCCCGTTCGTTCATAGATATCATAGAGGTATCCGGCCTTAATCTCGGTCGTACTTAAAATGTTTCGGGAGGATAATCCAATATCGGCTTGTGTGAAGGTTGTGTTAAAGTAAGCACCCCAACTGTAAGGGTTCACTAATCCCGAAAGGCTTGAATATTTCTTAGTCTGGTAATTAACGTGAGGTATTGTATCAAAAAGAGTAACCCTGTTTTCCTGTTCCGATAAAACATCGGATAGGTCATCCTTCTCTCTGACGGGAATCTCTTTCCAGCTTGCAGAATTAAGTTGAGTTGATACTACGTCAAATCCATCCCTGGATTGCTCATTATAATACATCACTTTTCCATCTGCAGAAATGGTTGGATTGTACGCTCCGTATTTGCTGCTCGTTACCTGCAACTTTTTGCTTTGTTCGATATCATAAACAAAAATGTTATCAATGCCTGTTACAGGCGAGTTATAAAAGAGATAATTTCCATGTAAAACCGGATGTCCTATATTTTCAGTTGACTCAGGGATTAAGATTGTTTCCTTTTTTGAAGCGTAATCAATAGATACCACACTGCGCTTACTGTTTTGCGTTTTTAGTGCCACTATCTTTCTTCCATCGTCAGACCAGCGTGCCATGGAATAAAATGCATTATCCGGATTATTGAATTTCTTAATCACATTCCCATTTTCACTATCGACTACCAACAAGGTGGTGTTGTAGGTGTTATCACTTTCTACGGTAACAATACTCTTTTCGTCTGGCGAAAGGGCAGCGCCTGAATAGCGCGTGTTTTTAGTAACGGTCCAATATCGTTTTGAAACAACATCGTATGCCTTAATCAAGGAATAACTTTTCACCCGCCAACGAGGATCAAATCCATACTCACTCCACACTACTGTTGTCCCTGAGGCTGATACCATTCCCGCATCATTTAGAATACCGGGAATAAAAATTTTACTTTCCCTTCCTCCCCGCACCACAACAAATTGCGCAATGTCACCAATGCCGCTTTTCAAAGTCAGGATACTTCCATCTTTTAAAATTTGAGGGTAACGATAATCCGTATACGCTTTCGATTTTCGCTTAGTTAATTTCTCGTATGGCGAGGTTTGCAGCGACTGAACTTCCTCTTCCCAACTTTTCGTTAGGTCTTTAGCCATCTCCTTATATAAATCAGTTACATACAACCCACTTTCCTTTTTTATTGCATTTGAAAAGGCGAACGGAATAAAGGGCAAATTCCACGCACGCTTACTAATCCTTCCCCAGATTTCAGGATCACCAGTTCGCTTCCGCAAATAACCAATCATGTGGTAGCCCAATACATAGTGATCAGTAATATTGTGTTTATACGATCGCAGGTATTGTTTGTGGTAGTTAAATGTCCTTCCTTCTAAAAAATTTGTTCGAAACACTAATCCAAAATTTGGAATGCGACCACGGCCACTGTGGGTGAAAGCGGTTTCGGTAGCTACCGCATCTCCTTCCCAAAACCATTGAGGCACGGCTGTGATAGCCATGGCGGAAAGTGTGGCGGGCCCAAATAAATAGTAGAGTACCCGGTTAAAGCCTGTGTTAGCGCGCTCGAACTGAACAACATGGCGGTATTCATGCGTGGCTAACTGATCCAGCCAATCGTTGGTACCACCAAAATTATAATCCTGTGGCGGCATGGTATAAAACTCAGATCGCCTGGGGACGATACTTACAAATCCGTTGGAAACAGACGATTGATTTTGTAAAATAATAGAAATCCTTCTTGGGCGCACGCCCATTGACTTTGATTCAGGCTCCCGGATATGCTCCAATGTATTCGCTACCCGTTGAGCTTGTTCTTCAAATCCTGTTGGATACAAAACCCTGAAGTGGGGTGTATTAACCCGGTACCATTTTACTGAAGGGGGATTGTTCTCGAGCACGTCCTGCGCCTGCACAAGTTGAAGAGTTACGAGAAGGATAAAGGGGGGCAACAGTTGTTTCATTCTTACACATCTAAACTGAAATATTCAATTCCATTTGTTTAAAAGCAATAGTTTTGACTTAAAGTTCACAAGCAATTATGTTAGCTAAACTGAAAGAGCTTTACCGGCAGTATAAGCCGTATGTTCGGGTGGATTTGGTGATGTATGCTGTTCTTATTTTAATGATCATACTTTATTTTATTATTAGTGTAGCATTCTAAAAAGAAAGGCTGCCCTTTCAGACAGCCTTTTTACATGAATAATGCTTCCGTTTACAATTAGAATCTCATGTTTACAGCTAAGTTGAACATTGTTCCTAACTGGCTGAAATGCGATCCATCATACGTAACGATCGGGTAGCGTTGATTGAATGTAATCAGGTTGGATTCAACTTCTCGTCTCGTTATTCCAAAATATGCAGGCACTGGAGTAGGATCATTAAGTAAATCTTCCCCGTCCTGATTCAAAGCCACAAACTTCCATTCAGGTAACACATTGAAAAGATTGTTGACATTGAATGCGATAGTTGTCTTTTCGTTCATTTGATAAGTAATACCTAAATCAGTAACCATCTTCGTCATGAATTCAATCTTTAAATCAGAACTCATGCCCGCATTTCTGAATTCAGTTGGGCCGAACACAGTATTATTCAAAGAGAAAGTAAATTTACTGATGGTGTAATCAACTCCTAAAATTGCTTTGAACTTAGGACGAGAGGTAAAGATCAACGCTTCCTGAGTCGCATTCAATACAGATTGTCCGGCATCTTCTACAATGGATGGATTGTTAACCGCACCATCTCTTTCATTTTTAATGGTATAGTTACCAGCCAAATTGAATCCCAAGCTTCCACTTCCTAAGGCCAGATTTCTATAGCTGGCAACAAGATCAATACCAGAGGTTTTAGTGTCCATAGAATTGGTGAAGAAACTCAATGAACCTATACCATTGGCAGTTAATATATCGTTAAGATCGGAAGGGCCTGCACTTGGTCCAATCTCTGTACTCAGAACAATTCTGTCCTTCACTTTTATACTATAATAATCAATAGTGAAACTGAAATTATCTGATGGCTTAGCCCCAACACCAATGGTTAGGTTATTTGATTTTTCAGCATCTAATTTTGGAACATTCAACAGATTTGCTTCGCGCGATACGTTATTCACTAAACCTGATACCTGAATACCCTGGCCCGGAACAAAACTGTACTGCGCCTTTTGAGTATAGATCTGGTGCAACGAAGGTGCCCTGAATCCGGTCGAGTAAGAACCCCGCAAGGTCACCTTTTCATCCGCAAATTTGTAGCGTGTGCTTAATTTATAAACAAACGCATCTCCAAAATCGCTATAGTTTTCGTAACGGCCGGTGGCATCGATTAGAAAATCTTCTGTTATGTCAAAACCAAAGCCAAGGTACCCACCAATGTTGTACCGGTTTGATATGAAGGAATTTTCGGCACTATTACCTGCAAAAGAGTCGGCTCCACCGGCTTCGTAGGAAGCGACATCGCCTTCAATCGATTCAAATGTCTCAGATCTGAACTCCGATCCAAACGATAGACTCACACTACTAGATAATGATTTTGAAATATCAATATTTCCTACAACGTGATTAAAACGTGTTCCCCCCGCCCTGAAAGTTGTAGGACTATTTTCTCTGTACTTAAATGAACCCTGAATGAGTTCAACGCCCTCATTCGGGTCAGTAGTTCCATCTAAATCAAAATCATATGCTGGCCCAACATATACGGTTCCATCACCATCAAGATCACCAACAAAAGTATCCGGATTTCTTACATTAGCCGTATTTCTGTTATGAGAGTTTGTTACCGTATAGGTTTGTTTATTACCGCCTAAGGTTAAACTTAAATCTGTGTTCCATCCATTTTTGGTCGACTTAAAACCAAGGGTTGCATTATAATCATTTAAGTCTCCGTCAAATGTAGGAACATAACCAACATAAGAAGCGGGAGTTCCGTCTCCAAAGAAGTCTGCTAAATAAGGGAAATCACCGAGTGTTCTCCAATACGGAGTTCGGTAGTTCGCAAAGCTGTTTACTTTTTTATAGATGTACGCACCGTTAAAATATACATTGGTGTTATCGTTGATACCAACACCACCGTTCACTAAAAATTTAGCAGCCGTAGTTTCAGGTGAGCCATTTATGTTTCCAGCATCTGGCTTGAGGTCAAGGAAATCTTCAACATCAGCCAATGCAGCCCCAAAGTCACCTGCATCCCCCTCAGCACTTACGTCACCAGAACGACTGGCCAGTGCCACTTTAGAAAAATCAACGGTATAATTAACAAACCCTTTATCCAGAATTCTGGCGCCATTGTTCAAGCTGATACCAACCATTTCGCCATCACCTTCTCCTGTAATGCCAGTACGAAGCGTTACTGACCCTTCATCCTTATTGTCTTTCAGGATTACGTTTATAACCCCGGCAATGGCATCGGAACCATATTGTGCTGAAGCTCCATCTCTCAATATTTCTACACGCTTAATCGCATCTGTCGGGATTGCCGAAATATCTGCCCCCGTTTCACCTCGACCGGGAGATGTTTGAGTATAAATCAGCGCACTTGAATTTTTACGTTTACCGTTAATCAAAATCAAGGTACGGCTAGGGCCCATGTTTCTGATTTCATAAGGATCTAACAGCGAGGTAGCATCATTTACGGGAGTCTGCACTGCGTTAAAAGAAGGAACACGGTATGTCAGTGCTTTGTCAAACGTCAGCTGACCTGTACCGGTTATATCCTTAGTTGATAACACATCCACTGGAAGTGGAGTATCGGTAATGGTACGTTGAGCCCGCCCCACTGAAATTACAACCTCGCCAAGTTCACTAGCTGAACTTTCCAGGCTTACGGTTACATAATTTGATTCAGGTATGGCAACCTCCTGCGTGGTGAATCCTACAAAAGATATGACCAGTGTGCTGACTGATGTGGGTACAGCCAGTGTGAAGTTACCATCACTTCCTGTTGCGGTTCCCGTGCCGGTATTTTTTGCTACAACGTTTGCGCCAGCAATCGGTTCATTGGTGTCCCTATCACGGACAACTCCTGAGACATTCCGCGTTTATGCCATGACCTGTACACCGACAAACAATAGCAGTACTACTTTTAGTATAAATCGACTCATAATAAATGGGTTTGGTTATCTCTAAAGATATGAAACAAAAACCCTTTTCCAAACGGAAAAAACGAATTCTGAAAAGAAAGTACTACAAAAGTATTTCTCGCACGTTGTCTTTAATCTTAGTCGACAAATCATCGGTGGGCAGATCGTTAATATCGCGGCCAAAAGGGTCTTCAATTTCTTCGGCAATTAACTCTACACTTAATAACACAAAGGTTACTAACAACACCGTTGGAATGGTCATGTACTCGAAGGTTGTTACAAAACCAAATGGAAGCGTGATGATGTAGATGAAAATAAATTTTTTAATGAACATGGAATACGAATACGGGATGGGTGTATTTTTAATACGCTCACATGCACCAATGATGTCAATAAAGTCTTTCAGCTCCTTATCCAATACACGAAATTGATCTCCTGATAATTTCTTCTGCACGTAAAGCTCATTCACCTTCGAGTAGAGCATCCCGGCAATGATATTAGGTTTATGCTTAGCGGCTGTTACTTTCTCCAGAAAATTATTGTCTATAATATCCAGCTCTGTAAGCTGAACGCCCTTTCGTAAATGTTCCTTTGAAGCGATCACAAAATTCGGGATCATCTGAGAAAACCAACTTTTGGTTTCCTGATCTTCTACGTGAAGGTAAGCGTTGAGCTTGAGTGCAAAATTGCGGGTACTATTGACCATGGAGCCCCAAAGCTTCCTGCCCTCCCACCAACGGTCGTATCCGGAGTTTGTTCTAAACACCAGGAACAAACCCAACACAATACCCAGCAACGAGTGCAATGCAGTAGTATTTTGAAAATGCGAACTGTTGAACTCAAAGTACTCAAGCATCACCAGGCATACGGCCAGGGTAAAAATACCCATGAAAATAAGCGCGGGTAACATGGTTTTAACTACAAACCGGCTATAGGAGTGAAAAACAAGCGAAAACCAGGTTTTAGGATTGTATTGGATCATAAGGATGAAAAAAATTCGGTTGCTAATAAAACTGAATGAAAAGTCATTTCCAATAAAATTTTTTTACTCGCATTACATTGTGTACAAGGTTAGGTCTATCTTTCGGGATTAATCGCTTATGAGAAGTATGAAAAATGTAATGATGCACGTTTCTTTTATTCTGATTTGCTTCTCAGGGGCCCAACTGTGCGGTGCGCAAACGGATTACGTGGTAACCACCAAAAACGATACTATAAAAGGCAACGTAAAATACCTGAATTACGGAATCGAGAAGAAGGTTCAGGTTACAACGATGGACAACAAAAAGAATGTGTACTCCATTCTTCAAACAATTGGATTCAGTATGGATCAGGAATTGTACCATGCAGTGCGTCATTCTCAGGGGTATGCCTATATGAAAGTTATCAAGGGCGGTTACTTGACCTTATATGCATTCCAACTGCCTAATCAGAACCTTTGGGATGGCCGGTACCTGCTTAAAAAAGATGGCACCGGTATGGAAGTGCCCAATATCGGTTTCAAAAAACAACTTAAAAAATTCTTAAGCGATTGCCCTGAAGTCACGGCACGCATTGAATCGGGTGAATATTCTAAAACCAAGCTTAACGAAATGGTGGATGGGTACAATCAGTGTATTGATTTAAACACCAGAAACCAAAAACAGGCAATCCAACTTTCAAAAGAACAGACTGCTAAAATCAGTACCTGGACTCAACTCGAAAATGAGGTTAGAAATCTTAGCGCATTTGAAAGCCAGGCGAACGCGCTTGAAATGATTGATGATATTAAAACAAAAATTAACAAGGGTGAGAAGATCCCCAATTTCGTGACGGAAGGACTTAAAGAAGCATTGAAAAATCAAAGCACAATTCAGAATTCTCTTGAAAAAGCTTTGCAGGAATTAAAGAACTAAGCTCCAGGGCTATTTGCCTGATAGTTTCTTTACAAATTCAACAATTCGCGTTTTGTTGTACAGCAAGACAACCATTGAACAAGCGGCAACTATCAATGCATAAAAAAATAGTTGCCCTCCGTCATCCTGTACTTCTAAACCTAATATAGTAAGGTGCATCATAATAGCGCCACCCATTAACCCCAATGCCAATACGGCCCCCATCCAGGCTGTTAGGTTTACAAGCAGTAATATGGATGCTATCAGTTCAAAAACACCAACGCCAATTCGTCCCCAGGGCTCCATGCCAACCTCGGTAAAAATGAACACCGATTCCGCAGAGCCCGTAAACTTAAAATAGAGCGTTTGTAACATAATAACAGCTGCAATCAGGCGCACCGCCCAATACGAAAGAGTTTTTAATTTTTCCATAAAGACAAATGTACGGCAGATACCGGTAGGAAAAATGTCACTTAAACGACCAGTATTTGCTATTTTGAATGTGAATGAGGCTTCTATCGTGTTTTTTAATCTTACTCGCTGGTTGTCAATCAAAACAACCGGCAGAAACAACTACTGAGCCTGACTCAGTTTCAGTTGATGTGACACCCCAGGATGCATATGAAAAACCTGGAAACAATTATGATTATAGAGAACTTTTTGGCGTCTATGATCATGAAAGCACAACCAACGGATTTTCAGCGGTACTTTCTCTAGGGCAAAATGGCTACGATCTCTATTTTACTGTTTCAGTCGTACAGGGTGGATGCAAAGGAGAAACAGAAGGTGTGGTTTTGATGCTTGATCAAAAGCAAAATTATTATGCAGGGTTTTACGAATCTGATGACTGTAGACTACAGTTCACCTTTATGCCCGCTGAAAAAAAAGTGGATATTAAAGAAGTTAGTCTCTGCAAGCTTCTTGAATCAGGGTGTAGTTTTGAGGGTACTTATCTGAAGCGAAGTAAGTAGAATTCCCGCCAATCAAAAGCTCAACTATTACCCGCTTACCATTATATTGGAGCATGGTAACTGTATTGGGTATTCCATGGGATGGAAATTCGTCTTTTATGAGAGGTTCTGCTCTCGCTCCTGCTAAAATTCTGGAAGCTTTTCATTCAGATTCTTCCAACTATTTCACTGAATCGTGCCTGAACTTAAAGGATCATCCGCATTGCAAAAACAAAGGCAACATTCTTTTTAAAGAAGGAGCCGATCCGATGATAACCATAGAGCAAGAGGTGACACAATTTCTCCGGCAAACTGATAAACTCTTCTTACTCGGAGGCGATCATTCTATTACCTATCCAATCATCAGGGGATTTCACTCCCGTTATAAGGATCTTACGATTCTGCACATCGATGCACACAGCGATTTATACGATAATTTCGAAAATAACCCACACTCTCATGCAAGTCCTTTTGCAAGAATTATGGAGAATAGCCTGGCAAAGAAGCTGGTGCAGGTTGGTATTCGCACCATGAATACGCATCAGCGCGAACAAGCAAATCGTTTTGGTGTTGAAGTGATTGAAATGAAAAATTGGAGTTCTGGTTTCAGCCTGAGCACCCATGACCCTGTTTACATTTCATTGGACATCGATGCAATTGATCCTGCATTTGCGCCTGGGGTATCGCATTACGAGCCCGGTGGCTTTACATCGCGTGAGGTCATTTCTATTTTACAAAATATCAAGGCCAATGTGGTGGGTGCAGATTTAGTAGAATTTAATCCTGTACGTGATCCATCCGGGATAACCGCCATGTTAGCCGCTAAGTTGTACAAGGAAATACTCGATGTGTTGTTGCGAAAGAGCGAAGCATAGCTTAAATCCTAAAGTTCGCCAAGTTCCCATGAGAGCTTCGGGTTATAGAAAATTTCGCCTTTAACCACTTCAAGCGGTGAGTGAAAATTATCATCGTATAACATTCCGGTACCAAGCCCCTGCGGACTGTTAACGGAGTAATTTGCCGTTAGCTGACAAATGGCATTCAGCCCGATGTTTGACTCCAGCGCTGATGTCATCCACCAGCCAATTCCCAAAGACTCCGCCATAGAAACCCACTGCTGGGAAGATTGAATACCTCCAATCAAGGATGGTTTAATAATGATAAACTGAGGCTTGATTCTTTCAAGGAGTTTCTTTCTATCCGCTGGTTGATCTATGCCAATCAGTTCTTCATCAAGCGCGATTGGTATGGGAGACTTTCTACAAAGTTCTTCCATCTCCGGCCGACCCGGTTTAATGGGCTGCTCGATTGAGTGAATTTTATATTTAGAAAGATCAAAAAGTTTAAAGAGTGCTTCCTCCGGTTTAAATGACCCGTTGGCGTCTAGGCGAATCGTGATTTCTTCCCGAAAATATTTTTTTCTCATGTACTGAAGTATGTCACATTCTTTTTCAAAGTTTAATCCACCCACTTTTATTTTTATGCAACGAAATCCATCATCAATTTTAACCGATGCCTGTTGCAGCATCACATCCAAATCACCCATCCATACCAGTCCATTAATCGGAATTGGTCTTGCCTGAATAAATGAATTGTCGAAGATTACCCGGTTACCACCATTCCTTAAATCGAGCAACGCTGTTTCTAATCCAAAAACAATTGAGGGGTAACCAACTGGTACGCATGCTGCTGCATCTTTTAATAACGATGAGGCACTAAGCTTCAGAGAAGAAACCTTTACAAGCACACTTTTCAGCACTTCTTCAAAATCTGGCCTGTCGTCTATACTCAGTCCGGGCAGTGGCGCGCACTCTCCTATCCCAACCACATTCGGTTGCGTTACATCCCAAATCTTAATAAACCATGATGTACGATCATTCATTCTACCACGTGATGTGCGGGCAGTAAAGTTGAAGTGAAAGACTTTTTTTGTAAAAGAGGCTTGTAACGCCATGTGGTGAAATAATCCACTAAAATAAAAAATAATTTTTCAGCATTACCTTTAGGTCAACTTATAGTATGAGCAATGCCATCCATATACAGGACTATACGTATAGCCTGCCTGCCGATAAAATCGCGACCCATCCAATTTCCACCCGGGACGAATCAAAATTGCTGGTTTATCAAAAAGGGAAAATTCGGCATGCCGAATTTAAATCACTTGTTGATTTTCTGCCTCCGAACTCATTCCTGTTCTTCAACGATACCAAAGTCATTCCTGCACGCATCCATTTTCAAAAAGATACAGGCGCAGAGATCGAAATCTTTTTATTAAGCCCTGTAAAGCCAGGTACCATTATGGCGGATGTGATGATGGCAAATGATTCATGTACCTGGCAATGCACAATCGGCAATTTGAAACGCTGGAAAAATGGGCAGCCATTGTTGAAAGAGGCAGGAGAAATTTCATTACGTGCATCGCTTATTGATAGAAACGCTGGGATAGTTGAATTCAGTTGGAATACCGGTCAATCATTTGCCGAGATCATTACGATTACCGGAGTAACACCATTACCCCCATACATAAAACGAGAAGCAACACGTGATGACGCGAATCGATATCAAACCATTTATTCACACTATGAAGGAGCCGTAGCAGCACCCACTGCAGGGTTGCACTTTACAGATCTTATACTTGACTCTTTACAGAGAAAAGGAATTGAAAAGGATTTTCTCACCCTTCATGTTAGCGCGGGTACATTTCAACCTGTGAAAGCAGAGAATGCACGAGAACATATCATGCACCATGAGCAAATTATTGTAACCCGAAAATCAATTGAGAATCTGCTTAAGCCAAATCAATTTACAGTGGGAGTGGGTACTACTTCCATGCGCACACTCGAGAGCCTGTATTGGTATGGTGTAAAGCTGCTGGAAAATCCGGCTTGCGATTTTACTGTGAGTCAGTACGATGCTTATCAAAAAAGGGAGCTCCCATCCAGGGGTGATGCACTACGCGCAATACTATCGAATATGGATAAACGCACTTTAGACTCGATTACCGGTAGCACTTCTATTTTTATTTACCCGGGGTATAAATTCAAAATTTGCAACGGTCTCATTACCAATTTTCACCTTCCAGCTTCAACACTTGTTTTATTGGTAGCCGCGTTTGTTGGAGATACCTGGAGAGAAATTTACGATGAAGCACTTCGCAATAACTATCGTTTCCTCAGTTATGGCGATAGTTCGCTGCTCATTCCATAAAAAAATACCCTCGTTTATATTTCCGAGGGTAATGAATAAGTGGACTTACGCAAAATACCTTAAGTTGTCAGGCTCAGCCTGCCTGGGTATTAAGTATTCGCGGCCTCCGTGCCGCGACCTCAAACAATACAATCCCAACTCAGTGCTTTGAGATCTGGCACTTGTCGAAAACCTGGTATTTGAACTCGGAATCGACTTCCCTGCCTGCCGGCAAAGGCAGGCTCAGCCTGACATTCAGGTAGGTTTGCGTAACATCAGTGAATAACTCATTTCATCTGGCGTTTCGTGCCGGTCAGTCTAAGTCCAAAACTATTTTCAAATTCTCTCTAACCTTGTCAGCCGTGTCGTTGTCCACTTCTCCGACTTTTTTCACAAGTCGTTTGTTATCAATTGCTCTGACCTGGTCAATCATTATGTCACAGTCTTCTTTGAGTCCAAACTTTGATTTTTTGAGGTGAACTCTCAGTATCTCTGAGTCCGGCTTTACATGTGTCGTTATCGGGCAAACAATAGTCGATGGGTGCTCTTTATTTAGCAAGTCCGTTTGAGCAATAATGACCGGTCGGATTTTCCCGGCTTCTGTCCCCATTCTTGGATTTAGGTCGGCAATCCAGATTTCGAATTGCTTAATCTTCATCGTTCAGCTTTTCAAATTCAGCCAAAACCTCTAAGGAGTCTTTGGCAACAATTTTTGATTCCTTACTCAGCTGTTTTGAAAGCAGTCTGCGTCTATGAAGTCGATTGTAGAATTCGATAGCTTCGTTGATATACCTGTTCCGGTTCTTTTTTACTTTGGTCACGATTTTCTCAGTCTCCTGAAAAATGTCGTCCTCAAGTTTTAATGATAGATTTTTCATTCTACTACTTTTGTCCAAAAGTATATACTTTTTAGATATACTCCAAATTTGTCAGAACTGACCACCGGCATGAACACCCTCGTTGGACAGTAGCTTTATTTTGGAAAGTTTTGACATTTTAGTCTCTCTTTAATGTCACACTCTTTGTTTTATTGTCGTAAAAAATTACTAGTCTGTCGTTAGCATTTTTAAAAGTCGGGTTTTGGTCTAGTATTGCAATCAGAAATTCGTCAGCCCATCTGTCGTGTCAGTTGTAATGCCCTATAACGCTGGGGTAAAGGTTATTTCACGCTTATCTGATTCAAATCCACTACCCTAACCTCTACTCTCCGGCCCTCCTCCTTGGCAGCCGATTGATCTTTGGTAGCACCATAACCTTTTGCCACAATTCTTCTGCGCACAACCCCTTTGTGATTAAAATAATCCAATACGGTAATGGCACGTTTATTCGAAAGTTCACGATTTAGTTCTTCAGTTCCCTCAGCTGAAGCAAAGCCGGAAATTTCTACACCTAAATCGGGATACTTCTGCAACTCTGTTAATAACCCGTCCAATTGAGCGTTGTACTGAGGCTTTAAATCACTTTTACCGGCATCGAAATAAACTTTAGCTAACTTGGTAAGAGCGGCTTTATCAAACGTAGATGTTTTCTTAGGAAGATTTTTTTGTTTGCTGGCTTCCTCGGTTACCATAAAGGTTGGCAATGATAAAATTGTTTTATCATCCACCTTTTTCTTCTCAAACTTGCTTTCATCGCTTTCATCATAGTAATACTCCCGGTTAGCTACCTCCAGTTTTGCATTGGTATCGTCAAAGTCGATGTTCTCAATTGTATTACTCATATGAATAAGGTCAAGCACATAATCAATGCCCTCCTGGTCGCCTGCTGCCACTAAGTCAAGCATCATGTCATAAATATCCACGTTGCCGCTTTGTACCAATTTTGCTTCGTGCGTTTTGCGTAAGTCAGCTTTTACATCCTGATTAGCATCATAAAACGCATTTTTCACCTGTACTTCCTGCCCAACAACCACATCAAACTGTTTAATAGTTTTAAGGTTGATTTGCTGATATAATTCATAGAAATAATCCTGATTGGGCACATTTATATTAAGAGTGTACGGAAGGAACCCTTCTGATTCAATAACCATATCATAATTTTTTGCAGGAGGAAGGATGATCAGGTAATTGCCTGTTTCCGGATCGGGGTCGTATACAAAATCAAGCTTTTTATTGGTCTCGTTATCAATTAAATAAATCTTAGTAGGCATTGGTTTGCCAGTTTCCGTATTCAAAATCCTTCCTTTAATCATGGTGAGCGGAATGCTGGATGATCCTTCGGGCATATCCATATAATAAATATCCTGCGCCCCAACCCCTCCTTTTCTATCGGATGAGAAATAGCCCCTCGTTCCATCGGCAATCAAGGTAAAGTAGTTGTCATTGGCTGTGGTATTAATAGGATATCCCATATTCTCTGGTCTTGTCCACTTGTTGTTTATTAGCTTACTGAAGAAAATATCACGACCCCCCATGGTGTTATGACCATCAGCGGTAAAGAAAATAGTTTTCTTATCCGGATGAATGTAGGGTGCGTCCTCGTTATCTTTTGTATTGATCGGGGACCCTAAATTTACAGGAGCACTCCAGGATCCATTTGCCTGAAGATCGATTCTAAAAATATCCATGCCTCCTGCCCCGCCAAGCCTGTCGCTGCCAAAGTAGATGGTTTTTCCATCGGGAGTAATGCTGGCGGTAGACTCTAAGTATTTACTGTTTAAGGTATTGGATAGTATAGACGGATTAGACCAGGTCTCACCGGTTTTATTAATAACAAAAATATTGCCCGGGTCAGTCGCGCCACCCATAAAGATCAGCATCCTTTGCCCATCAGAGGAAATCCCCGCAGTGCCCACATTATAATCTGAAGCAACCGGAACTACCACCGGTTCTGTCCAGGTGCCTGATTTATTATACGAGATCAAAATCTCCTCAATAAACTTATCACCAGACCTTGTTTTACCGGTATTAGGTCGCAGCGCTGTAAATGCCATTACACTCTCATCTGCAGAAACCACGGGGTTATACTCTGTGTACTTTGTATTGACAGAGGTACCGAAGTTACGTACAATTGCCGGCCGGTTTACCGACATAAAGGTTACTGCATTGTGACAAATTTCTATTGCACGGTCGGCTTTTGATATCGCTTTTTTATCGCCCTTGGCCGATTCTTTAAAACGACCGTAACTATCCATCGCTTCTTGAATTTCTTCATTCCTAAGGTATAAATCACCTAACTCAAAATAGACCGTATTGGGTACTGAAGCACCATTTTTTAGGGCGTACTCCAAATATGGGATGGCCCTGGATTGCTCTGAAATTTCAGTAGATTTTTGGTAGCAAACCCCTGCCTTATAATGGGCCATGGCATCTTTTTCACCACCTTTTATAGCCTCTAAATACATCGGTAATGCCGCTTCATAATTACGAATTCCGAAATACCGATCAGCTTCGGCAAGCGCTTTACTTCCCTGGGCAGAGGAGCTGAGTGAAATTGAAAAAGTGATGGACAACAGCAGAATAAATCGTTTCATATATGAGCTTAAAATAAAGGCAAGTTACGGGTAATATGATTTTTATTTTGTACCAATCTTAAGACAACCTGACAAGGTGCGAAAATAGATTATTTCTAATAGTTTAGAAATAATCTATTAAAGTATAACTTTAATTAACTCAGGTTAAAATAACTCAGGGTGAATTTTTTGTACCTTCTTAGGAAATAATGTCAATAATATCGAATTTTAAGTTGACTAGTCGAAAAATATGGATAGTAAACTGCTAAACCGAATCTTTTCTATTGAAGAAGGCGAAACCGGGCGTGTGGGATTGCTGCTCATTATGAGCTTCTTCATGGGTGCTTTTCTGGCCACTTTTAGTGTAGCGGCCCAAACCCTCTTTCTATCAAGTTTTGATGGCAAGGAAGACCTGCCCAAAGCCTTTGTTATTTCTGGCTTGTTTGGTTTGATCGCCACCATTGTTTACAACTTTTTGCAAACGCGTATTCCTTTTAGGTTGCTTGCAATCCTAAGTCTTTTTACAATCACAGGCATTACTGCATTCATTGAATTTGGAGATCAATTTGGAGTTGATCCAAAACAGATATACTTTTTTGGCTATACGCAATTGGCTCCATTCACGCTGATTGTTCTGCTGGTTTTTTGGGGTGCCTTTAACAGGATGTTTAATGTTAAGCAAACCAAACGATTGCTGGGAAGTGTTGACCAGGGGGCCTTATTCGCTTCATTAATTTCATTCTTCTCTATCCCAATTATTTTAACAGTATTTAAACTTGAAGTTACCTCACTGTACACGATTGGATTGGTAAGCATCATAATCTTTACCATTCTATTCTTTGTATTATCATCCAAATTTGCCGGGGAGGCGTGGACGTTAAAGAAAGAGCGGGAGCTTAATCAAAAGCTTACGATTGGCGCTTTTTTCAAAAGTAAGTATGTATTGTTCCTGTCGCTGTTCATCATCGCCTCCATGGTAGCGCTCAACTTCGTAGATTACTCATTCCTGAACGTTTCATCTCAGTTCTTCAATCAGACCGATTTACCCAAGTTCTTGTCATATTTTGAAGCAACAGTGGTAATCTTCAGTTTCCTTTTTCAAACATTTGCAGCCGATCGGGTGATTGCAGACTATGGCTTAAAGGTATCCGTTCTGGTAAACCCTGTTCTGATCACAATTTTTACAGTGGTCGCATTAGTAATCGGTCTTTCCTTCGGGTATTCAAGTGAAAGCTCATCTTTTGTTATTTTCTTTATCATGATCGCCATGAGCAAGCTGTTCATCTTGTCGGTAAAAGAATCGTTAGATGAGCCCTCTTTCAAACTCTACTTGTTGCCAATCGAATCAAATATCAAGCTTGATGTTCAAACAAAACTTGAAGGTGTGGTAACTGCTTTCGCTACGATTGTAGCCGGTGCGTTGATTCTCCTGATTAACGAAGTAAAGATTTTCGATTTAATCTTCATGACCATATTTGCAATACCCATCATTGCAGCGTGGTATTTTGTTGCCAGTCGGTTGTACAACAGTTACAGGCAAACCTTACAAAGCACGCTTGTTAAAAACAAAGCTAAAATTGAACACAAGGATGAACGTGAGTACACGGTTGATAAAGTTCTCGAGAAAGAAGTCAATAGCTCAGCCGAGGATAAAGTAGTATATGGGTTGAAACTGATGGAAAAACTGGAGCCGGCCCTGTTTGAAAATGCCGTTACCCGTTTAACCGAAAGTGCTTATCCAAAAGTTAAATCCTTTGCAGTAGAAAAAATTCAGGAACTGGGTATAGATAAAGAGTCGATTAAAAACCCTGAAATACGGAATCTTGCCAGGTCGGCACAAGGAGAGTTGGAAGACAGCGACTTGCTCTCTATTTCTCCGGATAAATTGATGAAGTTGAGCAAATCAGTGAAGCCGGCCGATCGGATTTTGGCTGCCAAGCTTTTGCGCAAACTTATCGGACAACGAACCATCTTTATTTTATTAGAGTTACTGCGCGATGTAAACGCCCTGGTACGCCACGAAGCACTGGTTACAGCACGCAAAGTAAAACGTCCTGAGACATGGTCTGTTCTTATCGAATTGCTTTCATCGGCCATGTATGGCCACGATGCGGCTGCTGCGCTGATAGAAGCTGGTGAAGCAGCGTTACCCTCACTTGAAACTGCTTTCCATAAATCTGGCCAGACTGACCTGGTTATGCTACGCATTGTACAAATCATGGGGAGGATTGGTGGCGATCAGGCGTTGGACTTACTCTGGAAAAAAGCAGATTACCCTGATAAACGAATTGTCAAGCAGATACTTTACTCGCTACGCTATATTAATTATAGAGCCAGCGGCCGTCAGGCACGCGAGGTTACCGACCTGCTTGAAACTGAACTTGGAAAAACATTGTGGAACCTGGCTGCCGTAAATGAGTTGCCGGAATCGGAAGAATTCAGCCTGCTAAGAAGTGCCCTTCGGGAAGAAATCCGGGGCAATTTCGATCATGTAACCATGCTACTCTCGATACTGTACGATCCGGAAGCCGTTCAACTGGTACGTGAAAATATTGAATCGGGCGATCCAAACGGTGTTGCATATGCCCTTGAATTGATGGATTTGTTTGTGGAACAGGATCTAAAGCCCAAACTCTTTCCACTTTTTGATGACATACCAGTTGATAAGAAACTGGAAGAACTCCAGGTTTACTTTCCACGGGAAAATTATAATCCGATCCAGGTAATCAACTACATACTCAATCGGGATTTTAACATGAACAACCGGTGGACGAAAGTATGCGCGGTGTATGCCTCAGCTTACATCAAAGATTTTCGTGTCAGCCGTGGCTTAATTGCCCAGTTATTCAACCAGGATAAGCTTTTACAAGAAACAGCCGCATGGGTAATTTTTAATAAAGACAAAACATTCTATAAAGTTGTATCTGACCGCTTGCCTAACAGGGATAAAAAATTTCTTGACTCGGCAATTGAAAATAACCAGTTATTAGATGGGTTGGATGATGGATTCTTCCTGGGAATTGAAATGGTATTATTCTTAAAACAACTACCCGAATTCAAGAACATTAATGGTGTACTCCTGGCCGATTTGTTTGATAAGATTTCTCCGCTCGATATGGCAATGGGTGAAAAGATCACCTTCGATTCAAGGGATCAAAACACTCCCATATTTATCGTAGCTCACGGAGAAGTTAAGCTGAAAGATGGCGATACGGTTATTGCAGTTCTCAAAAAAGAAAATGTATACGGTGATATTTTTCAAAACGGACAAGTTAAGCAGGTAACAGGCATTGAAGCTTCAGAACGATCCATTGTCTTTAAAATAAACCTGGCCGATTTTTACTTTGTAATGGCAAACCACCATGAGTTAGTAGAAGGCCTTATCAAAAATGTAACAAGTCGAGATTCAAAGTTTAAAGTTCAAAGTTCAATGCAAGAATAAGTTATGGCTACGTTTAAATCATTTGAAGATATCGAGGTTTGGCAACTGGCACGCACTTTTGCGAAAACTGTTTACTTCATAACCAAAGAAGGAACTTTTTCAAAAGACTTTGAACTAAAAAATCAAATTAACAAGTCTTGCGGATCCATCATGGACAATATCGCTGAGGGCTTCGAACGAGGCGGCAATAAAGAATTTATTATGTTTTTATCCATAGGAAAGGGTTCTGCCGGGGAAGCTAGATCACAACTTTATAGGGCATTCGATAGAAATCATATTTCAGAAGTTGAGATCGAAAAATTGAATTCTGAAGTAGAACTTATCTCCAAAAAGATTTCAGGTCTCATGCATTACTTAAATGCTTCTAAAATGAAAGGGATAAAATTCATAAGAGAGCCTGAAGAAGACTATAAACCTTGAACATTGAACTACAAACCTTGAACATTGAACTACAAACCTTGAACCAAAGACTATGAAATTTGAATTAGATGTACTCATCTTATTTGCCGATCGTGATAATGAAGCTGCGAACAAAGGCCAGGCAGGATGGGTAACCCACTTTAAAAAATTTCTGGAGTTAATGCTGATGCAGGTACTTGGCGAAAGGCCAAAGGTATTACTCAAGAGCGAATTCGACAGCATGGCATCTCCCAAACTTGATAATGCTGCAGTTGTCGTAAATATTCTTTCAGAGGATTTTATTAAGTCTGGTCAATGCCTTGATAACCTGGAGGCTTTTTATAAATCCATTGAAGCTTCAGGCAAAAATCGTAACCGGGTATTTAAAGTTTTTAAAACCCCGCTTTCAATCGCTGAACAACCTCCCCGGCTTCGGGAATTGATTGGTTACGAAATGTACCAACTTGATTCAGACTCGGGTGAGGTACGTGAATACACGGACTACTTCAGCACCGAAGCTGAACGGCAATACTGGATGAAAATGGTTGACATTGCATACGACATCTTTGATACGTTGGTTCTATTAAAGGATGGAGCAGCAAAAACAGAAGTTAAAAATATCTACAAACGCAAAACTATTTACCTGGCTGAAACCGGCCATGATCTTTCTGTACAACGTAATATTATTAAGCGCGAATTACAACGACATGGGTACATGGTACTGCCTAACCAAACCTTACCGGGCAGTGTGAATGACCTTGAAAAAATGGTGCGCAGAGACGTGGAAGACGCAAGCCTTTCTATTCATCTCATCGGCAGTGCGTATGGTGAAATACCCGAGGGGGCAGATCGCTCCATTGTAGACCTCCAGAATAAATTTGCCGCAGAAAAAAGTCATTCAGTTGGCAAAGAGCAATTCGCTCGTTTGATCTGGATTTCACCAGCTTTAGTAAATGCCAGTGAACGTCAAAAAGCATTCATCGATAACCTCAAACGCGATGTAGATGCGCAGGAAGGTGCCGAAATTTTACAAACCCCGCTCGAAGACTTTAAGAACATCGTACGGGAAGAATTATTAGATACGCATGAGAAAAAGGCGCTGGATGAGACCGGTGGAAAATCAATCTACCTCGTGCACGATCGCATCGATCACCAGGATGTAAAGCCGATCATCGAAGCTATTGAGAAGAATGGCTATAAAGTTCTGATTCCCGAGTTTGAAGGCGAGTTGCTCGATCTTCGTCAAAAACACATTGATAACCTCAGAAATTTTGATGCTGCCATCATTTACAAAGGCAAAGTAAATGAACAATGGGTGCGCATGAAAATACTCGACTTGCTAAAAGCTCCAGGCTTTGGAAGAAAAAAACCTATAAAAGGCAAAGCATTATTTACTGCTCCCGGTTCCAGGGTTAACCTGGATGCGTTCAAAAATCAAAACCTACGGGTTGTTGAGAGTGACCTCAGGGACTCTGCACAATCCATAAAATCTTTATTAGAAGAATTTAATACCTAATACTATGAGCCAGTACACAGACGAAAAGGTATCAACCCTAAACCCATTCCCGGGTTTACGACCTTTTAAAATTGAAGAGAGTCACCTCTTCTTTGGCCGCGAAGGACAAAGCGATGAAGTCCTTCTTAAACTTTCCAAGAGCCGCTTCGTGGGCGTAATCGGTCCCAGCGGTAGTGGTAAATCCTCGTTCATCTATTGCGGGGTGCTCCCTATATTATACGGAGGGTTCCTTACCGATGCCAGCCCGAATTGGGAAGTAGTAGTAACACGCCCGGGTGCCGGTCCAATCGATAACCTGGCTGAGTCGCTGCTAAAAAGTAACAAAGAGTATCTCGATGCTGAACCGGAGGAGCAGAAAATAAAGCGTACGATTTTCTCAACCCTGCTGCGAAGCAGTTCACTTGGTTTAGTAGAAGCCGTTGAACAGTCCCGCAGATCGGCTCATGTTAACTACCTGATATTGGTTGACCAGTTTGAGGAATTATTCCGATTTAAAGACAGCACCGACCCTAACTCGGTAAATGAATCACTGGCCTTCATCAACCTGTTGATTGAAGCGATCAACTACCCCGACTCTCCTATTTACGTGGCCATTACCATGCGTTCAGACTTTATTGGTGATTGTGCGCAGTTCCCTGAACTTACTCGTAAGATTAACGATAGCCACTACCTCATTCCACAAATGACGCGCGATCAAAAACGCAGAGCTATTGAAGGCCCGGTGGCAGTAGGTGGTGCAAAAATTACACCTCGCTTAGTTCAACAACTGTTAAATGATTTGGGTGACAATCCCGATCAACTCCCAATTCTCCAACACGCCCTTATGCGTACCTGGAGTTACTGGTCGGCATACCGCGACTATGAAGAGGAACAGGTTGACCTTAAACATTACGAGGCCATTGGTACGATGTCGGAAGCGTTGTCGATGCACGCAAATGAAGCTTTTGACGAACTTACCGATGACCAGAAAAGAGTGTGTGAAATCATGTTCAAAGCCATCACAGAAAAGCGGGGTGAGAACTTTGGTATACGCAGGCCAACCCGGTTAAATGAGATCGCTTCCATTGCTGATTGTTCAGAAGACGAGGTGGTTGATGTGATCGAGAAATTTCGTGAACCCGGCAGGTCCTTACTGACCCCTGCACACGGTACACCCGTTTCATCTAAATCCATGATTGATATTTCGCATGAAAGCCTCATGCGGATTTGGGTACGGCTGAAAAACTGGGTAGACGATGAGGCAGATGCGGTGCAAATGTATGTGCGTTTGGCGGAAGCCGCTTCCATGTACCAGGTAGGCAAGGCAGGCTTGTGGAGACCACCTGATTTACAATTAGCATTAAACTGGCAGGCGAAACACAAACCAACCCTGGTTTGGGGGCAGCGCTACCACCCGGCATTTGAACGTACATTGGTGTTTCTTGAATATTCAAAGAAAGAGTTCGAGACCGAACAACGGATTAAGGAACTTGAACAAAGACGCAAGCTACAGCGTGCACGCAGAACAGCCCTTGTGTTGGCGACCGCTACTGTGATTTCTGTTTTGTTTTTGATTTTTGCCTTTATACAAAAACTGGAGGCCGATAATCAACGAGAAGTCGCGGTGAGTGCTCAGCTAGAAGCTGAAAAGAACTTCAAGGAGGCCGAAATACAAAGGCAAGCTGCTGTTGAAGCTAAAGAAGAAGCTGATAAGCAACGACTTGCGGCAATAGCAGCTAAGGAGGAAGCTGATATACAAAGAGCACTTGCGGTGGAGAATGAAAAACGTGCAAAAGAACAGGAGGCGGAAGCAATTAGACAAGGAGAAATTGCTAAGCGGAATGAGTTGCTTGCAAAACAAAACGAGGCCACCGCCAAGGCAAATGAACAGCGAGCTAACATAGCACGAGCGGATGCAAACAGAAGGCGATACCTTGCACAGGCTAAAGCAATGGCGCTTAAGTCGCAGGAACTTACCAGTGATGCTGAGCTTGAATCATTGCTTGCACAGCAGGCATATCTATTCAATACTGCCAATGATGGAGAAGCGTACGACAATGATATCTATAATGGATTACTTCAGGCTTTAAGAACCAATGACCATCCTTTAACGAAGAGTCTTTTAGGGCATGATTTAGGTGCGGCCCGGGCATTGATAACACTCGCTAAAGATGATAACATTTATTCAGGTGGAAGCGATGGAAAAATAATCCGGTGGAAACACGTGAACGGTCAGTGGCCTGCAGAAATAATCATTGACAAAGTAAGGCATCCCGATTACCAGGTCTATTCCATGGATATTGATCCAAATGAAACCAGGTTAGTTGCCGCAGGTCTATACACTACTGATGACCAGAATAATTTTATTAACGTGTATGACCTGAATAACATCAACGCTCCTGCAAAAAAAATATACGGCTTTACAAACTCTGTTGAAAACGTTCACTTCACACCTGATGGAGCAGGAATTTATGCCCGCGATAACGCAGGGAATAGTATTAAATATTCTGATTTGGTTACTGCAAAAGAAGTGATTAAGCCTCCGGTAAAATTAAACTCTATCGATTTAAGTTCCGATGGTAAAAAACTTGCCGGGGCGGGTGACAACGGCATGCTTTACATCTGGGATTTAGAGAATAATTATTCGGTAACCGAGATCAATCTGAAGACAACGAGCAAAACACACTTGATGGCTGTTTGCTGGCATCCAAAATCAAATCAACTTATAACAGGTGATAGTGATGGCTT
>Ga0187894_10002017_pt1 | contig 24937 bp, 23 predicted proteins | sample GBC1701081metaG_FD_136650 | JGI IMG/M metagenome (GOLD analysis project Ga0187894, IMG submission 136650) | White microbial mat communities from a lava cave in the Kipuka Kanohina Cave System on the Island of Hawaii, USA - GBC170108-1 metaG ... | reverse complement strand
GGGTGAGGGCTTCACACGAAGCGCCGAGGTTGAAACCCTCACCCGCCGCGCGCAGGGCGCGCGTCGACCTCTCCCGCGCAGCGGGAGACGTGAAGACTCTCACACCTTGATGTTGCCCCGCCGGATGATCTCGGCAAACGCCTTGCTCTCGCGCGTGATGGTGTCGCGGAACGCCGCCGGTGCCAGATAGCTGGTGAAATGGGCCGTGCCGCGCAGCTTCTCGATGATCTCCGGCAGCTTCAGCGCCTCGCCGATCGCCGTGCTGAGCTTCTCGACGATCGGCGCCGGCGTCGCGCCCGGCGCCAGGATCCCGAACCAGGCGTCGCCGCCGTCCTTGCCGTAGCCCTGCTCCTTCAGCGTCGGGATGTCCGGCTTGTCGGGCCAGCGCGCCTCGCCGACGATCGCCAGCCCCTTGAGCCGGCCGGCCTTGATGTGCGGCAGGGTCACGGGGTCGAACTGCACCTGCACCTGGCCGCCCAGCAGATCCTGCAAGGCCGGCGCGCTGCCCTTGTAGGGCACATGCACCATCTTGATATCGGCCTCGATGTTGAGCATCTCGCCGTACAGCTGCGTGATCGTCGCCAGCCCGGCGGAGCCGAAATTGATCTTGCCCGGGTTGGCCCTGGCGTAGTCGACGAACTCCTTGAGCGTGTTGGCCGGCACCGACGGGTGCACGCCCATCCCCACCCACGACGTCGCCATGCGCGCCACCGTCGCGAAATCCTTTTCCGGATGGTAGGGCAGCGGCTGCAGGTGCGGCGTGATGGCGACCATGGCCGTGGTCGTGGTCAGGAAGGTGTAGCCGTCGGCGGCGCTGTTCTTCACCGCCTCCGCGCCGATCGCGCCGCTGGCGCCGGCCTTGTTCTCGAACAGCGCGGACTGGCCCAGCAGCGAGGCCGCCTTGTCGATGACGATGCGGGTCGTGGCGTCGCTGGGGCCGCCGGCGGGGTAGGGGATGACGATCCGGATCTGGCGGTTCGGCCAGTCCTGCTGCGCCGCGACGATGGCTGGCGCGAATACCGTGCCGGCGGCGGTCGCCGCCAGCAGGCGGCGGCGTGTCGTGGTCATGATCCTTTTCCTCCCGATTGCTTGCTGGCGTGTACTATAGCGGCCGACCCGCCCGGCGAGACATGCAAAGCACAGCTTCCCGATTTTCCCCGCGCGCGGGTATCCCGCAAGGAATCGACATGACCTCCAGTGCCTGGCGCACGCGCGCCGCGACGACGTTTCGGTGCGAGAAGCAGCCGGCCTTCGGCACGCGCGGCATGGTGGCGACCAACCATCCGCTGGCCTCGGCCGCGGGCGCCGAGATGCTGGCCGCCGGCGGCAATGCGATCGACGCCGCCATCGCGGCGCTGTTCGCACTCACCGTGGTCGAGCCGATGATGGTCGGCATCTTCGGCGGCGGCATGGCGCATATCCGTCTCGCCGACGGGAGGCATACCGTGATCGATGGCCTCAGCACCGCGCCGCTGGCCGCCACGCCGACGATGTTCCGTCCGGTCTCCGACCGGCAACCCGACTACATGGAGACGGAAGGACGCGAGAACGTGGTCGGGCCCAGGGCGGTCGCCGTCCCCGGCACGCTCAAGGGCTGGTGCGAGACGCTGGCGCGCTTCGGCACGCTGTCGCTTGCCGACGTGATGGAGCCGGCCATCCGACACGCCGCGCGCGGCTACGCGGCGACATCGTATCTCTGCGAATGCGTTTGCGACACCGCGGCGGATCTGGCGCGCGATCCGGAGATCGCCCGGCTGTACCTGCCCGACGGCAGCCCGTTGAAACCCGGCACCCGGGTCGTCATGAGCATCTATGCCGATACGCTGCGCACCATCGCCCGCGACGGCCCCGATACGCTGTACCACGGCGCGCTGGGCGGCATCGTCGCCGACCACCTCGCGCGCGCCGGCGGATTGATCTCGCGCGCCGACCTCGCCGGGTACCGCACCGTCGAGCGTGACGTCGTGCGCGGCACCTATCGCGGCGTCGAGATCGTCGGCCCGCCGCCGCCATCCTCGGGTGGCGTGCATGTCATCCAGATGCTGAACATCCTGAAGCGCCATGACGTGGCGGCCATGGGTTTCGGTTCACCCGACGCGCTGCACCTGCTGGCCGAAGTCCTGAAGATCGCCTTTGCCGATCGCGCCGCCGCCACCGCCGACCCGGCTTTCGTGAACGTACCGACCGCCCGGCTGGTCTCGCGCGACTACGCCGCCGAGCGCGACGCGCGGATCGACCTGAAGCGGGCGCGGGCCTGGAGCGCCGGCGTGGCGGCTGCGGAATCGGCCAACACCACGCACGTCACCGTGGCCGACGACCGCGGCAACATCGTCACCAGCACGCAGACCATCAACAACCTGTTCGGTGCCCGCTTCATCGTGCCGGGCACCGGCATCGTGCCCAACAACTACATGCACCTGTTCGACCCGCATCCCGGCCATGCGCTGTCGACCGCGCCGGGCAAGCGCATCACCACCTCGCAGGCGCCGCTCATCGCGCTCAAGGACGGCCGGCCGCAGTTCGCCCTCGGCCTGCCCGGCGGCCTGCGCATCTTCGGCTCGGCGATGCAGGCGGTCGTCAACCTCGTCGACCACGGCATGTCGCTGCAAGAGACGGTGGAAGCGCCGCGCATCTGGACCCAGGGGCAGGACGTGGAGGTCGAGCAGGCGGTGCCGCCTGATGTGCGCGCCGAGCTCGGCGCGCGGGGACATGCGGTGATCGCCCTGCCGAACGTCGCGGGCGGCATGAACGCCATCCGCTTCCACGCCGACGGCATGCTGGAGGGCGCCTCGTGCTGGCGCGCCGACGGAATGCCGATCGGCGTCAGCGGCGGCTACGCCCGCCCTGGCGTGCGCTTCCGCACCGATGCGAACCGCAAGGCCTGAGCGCGTGCGTAGTCTTCATGGTGAGCACAGGCAGACGCTTCGCGCCTTGCCGGGTCGAACCATGAAGGCGTCGCGCGGGCAGTGGTGTGGCGCTTCATGGTTCGACAAGCTCGCCATGAAGCGACTCCGTCGGCTGCCGCTACTCGGCAATCGCGTCGCTGGCCGGCGCGGTTTGTCCGGTGGCTCGACCACGTCGACGGCTGCGGCGAGCGTGCTGCGCCGCCTCATCCGCGGCCTCGAGTGCGGCCCTGGCCTCGCGGATCTTCGTCCGGCGGCAGGATCTGTCGGCAAACCACGCGGGCTGCTCGTCGCCGCGCCGGTCATCACCGCGCTTGCGATCGGCCCGCGACGCCTCGCCGAGCCAGCCGCGCACGGTCGCCGACAGTGTCGCTTCCAGTGCGGCCGCGGCCTTGCGGCCACCGCCGGGTTTCGCGGTGCCGGCCTTGGCCGGCTTGCGATGCAGCGTGACGTCGCCGAGCCGCGCCAGGCCGATCCGGTGCGACAGCCGCAGGACGTGCGTGAAGAGCCGCGGCAGGATCGACGCGTGGCGCTTGCGGAAATCGGCAATGGCCTGCACATCTGGCCGCTGCAGCCCCGTCACGGCCGCGAAGTCGAGCCGGTCCACGCAGGCCCGGGCGATCTGACGCGATGCGTGGATGCCCTGGCTGTAGGCATAGAGCAGCAGCGCCGTCATCATGCCGGGATGGAAGGCGGGGCCGTCGCGGTCGCCCGCATACGCCTCCATCAGTGGCGCCAGATCGCAACCGTCGCGCACGGCATCGCGCACGAAGTGCGCGAGATGTCCGGCCGGCACCAGGTCCTGGACCGACGGTGGCAGCAGCCAGACTTCGTCGACATGCCACTGAGGGAAAGACGGGCTCATGCCGCGCAAGAAAGCCGGAAGGGCACCGCGCGTCGAGGGAAATCGTGTCGCGCTCAGGTTGCCTGAGCCAGCGGCTTGTGAAGATGGACCCGCCAGAACCGGGTGTCGATGCCCTCGATCCCGAAATCATTGTCGTTGACCAGGAGCAATTCGCCTGGCGACAGCACCACCAGCCCTTCAAGATCGCGCCCGACCTCGGGTGCGTCGTCGGTGGACAGGATCAACGTCTTGCCCAGGGCGCGCAATCCGTGCGCCGCGAGCACATCCGGCGTCATTTGTTCGAGCGTCGGACGCGTGCGCGCGTCGAGGTGCGCCTCCGGCAGGGCGCAGGCCATGTCCAGCGCGACGACATGGATCTTCGACGTATGTGAGACGCGTTCGAGCACCAGCAGCCGGTCCGGCCCGAGGGCGGCCGCATCGCCGATCTTCAGATCGCTCCACGCGACGTCGCCGTGCTGCCGATCCCGGGCGAAGGTGCCGGGTGCGTCGAACGGGTAGATGAACTGCGCTGCGACGGCGCCGGTCCGGGCGTCGAGCTTCCACAGGCGCACGTGCCGCCCGCCCTCGAACGCCGCCTGGTCGGGCAGGGCAAGCGGGCTCTGGAACATGAGGTAGAGCCATCGCTCGTCGGGCGAGACGGCCAGCGCCTCGAACCCGCGATTGAGCCGCCGGCGTGCGGCGATGGCCGGAAGCACGCCGTGCACGGGGTAGTCCGCACCCGCGAGCGCCCGCTCCAGGCCTGCCGGAACCCAGCGGAACAGGACCACTCCGTTCGCATCGACCTTGAAGATCGACGGCCCATACTCGTCGCCGATGAAGAACGTGCCGTCCGACAGCGCCGCGATTCCCTCGGTGTCGGCACCGGCGGGATCGACATCCAGCGGGTTGCCGTCGAGATCGAACGCCGGTTCGACGTTCGCGGCGTCGTCCTCGGGGATCGGCAGGCCGGAAATCGGCCGGCCGCTCGTCCCGCGCAGCGGCAGGGTCCGGACGAGCCGCACTGTATCGCTGTCCAGGCGCAACTCGACGATCGTCGGGCCGATGTCGGGACGCGGCATGATCTTCGCGCCGTCCACGTCCTTCAGGCGGCGCAAATGGTCGAGGCCGTAGTCAGCGACCGCCTGCTTGACCTTGAGGTTCGGCCCGCGGTCCCCGATCGCCCAGATGGCCCCCGAAGGATCGCCGGGCCGCATCGAGAGGCCGGAGCCCAGCCCGAGCGACAGGCGCAAGCGGCCGCGCGGCAGCTCGATGTCGCCCAGCGGCACATCCTGCCATGCCAGCCGCTCGACCCGATGGCCGGTCACGAACGCCCGCCGTCGACCGACAGGATCTGCCCCGTGATCCACGACGCCTGCTCGCTGGCGAGGAACAGTGCGGCGTTGGCGATATCGTCGGCCGTGCCCAGCCGCCGTGTGTGGGTACCTTCGATCAGCCGCTTCTGGCCCTCGGCGCCGTAGCTCTGCCACTGCCGCTCGCTGCTGGGGTTGGAGCGCACGAAGCCCGGCGCCACGGCGTTGACGGTGATGCCGGACGGACCGAGGTCCTGCGACAGCTGCCGCGTCAGGCCGACCAGCGCGTGCTTGGCCGCCGTGTAGGCCTGGATGCCGGTCAGGCTCGGCCGCAGCCCGGCACCCGAGGCGATATTGACGATACGGCCCCAGCCCGCCTGCCGCATCGGTTTCGCGGCCGCCTGCGATAGCCAGAAGGCGCCATCGACGTTGGCCTGGAAGATCACGCGCCAGTCGGCTTCGGCGATGTCCTCGACCGGTCGGCCGATCTGCCCGCATACGCCGCCCGCGGCGTTGACCAGGATGTCGAGCCGCCCGTCGGCCGCCACGACGCCCTCCACCGTGCCGTGCGCCTTGTCACGGTCGGCGACATCGAAGATCCAGGTCGCGGCCAGGCCGGCGCCCCGCGCGAACGGTCCCACGCTCGCCTCGTCAATGTCCGCTACGTGGACGCGGGCGCCGCTTTGCGCCAGGCCGCGGGCGATGGCTTGGCCGATGCCCTGCGCCGCGCCCGTGACCAGCGCTACGCGGCCTTTGAAGTCGATGTGCATGTGTCGATCAGGGCCTTCATGGTGTCGAACGACAGCGGCCGGCGGCCGGTCTCGACGTCGTGGATCAGCGCCACCAGGGCGCGGATCGCCGGCGTGTCGACCCCGGCCTGGCTTCCCAGCGACGCGATGATGCCGATCTGCGGATCGACCTCGGTCGTGCGCTTGCGCACCGCGAGGTCGCGCCAGATGCCGGAATGTGTCTTGGCGGTGTGGCGGTTGAACTCGGCCAGCGCCGCGATGCTGGCGCGCGAGCGCTGCTCCGGTGCATCGGGCGCGAAAGCCTCGGGATCGAACCCGTTGAAGCCGACCGGCTTGACGCCGCGCGCAGCGGCGACCTGCATCACCTCGCGCCCGAGCTGGTTGAAGACGGGATAGCGTGCCGGGTCGGCGAAATTGTCGGCCATCGAGTCGTTGGTCAGCGCCGTGGCGAACAGCATCGCGCCATAGGCGAGCTTGCCCCACAGATAGCCCCAGATGTTGTCGGTGAGCACTGCGTCAGGTTCGAACCGGCGCAGCAGCGCGTGCATGTCGGTGGTGCGCGCGCGGGCCGTGCCGTCGATCTCGCCCACGACGACCGCTGCGCGGTTGCCGAACAGGATGCGTCCGGGTCCCAGCCAGTCGGCGCCGAAGTTCACGAAACATCCCACGGTGCGTTCCGCACCGACACGCGCGGCGATGGCGATCTCGTTCAGCCCGTTCTGCGCCGACAACACATAGCCAGCCGGCGCCAGGTGCCTCTCGAGCCCGGCCAGCGCCGCCTCGGTGGCATGCGCCTTCACCGCCAGCACGATGCGCCCAAACGTGCCGTCGAGCTCGTCGGGCGTGGCCGCCGGCACGACCTGCGTGAACGCCTCGACCGGCCCTTCGATCCGCAGTCCGGATGTGCGGCAGGCCTCGACATGCTCGCGCACGACATCGACCAGCAGCACCGGAATCCCGGCCCGCGCCCAGTACGCGCCGATCGTCCCGCCGATCGCGCCCGCACCCCAGATGACGATCGGCTCCTGCGTCATTGCCATCGCTCAGTCCCTTTCTTGTCCTTCCCCCGGAGGGGGAAGGTGGCGCGAAGCGCCGGAAGGGGGATGTTGGAACGCACTCGATGCTCGACGCGCAGATCGAGCCTGGTCGAACATCCCCCTTCCGCCCTTCGGGCACCTTCCCCCTCCGGGGGAAGGAAGATCACTTCACCGGCTTGATGTTCATGGCCAGCGTGTCCTCGTCGACGCGCGGCTTGATCGTGACCTTGCTCTTCTGCATCGCCCAGGCCGAGCTCACCGCCACCAGCGGCAGCCGCGGCCGGTCGACGGCGACCAGCTCGTTGGCCTTCTCCAGCAGCATCTTGCGCTTGGCCTCGTCCATCTCGACGGCCGCGTCCTGCAGCAGCTTGTCCATCTCCGGGTTCTTGTAGCCCAGCTGGTTGAAGGCGCCGAACCGCTTCTCCTTGTCGTTGGAGTGCACGACCGACGACAGCGTGTAGTGCGCCTCGCCCGTCAAGGTGCCCCAGCCCGACATCGACAGCGAGAACTCGCTGCGCATGCGCGCCGGGAAGAACACCGCCGCCGGCTGCGCGTTGGCCTGCGCATCGATGCCGACGGCGGCCAGCATCTGCGCCAGCGACGTGCCGACCTGGCGGTCGCCCGGCAGCCGGTCGCTGGTGAAGCTCAGGGTCACCTTGAAGCCGTTGGGATAGCCCGCCTCGGCCAGCAACGCCTTGGCGCGCGCCGGGTCATACTTCGGTGCCGGCACCTTCTTGCTGTAGCCGAAGATGCTGGGCGTCACGAGCTGGTTCTGGGGCGAGCCCAGGCCCTCCATGGCGATCTCGGCCAGGGCCTTGCGGTCGATCGCGAGGTCGATCGCCTCGCGCACCCGCGGGTCCTGGAACGGATTCTTGTCCAGCACCGAGCCGTCCTTGGCCAGCACCTGCGGCGCCTTGTCCCGCATGTCGATTTCCATGTTGAAGACGTAGACCGTGGGCACCTTCACCACCGTCAGCTTCGCGTCGCGCTCCAGGGTCGCCACGTCCGACGCCGGCACGCGCACGATCAGGTCGACCTGCCCGGCCTTGAGCTGCGCCACGCGTGCGGAGTCGTTGGGGATCTCCTTGCGCACGTGGCGCTGCCACGGCTCCTTGGGTCCCCAGAAGCCGTCGAAGCGCTCCAGCACCAGCTGGTCCTTGGGCGTCCACGACACGAACTTGTAGGGCCCGGTGCCGATCGCCGCCTTGCCGCTGTTGAAGGCTTCGTTTGAGTTGTCCTTGGTCAGCCCCTTGGCCGCCTTCGCCGAGACGATGAACAGGCGGATGAAGTCGTTGGGCAGGTTGGGCGCCGGCCCGTCGGTGATGATGTGGATGGTGTGCGCATCGACGATCCTGGTCTCCTTGACACGCCGCACGTAGATCGTCAGCGGGTTGGGACCGGTGACGACGGGGATGCGCTCGATCGAGAACTTCACGTCCTCGGCCGTGAAGTCGGACCCGTCGTGGAACTTCACGCCCCGGCGCAGCTTGAACTCCCAGGTCGTGGCGTCGACCGCCTTCCAGCTCTCGGCCAGCCGCGGCTCGATCTCCAGCCCGTCGCCCGACCAGGTCAGGGTGTCGAACACGTGCTTCAGCGCCTCGGCGTGCGTGCCGGTGGCCGTGAAGTGCGGGTCGATCGACTCCGGCCCGGCACGCACGCCGATGGTCAGAGTCTGGGCACCCGACGGTGCCGCCCCCGCGCACGCCAGGAAGGTCGCCGTCAACGCGGCAGCGACAACGCGTCGTGAAATGCTCATGTCGATTCCCCCTGCAGATGTGTCGGCCAATGGCGGGACTCCACAACCATGCGCCCGAGCAGCGACGCCAGCACCCGCTGCTCCTCGCGATTCAACCCTGCCAACATGCGCTTCTCGCGCGCTACCAGCGATGGCACCGTCTCGTCGACGATGCGCCGCCCCTCCACCGCCAGCCGCAGCACGAAGCTGCGGCGGTCGCGCGCGTCGGGCACGCGCCGGATCAGCTTGCGCCGCAGCAGCTTCTGGATCGCGCGGCTGATTGTATTCTTGGGAAAGCCGGTGGAGGCGCACACGTCCTTGGCGGCGATCCCGTCGCGCAGCCCCAGCGCGTACAGCACGGCATACTCCGGCCGCACCAGCCCGTAGCGCTCCTCGATCCAGCCATAGACCGGCAGGTTGAACTGAAGCCCGAGATAGTTCATCCGGAACGCGAACCAGCACGGATTCTCCCACAGCTTCACCGCCACCATGGGGTGAAGCTCCGCCTCCGAAAGGGCGCCAACCCCGTCGCGTCGTGCCAGGTTCGCTTGAGACATCTCGTTCATGGCGTCAGCCAGGCCACCTCGTGTGAACGGCGGAAGATTTAAACACAGAGAGCACAGAGCACACAGAGGAAGAGCGGACACCTGAGCGACGAAGCCGAGGATGAAAAACCTGTGCGCCTGCGGCACGCTAGATCATCTCGTTGTGGCTTTGACTCTGTGCCCCGCCGCCTCCGAGGTCATCCCTTTTTGCCTTCCCTCTGTGTGCTCTGTGCTCTCTGTGTTCAAATCTTCTTCTTCATCCCGCCCGATAGTTCCGTATGGAACTTGACGACACTTGCGCCCCTTGGTCAAGTTGCCGTGACAGGGTGGGGGTGGCAATGCGGATCGCGGACATGAACTGGATGCAGGTCGAGGCGCGCGTGAAGCACGACGACCGCTGCGTGCTGCCGATCGGCAGCGTCGAGCAGCATGCGTATCTCAGCCTGTGCGTTGACATGATCCTGGCCGAAAAAGTGTCGGCGGACGCCGCCGAACCGCTGGGCGTGCCCGTTTACCCGGCGGTGCCTTACGGCATCACGCCGTATTTTGCCGACTTTCCCGGCACGGTGAGCCTGAAGGTGTCCACGTACGTGGCACTGATCGGCGACATTCTGGACAGCCTCTACCACGCCGGCTTCCGGCGCATCGTGCTGGTGAACGGCCATGGCGGCAACGGCCCCGTCGCCGGCTTCCTGAGGGAGTGGACCGGCCAGCACCGCGATGCGCGGCTGAAGTTCCACGAGTGGTGGAAGGCGCCGCAGACCTGGGCCAAGGTCCAGGAAATCGACCCCGCCGCCTCGCATGCCAGCTGGATGGAGAACTTCCCGTGGACGCGGCTCGAGGGCGTCGAGATGCCGTCGGGTGCAAAGCCGGTGGTCGACTACGCCGCCCTGCAGCTGTCCAATCCGGCCGAGATGCGCCGGATCATCGGCGACGGCAACTTCCACGGCCGCTACCAGCGCTCCGACAACGAAATGCTGGCGCTGTGGGGCGTCGCCGTCGAGGAAACCCGTGACATCATCGACCAAGGCTGGCCGTGACCAATCCTTCCCCCGGAGGGGGAAGGTGGCGCGAAGCGCCGGAAGGGGGATGTAGGAACAGAAGCGATGTCAGGTGGAAAGGCCGGATCCGGTCGAGCATCCCCCTTCCGCCCCTTCGGGGCACCTTCCCCCTCCGGGGGAAGGCAAAGACGCGCCACATGCAGTAGTGCCGCCTTGAGTCAGGAGGAGCACCCCGCATGCTCGGCTTCCTGATCGAGCGGCTCATCCAGGCCGTCGTCGTCATGGTCGTCATCTCGGCGCTGGTGTTTGTCGGCGTCTACGCCATCGGCAACCCGATCGACGTCCTGATCTCGCCCGACGCCACGCAGCAGATCCGGCTCGACACCATCGCCCGCTACGGGCTGGACCAGCCGCTGTGGCGCCAGTACCTGTCTTTCCTCGAGCGCCTCGTGCAGGGCGACCTCGGCCGCTCGCTGGTCTTCAACATGCCGGTGCTGAACCTGGTGCTGTCGCGCCTGCCCGCCACCCTGGAGCTGACCCTGGCGGCCGTGCTCGGCGCCACCATCATCGGCGTGCCGCTGGGCATGTACGCCGGCTACCGCCCCGATAGCCCCATCTCGAAGCTGGCCATGGGCGTGTCGATCCTCGGCTTCTCGGTGCCGACGTTCTGGGTCGGCCTGATCCTGATCCTCACCTTCGCGGTCACCCTGGGCTGGCTGCCCGCCGGCGACCGCGGCGAGACGGTGGGCGTGCTCGGCGTTCAGTGGAGCTTCCTGACCCTCGACGGCCTGTCACACCTCGTCCTGCCGGCGCTGAACCTGTCGCTGTTCAAGATGGCGATGATGATGCGCCTGGCGCGCGCCGGCACCCGCGAGGTGATGCTGACCGACACCGTGAAGTTCGCGCGCGCCTCGGGCCAGTCGGAATGGACCATCCTGCGCCGCCACGTGCTGCGCCTGATCGCCATCCCCATCGTCACGGTGTTCGGCCTCGAGTTCGGCTCGACGCTTGCCTTCGCGGTCGTGACCGAGACGATCTTCTCCTGGCCCGGCATCGGCAAGCTGATCATCGATTCCATCCAGTCGCTCGACCGGCCGGTGATGGTCGCCTACCTCATGCTGATTGCATTCTTCTTCATCATGCTGAACTTCTGCATCGACATCGCCTACGCCGCCCTCGATCCGCGGCTGCGCCGCCGGAGGGCGTGATGCACCGCACCCGTCGTCCTGAGCGAAGCGAAGGACCCTGCGGTGGTCCGTCCAGTCGTCATCCCGAGCGCAGCGAGGGATCTTCTGCGAACGGAGACTCCATGGCAGAGAGATCCCTCGCTGCGCTCGGGATGACGGACTGGCCGCGATACCGCAAGGTCCTTCGCTGCGCTCAGGACGACGAGGGGTAGTGCCCATGGACAGCCCCTTCCGCCAGTTCTGGCTCGAGTTCCGCGAGAGCCGCGTCGCCGTGGCGGCGCTGGCCGTCATCGCCGTCATCGCGGCGCTGGCCCTGCTGGCGCCGCTGATCACGCCGCAGAACCCCTACGACATCGGCAAGCTGGTGCTGTCCGACGCGCGCCGCCCGCCGGGCTACGTCGGCGCCGGCGGCTACACCCACTGGCTGGGCACCGACGCACAGGGCCGCGACCTGTTTTCCGCCATCCTCTACGGCCTGCGCATCTCCGTGCAGGTCGGCCTTGCCGCCGGCGCCATCGCCTTCGTGCTGGGCGTGAGCCTGGGCACGACGGCGGCCTTCCTCGGCGGCCGCATCGAGATGGCGATCATGCGCTTCATCGACCTGCAGCTGTCGTTCCCGGCCATCCTGCTGGCGCTGGTGCTGTCGGCGCTGCTGGGCCAGGGCAAGCTTCAGATCATCGCCGCGCTGGTGGCGGCGCAGTACGCCTATTTCGCGCGCACCGCCTACGGCGCCGCCTCGGCCGAGCGCGCCAAGGAATACATCGAGGCGGCGTTGTGCACGCCGATGCCGTCGAGCCGCATCCTGTTCCGCCACATCCTGCCCAATTGCCTGCCGCCGCTGATCGTCGTCGCCACGCTGCAGGTCGCCAACGCCATCGCGCTGGAGGCGACGCTGTCGTTCCTCGGCCTGGGCCTGCCTGTGACCGAGCCGTCGTTGGGCGCGCTGATCGCCAACGGCTTCCAGTACATGCTGTCGGGCCGCTACTGGATCTCCTTATACCCGGGTGTCGCGCTCATCATCCTGATCGTCGCCATCAACCTGGTGGGCGACCAGGTGCGCGACCAGCTCAACCCGAGACTGAAGCGGTGAGCCCGCCGCTGCTGGAGGTGCGCGACCTCGCCACCCACTTCTTCCTGCGCGGCGGCGTGGTCAAGGCGGTGGACGGCGTGTCGTTCGAGCTCGGCGCCGGCGAGATCCTGGGCCTGGTGGGCGAGTCGGGCTCGGGCAAGAGCGTGACCGGCTATTCCCTGCTCGGGCTGGTCGACCCGCCGGGCCGCATCGTCACCGGCTCGATCCGCCTCGCCGGCCGCGAGCTGGTCGGCCTGCGGCACCGGGAGCTGCGCGACCTGCGCGGCCGGCGCATGGCCATGGTGTTCCAGGACCCGATGACGACGCTGAACCCGGTGCTCACCATCGGCCGGCAGATCCACCTCTCCATCGCCGCGCACGAGCGCGTCTCGACCGCTGCCGCCAGCGCGCGGGCCGTCGAGGTGCTGACGCGGGTGGGCATCCCCGATGCCGCGCGCCGGCTGGACGCCTATCCGCACGAGTTCTCCGGCGGCATGCGCCAGCGTGTGGCGATCGCGATCGCGCTGCTCAACCGCCCTGACCTGATCGTGGCCGATGAGCCCACGACGGCACTCGACGTGTCGATCCAGGCCCAGATCCTGGCCGAGATGAAGGGACTCGTCCGCGACCTCGGCACATCGGTGATCTGGATCAGCCACGACCTCGCGACCGTGTCGGCGCTCGCCGGCCGCATTCTGGTGATGTACGCCGGCCGCGTCGTCGAGCAGGGGCCGACCGCCGCCGTGTTGCGCGCGCCCAGGCATCCCTATACCAGGGGCCTGCTCGACTCGCTGCCCTCGCGCGCGCAACCCGGCCGGGCGCTGGCCCAGATCCCCGGGCAACCGCCGTCGCTGGCTGCACTACCGGAGGGCTGCGCCTTCCGCCCGCGCTGCGCCCGCGCCGACGAGGCATGCCGCGCCGCGCCCGACATGACCCCGCACGCCGCGCGCGGCTGGCGTTGCCACCATCCGCTTGAAGGCGCCGGCGCATGAGCGGACCGTTCATCGCCGTCGACTCGGTATCCAGGCGCTTCGATCCGCGCGTCTCGCTGGGTGACCGCATCGCCGGCGCGCTCGGCGGCGTTGTCGACAAGCGTCCGGTGCGCGCGGTCGACTCGGTGTCGCTCGCCGTCGCGCGCGGCGAGGTCCTGGGCCTGGTGGGCGAGTCCGGCTGCGGCAAGAGCACGCTGGCGCGCATGATCGCCGGCATCCTGCCGCCGACGTCGGGCGCCATCAGGATCGGCGGCGAACCGGTGATGTCCGCCGGCCGCCATCCGCGCAAGCGCACGACGCGCGTGCAGATGGTGTTCCAGGACCCCTATGCCTCGCTCGACCCGCGCATGCGCGTGCAGGAGATCGTCGCCGAGGGTCCGATCATCCATCGCCTGGTCGCCAGGTCGGAGGCCGCTGCCTACGTCAGCGACTGGCTCGGCAAGGTGGGTCTCGACCCCGATGCCGCCCGGCGCTATCCCCACCAGTTCTCCGGCGGCCAACGCCAGCGCATCGCGATCGCGCGCGCCCTGGCGATGAAACCCGAAGCGCTGGTCTGCGACGAGCCGGTCGCCTCGCTCGACGTCTCGATCCAGGCCCAGGTCCTGAACCTGCTACTGGACCTGCAGCGCGAGCTGGCGCTGACGGTGCTGTTCATCAGCCACCATCTCGGCGTGGTGCGTCACGTCAGCGACCGTATCGCCATCATGCACCTGGGCCGCATCGTCGAGATCGGCACCGCCGCGGCGGTGTACGAAACCCCGCAACACCCCTACACCCAGGCCCTGCTGGCCAGCGTACCCACGCTCGTCCTGGAGGACGACGCCGTCGTCAGCTTCCAGCCGATCCAGGGCGAGCTGCCGTCGCCGATGTCGCCGCCGCCGGGTTGCCACTTCCACCTGCGCTGCCCGCTCGCCGGATCGCGCTGTCGGTCCGAGAGTCCGGCGCTGCGACGCACGGGGCCGCATCAATCAGCCGCGTGCCACCTGGTCCCCGAAGCCTGATCTCCTCTCCCGCTGCGCGGGAGAGGAAGGGGCCCATTGCGCGTCTTCGCGCAATGGGAAGGTGAGGGCTTCACACGAGGTTTTGTGTGTGAAGCCCTCACCCGCCGCGCTGCGCGCGTCGACCTCTCCCGCAAGCGGGAGAGGTGAAGATCTCGCAAGCGGGAGCAGCGGCCTTCAAACGATGACACCCCCGTAGATTTCGCGCTCGAACGTGTTGCCTTCCTCGTCGGCACGCTGGACGCCGTCCTGGTCGTCGGCCCAGTGCATCAGCTCGTGCAGCAGCGTCACGCCCAGCAGGAAGACGTTGCCGGCGCGGGCCGCGCGGACGCCTCTGCCGGCCTCGAAGTCCTCGACGACCTTGGTGTCGACCCTGATCTCCTGCGAACCGATATTCGGAGAGAACTGCCCCAGGTCGCCGCCCAGATTGGCGATCTTGATCCTTGGCCCCGAGTTCCAGGTCAGCGCGCCGCGCAGCGTCGTCTTGTTGATGCCGCCGATCTTCTCGAAGGCACGGACGATGGCGGGCACCTTGATGACGTCCGGGATATTGACCCTGACGTAGTAGGCCATCTTGGGAAACTTCTTGATGTCGGCGGCTTCCATTTTCATGAGTCTCTCCCTCGCGGTTCCCGGTCCTGGGATCGCGTTCATCGGATCGATGTTGAAGGGCGTGGACTACTACTGACCGCCGGGAAGCTACTCCGAATCGCCGCGTGCATAAAGGAAAAACAGGCAATCACTCACTTAGTTTTTTATACATTAGTGAAGGTTGATTGCACACAAGTGCAGATTTTGCGATCTTTCAGCCGGCCATCGGTCACCCGCCTTTCTTGAGGAAAGCGTAGTCGGCCGCGTAAGGCACGCCCAGGAATGCCCCGGCCCTGTCGCACACTCCGTCGGCGACGCCGCCTTTGGTGTTGAGCCTCTGGATCGTCGTGACGCCGGCGAGTCCGCCCGCCCCGCGGTGCGATGTCACCTCGAGCTTCAGCAACGGGACGTCCCGGGGAGTTGCGCCCGCCGCCCGCCCGGCCACCTTTGCATCAATCCGCTGCGTGTCACCCGGTGTGATTGTTGTGGAGGCTGACCGGCACCCGTCAGCTTGGGTCTCGATCGCCGCTGATCAACACGCCAAGCTCGTTGAACATCCGCTCGCAGGAAGCACCGCGGCGCCTGACCTTGTGTGGTTCAATAAGGCGCAGAAGGGCACTGGCATCCCGGATCTTGCGGTATTCGCGTTTTGTCGTCCGCTGCGTCGCCCTCGCCAACGCGCGGGTCACTTCCGGTCCCGGGATTTCCTCAAGATTGTGGCGGCGAGGCAAGGCACTCGAATTGAAGTGTCGGCCAAAATACTTCGCCAGCGCCTCAGGGTCGGCGATGATCCAGGTTTCCATGCATTGGATCATGAGGTGGATGACGTTCTCGGCAACTCCGGTCAGGTCCCATTGGTCGTTCGGTCTTGCCTGCAGGTGCTGCGTCGGGGTTGCTGCCGTGACCGGGCCTTCGGAGTCCACGAGCAGGATGATGATTTCACCGCGTCCGGGTCGGCGGCGTGCGTTCATGAACGCGTCGTGGGCCGCGCGCCGACCACCGCAGGGGGTCAGTTTCCATTTCCATCGCTTCGATTGGACTTGGCTCTTCAGCGAGGCGAGGAACTCATCCATACCCTGCCGCAGTTGCGCCTTCAGATGCCAGGAGTCCCCGCCTCCCTCCATGTAGATTGTCACGCCGGTCACGGATTGCCGCCGATTTCTCCCAGGCGCCATATCTCTCCAAGCTTGTACTTCTCGAGCCAGAACGCGAGACGTTCGGTATCGAGATGTTCAATCGTGGTGCCGTTTCCATTGTTCTCGCAAACCATGACGGACTCGATCTGATCGCTGAGCGCCGACAACAAGGCGTCCGAGTGGGTCGTTACCACGAGCTGCATCCGGCTGGAGGCATCCACCAGCAATTCCGCCAGAAGCGACAAGGCGTCCGGATGCATGCCCAGTTCGGGTTCTTCCAGGCACAACAGAGGGGGTGGCGTCGGCGTCAGCAGAACCGCAAGCATCGCCAGCAAACGAAGTGTCCCGTCCGATGCACGCGTAGCCGAGATGGGATGCTTCAGGCCCTTCTCGTACAGGAAAAGCTGAACCGTTCCGCCGACGATGCGGATCGAGAGGCGCTCGTATCGGGGCAGGAATCGCTTGATCGCTCCGTCGAGACCGTGGCCGTCATCGTGTTGGATCTCGTTCAGAACCAGCGCCAGATTGCTCGCGTCGGGCAAGAGTTGGTCGATCGGGTCATCCGCGCGCTGCGGCATGCGAAGATTTGAGCTGGCCCCGAAAGTCCAGTCGCGGAATGTCTGTATGCGGCCGAACTGCTGGCCCAACCACGTGACCTCTGGGTAGAGATCGGGGTCTTTGCGTTGCGCCAACACCGACTGATCGGGCGTCAATGATGTCCGCTCCAGTTTCCGCGCGGTGCGCTGCCCGTTGCTGCCGCCAGCGCGAGCCTTGATGACCGGCTTGCCATTCCGGAAACGGTAGTAGAAGCGAGGTTCCTTTTCCCCGGGTGACCGGGAGGCTTCCTCGATCAACTCGGTCAGGATTTCCACCCTTCCACTGACCGCGTCGAACTCCAGCCAGTAGCGCAGCGGCCTGCCGGTAACCAGGCATCGGGCCAGTTCGACATTCAGCGTGGCCGGCAGCGGCTTTCGTCGGGCACCCTTCCATAGCCAGTCCTCTGCGCCGCCACCGACTCGAATGGCTCTGGCAAAATCGGAAGCAGTCGCACGAAGCAGCTCCAGCGCCTCGATCAGGTTGGATTTTCCGGATCCGTTTGGGCCGATAACCACGTTGAGAGGCTGCAGGTCGATGGCTGGCCCGCCATGACTGAAGGAGAGGAGACTATCGAGCTTCAGCCGGCTGATGAACGTGTCAGACACGATGTGCCCCCTTCAGCTTGCCGGCACGGCAGCTTTGTGGTTCGCGTCGACAAGTTGCACCATCCGCCGTGTGTCGTCGAGAGCAGGGTCTGCATCGTACCCGTGTCAGCGGCTTCGACGTCGGAATCAACCCCCCTTCTTGAGGAACGTGTAGTCGGCCGCGTAAGGCACGCTCAGGAATCCCCCGGCCCTCTCGCACGCGCCGTCGGCGACGCCGCCTTTGGTGTTGAGCCTCTGGATCGTCGTGACACCGGTAAATCCGCCGGCCCCGCGGTGCGCCGTCACCTCGAGCTTCAGCAACGGGATGTCCCGGGGAGTCGCGGCTGGCGCCCGCCCGGAGACCTTTGCGACGACGATGCTGCCGTCGGTCAGCTCCCAGCTTGGACCGGCGTAGTGCCGGCCGACCGTCTTGCCGTCGACGACGAGGGTCGCGATCGGTTCGCGGAACTGCCAGGAGAGCTTTCCGCCCGCATCGGCCTTGCAATCGTAGACCTGGGCGCCCTCGGCGTGGATGGTGGCGACCAGGATCTCACCCGGCGCCGCGACCGCATCGGGCACCTGGGCGTGCGCGACCAGGACTGTTGCGGAGGGTGCAAACAGCGCAACGGCGAAAGCGGCGAGCGGTGACACCCTCATGTTGCTCCTCCCTTCACTCTGTCCCGGCGTCCGGAGCGCCGGATGAGCCTCGATCAGGTGCCCCCGGGCGTCCGGCATCACGGCAGCCCGTCTTCGGTCTAGAGCCGAAACCGGTCACGCAGCCAATTGAACTTTCAAATCACTCCGATAAGGAAACGTTTGAGACCGGCTCAATGAACCTGCGGACGGGGCTATCCAACAGGAGCTATCGAAATGGCGGAACAGAACCAGGGCGGTTGTGTCTGTGGCGCGGTGCGTTACGTCGCTCATGGCGATCCGGAACGGGTCACGATTTGTCATTGCACCTGGTGCCAGCGGCGTACGGGGTCGGCGTTTGGCATAGGCGTCGTGTTCGGAATGGAACACGTGACGCTGGCCGGCGATGCGTTGCGAAAATACCGCCACATATCGGACGAGTCCGGTCGCTGGCTGGACCACGAGTTCTGCGCCCGTTGCGGAACGAACATTGGATTTACCCTTGAGGCCGTCCCGGGCATACGGGCCATCGCCGCAGGCACGTTCGACGATCCATCCTGGATCGATCCGCGGAAATATACGTTTCGCCACGTGTTCGTGCGTTCCGCCCGGAACTGGTCGAAGATTCCCGATGGCGTCGAGCACTACGAAACGCATTTCCGCAAGTGACCGCGTGCCGCCCTCGCGACACGCAAAGCCGAGGCCGCAGAAGTTGCAATTGCGAGGCAGTCGCAAATCTACTACGATTTCCCGGTGACCGTTCGTTGTCGGGGCTGCGCCGCAAGGCTCGGCAGCAGCGCCGACGGCTCTTCATGCGGTTCTGTCGAGGACGCGAAGCCCGCCACCCGGCAGAAGCCGACGTCTTGACCGGGAGATCCAGCATGCCGCGCTACATCGTGTTCCTTGTGATGACACTGCTGGCCGCTCTGACGGTGGGCAGGGCCGCTGCCCATCACATCTGGATCGAGCAGGACGACAAGGAGGCGCGGCTGTTCTTCGGCGAATTCAATGACAACCTGCGTGAGGCGTCACCCGGCCTGCTCGACCGGTTCGTGCGGCCGACGGCGACCCACATCTCCGGAACCAATGCGACGTCGCTGCGTGTCGAGAAGTCGGCCAACGCCTATGTCCTGTCGGGGCGGGCCGTGACCCCGGGTGACAGCATCGTCGCCGAGGAGGCTCGCTATCCGATCATGGAGCGCAAGTCGGGCGAGCAGGTGACACGCACCGTCTGGATGCCGGCGGCGCGCTACATCACCGATTTCGCGGCAAGAACGGCGACGCTCACCCTGGACATCGTGCCGGGCGGCGATCCCGGCGTCTTCAAGCTGTCCTACAAGGGCCAGCCGCTGCCCAAGGCCAAGGTCGAGGTCATCGCCCTGTCCGGCTGGGCGCGGCAAGTGACCACCGACGCACAGGGCGAATTCAGGATCGCCTTTCCCTGGAAGGGCCTCTACGCCATCGAGGTCCGCCACACCGACCGCACGCCGGGCGAACGCGATGGCCAGAAATACGATGTCGCCAGCTTCGTGACGACGCTGACGTTCATCCAGCCGGCCGGCCTGGAGTCGCCGCCGGCGCCGCCGGCAGCACCGCCGAACAAGTAGCTGGCGCGCATTTCGTTCATATGGGAGCGCCGGCTTCCAGCCGGCTCATGATCCGGCGCTCCGATGGGCGATCGCATCTGAAGTCCTTCCCCCGGAGGGGGAAGGTGGCGCGTCCTTCGACAGGCTCAGGATGAAGGCGCCGGAAGGGGGGACGTCTCACCCATCGTCCGCATTCGTACCCCGCAAACTGCGGTCAAAAATTTCTGTTTTTGTACCGGTTGTGCTGTCGTGACGCGCAGCGTATCTGGCGTCTCATCAGCAGCTTTCCCGTCGCCGGGGACAACGGGCGCTTCTTCGCAGGCCTCACGACACGAGGCGATGTCTATCATCCACGTTCGCCGAAGCGTCGGCGGGCGGCGACCAACCACGCCACGCCGTCAGTGACGGCACGTGAGACTGCAACTGATGAGCGCAGGCCGCGGGTGCCGTTGCCCCAGTGGGGTTCAGTGCGATCGCGAGACGACATTGCTCGAACGGTGAGGTCGATCATGGAACCATGGCTCTGGCCGCTGCGGCGGATGACGGCGAAGGACGTCCGGCGCCCCATGAGCACAGCGCCTGCCGCCTAGGCAGTCCCGGTCCCGCCCTGAAGCACCGGGACTCCGGAAACCGCGGAAGACTGCGGAAGACCCCGGAAGATCGTTGAACGGGTGCCAAGCACCTGTAATGAAACGATAAATGAAAGACCGCGGAACTCCGGAAACTCCGGAAGCGGAAAATGGACGCCCGATGACTGACCATGCACGCGAAGCGGCATCTTTGAATTCGCGCAATCGCGCTACCGGTTGCCGCGCGCTCCCCGGGTCGGCGTCGCCTGCCAGTCCGACCGCATGGACTTCCCGCAGTTCGCGCTACCCGTTGCCACGCGCCGTTCATCGGCGTCGCCGGCCAGCCCGACGATTGGACTTTCCGCAATTCGCGCTACGCGTCGCCACGCGCTCCCCGCGTCGCGTCGCCTGCCAGCCCGGCCGCATGGACTTTCCGCAATTCGCGTCACCCGTCGCCACGCGCACCGCTCGTCGGCGTCGCCCGCCAGCCCGGCCGCATGGACTTTCCGCAATTCGCGCTACCCGTCGCCGCACGCACCCTCGTCGGCGTCGCCCGCCAGTCCGACCGCATGGACTTTCCGCAATTCGCGACCAAGGGCCGATGTGGCCGGGTGGGGATTTCCGCAATTGTTGGCCGATCGGATCGCCCCGTCGGTGCGTCGAATATTCATGGCATTCCAGTGGCTTACGATTTGTCGGATTTTTCGCAATTTCCGCAACGGGTCGGGCTCGACGGTGTACCGGCCGTGGTCCATTGGGGCCGCGATTGCGCGCGGGGTGGGTTTCCGCAATTCGCGCAACCACGCGGTAATGGAGCCATGGTCCCGGGTCGGAGGGGCCGGCTCCCGGCCTGTTGCGCAGATCATTTCCGCAAGTGCCTCGGATGGTGCCAACCCCTTGTCAGGACAGCCAAATCGAGTTCCCGCCATTTCCGCTGGCCGATCGACGCGTCGCATTTCGACCGGGGCGGTGTTGTAACCCCGCAAGCCGCGACAGGACCGTCGCGCGGCGTCCAGGACGGGATAGAGTGGCACCGTGAACCAGGAGGCACGTGAGCACGTGGTGATAGCGACAGGGATCGGGGCGTCCGTCCGGCGGATCGAGGATGACGTCCTGCTGCGCGGCCGCGGCCGCTTCATCGACGACGTGAACCGGCACGGCCAGGCGCACGCCGTCTTCGTGCGCTCGCCGCATGCCCACGCGCGGATCCTGTCCATCGACCCGTCCGCGGCTCTCGCGGTCCCCGGTGTGCTGACGGTCCTCACCGGCGCCGACCTCGCCGCCGACGGCATCGGCGAGGTGCACGCGCCGTCCGCGCTCAAGAACCGGCAGGGCCGGCCGGTCCGCAATCCCATGCGCTTTGCACTGGTCCGTGACCGGGCGCGTCATGTCGGCGACACGGTGGCGATGGTTGTCGCCGAGACCGAAGCGGCTGCCGCCGACGCCGCCCCGCTGGTCGCGATCGAGTGGGAGCCGCTGCCGGCCGTGGTCGACGCCGAGGCCGCGCTGGCGCCGGGCGCACCCGAGGTCTGGGACGAGGTGACCGGCAACCTGGCGTTCGACTGGGAGACGGGCGACCGGCCGGCGACCGAGGCGGCCTTCGCGCGCGCCGCGCACGTCGTGCGCCTGCGCCTGCCGATCAACCGCCTGGTGGTGGCGGCGATCGAGCCGCGCGGCGCCATCGGCGAGTACGATGCGGCGCTCGACAGCTACACCGTGTGGACGCCGACCCAGGGCGGCTCGCCGATCCAGGTCGCGCTCGCCACCTCGGGCCTCAAGGTGCCGGCGTCAAGCGTGCGCGTGATCACGCCGCATGTCGGCGGCGGCTTCGGCATCAAGAGCTTCCTCTATCCCGAGCAGGTGCTGGTCGCCTGGGCGGCGAAGCGGCTGGGCCGGCCGGTGAAGTGGTACGGCGAGCGCACGGACGGTTTCGCCAGTGACGGCCAGGCCCGCGACCACGTGGTCGAGGGCGAGCTGGCGCTCGATGCCGACGGCACCTTCCTGGCGCTGCGCACGCGCACCGTGTCCAACATGGGCGCGTACCTGACGCCGTCAGGCCCGTTCATCCCGACCGACGGCGGCAGCCGCATGCTCGCCAATACCTACCGCATCCCGACGGTGCACGCCGAGGTGCGGCTCGCCTTCACCAACACCACGCCGATCGGGGCGCTGCGCGGCGCCGGCAAGCCGGAGTTCGGCTATGTCGTGGAACGCCTGGTCGATGCGGCGGCGCGACAGCTCGGTATCGACGCGGCGGCGCTGCGCGACCGCAACATGATCCCCGAGGCCGCGTTGCCCTGGCGGACGCCGACGGGGTTGCTCTACGACAGCGGTGATTTCACGAAGAACATGCGCGATGCGCTGGCGCTCGCCGAACGCGCCCACCTGCCGGCGCGCAAGCAGGCGGCGCGGGCCCGGGGATCCCTGCTGGGCTTCGGCTTCGCCAGCTACGTCGAGCCGGACGGCTATCGCGACAACCGCGTCGGCATGTCGTTCGACCCGACCGGACGCCTCACCCTCACCATGTCTTCCCAGGACAACGGCCAGGGCCACTTCACCACGTTCGCCCAGGTCGCGGCCGAGCGGCTGGGCATCCCGTTCGACGCCATCCGGGTCGTGCAGGGCGATACCAGCGCCGTCGGCCATGGCAGCGGCAGCGGCGGCTCGCGCACGGCGACGGTCTCGGGCGCCGCGATCTGCGAGGCCTCGGACAAGATCGTCGACAAGGCCAGGCACATCGCAGCGCACATGCTGGAGGCCAGCGCCGAGGACATGCGCTTCGCCGACGGCCGCCTGACCGTGGTCGGCACCGACCGGTCGCTGGCGCTGGTCGACGTCGCCCGCGCCTCGTTCAGCGTCGCCAACGTGCCGGCCGGCGAAACGCTGGGGCTGGACGCTACCAGCCACTTCGTCGCCCGTGCCTACAGCTATTCCTGCGGCTGCCACGTCGCCGAGGTGGAGATCGACCTCGAGACCGGCGCGGTCCAGCTGGTGCGCTACGCCATGGTCAACGACTACGGCGTGGTCATCAACCCGATGCTGCTCGACGGCCAGGTGCATGGCGGCGTCGTCCAGGGCATCGGCCAGATCCTGTGGGAGGACTGCCGCTACGATTCCGACAGCGGCCAGCTGCTGACCGGCTCGTTCATGGACTACTGCGTGCCCCGGGCCGACCAGCTGCCGAATTTCGTCTGGGCCCGCAACGAGACCCGCTGCCGGACCAACCCGCTGGGCGTCAAGGGCGTCGGTGAGTCGGGCACGACCGCCGCGATGCCCACCGTGATGAACGCCATCGTCGATGCGCTCGACGGCTACGACACCAGCGCCCTCACGATGCCCGTCACCAGCGAAAAAGTCTGGCGCCTCCTTCAGTCAGGCGGGCGACCGTGAACTCCCGTCGTCCTGAGCGAAGCGAAGGACGCTGCGGTGGTTCGTTCATCCCGTCATCCCGAGCGCAGCGAGGGATCTCCCGCGCAAGGAGTCTCCGTTCGCGGGAGATCCCTCGCTGCGCTCGGGATGACGGGCTGGTCGCTCGAACCAACGACCTGGACGACCCGCTCGCGATACGGTCAATCGATGATCGCTGCCTGCACCATCGTCCGGAACTGGTTGCGCAGCATGATGCGGTCGCCTTCGCTGACCTGCACCATGTAGATCGCGATCAGGTCCTCCTTGGGGTCGATCCAGAACAGCGTGCCCGCGTTGCCGGCCCAGCCGTACTCGCCGATGGTTCCCGGCAGCCCGGCCTCGCCGGCCGCCGTGCGCACCTCGAAGCCCAGTCCGAATCCCAGCCCGGGTGGACGGCCGGGCAGTCCGCGGACATGGTCGGCGATCATGAACTCCACCGTCTTGCGCCCCAGCACCCGCTCGCCGCCGAGCTCGCCGTCGTTCGCGAGCATCAGGGCGAAGCGCAGGTAGTCGTCCATCGTCGCGACCAGTCCCGCGCCGCCGGACTCGAAACGCGGCTTCTGCGCCACGTCGAAGCGCGGCGTCATCGGTGGGCCGTTCGGGCGCTGCCATGGCTGGGCCACGCGTCCCATCTTGTCCGCGGCCAGGTAGAAGGCAGTGTCGTTCATGTCCAGCGGCCGGAAGATCCGCTCGTGGAGAAACTCCTGCAGCGGCTTGCCCGCCACCACTTCCACGACACGACCCAGCACGTCGGTCGACACGCCGTACTCCCAGCGCGTGCCCGGCGAGAAGCGCAGCGGCAGGCCGGACAGCTTCGACACCAGCTCCTCGTTGGTCGTGTTGCGATCGCCGATCTTGGCGTCGACATAGGCCTTGTTGACCAGCGACTCGCCGCGCCCGCCATAGATGAGCCCCGAGGTATGGCGCAGCAGGTCCTGCACGGTCATCTCGCGGGCCGGCGCCGCCAGCTCCATCGTCGTCTTGCCCGCGGGGTCGGTCTTCTCGTTGCCGACCTTCATCTTGCCGATATCGGGCAGGAACCGGGAGACGGGGTCGCTGACCTGCATCCGGCCTTGCTCGACCAGCATCATCGCCGCGACGCTGACGATGGGCTTGGTCATGGAGTAGATGCGGAAGATCGAGTCGGGGCGCATCGCCTCGCCGGCGGCGCGGTCGCGATAGCCCAGCGTCTTGTACCAGGCGATCCTGCCCTGGCGCGCGACCAGCATCACGGCGCCCGGCACCAGGCCGGCCTCGATGTGCTTCTGCGTCACTTCCTCGATGCGCGCCAGCTGCGCCGAGGACAGGCCGACATCCTCCGGCTTGCTCGCGAACGGCAGCGGTGGATCGGCTCGCGCGACTCCGCTGCCAACAACGCTCGCCAGCATCAACGCCACGGTGGTCCGCCGCAGATAGCCCATGGTCCGATCCTCCGGCTGGGGGCGCCGGCTTCCAGCCGGCTC
>Ga0187894_10002016_pt1 | contig 24938 bp, 20 predicted proteins | sample GBC1701081metaG_FD_136650 | JGI IMG/M metagenome (GOLD analysis project Ga0187894, IMG submission 136650) | White microbial mat communities from a lava cave in the Kipuka Kanohina Cave System on the Island of Hawaii, USA - GBC170108-1 metaG ... | reverse complement strand
GCCGAAGCTGGAGCACGAGCTGACCTCCAGCCATTCGCCGCAGCCCGGCGCCCACAGCTCGAGATCGAGCTTGGCCGCCGCCGAAAACGAGAGGTCCCCTGCGCACATCTGCACCACGCGGTAGGGCAGCTCCAGGCCGCGCAGCACAGCCTCGGCGTCAGCCAGCAGCCCCGCCAGCTGGTCCATCGACGACTCCGGTCGCACGAACTTGACCAGCTCGACCTTGTCGAACTGGTGCCCGCGCTTGATGCCGCGTGTGTCACGGCCGGCCGCCACCTGCTCGCGGCGGAAGCACGCGGTGTACGCCACGTGCTTGATGGGCAGCGCGGCGCCGTCGAGGATCTCGTCGCGGTAGAGATTGGTGACCGGCACCTCGGCGGTGGGGATCCACCAGAAATCCTCCTCGGCGTCGCGGTACAGGTTGGCGCCGAACTTGGGCAGGTTGCCGGTGCCGACGAGACAATCGCGGCGCACCATGTAGGGCGGGTAGATCTCGGTGTATCCGTGCTGGCCGGTGTGCAGGTCCAGCATGTACGTGATGAGCGCGCGCTGGAGACGCGCGCCCCAGCCCTTGAGCACGTAGAAGCGCGACCCGGAGACCTTGACGCCGCGGTCGAAATCGATGACGCCGAGGCGCGTACCGAGTTCCCAGTGGGGTACTGGCGCGGCGGCGGAGGGCGAGCGTCCTCGCTCCTCGCGCACGATGACGTTCGCGGCCTCGTCCTTGCCGTCCGGCACCGACGGGTGGGGCAGGTTGGGCAGCTCCAGCAGCTTGGACTCGACCACCGCCTCGGCGGCCGCCAGATCGGCGGCCAGGGCCTCGATGCGCGCCTTGAGCCGGGCGCCTTCCTCCTTGGCCTTCGCGATGGCCTGGGCATCACCGCCCGCCTTGCCGATGGCCTTGGACAATCGGTTCTGCTCCGCTTGCAAGCCCTGCGACTGGTTCTTGAGGGCACGCACCTTTTCGTCGAGGGCGATGACGCCGTCGAGGTCCACCGGCGTTCCCAGACGCCCGAGCTGGGCGCGGACCTCGTCGGGCTTCTCGCGGATGACGCGGATATCGAGCATGGGGCGAAAGAGTGTATCAGCTCCCTTAAGATGGTATCTTCGGCTCTTCGTTCGCTTTCGCCTGTCCCTGATCCTCGGAGTCGCGTGGCCCTTGTCTTTGGGAGGTCCCGATGTTTCCAAGGCTCATCCTCCTCGTGTCGGCGATTGGCGCATGCCATGGCTCCATTGGCGATCCGGGGCAGCGCGATCCGGGACAGCGCGATCCGGGCGGAGGCCCCGGCGCCGGGGGGAGCGGTGGCGGTGGTGTCGGAGGCGGAGCGGGCGCGGGGAGCGGCGGCGGTGGAGGTGGCGCAGGCGCTGGGGGAAGCGGCGGCGCGGGCGGATCTGGCCTGCGGCCGGACGGCGTCGGATGGACCACCCGCTACGCGCGGCTCAGCCACGCGCAGTGGGAGAACACGACCCGTGACCTGCTCGGCCTGACCGCGCGGAGCGGGCTCTCGCAATCGTTCGCGCCCGACGAGGCCACCCGGTTCGACACCAGCTCGGCCGAGCGCAAGGTGAGCCCCGGTCTCTGGCAGGACTACCAGGAGGCCGCGGAGTCGCTGGCGAAGACCGTGGCGCGGACGCCGGCCAACCTGGCCCGCATCGTTCCCGCCGGCCTACCCGCCGCGGATCCGGCGCGCGCCCGCGGCTTCATCACCGGCTTCGGCCTGCGGGCGTTCCGCCGCCCGCTGTCGAGCGCGGAGGTCGACGCGTACGCGGCGCTGTACGCGGAGGGACCGTCATTGATCGGCGGCGGCGACGCCTTCGCGGCGGGGGTCGAGCTGGTTTTGGCGGCCATGCTCCAGTCGCCGCACTTTATCTACCGGGTCGAGCCCTCGACTACGGTAACCGGCGATCGCATCTGGCTCGGCGGGCACGAGGTGGCTTCCCGCCTGTCATACGCGCTGTGGAACACCATGCCCTCCGATCCGCTGCTGGCGGCGGCCGGCGCCGGCGAGCTGGGCTCCGCCGCCGACGTCTCGTCGTGGGCGCGGCGTATGCTGGACGACGCGCGTGCCGCCCCCGTCCTTGCAGGCTTCCACGAGCAGCTCTTCCGCACGGCGGCGTTCGGCACCGTCGCCAAGGATCCGGTGCGTTTCCCCACGTTCACCGCCGACCTCGAGCCCGTTCTCAAAGAGGAGGCGCGGCTCTTCATCGAGGACGTCATCGTCGGCAAGGGAGGCGGCGTGCCCCAGCTCCTGACCTCGTCGGTGGCGTTCATCAACGACCGCACGGCGCCGTTCTACGGGCTGGCCGCCGGCGGCCGGGACGCGACGCTTCGCCGCACCGACCTAGACCCGGCCCGGCGCGCCGGCATCCTGACCCAGATCGGCTTCCTGGCCAAGAACGGTGGGCTCGAGCAGTCCGACCCCATCCACCGGGGCGTGGTGGTCAACTTCAACCTTCTCTGCATCGAGCTCGATCCGCCGCCCAACCTGGTGCCGCCTCTGCCTCCCGAAATGACCGGTCAGACCAATCGGCAACGAGTGGAGGCCCATACCACCACCTGCGGTTCGGGCTGCCACGAGGGCATCATCAACCCCGTCGGCTTCGCCTTCGAGCATTTCGATGCGGTCGGCCAGTGGCGCGATCGAGACAACGGCGCGCCGGTCGACGCCCGCGCCACCTCGACGCTCGATGAGAAGTCGGTCACATACGACGGCGCCGCCGAGCTGTCGCGGCTACTGGCTACCAGCCGCCAGGTGCACGACTGCTACGCGCGCCATTGGCTGGAGTACCTGCTGGGACGCTCCCCCGTCGACGTCGAGTTGGGGGCGGCGGAGGCGCTGGCGGCCATCTCGCACGGCGGCGCGGCCGCCAAGGAGATCGTAGCCCGGGCCGCGGCGCTGGACTTGTTCCGGGCGCGTCCCGCGCTCGAGGAGGTGGGCCCATGACTCGATCCGTAAAGAGCGCCGGCACCGCGCGGCGGATGTTCCTCCGCGGTCTCTCCGGTGTGACGGTGGGGTTGCCGCTGCTCGAGTCGCTGCCCTGGCGGCGCGGCGGGGGACGCGCCTTCGCCGCGGCCCCCGGCGATCATCGGTTCGCGATCTTCGTGCGCCAGGGCAATGGCGTGCAGCAGGCGACCGGCAGCGAGCCCGAGCGGTTCTGGCCGTCGCGCCTCGGCCCCCTGACCACCGCCTCGATGATGGCGGAGCCCGACCGCGCCACCAGCGTCCTGGCGCCGTACGCCTCCAAGCTGCTCATGGTGCGCGGCATCGAGTACCGCTTCTCCACCAGCGGATGCGGACACGCGGATGGCGGCCTGCAGTGTCTGACGGCGGCCAAGCCGAGCGGCGCCACGAAGAACAAGGCGCTCGCCCAGGGCGAATCGATCGACAACCGCATCGTCCGGGCGCTGGAGCCGGCCGGACGCGAGCCCTTGACCCTCTACGCGGGGCAGCGCGGCGGCTATTTGGACGACGTCCTTTCGTATCGGGGCCCGGGCGACCGCCGCGCGGGCGAGGGGAACCCGGGCAACGCGTATCGGCGCTTGTTCGGGATGCCCGATGGGTCGACCACCACCGAGACGCGCCTCGCCATGCAGCGCAAGAGCGTGAACGACCTGGTGCGCGGGCAGATGCAGGCGCTGATGGGCAAGCCCCAGCTTTCGCAGAGCGACCGCGCGCGTCTGACGCTGCACTTCGACGCCATTCGCGACCTGGAGGTGCGCATGGGGTGCCACCTGCCGAAGCCGCGCTACGACGAGATCGCGGCGGTGCCGGGTGCCCGTGTGGACGACGACGACATGATCGAGACCATCGTGCGGATGCAGATGGACATCATCGCGCTCGCCATGTCGTGCGGCCTGACCCATGCGTCCACCCTGCAGATCGGCAACGGCAACGACCAGACGCAGTACCTGATCGAAGGCGCCAAGCAGGAGCGCTTCCACCACATCTCCCACCGCATCAACGGCGACGGCAACAGCGGCAGCCCCATCGCCAACGCCGAAGTTAAGCATCACAAGATCGATCGCCTGTTCGCCGGCTTCTTCAAGTACCTGCTGGACCGCCTGACCGCGTACACGACCCCGACCGGTACTCTGCTCGACGACGGCGTGGCCATCTGGACCAACGACCTCGCCAATGGGGTGGCACATTCCAGCCAGAACCTGCCCAACATTTGCGCGGGCAACGCGGGCGGCTTCCTGAAGAACGGCGTCTACGTGGACGCGGGAAACGTCGCCATGCGGCAGTACGTCCCCAACAACAAGTTCCTGAACACCATCGGAGCCGCGGTCGGGGTCAAGAACACCGCGGGCGGGCCGCTCGACAACTTCGGCGATCCGTCGCTGCCGAAGGGCCTCGTCGCCCAGATGATGGTTTAGGGGATCGTAGGGCGTTGCCCTACGGCGCCGTCGGGCCTTCGATGGGAGGCTGCGGGCTGCTATCATGGCAGGATGAGCTTGCGGCTCTCGCTTGTGATCTTGGTCGGCCTCACGGGAATGGGGTGCTCGCGGAACGGCGGGGAACCGCGCCCTCCGGCAGCTCGCCCGACGGGGCCGGTGGTCGAGCCATCCCGAGCGGCCGAGGCGACGGCGTCTTTCCGGTGCTCGGTCAGCGTGGACGAGCTGCCGAAGACCGCGGTCGGCGCGCGCGGAGTCGCCCGTGTTTCGCTGCGGGCGACCAACGGCTATCACGTCAACCAGGAGGCGCCGCTGGAGGTGACGGTGGCCTCGGATGACCTCGATCTTCCGCGGTCGCGCTTCGGAGTCGCCGAGGCGTCGCTGCTGGCGCAGGACGAGGTTCGCATGGAGATACCGTTCTCCGCGCGCACGCCGGGCCGCAAGTCGATGTCCGTCCACGCGCGCTTCGGTGTATGCAGCGACAGCAAGTGCGCGGAGTGCCGCCAGCTCCGCCGGATGTCGACGCTGATCGACTGAGCGCGGCGCCCGCGGCCGAGGCGCGCGGGTCCTTAGACTTTGTCCGCAGACTTAGACTTCGTCCGCGGACAGCCGGGCGCGTACGCATTGGCGGTCGAGACAGAAGCCGCCGGAGCATTGCGCGTCTTGCACGCAGGGCGGGGTGTCGTCGGGGTGGCAGACACGCCGGGCGACGTCCGTCCCGTCGCCGGCCGCTTCCAGACGGCACGACCAGCGCGCCGGCGGCGGCGCCGGCACGTCGGGATCCGCGTCGACGCAGGTCATGCGATCGTCCTGCGCTCGGCACGTCCAGGCGGCGTCGGTCGGCGCCGGAGTGTCGCTGCCACAGATCGTCCGTCCTCGGGTCTCGAAGCAGCCCCATTCCCAGCGGTTGGGAAAGTCGGGATAGCGACGTGCGCAGCCGCCTCGGTCGTCGCATCGCCAAGGGCCGTTTCCCCACGCGCGCGGGCGGCAGCGACGTCCGCCGGCGGGTTCCAGCCAGCACCGCCAGCCTTCGTCGTCCGCGCCGGGGGCCTCGGCGGCGGGCCGATCGGGAAGCGGCAGCCCGTCGCGCACGCACAGGGATTCCGTCCCGTCGCGGCGGCAGCGCCACGCCCCGCCGGGGAGGGGGGCCGCGCCCGGGGCGGCGCACAGGAGGCGCCCGCGCCGCTCATGGCACGTCCAGGGCGGCGGCGGAAGCGCGAGCCGGCGCGCGTCCACGCAGGCCTCGCCGCGGCCGATAGGCTGACACCGCCACGGCGGACGCGCATCGGTTCTGCATCCCGTCGCCGCCGGACACCAGGCCGCGAAGATGATCGCAGTGACCGCAGGCCGCCGCTGCCGCGAGGTCACGGCGCCTCCTCCGCCAGCGCCGCCTGCAGCATCCGCTCGGCGCGCTCCGGATTGTGAAGCCCGCGCGAGCGGTCGCGCTCCACGGTCAGCAGGTCATAGGCGCGCCGGTAGATCGCCGCCGCGAGCTTGGATGAGACCAGAGGATCCTCGCGGCCGCCTTCCTTGAACCGCCCGTCGCCGTCGCAGTCGCCGAGCGCGTGCCCCTGTCCGTCGACGATCGCGATCCGATCGCGTACCACGGCCAGATCGCGCGCCGATCCGGCGGCGCGGTTACAGCCCCGCAGGCCCACCAGCTTGGCGCGCAGGGCGACGCGCGCGCGTTCCGCGAGAGTCGAGATGCGTTCGGCGGTCTCTCTTTCGGCCGCGGTCGGCGCGGCGGCGCGGAAGCCGTGCGGCGCGTGGCAGCGCACGCAGTCGGCGGGAGCCAGCTCGGACTGGGGCGCCATCGGGGCCAGCCGCAGCGCTACGCGGCGCGCCGCCTCGACGCCCAGATCAGCGCGGTGGCAGTCGGAGCACACAGCGCTCGCCCCGCCGCGCGCGGTGTCGTAGCCCCGCATCATCTTCGGGTTGGCGGACGAAGCGCCGTGGGGATCGTGACAGGCCGCGCACGTCACCGGCTCGACGGACGTGGGTTCCGGGGCGAGAGCGCGGATCACCCCGAGCCGCACCACGAAGCCCTGGGCCGTATGACAGCCCGAGCACTCGGGCTCGTGCGCGAACGGGCGCAGCAGCGCCTTGCGCGTGCCCTGCCATTGCTGGACGGTCGTGTAGCGCGGCGGCGAGTCATGGCACTGCGCGCAGACCCCGGTCCCCCAGATGGCAGGGCGGGCGGGGCCTTCGGGGAGCGGGGCGGGCCCGTGGCACGCGAAGCAGGTCACTCCGGACAGACGCTGCAGGTCGCGGGGCAAGTCCTCGAGCGTCCGCGCGTACGCGGGCAGCGGCCACCACCCCAGGGCGCGCGCCACGTCCGCGAAGCCGCCGGGCACGCCGGAGGCTCCGCCGCTGGCGTGGCAGCCCGGACAACCCGCTGCCTGCGCTCCGGCGCCGGCGACGGTGTCCGCCGGCGCAGCCAGCGCGCGGTCCAGCGCGGTCGCATGGCGCGTGGCGGCCAACGCGGCGAGCTCGGTCGGATGGCATTCGGAACGATGACAGTCCTGGGGTCGCGCATCCGGCCGGCCGGCGGTCAGCCGCAGACGAAACCCGGTACGCGCGTCATGCACGTCGGTTTCGGGCGCGGTGGGAACCACCCGCTGCACGGCGCCCCCCGGGCCGCCGTAGACATACGCGGAGACGCCCAACGGCACGCTCGGCACGCCGGACTGCGGGAACGCGGCGACGATCTCCGCATCGGCCGACGCGCCGCCCGCCCTGGCGCGGACCCGCACGGTTCCCTGGGCTGGCGATATCGGCAGCAGGCCCGCGCGATCGCGCAGAACGATGACGTCTTCGAGCGGCGGCGTCCTCACCACCCGCTCGGGGCCGCGCGTGCCGTCGTCCCACACGATCTCGGGCGGCGGTCCCCCGCCGTCACAGGCGACGGCCGCGCGCACAGGGACCTCCGCTGCAAACCCGACCTCACCGGTCGGTGCGCTCAGGATGAGGCGACAGGCCGGGGCCGGACTCGGTGCGACGCCCGCCGGGGGCGCGCAAGACAGAACGACCGCGGCGGCGGCGCCGATCATCGCTTGCCGTCTGCGGGCCGCCGGCGCCGCCAGAAGTGCCAGGGCCGCGCTCAACGACCTTCACCCTACTCTTCCTTTGCAGCCGGCGCGACGCGGCGCACGCGCGTCAGTCGAGCAGGCTGCGAAGCTGGCGATTGGCGCGCAGCTTACGCAGCGCCTTGGCCTCGATCTGGCGAATTCGCTCGCGGGTCAGCGAGAAATCCTGGCCCACTTCTTCGAGCGTGTGGTCGGTGCGCTCGCCGATGCCGAAGCGCATGCGCAGGACCTTTTCCTCCCGCGGGGTCAGGCTCCCCAACGCGCGCCGTGTCTCGTCCGCCAGGTTGCCGCCCATCACCGAGTCGGCCGGGGATGCCGCCCCGCGGTCCTCGATGAAATCGCCGAGCGGCGATTCGTCTTCGCGCCCTACCGGCGTTTCCAGCGAGACCGGCGTCTTTGCAATGTCCAGTAGCTGGCGCACCTTCTCCACCGGCACCTGCATCTCTTCCGCCATCTCCTGCGGGGTCGGCTCCCGCCCCAGCTCCCGCACCAGCGCGTGGCTGGTGCGCGTCAGCTTGTGCAGCGCCTCGTTCATGTGCACCGGCAGGCGGATGGTCCGGGCCTGGTCGGCCACCGCGCGACTGATGCCCTGGCGGATCCACCACGTCGCGTAGGTCGAAAACTTGAAGCCGCGCTTGTAGTCGAACTTGTCCACCGCCCGCATCAACCCGATGTTTCCCTCCTGGATGAGGTCCAGGAACTGCAACCCGCGGTTCGAGTACTTCTTGGCGATGGACACCACGAGCCGCAGGTTGGCCTTTACCAGAGCGGCCTTCGCCTGCTCCGCCATCTGCTCGCCGTCCACGATCTCGTCCACGGTCTGCTGCAGCAGCGGCGCCGACATGCGCGCTTCTGCTTCCACCTTCGCCAGCTTGGCCTCGGCGGCGGCGACGGACTGCGCCAGCGACTCCAGCTCCTCCGGGTGGTAGCCGAGCTTGCGCGCCACCAGCCGGCGGCGCAGCGGCGACGACCGCATCTCGCGCAACGTACGGCGGAACTCGCGCAGGGTCATGCCGGTCTTGCGCTCGCATCCCGCCAGCTCGCGGCGCGCTTCGTCCAGGCGGACGGCCATCCCCTTGAGGTTGGCCAGCACCGGATCGATCTGGCGCTTGTGGAGCTTGACCTCCTGGAGGGACCGGAACATCTCGTCGGCGCAGGCCTCCGCCTTCAACTTACGCCGGCGGCGCTGTTCCTCGGTGATCCGCTTTTCGCACAGTGAATCCACGGCGTGCGCGTGACGCCGCGAGATCCGCGCGACCTTGTCGATGGCGCGGCAGATGCGGTCCGCATGCCAATCTTCATCGAACTCTGGGTCCTCGTCGTCGATGTCCCGCGCGACGTCCCGCACCCGGAGCTTCCGGCTTCGAAGGTCGTGGCCCAGCCGCAGGATCTCCGCCACTGCCACGGACGAACCGAGCATCCGGCGCAACACACGCTCTTCGCCGTCCTCGATGCGGCGGGCCAGCGCGACTTCGCCTTCCCGGGTGAGCAGCGCGATGGAAGACATCCCACGCAGGTAGGCCCGCACCGGGTCCGCGCCGGCTCCGGCGTCCGCTTCGTCATCCAACGCGGCGGTCGTCGCGGTCGCCGCGTCAGGAGCAGGCGGATCCAGGGACTCGTCGTCGCCTTCCGTTGAAGGGGCTTCGGATTCTGTAAACACGAAGGAGGGATCCGGGGATCCGCCCTTCTTCTTGGCGCTGGTTCGGGGGCTCAGAACGGGCGACACCCTGGGCCCAAAGGCTCGCGCTGTCAAGGAAATACTGATGCCAGGGTGTATGTTGCCTTACTCGTCGGCAGCCGGTGGTTGGGGACCAGGGACGATGCCGGCGATGTCCGGATCTTCCTCAACAGATCCGGGCTCGCCTTGCTGGCGATCCTGCCGGCGCTGCGCGCGACGATCGGCCTTCTCTTTCTGCCGCTGCTGCCGCTCCAGCTCCTTCTTCCTCTTCGTAAATGACAGCCGTCCCTTGTGATCCATCCTGATGCTGACTCTTACCGCCAATCGACGCGTTGTCGAGGGCAAACGGGCGAAGCTCGGCGACGCCCAGATCTTCGCGCGACACGACCCCGATCAGCCTCTTGTCATCGAGGACCAGCAGGAAATCGCACTGCCAGCGGTGCACGATGTCCGCGGCGTCACACAGGGTCGTGTCCGGCCCGACGCCGACCAGGGTCCATCGCGTGCAGGCGCTGACCGTGGCGTCGACGTCGGCCCGCCGCAGATCGTCGAGCGCCGCGACTCCGAGCGGCGCGTCTCCGCCTCCCACCACCAGGTGGCGCAGTCCGTTCCGCTCGGCGATGTCGATCGCCAGGATGGCCGGCGTCTCGGGCGTCACGCCGACGGGAGGCGCAATGATTTCCGAAACGCGGCGGGCCTCCGACGATCGGCGCACTCCGCAGGCGATCCGAGCTCTCTCGATGTGGCTCCAAGGCTTCATATCGGCCTCCTCACGCTCCGCAGGGACTATTCGAGGACCGTGCCAAGGCGGCGGTGAAGGGCCGGTGAGCCCCTCCTCGCTGCCCGGGCGTCGCTATGTCTGCAGCCCGTGACGCTCTCGGCCGCTGGCGTTACCTCGTCGTGGCGGCCGCGCGGCGCTCGTGTGGCGGGACCACCAGGACCGGACAACCGGCCTTCTGGACCACCCGTTCGGCGACGCTGCCCAAGAGGGCGTGGCTCAGACCTGTCCGGCCGTGTGTGCCCATCACAATGAGCTCGGCGCCGCAGCTCTCGGCGCGTTTGATGATCTCCTCGTGCGGATTTCCGGCCAGCGTCGCGGTTTCAACTCGTACACCTTCCGTGCGAATGCTCTCCGCCTGCTGGGCGAGGCGCTGCTCGATATACGCAAGCACCTCAGCGTTGTACGGGATGAAGCTCACGAGCTCGACAGGCGGCGGTAGCACGTACGCCGCCATCACGTTGACGTGCACCAGCTGCAACGAAGCTTCCATGAGCTTCGCAAAGCGAATCGCGGTCGCTATGGCCTGGTCCGAGCCTTTGGAGAAGTCCGTAGGAACCAGCAGCGTCTTCGCCACGCATATTTTCTGATCACGCGGAACGCCACGCGCAAGGCCTAGCAGCCCGGGGCGGGTCCTACGAGCTCCTACAAAGCGACCTTCAGCCAGTCGCGGCTGCGGCCGGGGTGGTGGGGAAGATCGCGGCGCTTCGAGATGATGGCCCGCAGCCCCAAGGCCCGCGCCGCGTTCAGGAAGTCTTGGCCGCCGCCCTGCACGTGGTCTACGTAGCGCGCGGCGGATGTGTCACCCCCGCCGGTTGCGAGGAGCGCCTGCAGGGCCTTCTTCCGCTCGGCGAGCGCGGCGCCGCGAAGGTCCCATCCGTCGAGGAACAGCAGATCGAACACGAAGTAGACCAGTGGACCCGGGGGGGCGTCGGCTGCCAGCGCCCGCCGGTTGGTGGTGCCGTCGGCCTGCAACACGCCGACGTGGCCGTCGAGGATCGCTGTGCGGGCCGCCAGCTCGCGGGCGGCTTCCGCCACAGGCGCCAGCCGGCGCGTCCAGTCGACACCCTTTGCATCCCGCAAGATCACTTTCCCTTCGACGACCCGACCCAGGATGCGTTCGCCGTCGTAGGCGATCTCGTGCAGCCACTGGTCACCGGCGGGTACGCTGCGGGCCGCGGCCGCAAGGGCAGGCCGCAGCGACGCCGGCATGGGCCCGCGGCCGGCCCATTTCTCGGCTCCCGGGATCGCGCTCGGCGAGACCGAGGCGCGCTTCGAATGCCAGACACGGCTCTTTGCGGCGGCAATCTCGTCCAGCCCGCGGCCGGTCGCCACACTCTCCGGACGCGACGCGGTGATGTCCAGCTCTGCCTCGGGCCGCGCCTCCTGGTCGCGCTCCTTGACCAGCAGCCAGCTTCGATCGTCGCCGGGCTTGCGCGAGCGGAGCTTCACCAGGGCCCAGCCGCCGCGCAGCTTCTTTCCGTGCAGGTGGAACTTGAGGTTGCCGGATCGGTAGGTCTTGTGCGGGTCGCCCACCGGTTCCCAGACACCTTCGTCCCACAGCAGGACCGTGCCTCCGCCGTACTCGCCCTTGGGGATGATGCCCTCGAACCCGCCGTACTCCACCGGATGATCCTCGACGTGCATGGCCAGGCGCTTGACGACGGGATCGAAGCTTGGCCCCTTGGGAACCGCCCAGCTCTTGAGGACGCCCTCCAGCTCCAATCGGAAGTCGTAGTGCAGCCGAGAGGCGGCGTGCTTCTGGATGACGAACGAGCGTCCGCCCGCGGCGGTGGCCGCCGCCGCCGTGTCGTCCACGTCCTGGCCGCGCGGCTCGGGGGTTCGGTCGAACTTGCGCTTGCGGTGGTATTCGCGCAGGCCCATGGCGCTCAGGATTTGCCGATTCCGAAGAAGGCGGCGATGCGCGAGAAGAGCTGGTTGCGCTGGGTTTCGCGACGCTGCCGGCTCACCTCCGTCGACACACCCTCCAGCGTGATCTGGCGGCTGCTCAGGATCTCGCTGATGTCATGCGCCAGCTCGGGGCGCTCCTCCAAGATTTCCCGGAAGGCGTCCTTGCTGACCACGTAGCACTCGGCGTCGGTCTTGGCGTTCACGGTGGCGGCCCGCGCCTCACCCGTCATCAGCGACATCTCACCGAAGAACTGGCCCGACGACAGCGTCGCCACCTCGTGCTCGCGGCCGTCGGCCGCCGCCACCTTCACGATCACCTGGCCGGTGCGAAGGATGTAGAGCGAATCTCCCGGGTCGCCCTTCTTGATGATGGTCTCTCCGGGGCCGAAGATCGCCAGGCGCAGGCGCCGAGCCAGGCGGTCGACCTTCTCGCCGTCGAGACCGCGGAACACGTCCACGCGGGTCAGGGCGTCCATGCGGCGGGCGTGCTCTTCGTCCGCTTTGCGCTGGGCGCGGTCCTGGTTCATTTCGGTCATGTGGACGTTGTGCGACGGGAACGGGATCTCCATCCCGGCACGGTGCAGGGCGTACCAGATCATGCTGCGCACTTCCGAGTCGAACGGATCGTCGCGCTGAAAGTCGTCGATCCAGTAGCGGCAGGCGTAGGTGTTGGAGTCCTCTTTGAACTCCATCAGCAGGCAATCGGGGGTTGGGTCGGCGCGGATGCCCGCGACGGACCGCACGGCATCCAGGACCACCTCGCGCACCTGCGCCGGGGGATAGCGGAAGTGCATGCGCAGGAGAACCCACTGTCGGTGGGCGGCGGTGGGCCGGCTGTAGTTGGTCAGTATGGCGCGCGCGACGACGCCGTTCGGGACCAGCACCAGGTCCCCGTTCTTGGTCACCAGGCTGGTCGCGCGCCAGCGGACTTCCCGGATGCGACCGGTGATCTTCTCGTCGATCCGGATCCAGTCGCCGGTGGCGAAGTCGTTCTCGAGCTGGAGGGCCAGGCCCGCCATGATGTTGCCCAGGGTCTCCTGCAGCGCCAGGCCGATGACCGCGGTGAGGACCGCCGACGTCGTGACGATGGACGTGAGGTTGACGCCCGAGCGCGACAGGATGACGAACACGATGACCAGGTAGACGAAGGCGACAACCAGATCGCGCAGGATGCGGGGCAGCTCGGTGCGGCGCGCGAGAAGAACGTCGAACAGCAGCATCCCCGACGCGATCACCGCCGCGAACGCGAAGAACGCCACCGAGACCACGCGCACCGCGTGATAGGCCGATGCCGCGCCGGCGGACCCCAGGCTGGCGAGCACGGGCAGCGACGCGAGGTAGCTGCCCAGGAAGAAGATGCCGGCGCGCGCGCGGCCTTTCTCTGCCGCCGGCACGGCCATCCGCAGGCCCAGGAGGATCGGGATGAGGGCGATGGCGACGATGGGAAGGGGCGACTGGTTGCCCCATTCCAGCACCAGGTTCGCCCCCCACGCGTCCCGCGCCACTCCGGGGGGCATGTGGAAGAACAAGCGCTGGGGCGGCGACGACGGCTCCATCAGGACGCGGAGCCGTTCAACTTAACACGCCACGCTCCACGCCGCCTTGACGGGACCGCGCCGGGGAAAGTACCGTGGCCGACCATGTCCAACGCCACCTTCAAGATCGCCGATCCCAAGCTGGCCGACGCCGGACGCCTGCGCGTCGAGTGGGCGGAAAGCCGTATGCCCGTCCTGACCCACCTGCGCGAGAAGGGCCGCAAGGACCAGCCGCTCAAGGGCATGAAGGTGGCCGGCTGCCTCCACGTCACGAAGGAGACCGCGGTCCTCATCCGCACCATCCGCGCCGCCGGCGCCGAGGTGTCGTGGTCGGGCTGTAACCCGCTGTCCACCCAGGATGACGTGGCGGCCATGCTCGCCGCGGAAGGCACGTCGATCTACGCGTGGCACGGGATGAACAAGGAAGAGTTCTACTGGTGCATCGACAAGACCCTGGAGATGAAGCCGACGCTGACTCTCGACGACGGCGCGGATCTCATCTTCAGCGTACACGACCGGCACCAAGCGCTGGCGTCCGGTGTCATCGGCGGCACTGAGGAGACCACCACCGGCGTGCATCGGCTGCGCGCCATGGCCAAGGCCGGCAAGCTCAAGTACCCGGTCATCGCGGTCAACGACAGCGAGACCAAGTGGGACTTCGACAACGTCTACGGCACCGGCCAATCGTCGCTGGACGGCATTCTGCGCGCGTCGTCGGTGCTGATCGCCGGCAAGACCTTCGTGGTGGCCGGCTACGGCCACTGCGGCCGCGGCGTCGCCATCCGGGCGAGCGGCCTGGGCGCCAACGTCATCGTCACCGAGATCAAGCCGACGGCGGCCCTCAAGGCGACGCTCGACGGGTTTCGCGTCATGAAGATGGATGAAGCGGCCAAGCTGGGCGACATCTTCATCACCGCCACCGGAATGAAGGACGTCATCGTGGGCCGCCACTTCGACGTGATGAAAGAAGGCGCCCTGGTGTGCAACACCGGCCACTACGACTGCGAGATCAACCTCACCGAGCTGGACGCGCGCGCGAAGGGCAAGCGCGAGATCCGCGATTCCAACGAGGAGTATGTGTTGAAGGATGGCCGGCGCATCTACGTCCTGGCGCAGGGCCGGCTGGTCAACCTGGCCGCCGCCGAGGGGCATCCGTCGGAGGTCATGGACATGTCGTTTGCCAACCAGTACCTGGCGCTGTGCAAGCTGGCGCGGGACGGTAAATCCATGAAGCCCGGTGTTTACGAGCTTCCTCCCGAGCAGGATCAGGAATTGGCGCGCATCAAGCTGGGCACCCAGGGCCTGACCATCGACGCGCTGACGCCCGAGCAGATCAAGTACAACGACGACTACTCCGCCGGAACCTGACGGCCTCCCTATTCGTCCCCCTCGTCGCCGGAGGGCGGGGCGGCGCCGGCGCGTTCTAGGGCGCGATAGAGGGTGCGGCGGTCGATGCCCAGGCGCTCGGCGGCGCGCTTCTTGTTGCCGCCCGACTCGGCGAGTATGAGCTCGATGTAACGCCGCTCGAGCTCGGCTAGGGTCGGGCGATCGTCGATCAGGCCGGTCGCCGGGCGGGGGGACAGCGTTCCCAGCAGCTCGGGGGGCAGATCCGACGGCAGCACCACGCCCTTGGCCAGGGCCACAGCCCGCTCGACGGCGTTTTCCAGCTCGCGCACGTTGCCCGGCCACGCGTAGCCGGACAGCAGCGCCAGCGCCTCGGGCGAGATGGCGGCGGCGGGATGTCCCTCGCGGTGCGCGAGCTTGGCCAGGAAGTGCGCCACCAGTATGGGGATGTCGCCCGGGCGCTCGCGCAGGGACGGCAGCTTCAAGGTGACGACGTTGATGCGAAAGTACAGGTCCTCGCGGAAGCGCCCCGACTTCACGTCGGCCTCGAGATCGCGGTTGGTGGCGCACACCAGGCGTACGTCCACCTCGATGGCCTCGCTGCCGCCCACGGGCCGCACCTCGCCGTCCTGCAGCGTGCGCAGCAGCTGCGCCTGCATCTTGGGGCCCATGTCCCCGACCTCGTCGAGGAACAGCGTTCCGCCGCTCGCCGCCTGGAAGAGGCCGCGCTTGGCGGCCACCGCCCCCGTGAAGGCGCCGCGCGCATGGCCGAACAGCTCCGACTCGAGCAGCGACTCGCTGAGCGCCGTGCAGTTCACCGCAACGAACGGCCCGCCCGCGCGCGGCGAATGGGTATGAATGGCGCGCGCCACCAGCTCCTTGCCGGTGCCCGATTCCCCCGCCACCAGCACAGTCGCCGTGGACGGGGCGACCCGCGCGACCATCTTGTACACGTCGAGCATTTGCGGGCTCTTGCCCACGATGTCCTCGATGTGCGTAGTGCCCGCCCCGCCGGCCGCGCGGTTCTCGGCGGACAGGCGCTTGCGCTCCAGGGCGCGCGACACGGTTAACGTTAGCTCCGCCACGTTGAAGGGTTTCGAGACGTAGTCGTAGGCCCCTTGCTTGATGGCCTCCATCGCGCCGGCGACGTCACCGAACGCCGTGATCAGGATGACCGGTGTAGCGGGGGCTCTCTCACTGAAGGCGCGCAACACATCGAGCCCTCCCGCCCGCTCCATGCGCACGTCGGACACGACCAGGTCGTAGCGGCCGGCCTCCGCCCGGGTGATGGCCACCGCGCCGTCGTCCACCGCGTCCACCTCGAAGCCCTGCCCGCGCAGGATCTCGCACAGCAGATCGCGCGCGACGCGATCGTCTTCCGCCACCAGCACGCGGGTCATGTCCGGCCTCCGGCCCGCCCCCCGGCCATCGCGCGCAGGCGCGTCTCCGTCGACGACATGGCGGCGGCCGCCGCCGGGATGCGCACCGTGAAGGCCGAGCCCCGGCCCGGCTCGCTCTCCACCGAGATGGTTCCGCCCAACGCGGCCGTCAGCTCCCGGCAGATGGCGAGGCCGAGGCCGGTGCCCTTGCCGCGGCCTTTCGTGGTGTAAAACGGTTCGAAGATGCGGCGCAGGTCGTCGGGAGCGATCCCGGATCCGGTGTCGCTGATCGTGACCAGGACATCGCCCCCGTCGCGGCGCGCCCCCAGGGTCACCGTCCCCGCGTCGCCCGCCGCATCGAGAGCGTTGGCGAGCAGGTTGACCAGAATCTGGCGCAGCAGCCCCGCGTCGGTCAGCACGACGCCCATGTCCGGCTGAATGTCCCGCGCAATGGACGCGCGCGCGCGCCCCGTCTCCACCGAGCCGCGCGTCACCTCGACGGCCTCGTCGACCACGCGGGTCACGTCCGTGGGCCGCCGCTCGGGCTCCAGCGGGCGCGTCGAATCCAGGTAGTCGCGCACGATGCGGCCGATGCGCTCGATTTCCCGCGCCGCTACCTCCAGGCGCTCGCGCAGCGGAGGCTGCAGGTCCTTCTGCAGCAGCGCCAGCTGCAGGTGGCCGGACACCGACGAGAGCGGCGTCCCGATTTCGTGGGCCAGCTGCGCCGCGAGCTGGCCCAGCGTGGCCAGGCGCACCTTCGAGGCGTTGTCGCGGCGCATGTCGTTGAGCACGCGGTTCAGCTGCCCCAAGGTGGCGTTCTTGTCCGACAGGTCGCGCGTCGCGGCGGCGATCTCGTCGGCCAGGCGCTGGTTGAACGCCCGGATCTCCGCGTCCGCGATGGACAGCCGCTCCAGCATTCGGTTGAACCCCTGCGCCAGCCGCCCGACCTCGTCCTCCGTGGCCAGCAGGACCCGCCGGCCGAGGTTGCCCGCCTCCACGTCGCGCATGGCGTGCGCCATGACCTCGAGCGGCTTGCCCACGACCTTGTCGGCGATGAAGCCCGATAGCACCGCCAGCACCACCAGCAGCACGGCTCCGAAGATCAGCGAGATCCGCTGCTCGGTCCGCACTATGGACTCCACGGGCCCCAGGCTCAACTTGATCACCAGCGTTCCCTTCCAAGGTCCTTTGAGGTCTACCGGGACCTCGATGGGCGGGATGGATGCGTCCGACGTCTGCCGGGTGACCACCTGGTGGCGTTCGCGGTGGAACGACGCCAGGCGCGTGATTTCCGGCAGCGGCTCACCGCCTTCCGCCACGATGCGGCTGGTGGTCTCGCGCTCGACGTAAAGGTCCAGGCGCAAGATACGGCGGTGGCGGCTGAGGTATCCGTGCAGCTTGTGCGCGAGATCGCGGTCGTCCGCATCCGCTTCGAAGCTCTCCAAGTCCTCGACCAGGTCCTTGGCCAAGTCCTCGGCGGCTTCTTTCGCGTCCTGGATGAACACCCGCCGGGTCACATACGGCCTCAGCCACGAGGCCACGCCCACCGTCAGAGCGACGCTGACCGCCATCAGCAGCCATGTCTTGGTGCGTATGGTCATGGTGCGGGGCCAGCCCGCGTCCGGATATTACGCCTCCACACAAAAAACCCCCGAGGCGGAACGCGCCCCGGGGGTCGATGAAACCACTGAAAAGGAGCCGCTTACTTCTTCGCGGGCTCTTCCTTCTTCGCCTCCTCGCCGCCCTCTTTCTTCATCTCCTCGCCGCCCTCCGCCTTCTTCGCCTTCCTGCCCTTCTTCTCCTTCTTGGGAGCTTCTTCGGTCTTGGCGGGCTCGTCACCGGCCTGGGCCACGGTCCAAGAGGTAGGGATGAGGAACGCGGCGGCCAGGAAGATTGCGCGGGTCAGCTTCATAATGGACTCCTGTTTGGTGTTTGCGTTGAGGAGCGGGGCTCCGTTGGGGCGGTGCTTGATGCAGCGCATGTGCCACCGCCAGGCCTAGCCGCCACCCAGGGATAATCGCGCAGTGGCCGCCAGCGCGGCTTTCAGTGAGGCGTTCCTGCCGCCGTGGCAGGCGCCAATGTGGCGAATCGCATCACCAGACCAGGGTCGATGCGGGCTGTGGCGCGGTTGCGCGGCCGCCGAAGCGTCTACTTGGCGCCGGGGGCGGTGAGGATGTGGATGTGGCTCGCGCCCGCTTTCTTGCCGATCGACATCACGTTGACCGCGGAGCCCATCAGCACGCTGTGGTCGCTGCGAATCAGCAGCGTCTGCGATTCGGCGGCGGTCAACGCCTGGCGGATCTCAACCTCCAGGTTGTCGACGGCGATTTTCTTCGTGCCCAAGTACATCTCGTTGCTCTTGGTGATGGTCAGAACCGGATCGTTGCGGCGTTGTGACACCGGACCAGCGGCGTTGGCCTTTGGAAGCACGACCTTGACTCCGGCGCGGGACGCCACTTCTGATTCCACCAGGGCGGTCGACGTCACCATGAAGATGATCAGCAGCACCAGGAACACGTCGGTGAGCGGCGTGATGTTGATTTCGGCGACAACGGCCTCCGACCCCTCACCCTCCTCGCCGGTGACATTCACCTCTTCGAGCTGAACCGCCATTCCCATGGTGATCGCTCCTGCCGGTCAGGCTCCGCCGGTCCCCGAGCTGGCGGGCGGCGACGAAGCGCCCGGCACGACGCCCGAGCCGTTGGTCTCGGCCGCGGCCGGCGCGGCGAGGGTCCCGCCGCTGCGCGACTTGTCGTATTCGCCCAGCGCCACCAGGAACTCTTCGCTAAAGAGCTTGTAATGCAGCGCGAGTGTATTGACCCGCGCGACGAAGTAGTTGTAGGCGATGACCGCATAGATGGCGACCATCAGGCCGGCCGCCGTGGCGACCAGCGCGGCCGCGATTCCCTGGGACACCACCTTGAACCCACCGGTCCCCGCCACCGACATGGACTGGAAGGCCTTCAAGATGCCGACCACGGTCCCGAACAATCCGACGAAAGGCGCTGACGAGCCGACGGTGCCCAGCGCCCACAGATAGCGCTTGAAGGACAGCACGACGGCCGCTCGCTGCGACGTCACGGCCTCCGTGGTCTTGTGGGGCGTGCGCTGAAAGACCTGCAAGCCGCGCTCGAACACCTGGGCCAGCGGCACGGAGGACATCTCGCACAGGGCGGCGGCCTTCGGCAGATCCTGGGTTTCCAGCGCGGCGAGAACCCGGTTCTTGAACGCTTCGGACTTGGGAAGAACGTTCCAGAGGGTGTAAAGGCGCTCACATATGACGGTCAGGCCAGCCAGCGACCACAGCAGCAAGAGCGAGAGGATCACCCACTCGTCGCGAATCAGATTGCGGATGGTTTCCCAGCTCATGGAGTGATGATGAGTCCAAGATAGCGTAGAGGAAGCCCCGGCGCCCGAAGTCAGGGGCCCACGTGATAGAGGAGCACGTAGACCAGGACTCCGCTGACCGAGACGTAAAGCCAGAGCGGGAGCGTCAGACGCGCGATTCGCACATGGCGGTCGAAGCGGCCGCGCCACGCGCGGTAAATGCTGAGGAGCGCCAACGGGACCACCAGGGCGGCGAAAACGATGTGGGGAATCAGGAGTGCAAAGTAGAGCGGCCGAAGCCATCCCGTGCCGCGGAAGGGGACGGAGCCAACCTGAGCATGGTGAATGAGGTACGTGATCAGGAACAGGGACGAGGCCGTGAACGCCGCGATCATGCAGGCGCGATGCGCGGCGATGCGCCTTCGCTTGATCAGCCGCCACCCCGCCACCAGCAAGAGGGCGCTGGCCGCGTTCAGCGCGGCGTTGATCTCGGGTAGGACCGTCCGGGCGGCGGTCGATCCGGCCGGCCCGGCCACCTGGGCAAACGGCGGGAAAAAAATCACGAGCGTCACGCCGCCGATCACCACGACCGTGAGCGCGGCGATGACCAGCGCCGCGGTTCGCTCCGAGGCGGGGGCAACGGGGGGGGCTGCAACGGGGGGGGCCGGAGACGGCTGTGCGATCATAGCGTCCGGGAAGGTAAAGCAAGCCGAGAGCGGCGACGCAAGCCCTGGCCTTGCGGCCGGGGCGGCTCGCTCGCTCATTATAGGAACGTCCGGCAAGCTAGAATCGCGCACCCATGCGGCCGGCCGACGTGAAACGGTCCTCTGCGCTGCTGGCTTGGCTGGTCCTGGTCGAGCTCGGCGCCACGGCGGGCGAGGCCATGTTGATCGGCGCGCCGACGGTGTTCCTGGTGCGGGACGCCCTGTGGGATCAGTCTCTGTGGCGAATCTTGGGCCCGTTGGTGGCCGCCCTGTGGGTTGCGTCGTTCATCCGTCTGGTCGACGGCTTGCGGCCCGTGATGGGCGCCCTGGCGACCAAGCAAAGTGGCGGCCCGGTCACCGCGATTCAGGCGAATGCGGTCCGGCGCGTGATGACGCACGCACCCGCCGAGAGCGCCGTGCTGCGGACCGTGCTTTGGACGACCGCGTCGGCGGTGGTGGCCTATCACCTGGCGCGGCGCGGATTTCTGTCAGCGCTCGGTGCGGCGGGCCTGATCACGGTTACCTTGGTCCTTTCGGGCGCCGCCGCAGCCTTCCGCGCCATCGTCATCGAACGGCTGCTCGATCGCGTGCGGCCGATCATCTTGCCCAACGCCGATCCGCTGCGGGCGTTCGCGGCGAGCTACCGCTGGCGCCTGCGCCGCATCTCGGTCGCTCTGGTGGGGGTGACCACGGCGGCCATCTGGACCCTCTCGTCCGCTTTCACGGAGCTGGGGCCGACTCAGGTCGGCACGCTTTTGGCTCTCATCTTCCCGTCGCTGCTGGTCCCCGCGCTGCTGTGGCAGCGGTCGCTGCGGGGCCGCACCGCCCCCATCGAGCGATATCTCGGGCGCGTGCTGCACACGGCGCCGGGTTCGCGCGGGCCGAGTCGCGACGATCCGGACGCGGTGGAGGCGTTCCGTCGCGCCCAGTCGCTTCCCTACCGGCTGGCGCTGTACCAGGCGTTCGGGTCGGTCTGCGCCGCGGTGGGGATCGTGGCGGTGGGACGGCGTCTTTGCGGATTCGATGCCGCCACGGCCGGGCGCCTGCTCGCGGCAGCCGGCCTGGTTTCGCTGGCCACCGGGCTTTACCAGACGCTGTTGTTGCGCGACGTGCTGCGCCCGCTGCTGGGGCAGCTCGGCGGGCGTCACCGCCTGCCCGTGGTCGGCGTGCGGTCGCCGCTCGGGCTGCGCGCCAAGCTGGTGGGTTTCTTCGCCAGCATCACGATCCTGACGTCGGGGCTGGTGCTGCTCTTCGCGTTTTCCCCGACGCGCGACGCGGGGCTGACCATGGGGGCCGTGGTGGTCGGGGCGGCGCTGGCGCTGGGGTTGGTGGTGCTGCTGGTGCGCGATCTGGTGGCGCCCATCCGGGCCCTGGAGGCGCGCGCCGACGAGATGGCGCGGGGCGAGCTGGCGCGGCCGGTGCCTCCGTCGGGAGAAGCGGACGAGATAGGTCGACTGACCTTCGCGTTCGAGGAGATGCGGCGGGCGCTGCGGGACAAGCTGCGCACCACCGAGTCGGTCAACGTCGATCTCGAGCGGGAGGTGCGCCGGCGGACCGAGGCGCTGGAGGCGCGCAACGCCGAGCTGCGCGAGACGCTGGAGAAGCTGCGCCGCGCCCAGGACGACCTGGTGCGGACCGAGAAGCTGGCGTCCATGGGGCGCTTGGTGGCGGGCATTGCGCACGAGATCAACAACCCGGTCAACGCGGTCATCAATACGCTGGGGCCGCTGCAGGACCTGGTGCCGCGGCTGGCGGCGGCCGCGGGCGCCGGCGGGGAGGGCGCCGCCGGGCGGGCGTTGGTGGCGGAGGCGGAGGACATGCTGGCGGTCATCGAGCGCGGCGCCACGCGCACCAAGGCCATCGTCCAGGCGTTGCACAACTACTCACGCGGCGACGAAGCCACCGTCCGCGACGTCAGCCTGGCCCGCAGCATCGAGGATTCGCTGGGGCTGCTTCGCCACCGCTTGAAGAACGTGCGCGTCGTCATCGAAGGCGATCCCGAGTCTCGTATCACCGGCTATCCAGGGCAGATCGATCAAGTCCTGATGAACCTGATCACCAACGCCGCCCAGGCGCTGGGCGAAGCGGGCGGCGAGATCCGAATCGTGACGACCACCGACGGCGACGACGTGGTGCTCACGGTGACCGACGACGGACCTGGCATCCCGCCCGAGATCCTGCCGCGCATCTTCGACCCGTTTTTCACCACGAAGGACGTGGGCGAGGGATCCGGATTGGGTCTGTCCATCGTTCACGGCATCGTGGAGCGGCACGGCGGGCGCATCACGGTGCACAGCGCGCGCGGGCGGGGCACGACGTTCAAGGTGGTGCTGCCACGACACGCGGCCGCGGGGCTGACGGTCACCGGGACTGGAGTCGGGACGGGCGCGCCATGAATCGTTCCGACGGGAGACGGTTCGCCGTGCTCGGCGGCACCCGCTTCGTCGGGGAGGCCATCGTGCGGCGCCTGCTGGCGGACGGACACCGGGTGTCGCTGCTGAACCGGGGATGCACGCCGGATGCGTTCGGCGACCGCGTCGAGCGATTGCGGGTCGACCGCCGCGAGCCGGGCGCGCTGACTCGGGTCGTGACGGCGGCGGGCGGCCACTGGGACGGGGTGGTCGATGCCACGGCCTACCGGGCGGGCGACACAGCCGACGCGGTCGCCGCGTTCTCCCGACGCTGCGAGCGATTCGTCCACGTCTCGACCGGGCAGGTGTATCTGATCCGCGAAGGTTACCGCGGCCCCGCGCGCGAAGAGGACGACGGCGGGCCCATCATGCCGCGTCCGCAGGACGCCGACGACGCCGCGGAATGGTCCTACGGGGTCGAGAAGCAAGGATGCGAAGACGCGCTGGTCGCCGCGTCCCAGGATTGCGGCTTTCCCGCCATCCGCGTGCGCATTCCGGTCGTCCTCGGGCCGCGCGATCCGACGGGCAGGCTGTGCGCCTATGTGACGCGCGTGCGGTCCGGCCAGCCGATCCTGGCGCGCGACGGCGGCCGCAACCTGCTTCGCCACGTCTACGTCGAGGACGTCGCGCGCGGCATCGCCTTGCTGCTGGGCCCGGCCGGCGCGGGTCTGGTCGGAGAAGCCATCAACCTGGCCCAGGAGGAGACGCCGACGCTGGCTGATCTGGTGGCGGTCATCGCGGAGCTATGCGGCATGGCGGCGCCGCCCGTGGTTGCGGTCACGGCGGAGGAGCTGCGCACGCGCGGTCTGGGCAAGGAGGCGTCGCCCTTTTCCGGCCGCTGGACGTCGGTCCTCGACATTTCCCGGGCCAAAGCTCGACTGTCGTGGCGGCCGACAGCCTGGCGTGAGACAATCGCCCAAGCCGTCGCCGGCTGCGACGTGCGCGGTCGCGTCTAACTTTCATGGTCGAACGGTTCGGAGGCTTCATGAAGCGCGTTCTTTGCGCGGCGATCTTCCTCATAGGCGCGTGCGGAGGCGGCGGCGGCGGTGGGACGCCGGACGGCGGAAGCGGCGGTTCAGGTGGCTCGAGCGCCGCGGTGGTCTATTACCGGGACGTGCAGCCCATCGTGCAGAAGCACTGCGAGTCCTGTCACATGGAGGGCGGTGTCGCCCCTTTCGCGCTGGACGGATATCAGGCGGCGTCGGATTACGCGGCGGAAATGGTGCGCGAAACCGCCGCCAAGCGCATGCCGCCTTGGCTGCCCGCGCCCGGATGTGGCGAATTCCAGCACGCCCGCGGCCTGACGGACGCAGAAATCGCCACCATCAAGACCTGGAACGACCTCGGCAAGGTGGCCGGAAACCCCGCCGACGCCCCCCCTCGCCCCATGACCTCCGCGGCCCCCGATCTGGGCACCCCTGACGCGATCCTGGACATCGGCACCGACTATCGCCCGGTGACCGCCGTTCCTGACGACTACCACTGCTTCATCACGGATCCGCAGACGACGACCGATCGGGATCTGGTCGGGTTCGACGTCGTGCCCGGCGATCGGCGCGTGGTCCACCACGTTTTGCTCTATGCCGTGGCAACTCCCGATGTGGCCGCCGTGCGGGCGAAGGACGCCGCCTCTCCCGAGACCGGCTACACCTGCTACGGAGGTCCGGGGGTGACGACGGCGCTCATCGGAGGTTGGGTGCCGGGGGGAGGTCTGACGGCGTTCCCGGCCTCGACCGGTCTTCGGGTGGCGAAGGGCAGCCTGGTGATCGTACAGATCCACTACAACACCCTGATGGTCAAAGACGCGGTCGATCGGACCACCACCCGCTTGTTCTTCGCCGACGCGCCGGTGGCGCGACCGGCGCGAGTGAGCCCGGTGGCCAACACGCGGTTCCTGGTTCCTGCCGGGACCAAGGAACAGACGGTGACGGCGGAGCTCACCGTGCCGGCGCCGGCGACGCTGTGGGGTGTGGTGCCGCACATGCACGTGCTGGGGACGAAGATCAAGGTCGAGGTCCTGCGCCGCGACGGCACCCACGCCTGCGCCGTCGACATCCCGCGCTGGGACTTCAATTGGCAGCAGTTCTACTTCTATCGCACGCCCATAGCGGTCGGCGCCGGGGACAAGGTCAAGCTGTCCTGCACTTTCGACAATTCCCCGGGAAATCAGCCCTACGTCAACGGTGTGCAGGGGCCACCGAAGGACCTCCGCTGGGGCGAAGGCACGCTCGACGAGATGTGCCTCAACTATCTGTACTCGACCTCGCCCTGAGTACATGAACATCGCCCTTTCAGGGCGACACCGAGGGATGAAACGGGGTTAGATTTCGGGTGACGGCGGCACAGAGGTCGGTTTTGTTGTTGGTGCGCGAAGCCCGATGAGTACATG
>Ga0187894_10002015_pt1 | contig 24965 bp, 30 predicted proteins | sample GBC1701081metaG_FD_136650 | JGI IMG/M metagenome (GOLD analysis project Ga0187894, IMG submission 136650) | White microbial mat communities from a lava cave in the Kipuka Kanohina Cave System on the Island of Hawaii, USA - GBC170108-1 metaG ... | reverse complement strand
GCAAGAACAGTTGCAGAACCTCTTTTTACAAGTAATGTTAAATGATCTTATGGCGAGATTTTTAGAAGTTGAGAATCTGACTACCAACTACATCACAGATGCAGGACAAGTGCATGCAGTACAAGACGTGAGCTTTTCAATAGACGTGGGGGAATCATTGGGAATTGCAGGCGAGAGCGCATGTGGGAAAAGCACGCTCGGGCTGTCAATTATGAGAACGATAATTGGAGGAAAGATAGTATCTGGAAAAGTTACCCTTGAAGGCGAATCAGTTCTGGATCTTACCGAAGAAGAATTCAATAAATCGCACCGATGGAAAAAAATCTCAATGATATTTCAGGGTGCAATGAACTCTCTTGATCCGGTGTATACTATTCACCGGCAATTCTCAGAAATCCTACGACAACATGGTTCTGATAAAGACAACACGGAAACAATTCGTTTGGCATTGGAGTCTGTGGGATTGGCTGGAGACGTGCTGAAAAAATACCCACACGAGCTTAGCGGTGGCATGAAACAGCGCATAGTTATCGCCATGGCGTTATTACTCAAACCAAAAATAGTAATTGCCGACGAACCTACAACCGCCCTGGACGTGTTGGTCCAGTCACAAATTCTGAACCTCTTCAAGTCTCTAAAAAAGCAAGGCGTCTCATTTGTGCTTATTTCTCATGACCTTGCAATGCTGTCTGAGATATGTGAAAAAATCGGCATTATGTATGGGGGCAAGATGGTTGAATTTGGAAATACGTCTATTATATTTGAAAATCCAAAACACCCATACACAAAAGCACTCATCCAATCCATTCCGAAACTTCATGGGGATTCCAAGCCAAAATACATCTCAGGCAGCCCACCAAATCTTTTGAATCCAAAAACTGGATGCCGGTTTTTAGACAGATGTCCTGAAGCAATGGACAAGTGCAAAAAGGATCCACCTCTAATAAAAATAGAAACTGGCTATACGTTCTGCTGGCTTTACGACGAATAGCTTCTTACTATTGGCAGGCAAGAGTCAATGATTCTTAGTATCTCCGAACGGATGACTTTTTTATCAATTGATACCCACACCCTGTTTCTCTTTATGGTAAACGAAATGGTCTGGACCTTTTTTCTTTCCTCCCAAACAAACTCCACACTGCCTAACCTTCTATCGAATTGGCCTTCGAGCTCTTTTTTCATGGCAATACCTGTGAATTGGCTTTTTGTGTCCTTTGCATTCAAAAGCGGCCTGAGTCCAATTCTCCTCTGGTATGCAAGAAGCTTTCCGTCTTTGCTGATTATTCCTACGAATCTGATGTACTTACTTATGGAAGAAATCTTAGTACAAATTTCACCAAATTCTTTTTTCGTCATAGATTTTTCTTCAGAACATTCTATTTTAATATCGTGGTTCAGAGCAAGACAATTTAATAATCCAAGCTAGGGCTCACTTTTTGTGGATCTGACTACCATTTTCCCATTTGCTGATGAAATCGGTTACTTGGGGTTATCTCTAATTAGCTTTTTTGGTTCTCTTATCCCATTCGTTCCCCTGCCGTCATTTATCATACTTGCTACAATGTCAGCCGGAGATAAATTCAACATTCATTATCTTGCATTAATTGCCGCTGTTACATCGACTGTTGCAAAGCAGATAATATTTCTGATAAGCTATGGGGGCCGAAGAATAATTACTGAAAAAACCAGAATACGTATGAGGCCATTTGAAAGGTTGGTAAAAAGATACGGCGCAGCTGCTGCATTTGTGGCAGCGGCAACCCCAATCCCGGATGACCTGATTTACGTGCCTCTGGGGCTTGCAAAATACAACCCGATTCGGTTTTTTGTCTCGACTCTGGCAGGCAAAATAGTCCTGTGTTATGTCATAGTCTTAGTGTCGCATTATTTTGGTGGACATTACGTGGAACCGTTCTTGGCAGACATCAAAGATCCGACTCCAATCTACCTGGGATTCGGAATATTCGTAGTAATGATGGCAGCGGCAATATTTCTGCTCTTGAGGCTGAATTGGGAAAAAATACTTGGCCGAATTGCACCATGGACCGTGCAAAAAGACGACAAAGAGCAAAACTAGATTGTGATTTTAAAATTCCAAAGCTTGTCCATTGCAGACTTTATTCCTATCCTGGGACTGGCAATTATTTTCTGATAATGTTTAATCCCATCTTCGATATACAGTGATTTAGAGTTTACAAGATCCTCACCATACTGGATTTTTGTTATGCCTAGCGCAATTGTCAACTTTGCAGGGCCATTTGTCAAATTAGTAATATTTTCTGTTCCCCTGTTTTTGATCATGGCATCTATTCCCTCATGTGGTTTGAGCGAACGGATCAAAACTGCGCCAGCCTTATGTCTCTTACTTTTTGCCACTACGTTTACACAATAATACATACCATAGGTAAAGTACACATATGCGTGCCCTACTTGGCCAAACATAGCTTTGTTTCGCTCGGTAACATCTTTGTACGCATGACTGGCAGGATCGTCTGCCTGTCTGTATGCTTCAGTCTCGGTGATAATCCCAGACATTGTATGCTTTCCGATTTTGCGGACTAGAGTTTTTCCCAATAACTGGCGTGCCACTTTTATAGTGTCCTGAGAATAGAATTCTCTTTCAAGCCGGCTCATCGCATTTCAACCAAAATTCCGCACAGTTTTTCGATATCATGCTCCAAAAGTGAGCCTAGTTTTTGGTTGTAAATCACCGCGGCTGGATGAAAAGTAAGGAAATACAGATTGCCGTCTTTTTTTATAGTTTGACCGTGGTTCTTCGTGATTTCACTCTGGCCAAGAATGGAGTTGCTCGCGGTATTCCCAAGCACACAAATTATTTTCGGTTTTATGGCATCTATCTCGTTTTGTAGATGCTCTTGGCATGAGGCCCGTTCTTCCTCAGTTGGGACCCTGTTGTTTGGAGGCCTGCACTTTACGACATTTGTAATGTATATGGATTCTTGCGAGATTCCGTTTTTTTCCAGTATGGCTCTTAGTTTTTTCCCGGCTGCGCCAACAAATGGCTCGCCACGAATATCTTCCGTTCTTCCCGGTGCCTCCCCGACGAACATTATCTCGGCAGCATGACTCCCTTTACCTGGAACTGCGTTTGTTCTGGTTTTGCATAGGTCGCATTTTGTGCAAGCGATTACCATCTCTCTGATTTCTTGCAGTTTGTCCATCTACGTGCTCCTTATGGTTGCGATTCCCCGTATGGATGGGCCGCCATTTCCCATCCTCATTTGCTGCATAGGATCTCCCTTGCCACAGTTTGTAATCGGCCTTACCGTAAAATCCTTACCGCACGCATCAATCGATCTGAAAAATTCTGGCGCAACTCCTACAACTATGACGTCTCTTAACATTTCTTTGATTTCACCATTTTCGATTCGGTTTGCGTACTGACACGATATGCTCCAGTTGTGCCTTTTCATATCTATTGATGGTACTTTCATGTTTGAAACAAGGTACCCGTGTCTGACATCCTTTATCATTTCCTGGGGATCCCAGTCTCCTTTCTCTATGCACGTGCATGCCATCCTGATGAGTGGCATAAACGAATATGATGTAGCCCGCATGCTTGCATTTGGCTCCACACCGAAAATGCTCGCGGTTTCGCGGCTGTGCATGTGATTTGCCAGTATCCCTTCCTTTACGAGCTCCTTTCTCTGTGATTTTACGCCCTCGTCATCATATTCGTACCATCCGAGGCTTCCGTGTATTGTGGGGTCGTCAATTACGCTGAGGTTTTCTGAGCCTATTTTTTGCCCAAGCATGCCCGTCCACCACGCGCCGCCTGCCCATGCCATCTCTTTTCCGAGTACTCGGTCTGCTTCAGAGGGATGGCCTAAAATCTCATGCGTCAGTAATGCAACAAAATCCGGGTTCATGACCAACGTCGCCTTTTCTTCCTTTGGTGCTTTTGCATCTAATAACGTTGACACTTTGTATGCTATTTCTTCTGAAACAGAATACGCGTTTACATCATCCGTTATTTTTTCTAATCCGCCCCTGCCTCCCTCAGTCGTACTTATGGACTGAGTCATCCCAGCTTCGTGCGCAGTTGCAGTCAAATCGATGGTTACATCCGAAGTGGTTTGCTCAATTTTTGTACCATCACTATTTACAAAATACTTGGTACCACTGATGCTTGAGATTGAAACAGTGTCCCTTGAAATTTTCCGGTTGTTTCTGATCCTCTTGTCGCATTCAAATGCAATTTTGCCCATTTCATCCAGAGTTGGCTCCTTTTTTACTGGGTAAGAAATCTTTTTTTGTACTGTCAAAACATCTGCCAGCTTTACCTTGATCTTCTTTTTTGAAGCGTTATGTCTTGCAGCTTTGATTGCATCTGTTATGCCTTGTTCAAGCTTTGTAAGGTCTGTTGCGGAAAAAAATCCCCACGCACCATCGCACAATACCCTTACGCCAACTCCCTGTATTCGTCTTGTTGTCATGTGTTCAAGATGCCCTTTTTCCACTATGAGGTGTTGGCCCTCGATAACTTCGGATCTAAGATCGCAATATGATGCACCTTGCGTTTGGGCAAATCTTACAGAATTTTCGGCACGGTCATGTAACACAGTGTGTTATTAGATGTTGTACTAATATTGTTAATTGCTGCCAGAGATCACGGGCATTGTATAATAGAATTCGTCCTCAAACTCATCATCTTTTTTACCTTGTTTTCGCAACGCTGTGAAATACTTTGTGCACGCACTGTAAAACTCAGTGTTCTTTGGGTGGTTTGTGTCTTCCATGGTGCGGTTCTAAAAATTTGGGTTATGTGCTCCTTTGTGAGCAGTTTTCGCATTATTGGTGTGATTTCGTTGAGCGTAGCCTAAACCAATCTATCTGCTGGCATGTCGTACTTTGGCAAGGAAAACGTGACAGTGGTGCCTTGACCGAGCGCACTCTCAAGGGCGATTCTTCCTCCATGCGTTTCAACTATTCCCCTACAAATGGATAGACCAAGACCACTCCCGCCTTTTTCCCTTGTCAGCGACGCGTCAACTTGGTAGAATTTGGTGAACAAATTTGCCTGCTTCTCTGGCGGTATGCCCGTACCATTGTCGGTGATCATTATCCTTACCTCGTTTCCATCCTCCGCCGAATGAATCCTGATTGAGCCCGTGTTTGGTTTTATCGCCTTTAAGCTGTTTTTTATCAAGTTTGTCAACACCTGCATTATTCTCTCGGTGTCGTGAGGGACAACGATGTTTTTATCTACTGTGTTTTCTACTTTGATCTTGTATTCGTCAATCTGCGGTTGAAATATTTGGATGGATTTTGAAACTGTTGAATGGATGTCTGTCATAGTTTTTTTCATTTTTAGCTGACCGAGCTCAATTTTTTGTACATCCAGCAAATCTGAAATGAGCTGCAGCAGAGATATGGCACTTGACTTTATTATAGAAACTCTTTCACGCTGTTTGTCTGTGAGGCTTCCTAGGTGGCCGCTCAATAAAATGTCGGCATAGCCCTGGATTGGGACAAGTGGTGTTTTTAGCTCATGTGTAATCATTGCAAGAAACTCATCCTTTGCGACTCGTGTGCGTCTTGATTCTTCTTCTTTTGTCATAATTGTCTCTGTCATAGTGTTAAAAGATGATGCGAGATCGCCTATCTCATCTGGTGCGGCGTATTCTATTTTTTCTCCATAGATACCTTCTTTTATGCGGGAAAGAGCATGGATGATCATTTTTAGAGGCATCAGAGATTTCCTAATTATTACCAGAACTGTGACGAAAATTACGATGTCTGCTCCTATTATTGAGAGTGCAATCAACTGCCCTTCATTTCCCCTGTCAAGCCGATTCTGGTTCCAATCATCAAGAAGTGTATCGATCGACTTGAGCAGGGTGCCTCGCTGTGAGTTTAGGTTGGATAACGATTTTAAAAACTCGTCAGATTGTAGGGATCTTGTTTCCAAAGTCTTAACTCTCACTCTGGTTGATTCCCACAACTCGTCAAGTTCGCCCAAAGATTTTGAATTTGCCCTTGGAATGGGAACCAATGATTTGCTCTTTGCATCAGCGTCTTGTAAACCAAGTTCGTCTAGTGGCACACCAAGGAGGTTTCTGATTCCTATATCAAATGCGAGCCTTGACTCGTGAATTCTGTTCCTTGCCTCCTGATCTTGACTAATTGAGATCAGTACCGCATCTTGTTCGAGTTTCTTTGCGGTCTCATGCAGTTGTGCAGCAATCTCTTTGTGCGCATTATAGTCTCTGTCCAGCTCTTCTAAACCCCTCACCAGTGAATTGGTTGTAAGTATTAGTTCAGAATTCTTTCCAAGCACATAGTTTAATGCGGTTACGACCTCGTTGTCATACTTTGCTAACTGTTGAACTCTTGAAGCCTCTGTTCTGTATGAGTTCCAACTCTGTTTTACCAATTCATACTGTGGTGTAATTTCATCTGGCATGGGAATAATCGCTTGCCCTCGTATGGTCCCGCCATTCTTTAACGACTCAAGATTATTATCAAAATCCACGATCTCATCTTGCAAAATAGGACGATCATTTGTATTGCCGCTTGCAATCGACGTTGCTAGGCTTGCAATGGTTTCGACCTTTGCCTTTAGGTCGCCTGCACGTATGATGGTATAAGATTCGGCTCCCGTGATATTTTGTGTACCGTACAAAATAATGAAATTAAAGATTGCGGCTCCAATTAAAACCCCGACTAGGAAATATATCTTGTTAACGATTTTCATTTTTAGTTAATGTGTATCTGGCAGGGTATAAAAAGCTCGTTCAAATAACGATAGTCTGTGTCAGACGAATTCTTGCGTGTAGCAAAAAAAGAGATCAATGACGACATTTCAGAAATTGGAATTCTGCTGCAGAGTTGTTCTGACGATGACACTCTTTGCAAAAAAGCAGCGCATTTTGGGAAATATTTTCACAAAATAAAAGGACTTGCCCCAATGATGGGAGGTGATCACGTCGGGTATGTGGCAGCGTTGATGGATAATCTTCTCAAAACGGCCGTTGCTGGAGATTCTGTCAAAGGCATTTACCTTGCGATAAAAAAATCACACGAGTTTATGCAAAACGCATTGAATGGGGATGCCCAAGACCTTGACCTCTTAAAGGCTGAAATAGAAAAAATAATCAACACATCCAAGCTATAGACATTTCTATAAGGTATGTGGATAAACTGTTGATATGGCCAGAGTGATGATTGCAGATGATTCGGACGCAATACGTTTGGTGCTACAGGACATCCTGTCTATTGGCAATCATGAAATCGTGGCTGAGGCAATAAATGGAAACGAGGCGGTTCAAAAATTTTCTAAAGTGCTCCCAGACATACTTTTGCTTGATCTGGCAATGCCAAAAAAAGATGGGCTGCTTGTATTAAAAGAAATAATGACAAACCACCCAAACGCAAAAGTGATACTGATCACCGCAAGCGACAACCAAGCCGTCATAAACGAATGCCTTGAGGTCGGGGCATCTGCGTTCATCTCAAAGCCGTTCGACTTTGGACATGTGCTAAAGTTAATCGACGAAATAGTGGCAAAATGATTATTTTAACCAGCTATACCCATGACTTCCTAACAGCTTTGCGTGTTCTAAAGTAAATCTATCGTTACATTTTAGACACAAATAATTTGTTAAAATTTCTGAAAAAACCTCTCCGCAATCATTACATGTGTATAGATTGTCTTGGACTCTGTAGTCGAGGCCGAATGTCTCAATTAATTTGTGGCATTTTGGGCATTTATCCTCAACATATGATGATGCAGAAGACACATTGCCGCATTTGTAGTGCTCGATTAGCTTATCCTGCTTAAAATTGGTGCCTTTGCATTTTGGGCAGTGGAATGTCTGCGCAACTCGAACGGAACTACATCTCGGGCATGCAACTTCCTTAATGTCATCTAGCTGAATGATTTTTTTATCTGTGATCATGCGCTTGAGGTGTTGCAGTATTTCCGATTCTGGTTTATTCAAATATTGCATGATCCTCAAAAGACTCATCTGGGTTGAGCCGGAAATCAGTTTTTCAAGTGCCATGCCGGTGTCATCATCGGATAATTGTTCTTCTTCTATCTTTAGTGTCTCGATCACTTCTCTTAGATTTTCTAGTCGGATTGGTTTTGCGAGATATTGATACGCGCCATGTGCGATTACGTCCTTTATGAGCCCCTCAGTTCTATCGAGGGCAGACTCGATAATCACCTTCACGTCTGGTTTCATATCTAGCATCTGTGTCATTATTGAATAACCTGTCATGTCCGGTAAATTGTAATCCAAAAAGACCAATGGAACCCTGTCGGAATTCACAATGTCTTTGAATGTTTTAATTCCTGTCTCACCGTTTGGGCAGTAGTGAATTTTTTTTATGCCAAGCTTGTTCAGAAATTCTTTTAATAGAATGCCTACTGCTTGGCTGTCTTCTATGATTAGGACGTCTTTTTCTTCTATTTGCAACAATCATAAATTTCATATCTAATATGAAAAGTTTAGTTTGTTATCAGTTATGATTAATAGCCCCAAAATGACCTTGCAGTTATGTCTAAAATTGTGGCAGATACCAGCGTGATCATTAGCGGCTACATTACAAAATTAATCGAATCAAAAAGCCTTCAAAATCTGGATCTGATAGTGCCAGTTGCGGTTCTAGATGAATTACAGGCTCAGGCATCGCAGGGAAAAGAGCAAGGGTTTGTCGGACTGGAAGAGATCAAAAAAATCAGTACTCTTTGCAAGCAGAACAATCTTACATTACAGTTTGTAGGTCAAAGGCCGAGTCTTGATGACATCAAACTTGCAAGCCATGGGAGAATAGATGCGATAATCAAAGATATCGCAAAACAAAGTGATGCCGCCCTATATACTGCAGATTATGTGCAGGGGTTGACCGCTGAGGTGGAGGGAATACAAGTGAACTATCAAAGGACTCAAAAAACAACAGAACCGATGGAGTTTCTGAGGTTTTTTGATCAAACTACTATGAGTGTGCACCTAAAAGAGGGAAATGTACCGTTTGCAAAAAGGGGGCGCCCAGGATCATTTGAACTGGTTAAGATAGAAGAAAGATTGCTTGACGAGCAATACCTAGAGCTAATCACCACACAAATACTTGAGGCAACAAAAATTTCAAGTGCAGGAACCATAGAAATCTCAAAACCAGGCGCACTTGTGGTTCAGTATGAGGATTATCGGATAGCAATAACTAGACCTCCGTTTTCAGAAACCCACGAAATAACCATAGTCCATCCAATCATAAAAATGTCCCTTGATCAGTATACGGTATCTGGCAAGCTGATGGATAGATTTTCGGGGGAAGCTGAGGGCATAATAATATCGGGCCCACCAGGTTCTGGCAAGAGCACGTTGGCATCGAGCCTAGCTAACTTTTACGCATCACAAGGAAATATCGTAAAAACATTTGAATCGCCAAGAGATTTGCAGGTCGATAAAGAAATAACGCAATACACAAAGCTTGAAGGGAGGTTTGAAAACTCTGCAGACATTCTGCTCTTGGTGAGGCCTGACTATACAATATTTGACGAGGTTAGGCAGCGCGACGACTTTAGAGTTTTTGCAGATCTTAGGCTTGCCGGGGTGGGTATGGTCGGTGTCATTCATGCGAACCTGCCTCTTGACGCAATACAGCGCTTTATTGGCAAAATCGAACTAGGGATGATTCCAAGTGTGATTGACACAGTCGTATTTGTAAAAGACGGCGCAATTTCCAAAGTGTATGATTTGGAGCTTAAAGTGAAGGTTCCATCTGGCATGTTTGAGCAGGATCTGGCAAGGCCTGTAATAGAAATTCGTGACTTTGAAACAGGCGATTTGGAATATGAAATCTATACCTTTGGAGAGGAAAACGTGATAGTTCCCGTATCTGCACCTGAAACAAAGTCCGGGATACAAAAATTAGCTTCCGAAAAAATTCGAGAAACCATGCGACGATTCGATCCAAATCCGGAAATCGAAATTCTGTCTGAAAACAACATAAAAGTCAAAGTCAAAAAAGACTCTGTCTCATCACTGATTGGAAAGGGAGGTTCTACAATAAATGATCTCGAAAAAATACTACATGTTCACATAGATGTGGAGGCAAAAGACTCCGAAGAATCTAATTACTTTACTGGCTCGCATAAATCTGGTATAAAGTTTGATTTTTCAGAATCCAGCAATTCTCTCCTTTTTTCCGTGAATAAAAGATACAATGGAATGCTTGCTGAGATCTATATCAAAGGGCAGTACATGACTACTGCTAGAGTCGCAAGACACGGAAAGATCAAGGTATCAAAGCGCTCTGATGCTGGCAAGTCTCTGATGCGTTTGGCTTTTTCGAAAAACGACATTGAAGTGTTTATCAAGGACTCTTGAATCCCTCAAGAATCTTCTGGTTTGACTTCAAATATGTGATGAATTTTCTCAACTGTTTGATTGTTTTCGGATTCAGATGGTGCTCTATTCCCTCGGCATCCTGATTTGCTGTCTCGTGCTCGACCCCAAGTATCTCAAGGAACTCTAGCAATATGCCGTGTTTTTGTCGTATCGCGTCTGCAAGACTGGTTCCTTTCGGGGTGAGATTGATTCCGTGATATTTCTCGTATTTTAGATAGCCATTCTCGTCTAGTCTTTGAAGCATTTTTGTTACACTTGGGGCGCTCACATTCATGTATCTTGAGACATCAAGTGTTGTGGCATATCCTTTTAATTCTACAAGCTCTGCAATGACTTCCAGATAATCTTCCATTCTTACCATCTTTGGTTTTGCTGACTTGTGAGCTGCCTTTATCGATTCTAATCTGATTTCGACTTTTTTCTTCAAATTGGTTTCATAACTCAAACGTACTTTATAAATTGCGAGCGAGAAAACCAAGTTCCTGCGTCTGCAGGATCACACATTATCTTATCTGGTGTTCTCTTCAGACGCGTTAGTTTTTAATGACTGGTTGATTTTGTATTTTTGTGGCAACTAGAGCCCAAGTTCTAATCCCGATCATAATTGCAGCCGTAATAATCGGTGTGATTGGAATGCTGTCCATACCAAAAGACGTCAAGTTAGAACAAACGGAATTCCCAATGGGCATCATAAAAATCGGAAATGTCACGCTTCAAGTACAGATAGCTGACACCAAGCCATTGCAGACGCGCGGACTGATGTTCCAGGAAAAATTACCATATGATCAAGGGATGCTTTTTGTCTTTGAGGACGAAGGAATCCGCTCAATGTGGATGCTAAACATGCAATTTTCATTAGATCTGATTTGGATTGACTCTGATGGGAGAATAGTGCATATTCAAAAGGACACACAACCATGCAAATCTGCCTTGGAAACTATGGCCTGCACATTCACAAATGGAAATGGACAAGAAGCAAAATATGTGCTTGAAGTAACTTCTGGATTTGTAGACAAGTTCAACATAACGGAGAATTCGAAGCTAGAGATAATCTCAATCTGATGAATTATTTGGAAACGCTTATCTGTAGTTTGAGAAGACCAACAAAAAATGATAAATAAACAAATTTTGCTCATTATCGCAACAATTGTCGTCACACTTACACTAGTGATGATCTTTGTTAGCAAAGACGAGCCGACACGCAAACAAAACCAATATCTTGAAAACAATCTACTGCTAAAGCAAAAGCTGGCCGAGCATGGTATATCGATGTCTTCTCCAATACGACTGCAAACGCCGGAAGACATTTCGAAGTATTGCACACTTTTCACAAATGAAGAAAAACAAAAAGACGTCGAGTATTGCACATCGACGGAACTAAAGGATGATGGAGGGAGATTCCTTGGCAACATACACATGGTTGGATCATCTGACAAGGTGAAAATTGTCATCGCGTTAATCCAAACGGATCCATCTATGTCCCAAATCGATTTAGTCAAAACTGTGTTTGAAACTGCGATACAAAGCCTGGTCTGCGATTGCTGGCAGCAAGAAAAACCGAGCGGCTTTTCAGACGTTGGATCATGGGTTGAAGGACTACGCCAATTTCACCTGAACGACACCAAGCCACATAGCAAATCAAAACCATTGGTGCTAGAATCAAAGACAATCCAAATGGAGCTTACTACAAACAAGGATGGATACCTTTGGCAGCTTTTTATATACGCGGCGTAGTCCGTCTGAACTGAACAGACAGTCCATTATTATCCAAGTTGAGCCATAATTGGTGGCTCTTGGCAGAACCAAAACCGTCATTGCATATGGAACGAGATCACGAAAACGACTACTTGAACAAAATCCGAATACTCGAGGGTGAAAAACAAGCAATCGCAGACGAGTACGCATCGCAACAAAAAGAGCTAGAAATGCTAGAAAAAAAACTCGCAAAATTTGACGAAATAAAAGAGCAACGCGATTGGCTTCTTGACGAAATGACGAAAAAAATCAACGAACTCAGTCGTTTTCAATCCGAGCTTTTCAAGGCTGCGAGATTTTCGGCAATAGGTGAAATGTCTGCAAGGCTTGCACACGACATGCGCAATCCATTGGCCATAATCAAAAACACAGTTGAGCTTGTAAAGCTGAAACATTCTACGACCCTTTCTGATGATCTTTTACGCCTTCTTGGTTCAATAGACGACGCTTCATCCAGACTCGCATTCCAACTGGACGAGGTGTTGAACTTTGTCAAAATTTCACCGCTAAACTGTGACAGGTGCTCTCTGCGAGACATAATGAACTCTGCTATAAACAAGTTATCTATACCAGATCAAATCAAAATTCACAAGCCGTTCAACGACATTCGGATTTTCTGCGACATGGAAAAAATCACCACTGTGTTCACAAATCTGATAATGAATGCAGTCCAGGCAATGGACAGTTCTGGCACCATAACAATACGATTCGATGAAACAACAGATGTGGTGACATTTAAGATCCAAGACTCTGGGCCTGGGATCCCCGAAGATCTGCTTGATCAAGTCTTTGAGCCGTTGTTTACAACAAAGTTGCGTGGAACTGGACTTGGGCTACAAGCAGTAAAAACCATAATCCAACAACACCATGGAACAATAAGTGTGACTAATAGGCCCACCATCTTCTCGGTTTCGCTGCCAAAGAAGATGCCCGTCAAATTCTAGGACAAGATTCAATAGCCAATAATCCAGTATAGCAAAAATGTTTGAAAATTTGTGGCTGATCCCACTTGGATTTGTGGCAGGCATAGTCGGTTCTATAATCGGCCTTGGCGGAGGAATCATAATCGTGCCTGTGTTGACATTTCTTGGCGTAACACCAGCAGTCACAGCAAGCAGCAGCCTTTTTGCGGCATTTAGCAATTCCGTTGCATCAACAGCGTCTTATGCAAAACAAAAGCGCATAGATTACAAAATCGGGTTAAAACTAGGGATGATGTCAGTTCCAGGAACTGTTCTTGGTGCCTTTGTGTCTGCAGAAGTGACACCAGCGTTGTTCAAAATTCTATTTGGGCTGGTGCTGATCGGCGCGTGTTTCTACCTGTTCATAAAACGAAACATGGAACAAAAACAAAACAAGATTTCAAAACAAATGGCAGTGACATCTGCTGCAATTAGCTTCTTTGCTGGAATCATCTCAAGCTTCTTTGGAATAGGTGGAGGGATAATCTTTGTTCCATTGATGATAGTGGGGCTGGGACTGCTCATAAAAAATGCAACTGCCACATCGCAGCTGATACTTTTGTTTTCATCTGCATCTGGGATGTTGGCACATGCGTTTCTTGGGCACGCTGACTTTGATTACGCATTATTGCTTTCAGCTGGTGCATTTGGGGGTGGCCTTGTAGGCGCTAGGCTATCATTGGATATAAAAGAAAACAGCATAAGAATACTGATCAGTGTAGTGATAATTGCAGCTGCAATAAAACTTCTTTTGGATGGCACTGGGATCTGGCCGTGAGGATTGGTTAAGGAATATAATCTAGCATTACAGTAAATCCGCATGGTAAAATTTGATGGAATCAGAATGCAAGAGCTAGTCAAGGTAGAGGATCCAGACAAAGACGGCGGAATAACGCTTGTCTTTCAAGATAACCGATACCTGCACATCAAAGTAAAGGACGGAAAACTAGAGACTGTATGTGTGCCTGAGTGAACATCCGAACACAATGACTGTGGCTATCTTGGCGGTTCCTTTTTGATCCTGTAGAGGTTGCGTTTTGCAATAACAACCGCATCGCCATTTTCTTTTTTGCCTTCAAAGTCCACAGAAACCATGCCAAATTCCTCGTCGAGATCCTTTTTGTCCGAGATAGTGAACTTTATTTTCAGTATCTCATCAACGTGCAGAGACTTTAAGAATCGGGTATTTCGGTTATCCCAGCTCGGATCACCGTCCATGCCGTACAGCAAAATCATGTTGCCGTAAATTTGGCTGAGTCTAGTGAACTCGCCCTCCATTCTGGAGATTATGGCGCGACCTGATACCATGTTGTTGTATTCATCATTATCAAAAATCGTATTTTTTATCCTTGAAAAGCCAAGATATGCTTCTAGTTCTTTTTTTGAAAATGTGCATGTGGAAAAAAACTCCTCCCCAACTCTGAGGTCAGAAAACTTTTTCATTACTCTCTTGTCTCGTCTACGCAGAATGTTACTTCTGAGGATCTTCTTGCGGCATCTGTTACGAAATAGTCAAGAGCGCGGGCAATTTTGTCATTATCGGCCTCTTTGCCGTCGATGGTTCCGGGCAGGACAAGAAATGCTCTCACTCCTGACTTTAGAACGTCGCTTAGCTCCTGATTCACAGTAGTGGAAAATGGCCTCAAGGCCCCTCTGAATACCTCGACACGAGCCCTGTCTGCACCCGAAACCTTGGTGTCTGTTGGCAGGTCTGGGCCAATTATGACTGCGGTGGCAAATGCATTCTTGTACAATCTTGGGTCTTTCTTGCCGCCCGGGACAAAAACCTCAAAGGCAGTTTGAAGTACCGTTGCAGGCGTGTTTATGAACTTGTCAACAAGGTCGTCCCACTTTTTTCGCGAAAGATCTGTGATCTTTATGTCTGCTGGAACCTTGCCAGTTACGTACACTATGGTAGACAGGCTACCTTGACTCTTTGCGGTATTTAACCATCTGATGACCTCATCTGGGTTCTTCAAGTCGACTACATGGGAGTGAAACTTGGCGCTAATCGCGTCTTGGTGCTCTTTTGCAGTCGTTCCAGAAATGAGGCACACTGGCTTTCCACCATTCTTTTCTACATGTTGTGCAAGAAACTCAACTCTCTCCGAATCTTCCTTGTCTGTGGCATCAATTGCAAATACTACCACCTGTGAGGAAAAGTTTGGTTGTGGTGCTGGTGGAACCATTGTTGTGATGTGGGGTTTTACTGGATAGAACACCCTGTCTCCAGGAATGACTTTACCATTCAATATTTTGGAGATGTCGTCGTCGGCAAGGGTAAGAACGGTTTGGGCAACTTGAATTTGAGACAAAAATTGCCTGTCGGCAATCATAAAGGATGTGTTCTTTTGAACCTTTTCTGCAATCTCTTGTATCTTTGCCAATAGTCTTCTTAGCGTCTGTGCGATTTTTTGTGCATCTCCATTTTTCATTTTTGCTACATTTGCTGCGGCCTTACTGATTCCATCGCTAACAGCTTGCTCGTCCTCGCCAAGCAGTCCTACGATGTCTTTGTTTGCAGTCTCCACTTCAATTGGACTGAGATCCTCAAAGCCGCTGACTCGCAAAAATTCCGCTGCGGCCTTTGGATAAACCGTCTTGTAAATTCTATCCGAATGGACAGGGCCGGGGTTCGTGGCAATTGAGATGATTCCTCTTTCTGTCAGCTCCCATGACATTGCTTCGGCAAGCCTGTTCTTTGCTCCCTGTGACGCAGTATACGGGCTGCGGAACCTGTATGGCCTTTGTTCAAACGGTCGCTCTTCTGTAAAAAATGTTGAAATTGTAATTATTTTCGAACCAGGCTTCATTACCTTTAGCGCTTGAACCGACGTCCAAAATGTGCCTGTGAGGTGAATGCCAACTGCACTCTTGAACTCGTCTAGTGGTGAATTTGGAAAACATGTCACGGGCCCTGACACCCCAGCATTGTTTACCACAATGTCTACATGCACGTTTGAGCTTTTGAGGCTGTCAAACATCTGTGAAACTCCGACCTCATCACTCACATCCACCCCTGAAAACAGCCAAACCTTTGCATCGCTTTTCACCCTGTTTATGATCTCGTCGAGAATTTTCTTTGTCTCTTCAAGCGGTTCTTTCCTTCTGCCTAAGATGATTATGCCTGCGCCGTTTTCGGCAAATAACTTGGCAACTGTCTGACCGATGCCAGTTCCACTCCCAGTGACAAGGACGACTTTGTTTTGGAACTTTAACATAGAATTGACACTTAACTTGTGCTATTTATTTCGATCAATTGTGTATCAAAACTTTATTTGTGGGTATCGAACCAACAAAAAATATGCATGACTCAGAATCAGACACTTTTGTCTACGAAACATGGCCAGAAAAGGTTTCACATATGCTAAAAGAGATCGGAATTGATGCCAGGCCAAAGGAAATTGGAACTGATCCAGTGGAAAAGGCAAAAGATTACTATGGAAGGAATTTCTCCCAAACCCCACGAATGATTACCAACAGGGGTACAGTTGAGCTAAAAGATTCAAATATTGACGTAATCCAAATCATCCAAAAAGGTTAGAAAGAATGCAGGACTCGACAATTTCACATTGGGGAACCCAGGACAGGCTTCAGGCACACTTTATAGTAAAATTTGATGCTGTTCATCCAGCAGAGTATGTAGCAAGAACAATTCTGAACACCGAAGGCCACTTTGGAGTAAAGAAAGTAAAATCAGTGATGTGGAATGGAAGCCTTTTGGCAGAAGAACTAAACAAAGACACCGAGCTAAACGAGCTCATAGCAAAACAATCTGTAAACGACGCGACGATCTTTGTTGATCCGGCAATCAAAGAAATAAGGATTTACGGAAAATGGAACAACTCACATGACTTCAAAATAACAAAGGACCTGTATACCATCTACAACAAAATTGCAGAACACATAAGAAAGATCTAGGCCCGCCACCAATCAAGCGCTAAATAATTTACCTTGTCACCGTGCGGTATTGCCAATATGAAATTCTTTTTCACGCTAGTTGCGAGTCGCCCTGCTAATACCACTCCGGTAGAAGAAATTGTATCGCTTTTGTTGTAGACTTGGACAAGATATGGTGCATGGTCTATTCCGGGGCCTCGTTGGTACACCGCAAAATCACAGCCAAACTTTATTCCCGGGTTCACAATGTATTTTTTATCTCTAAAGTCTTTGTACACTTGGTATTTTTTATCAAAGTTGTGATATTCTTTTCTGCAAATCTCAAGTAGCTGCATGTCTGTAACTTTCTTTTTTGCCTTGTAAACTGTTATCTGGGATTTTTTTTGTAGATAGTATCCCTCAATTAAATCTAGAATCAGCGGGACATCAATTTCCTCTGGTTTTGGTTTTGCCATTCCTATCGGCTTTCCATAATATGATTCTGAAAAGATGTTTTTTGCTTCGTCAGTGTTCCAGACGATGATTCTGTTCTCCATTATCTCACCTTTCATGATAGCCAAATTATTCAGTCACTAAAAATTATTTTGTTTTTGAAGCGATATTTTGATAAAATTAAAGGCTTAGAGCAAGCAGGATAAACGAATCAGACACTTGCTGGCATTTGTCTGACATTTCCTCAATTCCCTGAATCACGTCCTTTACGAGCAGCAATTCCTTGGTGTTGGTTATTTCATCTAGTGCCTTTACTACTGCCATTCGGTATTTTTTGTCTATTTCGCGTTCTATTTTTTGGGTCTCCTGAGCAAGCTCGATTGCGTTTGCCGCGTTTGTGTTCAATCCACGAACTATCTCGTTTAGCTTATACACTTCGTCGACTAACAGCTCAATTAGAGCTGCAATATCTGCGTCTAGTCTTGCGGCCTTTAGCGTAGTCGGTTTGATGTTTGACAGCTTGAATGCAATGCCTGTGATGTATCCTGCGATTTCATCCATCGTGTATGCGGTGTTGAGAAGGTTTTCCCTGTTCATTATCAGGCCCCCTACATCTGCTACTTCACGTGTAATCTTTCGCCTGAGATTTTCTACTTCCTCTTCAATGCTTGAGATTTGCTCGTTTACTGCCTTGATTCCGGCCTTGTCCTTTTTTATAATTAGGTCAGTCAAGGTTGCAAGCTCTCTTGCCGCGTTTAGGATTCTATTTATCTCGTCTTGTAAAACCGCAATCGCTTTTCGTTTTGCTTGGACCTCTAGCTCTCCACTATACATCCTTCTGTATAACTTGACAGGGGATTAATTAATCTTGCATGATTAGACTTCAGAAACGCCTTGGGTGACTTTTTTCTGATTTTTGTAGAGCGTGATTACTTCTTGGTCAGTTGATGCGTCCTCTGGTGCTTTTTCCATTCTAATCTTGCCTGTGAACTTGGGAAATCTAAGTGCAAGGCCACTTCCTCGGCGTATTACGTCTTTTGCTGTCATGTGGACTGGACTTAGTGTGATTTCAGACGCAACAATCTCAATTACCAGCTCCGGCTCAAACCACACATCTGCCTCCATCACGCTTTCGACTCTTGGATTTTTTTTAATGATGACCTTGTCGGAGAGAATCTGATAGAACTGATCCAGGTTTTCATCTGTAAATCCAGTCCCGACCTTGCAGATACTCTCAAAAATGTCGTTTTCCTGATTGTATGTTGCAAGCAAAAGTGTGCCGTACTTTCCAGTGCGCCTTCCCTTTCCAAAGAATGCGCCGATTATTACCAAGTCAAGGCTGTCTCCTAACTCGTTTCTATATTCGCGTTTTAGCTTCAACCAGTTGTTTCCTCTTGCGCCGGCTCGATATGGGGCATCAAGAACCTTGAGCATCAGGCCTTCGCATCCGGCATTAATGCCGTTCTCAAGAAAGTCTTCTATGTCGACTTCTGATCTTACTGTGGTTTTTGGAACTAGTTTAATGAATTCATTTTCTAGGACTATCTCTTCAAGTTTTTTTCTTCGCTCTGTGTACGTGGAGTTTAGTAGATCCCTTCCGTTTAGATATAGCACATCAAAAAGGTTTACTGTGATCGGATAGCGTTCTACGATTTTTGCAATATTGTACTTTCTCCTCCGATGCATCAGTTCCTGGAATGGAAGAAACTCGCCACTACTCTCGTTTATCGCAACTGCCTCTGCTTCTAAAATGACCTCGTTTGTTTTGAGTGCCTTTGGGATGTTCTCCACTATGTCTGGGTAATAATTTGTAATGTTTTCAAGCCTTCGTGAAAATAAGGTCACTTTTTGGTCACTAAAGTGAATCTGTACGCGCTCTCCGTCAAGCTTGTATTCTGCTGCAAACCCTTTCCCAAGTTTTTCAACTGCCTCTTCTGCGCTCTTGACGCGCTCTGCAAGCATTGGCCTAATTGGGTTAAACAACGCAATGCGAAAATCATTCAACCCATCTATGTTGTTTTGTGAAATTGCCTCGGCAACTCTCCCAAGATCCGATGAAACGTTGTACGCGGCCTCCAACTTCGCGCGATTTTCGCGTGATCCTGTAAATGCAATTGCAAGTGCGTCCATCACAGTGTTATCTGCTATCCCAAGCCGGAGGGTACCAAGCATTATCTTGAGAAGAAATTTGGCCTCTTGCGGTGTCGCGTCGTTTAAGAGGCTTGATATGTATTTCATTTTCATATCTTGAGATCTTGTGCCTTCAAGTTTTGCAATTTTAAGGAGTGTTTCATAGACGCGTTCAGTGGTTATCTGCTGCATCATAAACGTGGTCTGGGTTTTTTGTTCTAGGATTTTGGATGCAGCGTGGCCCAGATCTCCGTCCTCTACAAATGCCTGCTCTATTTTCCTGATTGGCGTGCCTGCTGATTTCGAGATTGCCCTTATGGCAAGCTTCTCTGCAATGCCTAGTTCCACGCCCTCATAATCAGGCCTGAGTTTTCCCTGAATCAGATAAACTACTTTTGTGATGCTTTCTTTCGGTGTCACTCTGAACAAGTCTACTAGGTGTTGTGTGAGCTCCAGTCTTTTTGATGTAGATTCCATTTTCGCAAATGCATCAGAAATTAAAGAAAATCTCACACTGGGATTTTTACTCGGTCTAAAATAAAAGTAAGCCGCCTAAAGTCACTGGCGTGCCTTGAGGTGTGCATTGATCTTTAGCATGATCTCTGCATTCCTGCTTGCTAATTTTGAATAAAAGTCGGACAACTCGCCATCGTTTAAGAACCTGTTATTTTCGGAAAGAAATTTATCAAAAAACACACCAGATATGTATCCGATATACACACCGTATACAAAATCTGCCGATCTTATCTGTTCTAAACTGCTTTTTGTAATGGCCAGAACCATGCTCGGATACTCCAGGGAGTAGTTGATTATGTCTGTCAGGTTTTTTTCTTGGATTACGTCTAGTGTCAATTTGCTTGTGCTTTTCTAATTTGGTATTTAGGACTTGTGCTTGAAACTAGTTTAGATGTATCTGAAAATTGTCTTCTTTTCAGAGTCTTTTGCATCGGCTACCATCGCAAAGTTGTGCATAGGGTAGTTTTCCTTGTACTGCTTCATGAAGCTCCATGCTACATCGTGGTTCCTAAACTCGGTTCGTATTCCGTCGATCTGAACCTCTTGTCCGTATACGTCAAACGTGATGACAAAGTATTTTTTTGGCCTGTTGTGCGGCCTTGCCTTTAGGAACCATGTGAACGCAAAAGCGAAAACAAGAACCAGTATAAACGCCGCGCCGATCTCTCGGAAAAAACCAGTCACCGCGTTTGGTATTATCTGTCCAAAAACTGAGATGAATATGTTGGAAATAATGCCAAATCCAAACAGGAAAATGCTTTCCTTGCTAGGCCTTGAGCGCATAACTCAATTGCAGGTTTGTTGCACTTAACCTTATTGCTGTGTTTTCTGTCTCAATGTGGCCTGTCTTGGTTAATCAGGGTCTTCGTACTTTTTGTTTCCGTGTGATCCTTTTGCAGACTCGATAGGCTTCATCTTTTTGTGGAGCTCATCTATTACTGCCTTGTATCCTTCTGCATATTCCAGCTCTGCTGGAACCAGCGTCGCGGGGTGAATGAATCCTTGGCTTCTCATGGCGAGCGCTTTCTGGGTCGCTATGTTTCTCACATAGTCCCAGTCTGGAGTTGAAAAACCATCGAATGGGCCTGTGAATTTGCCGTTGTGCATTGAAAACACTAGCGATTCTACAATCGGAATGCAAAAATCAATAGATGCCGCAGTGTTTAACTTGACTGGCATCAGGGGCATGTGGTGGCTTCCGCGCGTGTTCCCAGCTACGTAATGCGGATTGTTGAAAACACTTCCCAATTCTTCCGTGGCCGGAAAGTTCTTCTGAGTTCTTACTACTGCAATCGGATCGTCCTTTCCTACATATGTACCAGCTATGTTGTGCAGCCTATCGGTAGATGACGCGACAATTGGTTCTCCTGACTTTGTAAAAACCGATGAAACGACATACCTTCCAGGATACATTAGTGCTGCCTCGAGAATTGGCTTGTCTTCCCATAATGTGATCTCGGCGATCTTTCCCTCCTCGACGTCCATGATGTTGAATTTCACTCCGGCCGCGAGAGACCTGTTTACGATCAGTCCTGTATTGCTTAACGCATCTACAAACAACCTGTAAAACGGATAGTTGAACGCGCCAGGCTCGGTTTTGTCTGCTGCCAAGACAGTAAATGCCTCGTTTGGCCTTTCCTCGAACTCCATCTCTGCAACTCCAGGACCCATTCCCTTAACATTCCCTGAGAAAGAATCCTTTAACAGGTCTTGCCCTGCCCCATAGAGGCCCTCGGTCTTGGCAACTGCGGTTCCAGCCTCAAATGCCCTCCACGCAAGGCCGTGGATCTCAGAGTTGTCAGTTCCCCTGGTATGGGACATTATGATGTGAACATCGTCACCAGAATATCCGATATAGTAGTCAAGCAACAGGTTTCCTGCACCACTTACTGTTTTTCTCACGGCATCAAGCAACCCATCACTCGGTCTTGTATGCCCACCAATGCCTCCAACATCAGCTTTGATTGCAGAAACGGTTACCCTCATGACTTTTTTTGGCTTTTTACTTTGATTTATGTCTTTGATTGGGATTTACAAAGTCCGATTTTGGCAAATGGTGTTTGGGCGGTTTTATTGACGTGATAAGGCGTCCAAATCTGTGAATTTTGGCCCAGACTCTTGGAATTTTTGTCTGATCAAAAAAATCCAAAAAACAAGAAAAAGTCTTGAAAAAATCGTAACTCTAATAAACCCCTCACAGCACGAAAAGCCTATGGCAACTAAACCACACTTGAATCTTATCGTGACTGGTCACATCGATAACGGCAAGTCAACTACAATGGGCCACTTCCTTATGGATATGGGCTTGGTGGATGAAAGAACGATCGCTTCGCACGCAGCCGAGTCTGAAAAGACAGGAAAAGGTGACACATTCAAGTATGCGTGGGTCATGGACAACATTAAGGACGAAAGAGAAAGAGGCATCACAATCGATTTAGCTTTTCAAAAATTTGAGACGCCAAAGTACTTTTTCACACTAATCGACGCTCCTGGTCACAGGGACTTTATCAAGAACATGATTACTGGTGCATCAGAGGCAGACTGCGCAGTTCTTGTTCTTTCTGCAAAAGAAGGCGAAACCGATACTGCGATTGCTCCGGGTGGGCAAGCAAGAGAACACGCGTTCCTTCTAAAGACACTCGGTGTAAACCAACTAATCGTCGCAATTAACAAAATGGATGACAGCAAATATTCCGAAGCAGCTTTCAAGGTTGCAAAGGAAAAGGCTGAAAAATTAATCAAATCTGTAGGTTACAAACTAGAAAATGTTCCAATTATCCCAGTTTCCGGATGGAAAGGAGACAACTTGGTGAAAAAATCTGAAAACATGCCGTGGTGGAATGGGAAAACATTGCTCTTGGCATTTGATGATTTCGCAGTACCGGAAAAACCAATCGGAAAACCTCTCAGACTTCCAATTCAGGATGTTTACTCTATTACCGGTGTGGGAACAGTGCCAGTGGGAAGAGTCGAGACAGGCAAGTTCAAAGCCGGAGACAAAATCATAATCATGCCATCTGGTGCGACAGGTGAAGTCAAGTCTATTGAAACCCATCACACGCAAATGGAATCTGCAGAAGCAGGTGACAACATCGGTTTCAACCTTAGGGGTGTTGAAAAGAAAGATGTCAAAAGAGGCGATGTCATCGGACACCCAGACAACCCACCAAAGGCAGCAAAAGAATTCAGAGCACAAATCATAGTTATTCATCACCCAACAGCTATCGCACCTGGTTACACGCCAGTCATGCACGCACACACCACGCAAGTCGCTGCGACAATTACGGAGTTTGAAGCAAAGATAAACCCAGCAACCGGCGCAGTAGATGAGCAAAATCCAAAATTCCTTAAGGTTGGAGATTCCGCGATTGTAAAAATCAGACCAGTTCGCCCTACGTGCATTGAGACATTCAAGGACTTTCCAGAAATGGGAAGATTTGCTCTCAGAGACATGGGCGCAACAATCGCAGCAGGTATTGTAAAAGACATTACTGAAGAACACAAGCCATAAGCTGGTTTTGAGATTGACCCAATCCGCCCGAATAAAACTTACAAGCACCAGTCTTCCCAAACTCGATGGCGTTTGTACAGAAATATTGGGAATTGGAGAAAAAACTGGTGTTCGCGTAAAGGGGCCAACACCACTACCTGTAAAACGACTCAACGTCGTTACGCGAAAATCCCCGTGTGGAAACGGAACTGAGACATATGAAAAATGGGAAATGCGAATGCATCGGAGGATTATTGATCTTAGCGCTGACGACAAGGCAATTAGGCAGCTAATGCGCCTCAAAATCCCAGACGATGTCTATATCGAATTATCACTAAAGTAGCCTTAAATTACAGAGCGCGGGTCACAAGTCAAATGTCCGAAGAATCAACACCTTCTGAATTACCGTCATCAGAATCAGCACCAATTGAGGAAAAATTCGATGTAATTTACAAATGTCTAAGGTGCGGGACCGGCGTGACAAATTCTGAGCTTAGTAGACTTCCTGAGATAAAATGTATCTGCGGTTTTCGAGTCTTTACAAAGGTCAGACCACCAATAGTGAAAACGCTAAACGCAGTCTAGCTCTTTTTGTAACTGTGCTGCCTCTGCAAGTGGGTTCGCATTTCCTCCATATTTGAAAAGTTTTGATTACAGACCTTGCAGTCATACGGCAAGTCTTTGCCGTGAACTATTTGCTGGTGCTGCATTAATTCCTCTTGGGAGCCAAAGGCCAGTCTACACAATCTGCATTTGGACTTTTTTCTAAAGAATCTCATTTATGGGATTCCTTTTGCGCGTCCCAGCACTTTTTACACAATTGCCCCTCAATTTTCCAGTCGGCTTTTGGGTTGTATCGGAAAAAATTCAGTTTGGACCCGCATATACTGCAGAATTCTTTTTTTTCGGCAAAATCAACCTCTTTTGCGTCAAAACATGATTTACAAAGCAATCCATCTGTCTCCCACTGCCATCTGGGTTCCCACAGATCCGTGATCTTTTTCTCAACTCCACACTTTGAGCATTTTTGCTTGTATGTGCCGCTGTAATACTGCTCCATGGTTTTCATATAGCAATCCGTGCAGAGCGGATACTGCAAATTCCATTCTCTCTTTGGTTTGTGCTTGTTCGTAGTCTCCTTGTTACAAACGGTGCAGTTTGCTGGTTTTTTGCTAAAAAGTCCCACAACATTCATGAAAACAGGGTCTTTTAAAAAATGTAATTAAAACAAAAGGAAGCGCCTTAGATCTCTTTTAGGAGCTTTTCAACTGCTTGGCCTGCGTCAACCATTCCGTTCATCTTTGCGATTTTTGCAAGCTTTTCATACTGTTCTGGGGTCATGCAAACTGGCATGGTTCTCTTTGTCATGCTTTAACTAGTAATGGTAATTTTATATCCTTT
>Ga0187894_10002014_pt1 | contig 24975 bp, 15 predicted proteins | sample GBC1701081metaG_FD_136650 | JGI IMG/M metagenome (GOLD analysis project Ga0187894, IMG submission 136650) | White microbial mat communities from a lava cave in the Kipuka Kanohina Cave System on the Island of Hawaii, USA - GBC170108-1 metaG ... | reverse complement strand
CTGCGCATCGACTGTTTATGATTATGAGACGGTACAGCGCTTCCCGAAATTCAAGGAGCGTCTGGCGAGACGCCTTAGCAGAATGCCCGAGCTGCTTGCCACCATCCACCCGCCCGACAAGCTCGGGTACGCGAACAGGTACCTTCTTTCCATACTGAACGAGGACAAGCTCAGGCGCGTGCTTTCGAAGATGCTCGACGAAAACGAGTTCCTGAGCGATTACGGTATACGCTCTATCTCACGCTACCACAAGGAACACCCTTATATATTCGAAGTGCACGGGGAAGAGTATAAGGTCGGGTATATGCCCGCCGAATCTTCCTCGGGCCTCTTCGGAGGCAATTCCAACTGGCGGGGCCCGATATGGTTTCCGATCAACGCGCTGATAATAAGGGCGCTCATTCACCTCTATAAATACTACGGCGACGAATTCAAGGTCGAGTGCCCGACGGGTTCCGGGAAATTCATGACCCTCTACGAGGCCGCCGAGGAAATATCCAGGCGACTCGTGAGTATATTCAGGAGGGACGAAAAAGGGAGAAGGCCCGTTTACGGGGCGACGGAGAAATTCCAGACGGACCCGCACTTCCGGGACTACATTCTATTCTACGAGTATTTTCACGGGGACAACGGCGCGGGCATCGGCGCGAGCCACCAGACGGGCTGGACAGGCCTCGTCGCCAAGCTCATACAGATGTACGGACACATAACGAGCGAGCTTGTCCTCGAAGTCCCCCGCGGCGGCGCGGAGGTGTATAAGAAGGAGAAGTGAGATTTATCCGAATCATAAATAGCCGGTGCCCTTAATGAAAAAACAAAAACACATACACATCGGGACATCGGGCTGGCATTACGGACATTGGAAAGGCCCTTTTTATCCCGAAGACATCACGAGCGACAAGTATCTCGAATATTACTCGAAGTACTTCCACACGGTGGAGGTCAACAGCTCCTTTTACAGGATGCCGGACAAAGAAACCATCCGAGAATGGCGGGATACAGTGCCCGAAAGATTCATATTCTCCGTAAAAGCCAGCCGCTACATTACGCACATGAAAAAATTAAAGGAGCCTCGGGAAGCGGTATCTTATCTCATAGCTACGATTTCATTATTCAAAGATAAGCTCGGGCCGATTTTATTCCAGCTTCCGCCCAGATGGCACGTCGATGCCGAAAGACTGGAATCGTTTATCAGATCGCTTCCCCGGAATTACGACTACGCTTTCGAGTTCAGGGATACAAGCTGGTTCGACGACCGCATTTACGAGATCCTCGAAAAGTACAACACGGCATTCTGCATTTACGAAATAGGAGGTGTTAAATCCCCGAGAATCGTCACCGGAGACATCGCCTACATACGCCTCCACGGACCGGACGGGCCTTACAGGGGACAATATTCGGACCACGTCCTCGCAGAATGGGCCGGCAGATTATCAAAATGGCTGAAAGAAGGAAAGGAGATATTCTGTTATTTCGACAATGACGAGGCTGGCTACGCGCCCCGGAACGCGATGAGGCTTCAGGAAATGGTAGCGCAATAGTATTATTCGGCTAGTTTTCAGAATTATTTATTTTGGAAGTGTCAACTGTATCAGGCTTTATTTTCGGGCACTGAGTAATATTGGCCGTCTCGCTCGTATTCTTTGTCTGTGTGCAGTCGAGCCTCTTCTCGTAACGTAATTGATACTCCACTTCCCTGTCCTGCCCGGAGATACCGTAACAGCTTGAAAAGACAAAGGCTAATATCAACAAGACTATCCACTTCATTTAATCACCTTCAAGCATTGCTTCTCTGTTTATCAGTCCGATTGATCCGAAACGCTTCAATATATTACATGCGGAATCGGAAGGGCGCATCCGGGATTTCCGGCAACGGGTGAATAACCTTTTTACAGCGCTCATAAGCATCTAGTATAATTTATTGACAATTTTAATAAATTACACTGTGCTCACGATAGTATGAATCCATCTCATACAGAGATGTAATAATCGATTCGTAAAGGAGGAAAAATGGCAAAAAAGAAAGCAATAAAAAAGCACACGGTGAAAGCTTCATTCCATGTTCCCGTACTGAGCAAGGCAGGGAGCTCGCTGAACCTGGAAATATTCGCAAGCAAACAGAAGTTAGGGGAATTAATCATCGGTCGAGGATCACTCTTCTGGTACGGCAGGAACCGTCAAAAGCGGAAACGTATACCCTGGACTTCCTTCGCCGAAATGATGGACAGACTCGCATATGGTGAGTAGATGTTGGAGTGTATTTTATTTCACGATTTGAGCACAGCGGTGATTATAATGGTTCTGAACACAGGGAATATAGCAGACATGAGTAAAATTCTAGGTCATGCCGATATAAAACAACAATGACATATTTTCATCCTTGCAACTCTTTATATGAAACAGCAGTAGATTAAGCAAATTCGATCAAAACGAACTCAGGAAATATCAATATGTCATATCAAGATATAAAAACCTCGCTTGAAAGAATAGTTAGCAATGAATTTACCAAAAGAAACTCAACCTTACATGCAAATTTTGAAAAAGCTCTATCGAAACTGGCGGCAAATGGATTAGCTTCCTCTGGTGTTGCGGTTACCACTATTACCGATATTCGCAATAATGATTTATTAGAACGTATCCATTTCATCTACAATAGTCTTAAAAAAATCATTGATGCAAAAAACATTTCATACGATCACGAATTGTATTCCCATGCAAAAGAGCTCGTTATCGAATTAAGCAAAACTGCAAAAAATGAATGTTTAAGTGCCGGTAATGAAGTAATAGCCAGAATAAACACGGGATCCGTTGAAGATAGCACTCAAATAACCGACCAAAAGTATCGATTAGAACTGCAAGAAGTTCTGAATGAAATGGAGATTTATTTTGACGAACTCAGGAATAAAACAACTTTTACTATGAAAATGTGGTTAAAAAGGAATGCGACCTCTATTATTTTAATAATTATAGCAGCTATTGTCGGTTACTTATTCAACAAAATTCCTCTCTAATATAATTGTGCCTAGCTAGTGATTAAAACTTGTATATGTGAGGCAACTACCTGAAATAATTGGCTCCGGCGGAGAGATTCGAACTCCCGACATGGTGATTAACAGTCACCCGCTCTGCCAGCTGAGCTACGCCGGAACCGATTTTTATAAGCTCTGAACTGAAGCAGAATAATCTATCCATTAGGAGTATACGAGTCAAGAGTTTTTAGTCAATTTCATATGTATAACGATCACAGTGCTTTAGACCGCCTGAGAAATCGCCGGTTGATTAGCACCCCCCTGAAACGTATACTAATTCATACTTCTCGATAAACAAGCTGGCCAAATGTCTCAAGACAAAGAAAAAAAGAAAGAAAAGAAATACGCGAGCACCCTCCTCCCGGCACCAACTACATCACTCCACAAATACCTCGCGGAGATAAGCAATTACCCCGTTCTCAGCCGTGAGGAAGAATACAACCTCGCCAAAAAGTACAGGGACGAGGGCGACCTCGACGCCGCCCGGAAGCTCGTCACCTCCAACCTGAAATTCGTCGTGAGGGTAGCAAACGAATACAAAAATTACGGATTCAGCACGATGGACATCATACAGGAGGGGAACGTCGGGCTCATGCACGCGGTCAAGGGGTTCGACCCGACAAAGGGCTACCGCTTGATCTCCTACGCCGTCTGGTGGATAAGGGCCTATATCCAGAACTACATCATAAAGAGCTGGAGCCTCGTGAAAGTAGGCACGACGCAGGCTCAGCGCAAACTCTTCTACAAGCTCCGCTCGACGAAAAAAGAGCTCGAGATGGGCGGCGATGCGCTCAGCACCGAAGACTACAGAGAGCTTGCCGAAAGGCTCGACGTGCCGGACGAGGCAGTGATCGAAATGGAGCAGAGGATGGGAAGCAAGGACCTTTCCCTCGACGCCGAGCTGACGAGCGAAAAGGACGCGTCTCATCTCGACTTCCTCACCGGAGGGGAGGCAAATCAGGAAGAGCTCCTGACGAAAGCCCAGGAGGAAGAAAAAGTCAGGAAAGGGATGGCCGTCGCTCTCAAAACACTCAAGGACAGAGAGAGGTACATAATCGAGAAGCGCGTATTGTCCGATCAGCCCCTGACGCTCGAAGAGCTCGGGACCAAATTCAATATATCGAGAGAAAGAGTAAGGCAGATAGAAAGCGCCGCGCTCAAGAAGATCAAAGACGTACTGGAAGAAAAGGGAATAAGCAAGTAAGCCGCCCCTCGGATCAGGCAGCGGCCAGTATTTCAAAGACCTTTTCAAGCGCCTCGTGGAGTTTTTCCGGGTTGTTCCCCCCCGCCTGAGCCATGTCCGGCCTGCCCCCGCCCTTCCCGCCTATCAGGGGCGCAAGCTCCTTCACTATATTGCCCGAGTGGTATTTCTTGTGCAGGTCGCTCGTAACGCCGACCAGCAGGTACGCCTTGCCGTCGTCTTTCGCGCCCAGCACGGCTACACCGGAGTCGAGCTTCTGCCTGACGTCGTCCCAGACCTTCCTCAGCTGATCGGGGCCGGCATCGGGTATCTCCACCGAGAGCACGTTGAGACCGTTCACGTTCTTCACGTTCTCCATAATGTCCCCCGTCCTCTCGCTGAGCATCCTGCTCTTGACGGCCTCGAGCTCTTTCCTTATCGTCTCGTTCTCTTCCACGAGCCTGCCGATCCTGGGTATTACATCGGATTCGGGCACCCTCAATATCCGCGAGGCTTCGAGGAGCTTGTCCTCTATACCCCTCATGAAGTTCCATGCGGATTCGCCCGAGAGGGCCTCGATACGCCTCACTCCGGCGGCCGAAGCTGTTTCCCCGACTATTTTGAACAGCCCGGCTTCGCCCGAAGATTCGAGATGAGTCCCTCCGCAGAGCTCCCTGCTGTAATCCCCGATGCTCACTACCCTCACCCTGTCGCCGTACTTCTCCTGGAAGAACGCCATTGCGCCCTTTTTTATTGCCTCGTCGTAGGGGACGTCAGGATCGGTGACGACCCTGTCGTCCCACCTTATCCTTTCGTTTATGATGTCCTCGATCTTCCTGAGCTCCTTATCGTCTATCGACGAATGGTGTGTGAAATCGAACCTGAGCCTACCGGGCGCTACTAACGAGCCTGCCTGCCCCACGTGCTTTCCGAGGACCTCCCTCAGCACCGCATGCAGTATATGTGTCGCGGAATGGTGAGTCTCAGCCCCGTGCCTCAGTTTTTCATTCACCCTCAATCCGACTTCATCCCCGACCCAGAGGGCGCCTTTCTTTATTACTGCATGATGCACGATAATATTGGGGAGGGGCTTCTTCGTGTCGGTGACCTCGGCTGTCCCGCCTTCTCCTTCCATGATCCCCCTGTCGCCGACCTGCCCTCCCGATTCTCCGTAAAAGGGCGTCCTGTCCGTTATAATATCGACCTTGTCGCCCGCGTTCGCGCTGTCGACCAAAAGGCCTTCCTTGATAATCGCGGTTATTCTCCCCGTGTCGCGGGTCTTTCCGTATCCCGTGAACGTAACGGTGAGTCCGCCCGAGACGAATTCCTTATATAGAGGCTCGAGACCCTCTTCTCCCGCTCCCTTCCAGGCTTTCCTCGACTTCTCCCTCTGCCTCTCCATCTCCTTATCGAACCCGGCGTAGTCGAGCGTAAGCCCGCGCTCGCGGGCGATGTCCTGAGTGAGGTCCACCGGGAAGCCGAACGTATCGTAGAGCTTGAACACCACGTCCCCGGACAGGACCTTCTCCTTACCGATCTTCGCGATCTCCGCGTTAAGCAGTTCGAGTCCCCTGTCTATCGTTTCGAAAAACCTCTCTTCCTCGTTCTTGACGACCTCGGCGACAAAGCCGATCCTCTCGTCGAGCTCCGGATACGCGTCCCTCATTACATCCCTCACCCTGCCAGTGATCCTGTAGAGACAGGGCTCCTCGATCCCGAGCATCTTCGCATGCCGGACGGCGCGCCTCAATATCCTTCTCAGCACGTATCCCCTGCCCTCGTTCGACGGGAAGACCCCGTCCGAAATCAGGAACGTTACTGCGCGGGCGTGGTCGGCTATCACCCTCATGGATATGTCCGATTGGGCGTCGTCCCCGTACCGCTTCCCCGCTATCTCTTCCACGTTTGAAATAATGCCCCTCAGGAGGTCGGTTTCATAATTGCTCCTGACGCCCTGGAGCACGGCGGTGATCCGCTCAAGTCCCATGCCTGTATCTATGCTCGGGTTGGGGAGCGGGTTCAGTTTGCCTGACTTGTCCCTGTCATACTGCATGAACACGAGGTTCCAGAGTTCGAGGAACCTGTCGCATTCGCATCCCAAGGCGCAGTCCGGTTTTCCGCAGCCGAAATCCTCTCCCTGGTCTATTATTATCTCGGAGCATGGACCGCATGGGCCGGTATCGCCCATCGCCCAGAAATTATCCTTCTCCCCCATCCTGACTATTCTATCGGACGGTAGCCCGTCTACGTTCCGCCACAGGTCGGCAGCTTCGTCGTCGTCCGTGTAAACCGTAACCCAGAGCTTCTCCCCGGGGAGCTTGAAGACCTCCGTGATCAGCTCCCAGGCGAACTCTATGGCATCTTTCTTGAAATAATCCCCGAAAGAGAAATTGCCGAGCATCTCGAAAAACGTGTGATGCCTAGACGTGTAGCCTACGTTCTCGAGGTCGTTATGCTTCCCTCCGGCCCTGACGCATTTCTGGGAAGACGCTGCCCTCTTGTAGTCCCGTTTCTCGAGACCGAGGAACACGTCCTTGAACTGCACCATTCCGGCGTTCGTGAATAGGAGCGTCGGGTCGTTTTTGGGAATGAGCGAAGAGCTCTTCACGACCGTATGTCCCTTGCTCCCGAAATATTCAAGAAACCTGTTTCTTATCTCCGAACCTGTCATATAACCGAAATTCCCGTGTTTGTTTTTATCCTAATAACCGCGTGAGCGGTGCTCTTTTCATTCTTTATCTTCCTGGCCGGGTATTCGGCGGCGAGCTGACCGCACGCCCCTAGTATATCCCGCCCCCTGCTCTTCCTTATCCTGACGTTCAATCCGAACGAAATCAGTATCTCCTGGAAGCTGAGCACCCTCTCCCGCGTGGGCGAACGGTAAGGAAGTGCGCCCGCTTCGTTGAACGGGATGAGGTTCACCTTGCAGTTGATGCCGCGGAGCAGACGGCCCAGGTCGTAGGCGTCCCTGTCGGAATCGTTTACCTTGCTAAGAAGGACGTATTCGAACATGAGCGCTTTTCTCGGCGGCACGGGGAACTTAACGCTCGCCTTTATCAGCTCCTTTATCGGATACCTTTTATTTATAGGCATGATGACGTCCCTCAGCTCGTCCCGAGGCGCGTTCAGAGACACGGCAAGGTTGACGGAGACCCGTTCGCCAAGCTCCCTGATCCCGGGAACGATACCCGAAGTCGAAACCGTTATCCTCTTCGGCGAGAGACCGAGAAAATTCTCGTCCGTCATGGTCTTGAGCGCCCTCACGAGGTTGTCGAGGTTGTCGAGCGGCTCCCCCATGCCCATAAATACGATATTGGTGACCGAGCCTCCCGCATGGCGGTTAACGAGCATGTACTGATCGATTATCTCGGAAGGGGTCAGGTTCCTTATTTTTCCGATCGTGCCCGTCAGGCAGAACGTGCACCCCAGCGCGCACCCTACCTGAGAAGATATGCACAGCGTATGCCTGCCCTTCTCCGGAATGAGCACGCTTTCTATCTGCTTCCCGTCGAGGAGCTTAAATAGGAATTTCCTCGTTCCGTCGGCCGAGACCTGCTCCTCCGCCAGCTCCATCGAGTCCCCCGCTGAAAAAGCGCTCTTCAGGAGCTCTCTCGTGCCCTTGGACAGGTCCGTCATCTCGTCGAACGAGCGGGCGCCCTTCCTGTAGAGCCATTTGCCTATCTGGCGGGCGCGGAACGGTTCTAACCCCCTATCAGCGACGAATTTTTCCAGTTCCCCCGGGCTCAAATCCTTAATGTTCATTCTTTCTTTATATCGTTAAAACCATGTATTTGTTATCTCGGTAAGGATACAGGGGGCGTGAAATTTATACAATAGGCAGGACGCTTCACGGGAGGCAGGCGGAGCACGGAAATTTCAAGGAATATTGGGAAAAAGCCTTCTATGTCGCGGTCTTTTCCTGCTGCAGCTGCTTAAGCAGATCGGCGAACCTCTTGAGCTCTATCCTCAGCTCGACAATTTCTTTCTGAAGGGCTGCCTGCCGGTTACCCTCCGACCGGTAATAGGACGTTTTGCGTAACGCGAGGCGGCTTACGAGGGAGAGGTATTTGTCCTTATTCAGATACTCGGGGAACCAGCTCCCCCTCCTCATGGCCCTGTAGGACATCAATATCGTTTTATGGTCGCCGGGCAGGACGCCCAGGTCGAATTCCTCGACGAGCACTACCTCACGCTGCCTCCTCTCTCCCATAATACCCCTCACGAAAATCACGAATATGAAAATGACGTATACGAGGAGGATTAGCACCGCTAAACCCCAGTAGGCTTCGACTCTCGATGTGACAAGGAAGTTCCATGTGGCGTGGAGGAACACCGCCAGAAGATAGAACAGGCCCACGGACATCCAGGCGTTTTTCCCTCCGTCCTTCAATTTGCTTATTCCCGCGCCGAACGTAGCGCTCGCCGCACAGTGCATGTTCGCCGTCATGATGCTCCTCACGAAGAGGAGGTTCAGCCATTCGTATCCTGGGGAATGGCCCGCGAATTGGGTGAAGTACATGAAATTCTCCGTCATTCCGAACCCGAGTCCGGAGGCCGCGCCGTAAACGAGTCCGTCCGTTACGTTATCGAAATGCCTGTATCTGAGGAGAAAGAAAACGATTAAGCCCTTCATGAACTCTTCGATGAACGGGGCGAGGACCACGGCCGGAAAATCGAACCCGGCATCGGTCACGAAGCCGCCCAGCATCCTTATGCCCGCTTCCGTGCCTATGATTGAAAAGACAATCGCCCCGAGCCCGCCCCAAAGGAAGGACGCGAACACGTACCTGAGCGGTTCTCTGTCGTAGCGGTCGACCCACCAGATAAAAAACAGTATCGCCACAAGCGGGGCGACGGCCACAACCAGGGATACGAAAATTATAGCGTGGTCCATAAATTTATAATCATATTAGTATCGGATATTGCCGATTGCAAGGAGTCGCGGGTAGGACGGTCCTGACTGACGGAACGGAGAGAACGGAATAATTAAGGGAAGCCGGACACATGCGCCATACCGGTTTTGACAATGCCGGAAATGATGTCAGATTAATTAATTCCGCATAATAAAGCGGTCTATCGAAGTCCGTTCAATGATTAGACCCCGAATAACTGGTATATTAACCTATAGAGGGTGATAGAGACTATATGTCCAACCTGAAGACCGCACTTCAACACGGGCTGACCGAAAAAGAATATAAAAAGATAGTGGATACGCTGGGTAGGGAGCCAAATATAACTGAGCTGGGCATCCTGGCCGCTATGTGGTCGGAGCACTGCTCCTACAAGAGCTCGAGAATCCACCTGAGAAAATTCCCCACGACCGGCGAAGTGGTAATACAGGGCCCCGGGGAGAACGCCGGCATCATAGACATCGGCGACGGGCAATGCGCCGTCTTCAAGATGGAGAGCCATAACCACCCGTCATTCATAGAACCTTATCAGGGCGCCGCGACTGGAGTGGGCGGCATATTGAGGGACATATTCACGATGGGGGCTAGGCCCATAGCGGTCCTGGATTCGCTCAGGTTCGGCGACCCTTCCCTTCCCAAGACCAAATACCTTGTAGGCGGGGTCATATCGGGCATAGCGGGCTACGGGAACTGCATAGGTATCCCGACCGTGGGCGGGGAAGTCTACTTCGACGAATGCTACAACGGGAACCCGCTCGTGAACGTATTCGCGCTCGGGATCACAAAAAACGACGAAATATTCAGGGGTTACGCCAAAGGTTCGGGGAATCCCGTAATCTACGTGGGATCGAAGACCGGAAGGGACGGTATTCACGGCGCCGTAATGGCGTCAGAGACGTTCACGAAGGAAGCCGAAGAAAAGAGGCCGGCAGTTCAGGTGGGCGACCCGTTCACGGAAAAGCTCCTACTCGAAGCGTGCCTCGAGCTCTTCAAGACGGGCGTCGTAGTCGGGATACAGGACATGGGGGCGGCGGGGCTCACGTCCTCCTCCACGGAGATGGCGGAGAGGGCCGGCACGGGCATAAGGATCGACATCGGGAAGGTGCCGAGGAGGGAGGAGTCCATGACTCCTTACGAGGTCATGCTTTCCGAATCCCAGGAGCGCATGCTCATTGTGCTCGAGAAGGGAAAAGAAGAAATAGCGGAAAAAATATTCAAGAAGTGGGGGCTCGACTTCAGCGTCATCGGTGAGGTAACCGACACCGGCAAGCTCGTAATCGCGGACGAGGGGAAAATAGCGGCCGAGATTCCCATAAGCCTTATCTCCGAGGAAGCGCCTGTTTACGACAGGCCTTACAGCGAGCCCGCGTATATAAAAGAAACGAGGAGTCTTGATTTATCGACGATACCAGTACCGAGCGATCTCGAAAGGGTATTTCTGAAGCTCCTCTCTTCCCCCACACTTTCGGACAAGCGCTGGATATGGGAGCAATACGACCACATGGTGAGAACGAATACAGTCGTGCTTCCGGGCTCGGACTCGGCGGTGGTCAGGATAAAGGATTCGACGAAAGCCCTCGCGATGACCGTCAACTGCAACTCGACCTACTGCTACCTCGACCCTTATACGGGGGGGGCTATCGCAGTCGCGGAGAGCGCGAGGAACCTCGCCTGCTCCGGAGCCCTTCCCCTCGCTATCACCGATTGCCTCAACTTCGGGAGCCCTGAAGAGCCCGGGGTAATGTGGCAGTTCAAAAGGGCGATAGAGGGCATATCCGAGGCGGCCCTCAGGCTGAATACGCCTGTCGTGAGCGGGAACGTGAGCTTCTACAACCAGACGGGCAGGAACGCCGTTTACCCGACGCCCGCGATCGGAATGGTCGGCCTCATCGCCGACGTCGGAAAGCATATCACCCAGTGGTTTAAGGACGGCGGGGACGTTATAGCGCTCCTCGGCGAGACGCGGGAGGAATTGGGCGGGAGCGAGTACATGAAGCAGGTCCACGGTATAGTGGCGGGGGAGCCTCCGAAAATCGACCTGGAAGCGGAATCTAACCTGGTCCGGGCTTTACTAGAAGCTGCGGATAGAGGTATACTTAAATCGGCGCACGATCTTTCCGAGGGAGGGATAGCTCTTTCGCTTGCTGAATCCTGTTTCACCCCGGAAAACACTTTAGGCATTACGGTCGAATTGTCAGGCACGATAAGAGGGGACGCACTCTTATTCTCGGAATCCCAGGCGAGAGCGCTGGTCTCACTCGACGGGAAGAACGCAGGAATCCTTAAAACAATTTCTGAATCGAATAATGTACCCATGAGCGTAATAGGAAGGGTCGGAGGGACGGGGTTTTTAATTAAGGGCTTGATAGATATTCCGGTATCAGAGGCCAGGAGAGCCTGGGCGGCCGGTTTCGAGAGCAACCTGAAAAGTTATGCCAAAGCTTAAGGAAGAGTGCGGCGTATTCGGCATCTACAGCCATGTCGAGGCTTCCAACCTCACATACCTGGGGCTTCACGCGCTCCAGCACAGGGGTCAGGAAAGCGCGGGCATCGTAACGTCTGACGGCGTCAACCTCCACAACCACCGCGCCATGGGCCTCGTATCCGATATATTCACTGAAGAGATACTATCGCACCTCACGGGACAGAACGCCATCGGGCACGTACGCTACTCGACCACCGGATCGAGCCAGGCGAAAAATATGCAGCCCATAGTCATCAATTATTTCCGCGGGGCGCTCGCTATAGCGCATAACGGCAACCTTACGAACGCGAGGACGCTCAGAGAAGAGCTCGAAGCGGATGGCGCGATATTCCAGTCGACGACGGACACCGAAGTCATAGTACACCTCATAGCGAAATCGAAGGAAGAGACCCTGCTGCAAAGGATAATAGAGGCCCTCGTAAAGTGTAAAGGGGCGTATTCGCTCCTCTTCCTCACCCCCGAGGCCATGGTCGCGGCGAGGGACCCTTACGGGTTCAGGCCGCTCGTCATGGGGAAGCTCGGGGACTCCATAGTCTTTGCGTCCGAGACGTGCGCGTTTGACCTCATCGAGGCCGAGTTCATAAGGGAGATAGAGCCCGGCGAGATAGTCGTGGTCAACGAGAACGGCGTCGAATCGTTCAAGCCCTTCGGGGAGTCGAAACACGCCTATTGCGTATTCGAATACATTTATTTTGCCAGGCCCGACAGCTTCCTCACAGGGCGGAACGTCTATCAGGTGAGGAGGGCGCTCGGAAGACAGCTCGCCATAGAGCAGCCCGCAGACGCTGACATAATCGTCGCCGTGCCGGACTCCGGTGTGCCCGCAGCCATGGGGTTTTCCGAGGAATCGGGGCTCCCGCTCGAGCTCGGGCTTCTCAGGAGCCATTACGTGGGGAGGACGTTCATCGAGCCCCAGCAGTCGATAAGGAACTTCGGCGTGAGACTGAAGCTGAACGCGATAAAGGAAGTGCTCGATGGCAAAAGGGTCGTCATAGTGGACGATTCGATTGTGAGGGGGACGACGTCGCGAAAGATAGTGAAGATGATACGCGCGGCCGGTGCGAAAGAAGTCCACATGAGGATAAGCTCGCCCCCGACCAAGTTCTCGTGCTATTACGGTATAGACACGCCGCTCAAGGAAGAGCTGATCGCCAATTCTCTGGACATAGACGAGATAAGAAAGTACATAACCTCGGATTCTCTCGGTTATTTAACACTGGAAGGAGTAATGAAGGCGGTCGACGATACGAAGAAGCTTAACGGCGAGAGCTTCTGCAACGCCTGTTTCTCGGGCAAATACCCCGTCGAGCTCACAGACCTCAAGAAAACCAAGCAGAAACAGCTTGGCCTTTTCGGGGGGTGAATATACATTTCTCCAATCAATTAATATTTTATAAACTCTTTTAAGAATCTAGGACGTGCGTAAAATGCCCTTGTTGTGGAACCATGCCCTGCACCTTTGGTTCTGGGCTGGATATAATACCCCATTTTCCCTGTTAACGAACTAAATCCTTTGTTTGGGTCAAGCAGAGCATCACGAACTAATTCGTAATCATTTTTTACGGCGAGATACAGCTCTTCGTGAAGATCAAATTCAACTACAGAATGTATATAACTTGGCTCATCTACTGTATCACCAACGATTCTCGCTACAATGACAGCTTTGTTTAGTTTCGCAAGTAAGTGACTTTCTTCAAATTCTTTTTGACAAATATTTACCGGATCAATCATAGTAATCGCCATAGTTTCTTTAAAAGTTAACTCACCGTTCTTTTTATATTTCAAAGGAATAGATTTTAACTCCCAAGAACCAAAATTCGGAGCCTGTGCAGTATTCAATTGAATTCCTAAATGTCGCTCAAATACATGACCCGCCCACCCTTTATTAACCTTTTTATCCCGGTAAATCGTGACTTGGTAGTGATTAGCAAGTTCATGAAGCTCACGACCAACAAGCTCTTTTAGTTTCGTTATCGCTTCTTTTCTATCCATAAATCTCTCATTATGGTAATAATCCATACTCCGTTTGTTCTTCGCTTAATCTCTTACGTTGAAATTTATCGATAAGCCGAAAACTTTTTGCCTCTAAAACATCTCTCATCCTAGGAATTGCGATTTTGTCTAAATACTCCTGATCGGCATCTATTCCGACAAATTTTCTGTTGTATTTTAGTGCGACAACACCAGTTGTTGCGCTGCCGCAAAAAGGATCTAGGACTATATCTCCCTCATTGCTACTGGCCAAAATAATTCTTTCCAGCAAAGCTTCTGGTTTTTGGGTCGGGTGTTTTCCATACTTCTTTTCTCCATTTTTTGGTGTACCTATAGCCCAAACACTTCGCATTTGTTTCCCAGGTACTTTAATAAAATCTCCTCCCCAACTGCTGTTTTTAACCACCTCATAATTGAACGTGTGTTTCGCGCTTTTGCTTTTTCTAACCCAAAGCAATGTTTCATGACTAGCAGTAAACATCCTGCAAGACAAATTTGGAGATGCATTAGGTTTAAACCAACAGATATCGTTTATTAAGTGCCACCCCTGCTCTTGTAGAGCAAATCCACAACCATATATTGAATGATAAGTCCCTGAGATCCACAAAGAGCCATTAGGCTTTAAAACTCTTCTGCAGGATTCTATCCATTTATTATGGAATTTAAAATCTTCTTCAATCCCATTACTCTTATCCCATTTACCTTTGTTGACACTCACACGGCGCCCAGCATGACATGTAAACCCACCATTTGATAAATTGTAAGGAGGATCCGCAAAAATCAAATCTATACATTCATCAGGAAGAAGATCTAGAACACCAACGACGTCTCCTTGATAAATTCGAATATTTTTGTCCGCAAAATATGCATTCATACTTAGGAAATACCTTCTTAATGATGGGTAGCTATTGAAACGATTTGAAAAATGTCATTACCCCTTTTTAATGCATCCATTAAATTTTTGAACATATATGCACTTTCCAAGTTTGTTTTTTCTTGAATCATCAATAATTGCGCTAACAATATTAAAAATTTTACACTATATTCCCCTTTGTGTCCTAAAGAACGGTAAGTTATAATAGCTTCTCGATTTTCTTCCAATAAAAATTCGAGATTCAATATTGCATTTCTTTCCTTATCAGATTTGATGCCTCGAATACTTGCCCATTTATTTATAAGAAATTCTAAAAAAGCTTTAGTTCCGTCTTTATCACCATGCATTTTGATTAAGATATCAACAGCCCAATGAATATGCTTAGGAGTTCTAATCCGAGACCATTTACCATGTTCACTCTGTCGATATTTGATCAATATATCATATTTACTTGACGATCCCTGATAGGCAGCTAAAATATATTTATCGTCGACTTCAGCTACAAATAATGGTTCACGTTTCTGCCCAGCCCTCGTGAATGCCATTTTTTGGAAAAGCTCCTGCTTTATCATGTCGTATCCATACTCAATTGTCTCAGATTATATTTAAAATGGTGACTCAATTCAACACTCCTCCTATACTTATGGCCCATCTCTCAACTCTTTCCAGAGATTCTTATATCCAGTTGATCCGTTACACCTTGACTTCCTTCCAATATCCTACTATTTTCACAAAATGGCTAATCTACAGGTTAAAAACATCCCCGACGCCTTGCACAAGCGCCTCAAAATGCGGGCAAAAAAGAAAAACCGTACAATGGGCGAGATTGTGATCGAAGCAATTGAGCGGGAGCTCGAAAGGGGTGAGTGGCTTATGCGGGTTTCGAAGAAAGCCAAAGCAGATTTAAGTGATTTATAAGCTAACCGATCTCTCTCAGCTTATTCAGCACATCTTCCATCTTCTTTATCTGGAATGAAAGCTCCTCAAATATTTCGCGCTCTTTCTTGACTATCTCTTCGGGGGCACGTTCGAGGAATTCGGGGTTGGACAGTTTCTTTTCGGTGCGTTCCAGTTCCTTTGATATCTTTCCGATCTCTTTCTTTATCCTCTCTGTCTCTTTTCCGACGTCGATGAGTCCCTCGACGGGGAGGAATATCTCGACCCCCGGGATCACGTGGGCGATTGCCTTTTTAGGCTTGTCTTTCTTTGCGATCTCTAGTCCCGAGAGGGACGCCAGGCTGAGTATAAAGCCCTTGTTATCCTCTATCTGCTTCCGGACTTTCTTGGTTTCAGGGAGGAGCACGACGCTCACCTTTTCGGACGGGTGGAGCCCGATCACGGCCCGGAGGTTCCTTACGCCGACGACTATTTCTTTCATCAGCTCGACTTCGTCGTGCTCGTCTCGATAAATCTGCGTCTCGTTACATTCCGGGAATGAGCTGACCACTATGCTCTCCGCAGTGCCGCCATCGACGGCGTTAAGTTCCACGCCGAACCCGCGGAGCCTCTGATAAAGCTCCTCCGATATGAAGGGCGCTATCGGGTGAAGCAGCTGGAGCGCGGTCTTGAGCACGCGCACGAGGACTCCCTTCGTCCTCTCTTTACCCTGCGGGTCGTCCCCGTAGAGGACGGGCTTTACCGACTCTATATACCAGTCGCAGTATTCCGACCAGAAGAACTTGTAAATAGCGGCAGCCGCCTTGTCGAACTCATAGCCCTCGAACGAGTCGCCCACCTCTTTTACGGTTTCGTTTAGCTTTGTGAGTATCCACTTGTCATACGTAGAAAGCTCGTCGTCTGGGACCTTCACGTCATCGTCGTAACCCCCGAGGTTCATAAAGAGGAACCGCGACGCGTTCCAGATTTTATTGATAAAATTCCTGTAGCCCTGAATGACGGGCATGGAGAGCTTTATGTCCCTCCCCTGCGTGGCGAGTGCAGTCAGGCTGAATCTCAGCGCGTCGGCCCCGTTTTCTTCTATGACGTCGAGAGGGTCTATGACGTTCCCGCTGGTTTTGCTCATCTTGTGCCCCTTCTCGTCCCTTATGAGCCCGTGTATGTAAACGTCCCTGAACGGCACCTCGTCCATGAACTTGAGCCCCTGCATTATCATGCGGGCGACCCAGAAGAAGATAATGTCGAATCCCGTCACGAGAACGCTCGTCGGGTAGTACTTCTCAAGCTCGGGCGTCCGCTCGGGCCAGCCGAGCGTGGAGAACGGCCAGAGCGCGGACGAGAACCACGTATCGAGCACGTCGGGGTCCCGTTTCAGCTCAGTTTCTTTCCCATAATGTTTCTTGGCCGTGCCGTAGGCTTCTTCTTCCGTCATCGCGACGAATATCTCCCCGTCGGGCCCATACCATGCCGGTATCTGATGCCCCCACCAGAGCTGGCGGGATATGCACCATGGCTCTATATGCTTGAGCCATTCGAAGTAAGTGCTCTCCCAGTATTTCGGTACGAACCTTATCCTCCCTTCCTCGACGGCCTTTATTGCAGGCGCTGCGAGCGTCGCCGCATCCACGTACCACTGGTCCGTGAGCCAGGGCTCGACCGCGACCCCGGACCTGTCCCCGTAGGGGACCGTGTGCCGCGTCTCTTCTACCTTATCCAGGAGCCCCTGCACTTCCATGTCCTCTACTACCCGCTTTCTCGCCTCGAACCTCTCGAGCCCCCTGTATTCGGGCGGGGCGTTGTCGTTAAGGTGAGCGGTTTCGTCGAATATGTTTATCATCGGGAGACCGTGTCTCCGCCCGACCTCGAAGTCGTTGAAGTCGTGTGCGGGAGTGATCTTCACCGCCCCCGTACCCTTCTCGGGGTCGCTGTATTCATCGGCGATTATAGGGATGGGTCTGTTAGCTAACGGAAGCACCGCATTCTTTCCGACGAGGTGTTTATATCGCGGGTCTTCAGGGTGAACAGCGACTGCGGTATCCCCGAGCATGGTCTCGGGCCTGGTGGTGGCGACGGTTATGAATTCGTCACTCCCCTCAATCGGGTACTTGAAGTGCCAGAAATGACCCGAGACCTCCCTCTGGTCGACCTCGAGATCGGAGATCGCCGTAGAGAGCCTGGGGTCCCAGTTGACGAGTCTCTTGTCCTTGTAGATGAGTTTCTGATTATAGAGGTCGACGAAGACCTTCCTCACCGCGTGAGAAAGCCCGTCGTCCATAGTGAACCGTTCCATTTCCCAATCGGGGAGCGCTCCCAAGCGTTTTAGCTGGCGCGTGATGGTGTCGCCCGACTCCTCCTTCCACTTCCATACGCGTCCTACGAAGGCGTCCCTGCCCATCTTTACCCTGGAAGCCCCTTCCTTCTCAATCTCGCGCTCTACCATCATCTGCGTCGCGATACCCGCGTGGTCCGTGCCCGGCACCCACAGTGCGTCCGAACCCTTCATCCTCTTCCACCGGATAAGGATGTCCTGGAGCGTGTTGTTGAGCGCGTGTCCTATGTGGAGTGACCCGGTCACGTTCGGAGGGGGGATTACGATTGAATAAGACAGCTTCCCGCCGGACGGATTAGATTTATAATAGCCCTTTTCGATCCATCGGGCGTACCACCCCTCTTCAACCTTCTTTGGATCGTAGACCTTATCCATCTGGGTTTTATTATCGTCAGGCATGCCGAATTAATGATTGAAAGAATCGAGATCACGGGCTCGGGAGACTTGACGCTCCCGGGCCCGGCTTATTTTCGCAATGATTATTCTTCGTCCGCTGAAGCGGCCGCGGGCACGGGCACTTCGAGAACGGGCACTTCGACGTCTATGTTCCTGTAAATGGGGAGCCCTGTGCCTGCAGGTATCAGCCTTCCCATGATGACGTTTTCCTTTAGGCCCCTCAGGTGGTCTTCCTTGCCCTCGCAGGCGGCTTCCGTGAGAACCCTTGTCGTCTCCTGGAACGATGCTGCAGAGAGCCAGCTGTCCGTGCTGAGGGACGCCCTGGTTATTCCCAGGAGCAGCGGTTCCGCCGACGCGGGCCTTCCGCCCTGCGCGACCACCCTCTCGTTCTCCTCGAAGAATATGTGCTTCTCTATGGCCTCGCCCACGAGCAGGATGGTGTCGCCCGGGTCTTTGATCCTTACCCGCTTGAGCATCTGCCTCACTATGGCCTCGATGTGCTTATCGTTTATCTTCACGCCCTGTAGCCTGTAGACCTCCTGGATCTCGTCTACCAGGTATCTGGTAAGCGCCCTCTCGCCGCGTATCCTCAGGATGTCGTGCGGGTTGACGGAGCCGTCGACCAGCTGGTCTCCCGAAGTCACCTGCTCGCCTTCCCTGACCAGCACGTGTTTCCCTCTCGGCACGAGGTATTCCTTGGGCTCGCCGATCTCGGGGGTTACTACCACCCTTCTCTTTCCCTTTAGGTCCTTTCCGTAGCTGACGATGCCGTCGATCTCCGTAACGACCGCAGGGTCCTTGGGCATCCTCGCTTCGAAGAGCTCGGCTACCCTGGGGAGCCCTCCCGTGATGTCTTTCGTTTTCGCGGTCGCTCTCGCTATTTTCGCTACGATTCCGCCCGCGCTTACCTCGTCGCCCTCGTTCACTTCGATAATCGCCCCGATCGGGAGCGAGTACTGGATGCTCTTGCCGTCCACGGTCGTGATTACGAGACCGGGGTGGAGATCGAGGTTCTTGGATTCTATGACTACTTTCTTATAAATACCCGTAACTTCGTCTACCTGCTCTTTGAGTGTAATTCCCTGCTCCAGGTCTACAAAACCGACCTTGCCGTCGAATTCCGATATAAACGGGGTCGTGTACGGGTCCCATTCCGCAAGGAGCCTCCCTTCCTTGACCTTCTCGCCGTCGTTTATCTTGAGCCTGGCTCCGAGCGCGAGGGGATAACGCTCCCTCTCGTAACCCTTATCGTCGACGATGATCATCGTCCCGGTACGGTTGATCACGACCAGGCTCCCGTCCTTGCTCTTTACGGTCCTCACGGTGTTGAACTTGACCGTGCCTTCGTGCGTGGACTCGAGGGTGCTTTCCGCGGCCCTCTGGCTCGCTGCGCCGCCGATGTGGAACGTTCTCATCGTGAGCTGCGTCCCCGGCTCACCGATCGACTGGGCGGCTATGATTCCGACCGCCTCCCCTATATTGACGAGCTTACCCGTCGCAAGGTTCCTGCCGTAACAGAGCACGCACACGCCGATACGCGTCTCGCAGGTCAGTACCGACCTTATTCTCGCCTCGGTGATGCTGCCGGCCTCGTCGATCTTGCCAGCGGCCTGTTCGTCGATCTCTTTGTTAGCCGAAACTATTACTTCTCCGCTTATGGGGTCTATGATATCGTCGACGGTCACCCTTCCGAGCACCCTTTCGCCGACCCTCTCTATGATCTCCCCGCCCTCGACGAGGTCGCTGACCGTGATGCCTTCGACCGTACCGCAGTCGAACTCTTTTATCATCACGTCCTGCGCGACGTCGATGAGCCTCCTCGTCAGATAACCGGCGTTCGCGGTTTTAAGAGCGGTGTCGGCAAGACCCTTCCTCGCGCCGTGCGTCGAAATGAAGTATTGAAGGACCGTGAGTCCTTCCCTGAAGTTCGACGTGATAGGCGTCTCGATGATCTCCCCCGAAGGTTTCGCCATCAGTCCCCTCATGCCCGCGAGCTGGCGGACCTGTGTCTGGCTGCCTCTCGCTCCGGAATCTATCATCATGTATATGGGGTTGGAGCTCGTCCCCCTCTTTACGTTCCCTTCCTTGTCGGTAACCTCTTCGTACGAAATATCCCTCATCATTTCCTGGGCGACTTCGTCGCTCGTACGCGCCCATATGTCTATGACCTTGTTGTACCTTTCGCCGTCCGTGATAAGCCCCTGAGAATACTGGTTCTGGACCTTGACCACCTCGTCCTGGGCTTTCTGTAGCAGCTCTTTCTTCTTGAGCGGGATGCTCATGTCGTCGATCGATATGGAGATACCCGCTTTGGTCGAGTACTTGAACCCGAGCGTCCTCATCCTGTCGGCGAGTATCACCGTGTTCTTTCCGCCCGCCATCCTGAAGCAGGTGTCGACCAGCTCTTCTATGGCCCTCTTGGTCATTACCCTGTTCACGAGCTCGAAGGGTATGTCCTTGGGCATGATGTCGTAGAGGAGCACGCGCCCGGCCGTAGTCTCGTAGATTTTCCCGCTTACGCGGACCTTTATTTTCGCGTGTATGCCGATTTCCCCGGAATCGTAAGCCATCTGGACTTCGTCGATGCTCGAGAAAATCTTGCCGTCCCCCTTGTCGTAAGCCATGTCCCTCGTCATGTAATAGATGCCGAGCACGATGTCCTGCGTCGGCAGAATGATCGGTTTCCCGTGCGCGGGCGACAGGATGTTATTGGTCGACATGACGAGCGCCCTGCACTCGGTCTGAGCCTCTATAGACAGCGGGACGTGAACGGCCATCTGGTCGCCGTCGAAGTCCGCGTTGTACGCGGGGCAAACGAGCGGGTGTATCTGAATGGCCTTATCCTCTATGAGTATGGGCTCGAACGCCTGGATGCTCAGGCGGTGGAGCGTGGGAGCGCGGTTGAGCAGCACCGGGTGCTCCTTGATCACTTCGTCGAGGGCGTCCCAAACGATCGGGGCCTCCTGCTCTACGAGTTTCTTGGCAATTTTTATTGTCGCGGCGGCTCCCCATTTTTCGAGCTTCTGATATATGAACGGTCTGAACAGCTCGAGGCCCATCTGCTTGGGTATGCCGCACTGGTGGAGCTTCAGCTCCGGGCCGACGGTGATGACCGAGCGTCCCGAGTAATCCACGCGCTTGCCGAGGAGGTTCTGTCTGAACCTTCCCTGCTTGCCCTTGATTATATCGGATAGGCTCTTGAGAGGCCTGTGGTTGTGTCCGAGCACCGGCCTTCCCCGCCGCCCGTTCTCGAGGAGAGCGTCGACGGATTCCTGGAGCATCCTCTTTTCATTTCTTACGATTATGTCTGGCGCACCAAGCTCGAGTAATTTCTTGAGCCGGTTATTCCTGTTGATTACGCGCCTGTAGAGGTCGTTGAGATCGGACGTCGCGAACCTCCCTCCGTCGAGCGGCACAAGAGGCCTCAAGTCGGGCGGAAGCACGGGGATCCTCGTAAGTATCATCCACTCGGGACGGTTCTTCGATTTTCTGAACGCCTCGCAAATCCGGAGTCTCTTCGCTATCCTCGCCCTCTTGATGGGAGAGGCCGTGTTCTTCATCTCGTGTCTTAACTGGTCCGAGAGCTCGACTAGGTCTATCTTCTTCAGCATCTCCCTGATCGTCTCTGCACCCATTCCGACCTTGAAGCTGTGGCCGTATTCCTCCACCGCCTTCCTGTATTTATCCTCGCTCAGGACTTCCCCGAACTTTAGGGTCGTGCCTCCCGGATCGAGGACCACGTACGATTCGTAGTAAAGGGCCTTTTCCAGGTCCTTAAGCGTCATATCGAGCAGCATGCCGATCCGCGAAGGTATGCTCCTCAGAAACCAAATGTGCGCCACGGGGGAAGAAAGCTCTATGTGCGCCATCCTCTCCCTCCTGACCTTGGACGAGATGACCTCGACCCCGCACTTTTCACAGGTTATCCCCCTGTGTTTGAGTCTCTTGTATTTTCCGCAAGTGCATTCGTAATCCTTGACGGGACCGAATATCTTTGCGCAAAAAAGACCGCTCCTTTCCGGTTTGAACGTTCTGTAATTGATAGTCTCGGGCTTTCTTACTTCTCCGTGAGACCATTCCTTGATCTTTTCGGGAGAAGCAATCGAAATCTTTACCGCCGAGTACTCAGACGGGTTCTTGGGTTTTTCAAATAGGGTATCTACGTCCACGTTCACTCCCTCCCTCATCTTTTTTTCAATTCCTGCCCTGTTCTTCTTCTTCGAGAAGGTCGACGTCCAGAGCGAGCGCCTGGAGCTCCTTCTGAAGGACCTTAAACGACTCCGGAAGGCCCGGCTCGAAATTCATGTCGCCCTTGACTATCGAATCGAAGATCCTGGTCCTGCCTATCACATCGTCCGATTTTACCGTCAGAAATTCCTGGAGCGTGTACGATGCACCGTATGCTTCGAGAGCCCAGACCTCCATCTCTCCGAGGCGCTGTCCTCCGAAATGGGCCTTTCCGCCGAGCGGCTGCTGCGTCACGAGCGAGTAGGGCCCGATCGCCCTCGCGTGGATCTTCTCTTCCACGAGGTGATGGAGCTTGAGCATGTACATAACCCCAACAGTAACTTTCTGGTCGAACGGCTCTCCGGTCTGCCCGTCGAAGAGTATGGTCTTGCCGTCCTCCGGGAGACCCGTTGCGGCCAGCAGGCTCTTTATCTCCTCTTCCGACGCCCCGTCGAACACAGGGGACTGGACCGGGATGCCGCCACGCAGCCTGGAGGCGACGATAACCACGTCGTCGTCGTCCATTTTATCGATAAGTTTCTCGGTCCTGGTGGATTTATAAATTTCCTTCAGCTTGGCCTTCAAGGCCTGGGGGCTGAATTCCCTTTCCATTACCTCGTTAATTTGATTGCCGAGCTCCTTTGCGGCCCACCCGAGGTGTGTCTCCAATACCTGGCCGACGTTCATCCTAGAAGGCACGCCGAGGGGGTTGAGGATCATGTCGACCGGAGTTCCGTCCGGAAGATACGGCATATCCTCCTCGGCTAATATTTTTGAGATCACGCCTTTGTTTCCGTGCCTGCCGGCCATCTTGTCCCCCACCTGGAGCTTCCTCTTGACGGCGATATTCACTTTCACCACCTTGAGGACCCCCGGCGGGAGCTCGTCGGGCTTGGTCAGCTTGGAGATTCTCTGATCGTAGACAACGTTCGTAAGATCGATCTGTTCGAGGGTCCGCTCGATTATCCGCTTGATTTCGGCCTCAGCCTCGTCTCCCTTTTCGATAGTGATATCCGCAAACTTCTCAAACGGGATCGTCTTCAGCACCTCTTCCGATATCTTGTCCCCTTTCTTGAGGACGGTCTTCCTCGAAACGGTCAGCTTCGCGGACGACGTCTTGCCCGCGACGAGCGACTTGATACGCTCGAAAGCGTCGTCCTTCAATATCTTTATCTCGTCGTCCCTGTCCTGCTTGAGGCGGGTCACTTCGAAATCCTCGATGCTCTTAGCCCGCTCGTCCTTGTCGACGACCCTGGATATAAGCATCTTCACGTCTATGACGGTCCCGTATATACCGGGGGAGGCCCGGAGAGACGTGTCCTTCACGTCCCCGGCCTTGTCTCCGAAAATGGCCCTCAGCAGGCGCTCCTCGGGAGAGAGCTGAGTCTCGCCCTTGGGGGAAATCTTTCCTACGATTATGTCCCCGGGCTTCACCTCGGCGCCTATCCTGATTATACCGCTCTCGTCGAGGTTCCTGAGAGCGTCTTCGCTCACGTTCGGTATGTCCCTCGTTATCTCTTCTCTTCCGAGCTTGGTTTCACGGGCGATGCACTCGACCTCTTCGATGTGAATGGACGTAAAGCTGTCTTCCTTGGCGAGCCTTTCGCTCATAAGGATAGCGTCTTCAAAGTTATATCCGCCCCATGGCATGAATGCCACGAGCACGTTCTGCCCTAAAGCGAGCTCGCCGAAATCCGTGGAAGGGCCGTCCGCTATGACCTGGCCCGCCTTTATACCCTGTCCTTTGGATACTATGGGCTTCTGGTTCCAGCAGGTGCTCTGGTTCGATTTCTGAAATTTCAAAAGGCCGTACATATCTACGCCGGCTTCGGATTCGGAGGCGTCTCCCGTAGAGCTCACGACGACTCTCGAAGAATCGACGTATTCGACGAACCCGTCCCGCTTCGCGATCACGGTCACTCCCGAATCCTTGGCGACCGTGCTTTCGAAACCGGTGCCGACTATAGGGGCGCTCGTGCGAATGAGGGGCACGGCCTGGCGCTGCATGTTGGACCCCATGAGGGCCCTGTTCGCGTCGTCGTGCTCGAGGAAAGGTATAAGCGACGCGGATACGGAAACGAGCTGCGAGGGGGAAACGTCCATGAGCTCCACCTTCTCGCGCTCGACCATGAGGAACTCGCCGCTGTGTCTGGCCGAAATAAATTCCGACGTGAAATTGCCGTCCTTGTCGAGGGGCGCGTTCGCCTGGGCGATAATGTATTTCTCCTCGGCGAGGGCGTTCATGTATACGATCTCGTCGGTAACCCGGGCGCCCTTTACCACCCTGTATGGTGTTTGGATGAACCCGAATTCGTTTATCTTTCCGTAAGTGCTGAGACTCGAGATGAGACCGATGTTGGGTCCTTCAGGGGTCTCGATCGGACAGATCCTCCCGTAGTGGGAAGAATGCACGTCCCTGACCTCAAACCCCGCCCTTTCTCTGGTGAGACCTCCCGGACCGAGAGCGCTCAATCTTCTCTTATGCGTAATTTCCGAGAGAGGGTTGGTCTGGTCCATAAACTGGGAGAGCTGACCGGTTGCGAAGAATTCCTTTACGACCGCTATCACCGTTTTAGGTATGAGCAGCTCGCTCGGCATCAGGTTCTCGACCGCCTGATAGCCCATCTTCTCCTTAACGGAGCGCGCAAGCCTCTCG
>Ga0187894_10002013_pt1 | contig 24977 bp, 22 predicted proteins | sample GBC1701081metaG_FD_136650 | JGI IMG/M metagenome (GOLD analysis project Ga0187894, IMG submission 136650) | White microbial mat communities from a lava cave in the Kipuka Kanohina Cave System on the Island of Hawaii, USA - GBC170108-1 metaG ... | reverse complement strand
GTCGGATCAGTCATCCTAAATCCAGCAGTTGTCTCGTTGACGTTCGGTTAGTCCGTTGATTCAGAACGCTAATTCGGCAGGAATCCCAACTGCTCCGCAGTTGCAATTTCTGTCGAATCGACCTTCTGAATCAATAGGTTACCCGAAGATCACCGAAGTAACTGCCGGATTTAGGGTCATGGAGCGAAGTATGCCACAGGCGCCAAGCCTGATCGCACGCCGGCCCGATTGGACCGCGCGGTCGGGATCATCCCGTCGTGCGACCAAACCAGGCCAGACGCGCGCTGCTCAGGGCGCGTCGGCGACGTCCTCGTAGAGCGTGCGGGCCTCGGGCGCCGGGCCGCGGCGTGTGCCGGGTGCGAGAATGCGGACGACACGGATGCCCTGACCCAGGGCGAAGGTCAGCACCATGCCCGGTCCCACCAGCGCGTGCGGCTTGTCGGTCGGACGGCCGTCGACGCGAAATGGCGTGCTTGCCACCGCCCGCGCCGCGGCGCTGCGCGACCGGAAGAAGCGCGCGTGCCACAGCCACTTGTCGAGGCGGATCGTATTGCGCTCTCCGGATGGCGGTAGCGTGGTCACGCCGGGGGTGACGCGCCCATGGGCGCTGACTTTGAGCGTTCATCTGGCTCCTCATCCTGAGGAGCGTGCCACAGGCGCGCATCTCGAAGGATGAGCAACCGCACGGGCGGTCCGAAAACGCCTCGAATGAAACCATCGCGACTGTTGCCCACCCTTCGAGCCGGCCGCTGGCGCGGCCTCCTCAGGATGAGGAGCGGGATGAAACTGCTTAGGTTGGCGCCCCCGGCCCGCTGCATGACGAGGAAGACGGCAGCCGGCCTCACTTCTTGCCCAGCTTCAACTCGAGCAGCTTGGCGAAGGGTGAATCGGAGGCGGGACGCTCGCCCTTCTTTTCGGTGGTGGCAACGAGGCGCACCTCCGGACCACTTTCCCGGTCCCGGCGTTCGCGTGGCGGGCCGAAGCGACGCTCGCCGCCGCCGTGCCGATCGCCCGGCGGGCCGCCGAACTTGCTGCCACCTTCCGGCCGCTCCCGCCTTTCGTCACGCGGCCCGCGATCGCGCCGCGGCGGCCGGCGATCCTCACCGGACGGTGCGCCGGCGTCCGCCGCCGGTTGCAGGGGCGGCGTGCCCGGCGCGGCGAGCGGCGCTTCGTAGCGTCGTTCGCGGCGCGGCGGCCGCCCCTCGCGCCCTTCCGGCGGCGCCTGGTCATCATGCCGTCGCCGCCGCTTCCACTCCGGGCGCGGACCGCGCCGGTCGTGATCGCGCTGCTCGTCGCGGTCGCGCTGGAAGCGCGGCCGCATCGAGAAAGTCGTCGGCCCTTCGGCGCCCTCCGGCGGCTGGTGCACGCGATAGCCCAGCGCGCGCAGGATCACCGTCATCTCCGCCTCGCCGCAGCCGATCAGCGACAGCATCTCGGGCGTGATGCGGAATTGGCCGGGCGGCAGGGTCGGCCTCTCCGGCGCGACGACGCTGGGAGCGGCTGTCGCCTTTGGCGCTTCGGCCAGCGCCCATGTCCGCGTGACCGGCGAGAAATCCTCGACCATGGGGATCGCGCCGCCGGTTTCGGGCGAGCCGCGTGTCCAGGTCGGTGGCGGCGGGGCGGCAACAACCGGCTCCGGTACCGCCGTGTCGGTTGGCGCCGTCGCACTTGCCGACTCCTCGACCGGGGCCGCGGCCGTTTCGATCGACTCGCCGAGCGCGGCGGCGGCGATCATCCACTCCGTGACGATGCTCTCGGCGACGGGCTCGGGCCGCGCCGTGGCCACGGCGGCCGGTTTGTCCGCCGCCTCCTGCCAGGATCGATGGGCCTCGCGGGAGGCGCGCACGGCATTGCGCGCCACCCATGCCAGGCGCTCGACCATGTCGGCGCGGATGGCGCGATCGCCCATCGGCAGGTAACCGACGGCGGCGAGGAAGTCGCGGTCCATCTCCGGCGTGATGACGATCGACGTGCGTCCCTCGGCCGGCAGCGACGGGATCGTGTCGCTCTCCTTGAAGATCGTCCACAGCAGGGCGCGGGTGCGGATCGCGCCTGGCTTGAGCATGGTCGGGATGAACACCGTGTAGACGCCCAGCCGCACGCCGGCGCGCGCCAGCGCCTTGCGATCGGCGTCGGTCATCGCCGCAATCTGCTCCTCGATGGGCGCCCGCGGCATGGCGCCGAGCGCCTCGCCGAGCCGGAACACCACGCCCCGCGCTGCGCCCGACAGCTCGGCCTCGCGTGCCGCCATCAGGTCGGGCAGGGATTTCTTGATGCTGGCCTCGAGCCAGTCGGCGCACCGCTTGCGCACCGCCTCGCGCGCCGGCCCGTCGAGCAGGTCGCTGCTCAGCGGCTCTACCCTGGGCGACAGCGGATCGGGTCCCGGCATCAGCCGCGCGATGGCACCGCCGCCCCAGGTCAGGCGCAGCTTCTCGTCGATGCCGATCGCGGCATCGGGCGAGTTAACGAACTTCTCCAGCCGCGCCGGCAGCTCCTGGCGCAGCGCGCGCAACGCCGCCGACAACACGGTCTTCTGGTCGGCCTCGTCGCGCGCGGCTTCGGGCGCGAAACGGAAGCCCTCGATGCGACCCAGCCGCTCGCCCTCGACCGTGACCTCGCCCGTTTCCGAGACGCCCGTCATCAGTTCCTCCGGCAACTTCAGTTTCCTTACCAGCAAGGCGGTGCGCCGGTCCACAAACCGTTGCGTCAGCTGCTGGTGCAGCGCGTCGGACAGGCGGTCCTCGATGGCGCGGGTCCGCTCCTGCCATTCGGCCGCGCGCTCCAGCCAGCCGGCGCGGTGCGAAATATAGGTCCAGGTCCTGACGTGCGCGATGCGGCCCATCAGGGTGTCGATGTCGCCATCATAGCGCTCCAGCCGCTTGATATGGCCCTCGACCCAGTCTTCCGGCAGGCGTTCGAGCGGCGCGGTCAGATATCGGAACAGCTGGACCAGCAGCGCGGTGTGCTCCTCGCTCATCGTCTTGCGGAAATCTGGCACCTGGCAGATGTCCCACAACAGCCGCACGCGCTGGTGGCTCCTGGTTGCATCGGCGATCTCCGCCCGCTGGACCAGCGCCGCCAGCGCCAGCTGGTCGTCGGCCTCGCGCGCGCGCTGCAGGCCCGGCAGCGACGGCGGCATATTCAGCGAGTCGGTCAGCGCCGCGATCGAGCGGAATTCGAGCTCGGCGTTGCGCCACTGGATGGCGCGCACCGGATCGAAGCGGTGGTTCTCGATCGCCTCGACCTGTTCCTGGGTCAGCGGTCCGACATCGGCGGTGGTGCCGAAGGTGCCGTCGGTCATGTGCCGTCCGGCGCGGCCGGCGATCTGCGCCAACTCCTCGTTGCGCAGCGGGCGGATGCCGCGGCCGTCGAACTTCTGCACCCCGGCGAACCAGACGTGGGTCACCTCCATGTTGAGGCCCATGCCGATGGCATCGGTGGCGACGAGGTAGTCGACCTCGCCGTTCTGGAACATCTCGACCTGGGCGTTGCGCGTGCGCGGGCTGAGCGCGCCCATCACGACAGCCGCGCCGCCGCGCTGGCGTCGCACCAGCTCGGCCAAGGCATAGACCTCGCTGGCGGAGAAACCGACGATGGCCGAGCGCGCCGGCAGGCGCGTCACCTTCTTGCTGCCGCCGTAGCTCAGCGTCGAGAAGCGCGGCCGGGCGATGATCTCGATGTCGGGGAACAGGCGCTGCAGCAGCGGCCGCATGGTGTCGGCGCCCAGCAGCATGGTCTCGTCGGAACCGCGGGCGCGCAACAGCCGGTCGGTGAAGATATGGCCGCGCTCGGGGTCGGCGCACATCTGGATCTCGTCGACGGCGAGGAAGCGCACGGGGCGCTCCAGCGGCATCGATTCGACCGTGCAGATGATGTAGCGGGCGTGGGGTGGCTGGATCTTCTCTTCGCCCGTGACCAGGGCGACCGCGCCTGACCCGACCTTGCGCACGGCGCGGTCGTAGTTCTCGCGCGCCAGCAGGCGCAGCGGGAAGCCGATCATGCCCGACTCGTGGCCGAGCAGGCGTTCCATCGCCAGATGGGTCTTGCCGGTGTTGGTCGGCCCGAGCACCGCCAGCAGGCGGCGCTCCGAGGGCCCGGACACGTTCATGGCGCACCATTCCGCGCCGCGTCGCGAAAGGCAAGCGCCGACCGTGCGCCAGAGCTCGCGGCGTGTGCGTCAAAATCACCGCGGGGTGCCAGGGATTGCGCATTTCGCGTTGAAATCGTGCCTCCCGTCGTTGGCCGGTATCCTTTTGGACCGCGCGCGTCCACGCGCGCTCATGTTCCGGCAGCGGCGCCCACAGGCGGAAGCTGGTTTTCGCCGGGGTGCGCGCGTGGACGCGCGGTCCGAAGCATCATGGCGCCTTGACGCGGCGCGTGCCGCGCGGCATTGATGAAACATGTGTGTGATCGTCCGGATCGTCGCGAGAACCACGGGCATGCCAGACGGCGGGTTGCCCGGAGGTCGTGCGCGCTGATCACCAGCGTCGATCCAGACCAGCAGGCCCCGCCGGAAACGGACGGGGCTTTTTCGTGACTCTTCACGCCCGTCCGGCGGCACAACGGACGCAGTACGTACGATGACCCAGAACATCTATGACAACGAATCGTTCTTCGAGGGATATGGCCGGCTGGCCCGTTCCGTCGAAGGCCTGGACGGCGCACCGGAATGGCCGGCGTTGCGGGCATTGCTGCCGGCTCTGCAGGGCAGCAGCGTGCTCGATCTCGGCTGCGGATTCGGCTGGTTCTGCCGTTGGGCACGACAGAACGGCGCGGCGCGCGTGCTCGGCATCGACGTTTCCGAAAAGATGCTGGCGCGAGCCGCCGCTACCACGCCGGACGCGGCAGTCACCTATGTCAGGGCCGACATGGAGCGGCTCGAGCTGTCGGCATCGTTCGACCTGGTCTACAGCTCGCTGGCGTTTCATTACCTCGAGCACCTGGACCGGCTGATGTCGGAGATCCACCGCGTGCTGGTTCCCGGCGGCAGCCTGGTCTTCTCGGTGGAGCATCCGATGTACACCGCCCCCAGCCGTCCAGGCTGGTCCGTCGACGATGGGGGTCGCAAGACCTGGCCGATCGACGGCTACCTCGATGAAGGCCCGCGTTCGACGGATTGGCTCGCCAAGGGCGTGATCAAGCAACACCGGACACTGGCGACCTACATCAACATGCTCCTTCGTCACGGCTTCAGCCTGACACATGTCGAGGAGTGGGGGCCGACATCGGAGCAGATCGCGTCGCAGCCGAACTGGGCGGACGAACGCCAGCGCCCGCCGTTCCTGCTCGTGGCCGCCAAGCGTTAATCCTTCCCCGCGCGAAGCGTGGGGAAGGTGGCCGAAGGCCGGATGGGGAGAGCAACTGTCATTCCGAGCGAAGCGAGGAATCTTTCGCAGTGGCGCACGGGGCGCCGCTCGAAAAGATCCCTCGCTACGCTCGGGATGACAGTTCGGCCCCTCCGCCCCTTCGGGGCACCTCCCCAACTTCGTTGGGGAGGAATACTTCACCCGCTCTTCGCCGCGCCGTCCATGAACGTCGCCAGCTTCACGTCGAGATCGGTGACGCCGCCGGCATCGTGTGTCGAGAGCGTGACCTCGACGCGATTGTAGACGTTGAACCATTCCGGATGGTGATCCATCTTCTCGGCCACGAGCGCGGCGCGCGTCATGAAGGCGAACGCGGCGTTGAAGTCGGCGAAACGGAACGATTTCGCGATCGCATCGCGGCCGTCGACTTCGTGCCAGCCGTCGAGGCCGGCCAGCGCCTGCGTTCTTTGCGCGCCACTGAGTTTGGTTGCCATGAGAATCCTCCTCTTGACAGACCCGCCGATGGTTGTAGCACCATCGCATCACCATGGACCCACGTCCCTTGTGCGCTGTGCATGCCGGGTCTAGGAGTCGACCATGGCTTCATATCGCGACGCAACGCCACCACGCGTCTTCACCTTTGCGCCGACGCTCGAGGAGATCGAGCGCGTCGCCGCCGAGGCGCTGGCATCGATCCCGCCCGAATTCCGCCGCCATACCGGCAATGTCCGCATCCACATCGAGGACTTTCCGACCGAGGAGATCGAGAAGGCGATGGAGCTGGAGAGCCCGTTCGATCTTCTCGGACTTTATCAGGGCGTGTCCATGGCCGAGAAGAGCGTGGCCCATGTCGCCAACGACATCGACCGCGTCTTCCTCTACCGCCGGCCGATCCTCGACTACTGGATCGAATCGGGCGAGGACCTGACGCATCTCGTGCGCCATGTGCTGATCCACGAGATCGGCCACCATTTCGGCCTCAGCGACGAGGACATGGACGCGATCGAGGCGCAAGCCGAAGAGCGCGCCGCGGCGCAGGGGTGATACCGCGCCGCCAAGATTGACCGCTTCATGGTGAGCACAGGCAGACGCTTCGCGTCTTGCCGGGTCGAACCATGAAGCGGTCCGCACTCCCGCTCGTGCGACGCCTTCATGGTTCGACAAGCTCACCATGAAGGCTACATGATCGATCTGCATCACCCGACACGCCGCACCGGCGGCGGCGTGTAGCGTCCTTCCAGCAGGTCGGCGCGCGGCTGGTATGCACGGAGTGTGAGCCGCATTGGCCCCGGCGGTGCCGGCAGCCAGTTCGCCTCGCGCTCGGCGCCCGGTGACTCCTTCTGGAAATAGAGCTCGAGCGAGCCATCGACGCCGTACTGCAGATGCTTCGAGCGGTCGCCGACGGCGTAGCGGCCGAGCGGGTTGTCCGTGAAGAACGCGCGTCCCTCCGGCGTCACCTCGTACATCGACAACGACCAGAACGCGTCGACCGGCGGCAGCGTGCCCTTCTCGAAGCGCATGCTGTAGCGGTTGGCGCCGTTGAGCGGCTCTCCGTGCCAATCGGCGTTGGCCGTCATGTACATGGCTTCCGCCGGTTCCAGCGCGGCCAGACCGGTCAGTGCCACGACCGCACGCAGGCCATACTCCGTCCCGAAATTGCCCAGGGCCTTGGGCGGCACGCCCCAGCCGTTGCGCACCGTGCCACCGCCCAGCGCCGGTCCCATACGGATCGCGCGTCGTGCTTCGGCGTATCCGGTCGCCAGGGCGGGCCATGGATCCGTCGGTGTCAGCGTGGGGCGACCCTGCGTCCAAAGCGACGAGAACGGCGCCAGCGCATCCAGTTCCGGCTGGTCGCGTGGCAGTGCTTCGTTGCCGACCCATGCGCGGCGGATGACGTCGAAGAACGCGGCCACGGTGTCCGGGTCCGGCGGCACGGCCGTGTCCTGCCGCGCGAGGCCCGAGGGCATGCGCTGATCGGAGGACGGTTCGAGCGTATAGCGCTGCATGATCGCCGTGGCCGCCGCGAGATCCTGCGGGTCGTCGACCAGCGTGCGCCCCAGCAGCCAGACCATGTTCGTCGGCGCGCGGATCAGGCCGTGATCTGCCGGCGTCGGACCACTCCAGTCGGGGCCGGCAACCAGATGGCGCCCCGCCCGGGTGCCGGTCACGCGACGACCGACATAAGCGAAGTTGTTGGCCCAGGCGTCCATGAACGCCAGCGAGTAGTAGCGGTCGCCGGTGTCAGGGACGGACAGCACCAGCGGTCCCCGCGAGAGATCAAGCCAGGCGCTGGAATAGAGCGTGTCGTTGTTCGGTGTCGTGACGGAACGCGAGCGGTGGTCTGCCAGCATCCGGGCGTGGCCGAAGCTGTTCTCGCTGCCGCGACGCGGATTGGCGGGATTCAGGATCACATTCCAGCGCGTGCGCCACATCTCGTAGAGCGGAAAGAAGAAGACGGTTGCACGGTGCGCGGCGGCAGCCGTGTCGATGGGCGTCAGTGTCTGCGCCATGCCCGCTGATCCTCCGCCGATCCAGGTTGCGATGGCGCCGGCGCCACCGGCCAGGACCGCACGGCGGTTCAGGTCATCGTTGCCCATGACCGGCCTCCCTCGCCATTGCACCGGACAGCTCCGTCCGCGCCCGGCGACGCGCCGCAACGAAGGCCGCCACCTCCTCCCACGGCTGGATGTTCCACCACGACCGTGCCCGGCCGGACGGCGAGGAGAGCACGAAGTATGCAATCCGCGACAACACCGCATCGTCGAGGCCGTCGACCACGACCTCGCCCTGCCGGCCATAAGGGAGCTTCTTCGTCCCGAAGAACAGCGACCCGGCGTTCTTGCTGGTGAACGCGACTGCGGCAGGCTTGTAGCGGCGCAGCTTGGCGCGCACCGAATCGCGGTCCATCGCCTGCGGCGACAGCTCGTGGTCGCTGCCGTACTCGGTCTTGTTGAGATCGGTCAGGCCGATGCCGTGACGCAACACCTCGGCGTAGCGCTTGGGCTCCAGCAATTCCGGCAGGACGCCGACCTTGTGCAGCGTGCGCCAGAAGCCGTTGCCGGGATTGGCGTAGTAGGCGCGTTCGCGATAGGAGATCGGGCTCGGCGCCGTGCCGCAGAACACCAGGTCGAGTCCCGGCGCCAGGACGTCGGGCACCAGCGCCCGGACGGTGGTGTCATTCGCTCTTGATGCCGGCGGCACGGATCACCTGCCCCCACCGCTCGTATTCCGCCCGCACGTACGGCATGAGCTGGTCCGCCGCTAGGTCCATATGCTCGACGCCCATCTGCGCGAAGCGCGCGCGCAGGTCGGGATCGGCCGTGGCGGCCACGGTCTCGGCCCGCAGGCGGTCCACCGCGTCGCGCGGCGTGCCGGCCGGCACGAACAGCATCGACCACGACGTGACGACGACATCGGGGAAGCCGGATTCGGCAAAGGTCGGCACGTCGGGCAGGGTCTCCGAGCGCTTGGCGCCGGTCATGGCGATGGCCTTGAGCTTGCCGCCCTGCACCAGCGCGCGCAGGCTGTCGAAGTTCGAGATCACCAGCGGGATGTGCCCGGCGATGGCGTCGCTTGCCGCCGGCGCCGCGCCCTTGTAGGCGGCCAGCACGAGGTCGACGCTGGCGCGCAGCTTGAACAGCTCCATCGACAGGCTGGGCGAGGTGCTGGTCCCCGACGAGCCGTAGTTGATCCTGCCCGGTGTCGCCTTGGCCGCAGCCACCAGCTTCGCGACCGTGTCGTGCGGGAAGGCCGGGTTGGCGCACAGCAGGTTGGGCTGCGATCCGACAATGGCCACCGGGATGAAATCGGTGAACGGATCGTACGGTACCTTCTGCAGGTGGGGATTGATCGCGTGCGAGGCGATGTTGCCCAGCAGCACACTGTAGCCGTCGGCCGGGGCGCGCGCCACGATCTCGGCCGCCAGCACGCCGCTGGCCCCGGGCCGGTTGTCGGCCACGATCTGCTGGCCCAGCCGCTCGCCGAGCTTGCTGGCGATCAGCCGGCCGACATTGTCCTGCGCGCCGCCGGGCGGGAACGGGATCACCAGGCGCAGCGGCCGCGACGGCCAGGCCTGGGCGGGCGCTGCCGTCGTTACCGCGAGCGGCAGGACGGCGGTAGCCCCGGCAACCAGGGCGCGACGTGACAGGTGCATGGCGTTACCCTCGTTCGGCAAATCTGTCATTCCGCGCGAACCACTGTCATCCCGAGCAGCACATCTCATCCCGAGCATGGCGAGGGATCTTTCGATGCAGGCGCACCGTGCACCACTTTCCGAAGACCTCTTGCTACGCCCGGGATGACAGGTGTGTGCCTGGGACGACGCGTTGTCGCCCGGCACAAGTCGAGCTCACATCAAGCCGACACCAGCGCCGCCGCCTTTTCAAGGGGGATGGCCGCATCCGATAGCAGCAATGCAACCGCATCGTCCTCCCACGACTCCTCGCGCAAGTCGAACGGATCCTGCGGCCGCAACCGGTGTTCCACCACCATCCGCGCCAGCACCAGCCGGCGCGCATCGCCGCCGGCCGCGCCCAGTGTCGCGCCCTCCGCCGCCAGCAGCGCCGCGGTCGCGGCGTGATACAGCGCCCCGGCGGCCCGCCGGCAGTGCTTCTCCTGCCGTGGGTCGGCGGCGACCTTTTCGGCGAGGTCGGTGGCCCGGCCCATGGTCGCGCTCAGCAGGCCGCGGAACTGGCCGGGCAGGGACGGCGATCGTCCCAGCATCTCGTCGATCGCCGCCTGCAGCGCGCGATGGCCGTCGCTCTTGCCGACGGCGCGCGTGACCACGTCGAGCGCGTTGATGTTGCTGGTGCCTTCCCACAGGGTGCCGATCTGCGCGTCGCGCACCAGGCGCGCATTGACCCATTCCTCGATGTAACCGGTGCCGCCGCGCACCTCCAGCGCCTGCGCCGCCACCGGAATGTTGTCGCGGCAGGTGCGAAACTTGAACACCGGCGTGAGGATGCGCAGCAGTTCCGCTGCGCCGCGGTCGCCGGCATTGGCGCGGCCCATGGTGGCGGCCGACCACATCGCCATCGACAGCGCCTGCTCGGCCGGCACCATGATCTTCATCAGCTGCCGGCGCAGCAGCGGGAAGGCGTCGATGGTGCGGCCGAAGGCGCGGCGGTGGCGCCCCACCACCAGCGCCTCGTTGAGGCAGCGGCGCATCATGGCGGCGGCCCGCACGCCGTGCGACAGGCGCGACAGGTTCACCTGGTTCATCATCTGCTTGAAGCCATTCCGGACGTCGCCGACCAGGTACGCGGTGGCGCCCTCCAGGCGGACTTCGCCCGACGCCATCGAGCGTGTGCCGAGCTTGTCCTTCAGCCGCACGACCCGGTACGCGTTCCGTGAGCCGTCCTCGAGCCGGCGTGGCAGCGCGAACAGCGCCAGTCCTTTGGTGCCGGCCGCAGCGCCGCGCGGACGTGCCAGCATCACCGTTACATCGGCGTCGGCATGGCTGCAGAACCATTTGTCGCCGAAGATCCGCCAGCGTTCGATGCCGTCCGGGCCCATCCCGATCGGCTCCGCTTCGGTCTCGATGGCGCCGACGTCCGAGCCGCCGGCCTTCTCGGTCATGAACTGTGCGCCCTTCAGCACATCTGCCATGTCGGTCGACAGCAGCCGGTCGAGCAGCAGCGTCTTGAGCGCGCCGGAGCCAAAGGTCTTGATCGTGAGGTTCGATGTATCGGACATGCTGATCGGGCACATCAGCCCGAACTCGGCCTGCACGAAGAGATAGGTGAATCCGTATTTCACCAGCGGCGGCGCGGCCTCGGGCATGCCCAGCACGCCGGCGCGATGGCTCATGGCGTGCATGCCGAAATCGCCGAAGGCGATCCGCTCCATCTCGCGATAGGCGGGATGATACTCGATCCACTCCTCGTCGCGCCCGAAGCGGTCGCGCGGATGCAGCACCGGGCCGTGCTTGTCGGCGATGTCGGCGAGCTCGTCGAGCCGCCCGCCCGCCAGCTCGCCCATGCGGTCGAAATGCGGCTCCATGCGGGCCCGCCAGCCGGCGTCGAGATACAGGCCCAGCAGGTCGCGGAAGCCACGATCGGCGCGATAGAAATTCATGCCGCGGCAGTCGGGCGCGATGTGGTGCGCGCCGAACGGCCGGGGTGTGTCGAGCCGCGGGCGTGTCGTGTCATCGGGCATCGCGGGTCTCCTCGTCGCCTGCGGCCGTGGCTCCGCATGGCCGCAATGATGTACACCATCGCAGGCCGAACGCTCCATCCGGTGCGTCGGCCTGTGGCCAAATCCGGGTCGGAGTGCTGACCTTGTCCATCCCCGGAACGATGGATGGGCGCCCGCTCCATGCGCCATCTTGCGGCCTTCATCCGTGCCCGGCCTACCGCATGCGGGATACGACCCTGTCGCGCAGCACGTCATGGATGACGGTGCGCAGCCACCGGTTGGCGCTGTTGGCCTGGTGCCGCTCATGCCAGTACAGGCAGACGTCGAACGTGGGCATCGCCACGGGAAGCTCCACCATCTTCAGGTTCCCGTGCGCCTCGACCAGGACACGGGCAACCGAGGACGGCAGGGTCACCAGCAGGTCGGTACGGGCGATGATGTACGGCAACGAAATGAACCGGGCCAGCTGCACCGAGATCTTCCGCGCCGCACCCAGCGATCTCAGCACGCTGTCGACCTGGTGGTGCCATGAATACATCGACGCGACATGCACGTGCTGCGCATCGAGGAACTGGTCCAGCGAGAGCTTCCGCCCGATTCCCGGGTGATCGCGCCGCAGCAGGCTGACATAGCGATCCGTGAAAAGTGTGATCGATTGCGTCTGGGCGCGCGGGAACTGGAGGTTGCCGCCAACGACCGCATCCACCTGGCCGTTCGCAAGCTGATCCGCCAGGTCGGCCACCAGGCTCTGAACGATTTCGATTTCGACCTGCGGTGCCTTCAGGCGTACGTGCTCGAGCAATGACGGAAGGAAAAGCACTTCGCCGAGTTCCGACATCGCGATCCTGAAGCGTCGCTCGGATGTCCGCTCGTCGAAGCCGTGTGCCGACTCGACCGCGCTCAGGATCTGGTTCAGCCCGGCGCTGAACTCGATATACAGCCGTTCGGCGAGGGCGGTAGGCATCATCCCCTGCGCGGCGCGTGTGAAGAGCGGATCCTCGAAGATGTGCCGCAGCTTCGACAGGCCATAGCTGATCGTCGGCTGGGTCAGGAGCAGGCGTTCGGCGGCGGCCGAAACGCTGCGTGTCTCGAAGACCGCGACGAAAACCCTGAGCAGGCTGAGATCGAAGCGGTTTGCGTTCATGGAGGTGTGGCCAGGAAATAGGTCATAGATGTCATCTATATAGACATTCTATAATATCGATTTGTTTGATTTTCAGCCACCCTCTATTTATTTGCCGCGATGGCGATCCCTGAGGGGAATGCCTCGGCGGATGATAAAGCGAGAGGGGGAAATGCCGGCGATCGAGGATCCCGGGCGGCTCGTCCGGCCGGACAGCGTGCATCGATCCGTCTATACGGACCCTTCGGTCTTCAAGCTGGAGATGGAGCGGATCTACGGACAGGCATGGATCTATGTCGGCCATGAGAGCGAAATACGTGGGGCCGGCGACTACCGCCTCTCCCGTATCGGCGACCAGGATGTCATTCTGGTCCGCGCCGCGGATCACCAAGTGCATGTGCTCTACAACCGCTGCCCGCATCGCGGCATCGAAATCCTGGGGGAAGGCAAGGGATGTGTCGGGCGGACCATCCGGTGCCCGTATCACGGTTGGACGTTCCGCCTGGATGGCACCCACGTAGGGACGCCGCTCCGGGACGGGCTGGCGGGAACGGCATTCGATCCCGCGCACCCGGATTTCTCGATGCGGCGCGTGGCGCGGATCGACAGCCACCGCGGCTTCGTCTTCGCCAGCCAGGCCGACCATGGGCCCGACCTCAGGAGCTTCCTCGGCGGCGTGATCACGTCGATCGACAACCTGTGCGATCGCTCGCCCGAGGGCGAAGTCGAGGTTGCCGGCGGCGGCTACAGGGTGATGCACGACTCGAACTGGAAGTTCTTCTACGAGAACGTGATCGACATGATGCACCCGTTCGTCACGCATCAGTCGATCTGGTCCGCGGCGCGGAAGAAGTCCCGCGAGATCGGCAACCTTCCCATGGAACTCCAGATCGGCGAGGGCCTCGGCGCCCCGTACCAGACCTGGGAGCAGCTCGAGCTGCGCGCCTACGGCAACGGCCACGGCATCCTGGGCAACATCTTCCTCGGCGTCGGACTGGACCTCGATCCGGTGTCGAAGGCGCATTTCGAGTCGCTCGCGAAGGTCCATGGCGCGGAGCGCGCGGCGCAGATCCTCGGACTCGCGCGGCACAACACCATCCTCTATGGCAGCGGTGCGCTGCAGACGACGTTCCAGCTGTTCCGGATCCTGCGCCCGCTGGCCGTCGATCGCACGTTGCAGGAGGTCCAGCTGTTCCGCCTCAAGGGCGCGCCGGACTCCGTGTTCCGTCGCGCGCTGCTGTTCGCGAACGTCGCGTTCTCGCCGGCCTCGACCATCATGCCGGACGACATGGAGCTCTATCGCCGCGGCCAGGCGGGTAACCGGCTGCAGGGCGGCGACTGGATCAGCCTGCATCGCAATCATGGTTCGGATGTCGACCTCAACGACAGCCGGCTGTCGAAGAACGGCACCAGCGAGCTGCTGATCCGCGAGCAGTACCGTGCCTGGCAGGCGCTGATGCGCGGCAATGCCGCGAACGCGGGGCAGGGATTGCCGGCGTGCTGACCGACATCGATTTCGACGTCTCGACGGCGCCGCTGAGCCCGGTCGATGTGCCGATGGACGCGTTTCATCGGATCACCCAGTTCCTGTACCACGAAGCCCGCCTGCTGGATGCCGGCCGCCTCGATGAATGGCTCGGCCTGTGGACCGACGACGGCATGTACTGGATGCCGGCGGCGCGCGGGCAGGCGAGTCCCTACGACCATGTGTCGTTGATCTGGGAGGACCGGACGCTGCGCGACGTGCGCGTGCGGCGCCTGAAATCCGCCGAGGCCTGGTCGCAGCAACCGACCACGCGGACCAGCAGGATGGTCGGCAATGTCGCGGTCGACGGCGCCGACGCGCATGGGCGTCTGGTGGTCTGTTCGGCGTTCCAGCTCACGGAGTGGCGCACGAACAAGCGCCAGCTCGCCGGTCGATACCTGCATCGGCTGCAGCCGGCCGGCGACGGATGGAAGATACATCTCAAGCGCGTGGACCTGGTGGACGTCGAGGGTGCGCAGGACGTCTTCGAGATGTTCGTGTGAAGACATGTTTGCAGCGTTGCCAACAACAAGGAACTCGTAGGGAGAAACGCCATGGTCTCGATAATTCCTCGCCGGCGCCGGCGCCGGGTCCGTTGGGCCGGTGTCGCAGCCTGCTTGCTCTGCGCATTCGCGCTTGCCGCGGGCGGCCCGGCCCGCGCCCAGACGAAGGTGACGCTGCATCTGGGGAACATCCTGGCGCCGGACCATCCCAGTACGACCACCGCCGAGGATTTCGCCAGGGCGGTGGCAGCCCGGACCAACGGCCAGCTCGAGATCAAGGTCTATCCCGCCGGTCAGCTTGCCGGGCTGCGCGAGGGCACCGAGGGGGTGCGGCTCGGGACCATCGACATGTTCTGGACCGAGTCCGGGACCCTCGGCGGACTCGTGCCGTCGCTGGCCTTCGTCAGCTTGCCATTCCTGTTCTCGGACTACGACCAGGCGATCCGCGCCATGGACAAGCTGCGCCCGGATCTCGACCGGGTGATGCGGGAGCGCGTCGGTGTCGAGACCTTGAGCTGGTCGCCGCTCGGTTTCCGCGTCGTGGTGACCAGGAATCGCGCGATCAAGTCCGCATCGGACATGCGCGGGCTGAAGATCCGGATACCGGAAATACCCCTGTACGTCGAAACCTTCCGTGCGCTGCGGACCAACGCGATCCCGCTCGCCTGGGGCGAGGTCTATACCGCGCTGCAGACCGGCGTGATTGAGGGGGTCGAAGGACCGACGGGCGCCATCGAAACCTCGAAGTTCTACGAGGTCGCCACCGACGTTTCGCGCACGAACCATATTCTCACGGATTTCGTCCTGGTCATGAACAAGCGCAAGTTCGACGCCTTGCCGAAGGAGTACCAGGCGATCCTGCGCGAGGAAGCCGGGCGCCACACCACGACGCGCATGCAGTCGATCGCCCGGTCATTCGATGATGCCTCCTACGACAAGCTCAAGACCCGCATGAAATCGATCGATACCCCTGACATCGCGAGCTTCAGGGAAGGCATGAAGCCGATATGGGATGCCTTTCTCGGCAAGAACGCCGAGGCGCGGGCGTGGGTCGAGAGCGTGGCAAATACCAAGTGACACCACCACCCGTGCCGGCCGGTGGAAAGCCGGCCGCAAGCGGTCGGGCCGGGCCCGGCGGCCGGCTGCGCCGGCTGAGACACCTGATCGTGCGGTGCGTCGAGGTGTGCGTGTTCGTGATGTTCATGACGTTCACGCTGACGACCCTGATCGCGGTGTTCAATCGTTTCGTCCTCAACGATTCGATTGTCGAGGCGGAGGAACTGATCCGCTACGCGATGGTATGGATGACGATGCTGGCTGCGCCGCTCGTCACTGACGAAGGCGGGCATCTGAACGGCAGCCTGATGGGCTTCGTCAAGAGTCGCCTCGCCGCGACCATCGAACGTGTTGCGATCCATGGTGGTATCGCGGCGTTTGCAATCCTCCTGGTGTGGTCGTCCTGGGACCTGATCTGCAACACCATCACGCAGTCGCCGGCGCTGGGCGTCAACATGGGCGTCGCCTATGCGGCAATGCTGGCGGGCGGCATCCTCGAGCTGCTCATCGTGCTGCTGGAAGTGCTGGCCCCCGCGTCGCGGCAAACCCGGACGGGGTATTTCGAATGACGCTCGCCGTGCTGTTTGCCAGTTTCGCGGTCCTGATGGTGGTCGGCACGCCGATCGGCTATGGCATGGCGCTCTCGGCGGTCGCGGCGCTGGCCGTCAACGGCGAGGTGCCGCTGGTGTTGCTGTCGCAGCGGTTCTTCAACGGCATCGACAGCTTCCAGCTGCTCGCCGTCCCGCTGTTCATCCTGATGGGCGACCTGATGAAGCTCAGCGGGTTGAGCGAGCGCATCATCGAGATGTGCCGCTGCCTGGTCGGGCATATGCGCGCCGGGCTGGCCCAGGTCAACGTGCTGGCCAACCTGTTCATGGGCAGCGTGTCCGGCTCGGCGCTGGCCGACACGGCCGCGATCGGCTCCGTGATGATCCCGACGATGATCCGGGACGGCTATCGCCGGGACTTCAGTGCCGTGGTGACGGCGTCGGCATCCTTTCTGGCGCCGCTGGTGCCGCCCGGCATCGCGGCGATCATCTACGGATCGATCACCGGCGTGTCGATCAGCAAGCTGTTCCTCGCCGGCATCGTACCGGCGCTGATCATCACGGCCGTGCTCATGCTGGCGAACTGGCGACTGGCGGGCTGGGCTGGCGGCAGGCCCGGCGCACGGGCGACCCGCGACGACACGCTCCGCGCCTTCAAGGGCGCCTGGCCGGCGTTGTTGCTGCCGCTGATCTTCATCCTTGGGCTGCGCGGTGGCGTGTTCACGGTCACCGCGGCGGCCGCCGTCGGGGTGGTCTACGCCGCCCTGTACTCGGTGATCGTCGCGCGTCGCGTCGCGCGCGAGTACTTCGACATGGTCGTGCGGTCGGGCCGGATCACTGCCAGCGCCTTCGTCGTGATCGGCGGTGCCGGGTTGTTCGGCTGGGTGCTGACGCGGGAGGGTGTCGGCAGGCTGGTGTGGCAGGCAATGACCGCCTACACCGCCGATCCCCTGATCGTGATGCTGGTCCTGGTGGTGATCCTGACCTTGGTCGGCCTGGCGCTGGAAATCATCCCGGCGATGATCCTGTGCGTCCCGATCCTGCAGCCGCTGGTCAAGTCGATGGGGTTCGACCCGGTGCATTTCGGTACGGTCGTGATCATGACCTTGCTGATCGGCTCGCTGACGCCGCCGGTGGGTCTGGTGGCGATGCTGGCCTGCCGTATCGCCGGCATCGAGTACAACCGCGCGATGGGGCTGGTGCTCGCCTACTCGATGCTGCTGACGGTCGTGACCGTGACCGTCGCCCTGTGCCCGAGCCTGATCATGTGGCTGCCCGACCAGGTGCTATGAAACGGAACGCGACTGCAAGTTCCGTAGTCGGGGCAGCCCCCGGGGTTCAACGATTGCCGTCGCCCGAACGGTCGAGTTTGTCGTCTTCGTGCTGCGGAACCCCATGCCCTGGAAGCCTCCCGCCTGGGCCAAACCGGCTGCCGCTCCGCTCCCCTCTGGTTATTCCGCAGGCAAAGCCCTAGAATAAGCGATCACTCGCGTCGCGGCGCCCTCTGTCCCCGGAGGGCCGACTCGCCCGGCGCGCGACGAAAAGGGGGATAACCATGTCCGTGAGTGCACCTGCGATCGGGTTTTCGTTCGGCAACGTGTTTTCAGACAGCTTCAGTGTCCTGGGCCGGAACTTCGGCAAATTCTTCCTGTTGGCTGTTCTGTTCACCATACCGGCCCAGCTCTATTCGCAGTTCGTCGCACAACCGGCCATGATGGGCGGTGGTCTCAACATCCACTTCTTCCTCAGTATCCTCATCGGCCTGCTGATGAACGGCATCCTGACGGTCGCGCTGGTCTACGGCACGATCCGGGATCTTCAGGGCCAGCCGGCTGACTTCGCCGCGCTGCTGGCGCGCGGGCTGCAGCTGATCGGACCCACGATCCTGGTCATCCTTGTCGCATCGCTCGCCGTCGTTGTGGGGCTCGTGCTTCTGGTCGTCCCGGGCATCATCGTTGCCGTGATCCTGTGGGTCACGTTGCCGGCCGCCGTCATCGAGCAGCCCGGGGTGATCGCCAGCTTGAACCGAAGCGCGACGCTCACCAAGGGGCATCGCTGGGAGATCTTCGGTATCCTGGTTGTTCTCGTTGTCGCCCAGATCGTGCTCGTCCTGATCATCGGGCTGGTGATCGGCGGCATTTTTCTTTCCTCCGGCGGCGGTAGCGGCGGCGTATGGATCCTGTTCATCGTTTCGACGCTGTTGCAGGCGGTGATCACGGCGGTCGGCTCGGTGTTGCCTGCGGTCGGTTACTACCGCCTGAGAATCGAGAAAGAGGGCGGAGACATCCGGCAAATCGCCGCCGTTTTCGACTAGGACCTCTCACGACCTTGGCGGGGTACCGTCGCTCTTGCTTTCGCGGCGGCGCCCGAAGGCGAGTTCCGTCTCCAGCCGGGCGCGTTGGGCACGGTAGAAGGCGGTGAGGAACGCACGGGCGTCCAACGGGGCGCCCGGATGCGGTTCGTAGCGGATTTTGCGGCTGATCGATTCCGCTACCGCGCGGCGGGCGTCGGCCGCGTGCGGGCCGGAATCGCGCAGGACCTCCTCCAGGACCTGGAGCTCGTAGACGCCGTACACCCGCAGCTGCTTGTCCGTGAACCGGTACAAGGGTTCCGTCGCCGCGGCCTGCACCGCCGGCGCTGCCGCCAGATCGGCCAGCAGGGACACCTTCGGCAGGGCGATCACCCAGGTGCCGGCAACCATGTCGCCGGCGCGCAACCGTTCGCGGTTGAAGGCCGGCAGCAAGGCCAGCACGCCGATCCAGACCAGCATGGCGACCAGCTGCCAGCGTTCGTCCTCCGAGCCGTAGCCCATCGCCATCAGCGACAAGGGCAGGAAGATCTCGACTTCGCGCATCAGGTTGCGGGCGAAGATCGCACCGGGCCGCAAGGGGCCGCCGCGGCGGTCGATCACGCGCAGCCCGACGATGCGCTTGCCGATCGTCTTGCCGCGCCAGGCGATTTCCAGGAACGCGAAATAGAACGACCGGATGAAGAACGACACCAGCAGCGCCAGGGACCAGGCGATGTGGCTGCGCTGGCCGATGAATGCCAGCGCACCGAGCACGACCACGACGATCACGCAGCCGAGCACGATGACCATGTCGAGGGTGAAGGCGATCAGGCGCTGGTCGAGGCTGGCCAGGCGCACCGGGATCAGCACGCCTTCCGGCGTCACGATGTTGCGTTCGAGACGGCTGGGATTGCGCCCCGACAGCCGCAGCGGCATGACGGTCATGGCCGTGGCATCCGCTCGCGCCGCGTGCGCCCGGCGAGGACGAACCAGGCGGCCCAGCCGGCCAGCGCGCTCCAGCCGATCAGATAGCGCCAGCCGACGTCGTTGATGAGCTGGCGGCCCAGGCCCTCGAGCAGGCCGGCGACGAAGAACAGCAGCACGGCGCCGAGCACGATCACGGCCGCCTCGCGACCGCGCTGCGCCAGGTTGGCCAGGCGCGATTGCGAGCCGGGAAAGATGATCGCAGACGACAGCATCAGGCCGGCCGTGCCGCACAGCAGGATGGCCAGGAACTCGGTCGTGCCGTGGATCGACAGCCAGGCCCCGACCTCGACCAGCAGCCCGCGGCTGTCGTAGAGGGCGAGGAAGGCGCCCAGCGACAGGCCGTTGATGAACAGCAGCGCCAGCGTCGGCACGCCCAGCGCGAAGCCGAGCGCGAAGCAGAGCATGCCGATGCGCGCGTTGTGCGTGAACAGGAACGATGCGAACGCCTGCAGCTCGTCGATCGCCGATCCGTGCGTATAGAGATACGATCGCAGGACCTCGGTGGACGTGGTCGGCGAGCGGCCCTGCTGCATCTGGGGCGAGATGAACGCGTGGTAGTAGTCGGGCTGGGCCGAGGTCAGCGCGAAGCCGGCGAGGACTCCCGCCAGCAAGGCCGCGACGGCGATCGCGAAGGCGCCGCCGGCCTGCCGCACCGCCGCGGGCAGCGCGCGGGCGAAGAAATCGACCAGCACGTCGGCCACGGTGGCGCGCACGCTGTAGACGCAGAGATAGCCGCGCAGCGCCAGGCCTTCGAGGTACAGCAGGGTGTTGCGGTCCAGCGACACCGTGCGCGCGACCGACAGGGACGACAGCGCCGCGCGGTAGAGGGTCGGCAGCCGCGTCAGCTCGGCCGGCGCTACCGCCGCCACGCCGCCGCTTTCGACGCGGTCGACCAGCCGCTCCAGCTCGCGCCACGACTCCTCGCGCTCGCGCCGGAACTGCGCGCTTTTCAGCTCGACGCGTTCCACCGCCTTGGCGACGGGTGGCGAGTGCGTCCAGGCGCCGCCGGGCGCCGGCAGGGTGTGTGGGGCTGCACTGGTCATATCAACTCCCGCCGCTTGACCTCCAGGTAGCGGTTGATCAGCTCGATGCCGATCCTTTCCGCCGGCGCCTCCAGGCACAATACGCCCAGGCGGCGGAGCCGGTCGAACACGACCTGACGGTCGTGCAGGAAGTCATGGGCGATCGATGCGCGCGCGATGTCGCGGAAGCTGCCGGGACGCGCCTCGGCAGTGCCCGTCAAGGTCGGGTCGCGCAAGGTCACGAACAACACGAGGTGCCGGTCGGACAGGCGCCCGAGATTGCGCAGCATCAGCTCCGCCATGACGGTATCGACGAACTCCGTCATCACGACCAGCAGGCTGCGGCGTTTGAGCCGGCCCAGCAGGTCCATCAGCCCGAGCGTGAAATTGGTCTCCTCCAGGCGGTAGTCGAGGCGCGCCATCTCGAGCTGGATGCGCCCGAAGTTCTGCACGTTGCCGACCGGTTCGGCGAACTGCCGCACGCGCGCGTCGAAGCCGAAGACGCCGACCCGGTCGCCGGCCCGCAGCGACATGTAGCTCATCAGCAGGGCGGCATTGACCATGTGGTCCAGCCGCGGCATGCGCCCCATCGGCTCGCTCATCAGATGGCCGCAATCGAAGGCGAAGACCACCTGCTGGTTGCGCTCGGCCTGGAATTCCTTGGACATCAGGCGGCGGTGCCGCGCCGAATGCTTCCAGTCGATCGAGCGATGGTCGAGCCCGGGGATGTATTCGCGCAGGGATTCGAAGTCGGTGCCGCCGCCCTGCTGCCGCTGCGGCTTGATGCCGAACAGCGCGTCGCGCTGGGCGAAGCGCAAGCCCAGGGTCCGCACCGGGCGGACGTCCGGCGTCACCTGTATCGCCTGGTCGACCTCGACGCGATGGATCCAGGCCATCAGGCCCAGCGGGCCGGTCCAGCGCAGCCAGATGCGCTCGACCCGGCCGGTGCCGCGCCGGTTCGCGGCCAGCGGCACGATGACCGTGCCGTCGACCCCGGGCTGCAGGGCGATGACCGTCGGCGGTACCGGCAGCAATGGCGCGGAAAGCGCGCACAACACCTCGCACCGTGGCGCGACGGCACGCCCGCTCGTGCGCACCCTCAGGCGCAGGCTGTCGTCGCCGCCGATGTACAGCAGCTCCGGCGCGTCCACCTCCGCCGTCACCGCACGCCGGCGGGGCGCCAGCACGGCGTCGAGCGCGATCGTGAAGGCGACGATGGCGGCGACCGCGGCGCCGAGGCCCCAGAGCTCCTCGTCCAGCAACGCCAGCGCGAGGCAGGCCGCGATGCCCGCGGCGCCGAGCAGGATGGCGCGTGGCGTCGGATGCATCAGCGTGGCGCCGCGATCTGGTCGACGATCTGGGCCAGGACCTCGTCGGCGCGCAGGCCCTCCATCTCAGCCCCCGGCGCCAGCACCAGCCGGTGCCGCAAGGTCGGTGCGACCAGGAACTTCACGTCGTCGGGGATCACGAAGTCGCGCCCCGACAACGCTGCCAGCACGCGCGCCGCCGAGGCGAGCATGTTGGTGGCTCGCGGCGAGGCGCCGAACTGCAGCGAGGAATGCTCGCGGGTGGCACGCACGAGGTCGACGATGTAGGCCACGATGTCGTCGTTGAGCCGCACCGCGACGATCAGCTGCCGCGCCGCCGCCAGGGCTTCCGGCGTCACCGTTGCCTCGACGCCGAACTCGGAAATCCGCGGCATGATGGTGTTGCTGCCGTGCCGCGCGACGATGGCCATTTCCTCGGCGCGCGACGGGTAAGCCAGGGTCAGCTTGAACAGGAAGCGGTCGAGTTGCGCCTCGGGCAGCGGATAGGTCCCCTGCTGCTCGATCGGGTTCTGCGTCGCCAGCACCATGAACGGCGGCCCCAGCGGATGGCTGCGGCCGTCGATGGTCACCGACCGCTCCTGCATCGCCTCCAGCAGCGCCGCCTGCGTCTTGGGCGGCGTGCGGTTGATCTCGTCGGCCAGCAGCAGCTGGGTGAAGACCGGCCCGCGCGTCAGCACGAAGGCGTTGGTCTGGAAGTTGAAGACGTTGGTGCCGATGACGTCGCCCGGCATCAGGTCGGGGGTGAACTGGATGCGCCCGAACGCCATCGACAGGCAGGTGGCGAAGGTGCGCGCCAGCAGCGTCTTCGCCGTGCCCGGCACGCCCTCCAGCAGCATGTGGCCGTCGGCCAGCAGGGCGGTCAGCATCAGGTCGACCGCCGCCTCCTGGCCGACGATGACCTTGGCCACCTGCTGCTTGACCGACACGCGCAGCGACTGCAGGGCTTCAAGGTCCATGGAGCAGCTCCTGTTTCCAGCGGTGCAGGCGGCGGGCCAGCGTGACCAGGCGTGTGGTGTCGGAAGCGCGTGCGCTCAGGGCCGCGTCGATGTCGCGCGACAGGGCGGCATGGCTGTCGTGCACGCCGCGGGCCTTGCCGATGCGGTCGATCCAGGCGCTGACGCGCTCGGCGCCGATCCCGGGCGGCGCGTGCAGGCGCTGCGCGACGTCCTGCACCGTTGCCGTGAAATAGCGCCGCAGGATCGCGGCGCCATGGGCGTCGGCCCGCGTCAGGCCGGCGGTGGCCCGGATCAGGGTCTCGCGCCCGGACTCCAGCGGCGGTGCCCCGGGCACGACAGGGCCGAACCGGATGGCCGCCGACCAGACCAGCAGCCCCAGCGTCACGATCAGCATCAGCGTCGCCAGCACGAACGGCGGCTCCAGCACCAGGCGCCACAGGCTTTCCTTGACGCGGAAGCCGTGCACCAGCTCGTCGAGCACGACGGCGCCGTCGTGGGTGCGCAGGGCGGCCACGACGGCCATGGCGATGTGTGCGTTCGCGCCGCGCCACAGCCCGTGGTTGGCGATGATGTCGGGGTCCGACAGGATCCAGACGCGCCGCCCGCCGCCACGCCACTCGCCCAGCAGCATGCCCTGCTCCGTGCCGAGCAGCGGCGTGAGCCGCGCCGACCTCACCAGCTGCGGTGCCGTCAGCTCGGGCGTGCGATCGGCGAACCGGCCCTGCCATCCGGCGACGGAGGACGGGCGCACGATGCTGGCATCCGATGTCAGGGCCTGCGCAAACGGCCGCACCGCCGACTCCGGCAGCAGCATCACCTCCGCCAGCCACCGCGGGTCGGCGGGGTTGGGCAGCCCGCGCCACTTCGGCAGGACCAGCAGCACCGGTTCGCGCGTGTCCGCCCGCTTGAGCGCCTCTTCGAGCTGGGCGGGGTTGGGCGGCTCGGCCACCACCACCAGGGATCGCTCGTCGCCATGGTCGGCCTCGACCCGGCGGCTGGCGAAGACGGGGACATCCAACCGCCGCAGAAGCTCGATGAAGGCGCGGTGTCCGATGGCCGACGTGGAGAAGGCGTTGGGCCCGGCACGGCGATAGGGATCACCGGCCTCGCCATAGATCAGCAGGTAGGCCATGGCCAGGAAGGCCAGCGCACCGACCCCGATCAGGCCCGCGATCGTCCGGCCGGAGAAGGGATCGTCGTGCGCCGCCATCACGAAGGCTCCGGCGCCGCCCATAGCCGGCTGTAGTGCCGGCGGCAGGCTTCGTAGAGGGCGGGGCCGGCCGGCTTGCCGCCGAAATGGCTCAGCTCGACGGCGCTCACCAGGTCGGCGAACGCTGCGCGGCCGGCATCGGGCAGCGCGATCTGGCCGAGCAGTTCCCGGCTGGTCAATGCCGCCGGCACGCTCTGCCCCAGGCGGCGCTTGAGATTGTCGACGCTGGCCAGCAACAGCAGGTGGATGGCCTCGGCCCAGTCGCCGCGCGCCGCCAGCGCGTCGGCTGGCCCCAGCAGCCCGATCATGGCCGCCGACCGTGCCGCGCCGCTCGTCGTGCCCGCTGCTGAGTCCGCGACATCGTGATCGCCGCCGCCCACCAGCATGCCACGGTGCCGCATCAGGTGGACCAGCAGCAGCACCACGAGCGCCGCGATCGCCCCCCACAGCAGCATCTGGGCGACACTGCCGATGCCGCTGAGGCCGCCCGGGTCGATCGGCGGCCGTTCCGACGGCGGCTTGGTGCCGGCCTTGGGCACGGGGAATTCCCGCTGGTAGCGATCGGCGCGGTACACGTCGGCGATGGCCCGGTCGATATCGGGTGCGGAAGGCGCCGTTTGCGCTGGCGCCGGCGTGACGGGCGCAGTCGACAACACCGCGATCAGGAGCGTGGCGGCCAGCCACGCGCGCGCCCGGCCTGCACAAGCCGGCCGATACCCCGTACGGGCATCCACCGTCGAGTGTCCGAACGCATTTCCAGCAACACGGGTTCGTTGCACGGTCATGTCGGCAGTGGCCAGGGGATCGGGGATCAGGCAGCGAATACTAGCCCAACTTCCACAATTTGCACGAAGATTATACCAGCCCCAGTGCTCAGAAAACTGAGTAAGCTACTGGTATCGTATAATAATTGCAGAGAACATCACGCTCTTAGCCAAAATAGTGACTAATTTCCTCTCGAAAATGTACTTGACGATCATGTCAATAC
>Ga0187894_10002012_pt1 | contig 25027 bp, 18 predicted proteins | sample GBC1701081metaG_FD_136650 | JGI IMG/M metagenome (GOLD analysis project Ga0187894, IMG submission 136650) | White microbial mat communities from a lava cave in the Kipuka Kanohina Cave System on the Island of Hawaii, USA - GBC170108-1 metaG ... | reverse complement strand
TCCGATAATGTTTAATCTCAGAAGGGATAGAATGTCACAAAACAAGAATCGCACAGCAGTAATCGAAACCAACAAAGGCACGATCAAATTCATCCTTCACGAAGACCTCGCGCCGATCACGTCTGCGAATTTCATCGAGCTTGCCCAGCGCAATTTTTACGACGGGCTGAAATTCCATCGCGTTGAACCGAACTTTGTGATTCAGGGAGGATGCCCTTACGGCACGGGCACAGGGGGATCGGGCAAAAACATTCCGCTCGAAGTCCCTCCGAATCTGAAGCACGGCGATGCGGGCGCAGTGGCAATGGCGCGGTCGTCCGATCCGAACAGCGCAAGTTCGCAGTTTTACATCACGCTCGCGCCGACCCCTTTTCTGGACGGCAATTACGCAGTCTTCGGGCGCGTGATTGAAGGGATGGATGTCGTGCGACAGATTCGCGTGGATGATGTGATGAACAGAGTGACCATCGTCAGCGAGTAAGTAGTGAGGCAAAAATTTTTTGCGGTAAATTTCATTTTCCATCTGTCATTTGAGATTTGACATTTGACAGATGGAAAATGAGAAGCGCATCAAGCTCGGCGATCCTCTCTAACCTCACGCCCGGTTTATTTTCTTTAGGCCTATCAGTCCGTAAAACTTATTTGCTTAATCCGATTGGGTTGAATATCGAAAGCCTCATCTTCATAGCCTTCCACTCAAGCCCTATTATCCACTTTCGAGCAAATCAGATATCCGGCTAACACATGTTTTTGGAGGGTTCAAAAGAATGTCGTTCGAGAAAACAAAATGGGTTTGGCAGGACGGAAAGTTTCTGCGATGGGACGAAGCGAAGATTCATTCATCGGCCTTCGGGCTTCATTACGGCGCAGGAGTCTTTGAAGGGATTCGCTGTTATGAAACGGCTGATGGCCCTGCCATCTTCCGTCTGGAAGAGCATATGGATCGGCTCTACGCCTCGGCGGATGTTTATCGGCTTAACATCCCCTACACGCGGGAAGAATTGAACGAAGCGATCCGCGAAGCGATTCGCCGGAACGAATTCAAGAGTTGCTATGTCCGCCCGACAGCCTATTTCGACAGCGGCAGCCTGGGCATTCGCGCCGCCTGTCCGGTCGGTGTCAACATCCTGACCTGGGAATGGCCGAATGATTTCGGCGCGGAGAAGCTCATCAAAGGAATGCGCGTCACCATCTCGCCGTACAAAAAGTTCCATTCGAGCATGATCCCGACCACGGCGAAGGCCACGGGCAATTATCTGAATTCGATCCTGGCCGTGCGCGAAGCCGCGTCGCGCGGTTACGATGAAGCGATCCTGCTCGACATGCGCGGCAATCTAGCCGAAGGCGCGGTCGAGAACATCTTCCTCGTCAAAAACTCTCGCGTGCTGACCAACGACCAGAACTCTTCGATCCTGCTCGGCATCACACGGGCGTCGGCGATTCAGATCGCGCGAGACCTGGGTTACGAAGTCGAAGTCCGCGAGCTGAAACTCGATGAACTGCTCGACGCCGACGAAGCGTTCCTGACCGGCACGGCGATTGAAATCACGCCGATCCGTGAAGTTGACGGGCGCGCCGTCGGCAATGGCGCGCGCGGCCCCGTCACTGAAGCTATTCAGAAGACATTCTTTGACATCGTCACCGGACGAAGACCGGAATACCACCACTGGCTGCATCCCGTCCGGAAGCAGGCAGGGGTCCGCAGAGCGGCTTAAGCAATTAGGCAAAGATTTTGAGGTATTTTCATTTTCCATTTTCCACTTGTCATTTTTCATTTGTCATTGTGTGGGCTACGCGACTCCGGCAATGACAAATGAAAAATGACAAGTGGAAAATGGAAGGTGGAATTTGAAGAATGATCGAGCGACTACGTGATGACAACGCCATAGCCTGGCGCCCGACCGATGATGTGATTGCGCGCGCGCAGTTGACGCGCTTCGTCTCTTTCTGCGGCCTCACGACATTTGATGAACTCTATCAACGCTCGGTCGCCGACATCGAGTGGTTCACCGAACGAGTTCTTAGCTTCCTCGACATCCGATTCGACAAACCTTACGAGCAGATCGTCGATCTTTCGCGCGGCGTCCAATGGCCGCGCTGGTGTGTCGGCGGGCGGCTCAACATCGTCAGAAGCTGTCTGGATCGCTGGGAAGACACAATGGTGGCGCGCAAGCCGGCCGTTATTTGGGAAGGTGAAGAAGGCGAGACACGCGAGATGGATTACGCCGATCTGCTGATCGAAGTCGAACGATGCGCCGCCGGGTTGCGCGCCTGCGGTTACGATCGTGGAGATGCGATCGGAATCCATCTGCCGATGGTCCCCGAAACGGTAATCGCGATGTTGGCGATCAACCGCATCGGCGGAATCGCCGTGCCGCTCTTTTCCGGCTATGGCTCGTCGGCCATCTCGTCGCGGCTGCGCGATGTCAACGCAAAGGCTCTGTTCACCTGCGACGCGTTCCCGCGCCGGGGCAAACCGGTCAACGCAAAGCAGGTCGCGGACGCCGCCGTCGCTGATTGTCCCGAAATCACGCGCGTGATCGTTGTGCGCCGGATGCGCGTGACCGCGCCGATGAAACCCGGACGCGACCTGACCTGGGATCAATTGCTGGCGACGGGTGATATGGCTGGCGGCGCGGCGCGTCAGATCGAACCCACCGACGCCGAAGACCCGTTGATTGCAATTTACACATCGGGAACAACCGGTCGGCCGAAAGGCATCCTGCACACCCATTGCGGTTTCCCCGTGAAATCGGCTCAGGACATGAGCTTCGGAACGGATGTCGGCCAGGGCACGCGAATTTCATGGATAACTGATATCGGCTGGATGATGGGGCCTTGGCTGATTTACGGCGCGCTAATTTCGGGCGCAACGATTGTTCTTTACGACGGCGCGCCGGATTACCCGCAGCCAGATCGGTTATGGGATTTCTGTGAGCAACACAAGGTTGGGGTTCTGGGCATTTCGCCGACGCTGGTACGCGCGATGGCCGCTCACGGAGACCAATGGGTTGAAAAACACGATCTTTCATTGTTGCGCGTCTTCGGCTCGACGGGCGAACCCTGGAATCCCGATCCTTGGTGGTGGTTGTTTGAAAACGTCGGACAGCGGCGCATACCGATCATCAATTACTCAGGCGGAACCGAAATCTCCGGCGGAATCTTGATGAGTAATCCTTTGCTACCGATCAAACCGTGCGCGTTTTCGGCCCCGTGCCCTGGCATCGAGGCCGATGTGGTTGATGAAAGCGGCGACTCGGTCCGCGGCGCTGTCGGAGAGCTTGTTATCCGCAAACCGTGGATCGGTCAGGCGCGCGGATTTTGGAAAGACGACGAGCGTTATCTGCAAACCTACTGGTCGCGATTTCCGAACGTTTGGGTTCACGGCGATTGGGCGATGGTTGACGACGACGGCCATTGGTATATTTTGGGCCGTAGCGACGACACATTGAAGATCGCGGGCAAACGCGTAGGCCCCGCCGAGGTCGAATCCATCCTGGTGGGCGCCGAAAGCGTCATAGAAGCCGCGGTCATCGGCGTCCCCGACGAATTGAAAGGCAATGCGTTGGTGGCCTTCTGCGTTTTGACTCCTGGCGCGGAAGGAGACGCCAGGATCGAAGAAGAGTTGAGAGAACGCGTCGCGACGGAATTGGGTAAACCGTTGCGTCCCGAAAAAATCTATTTCGTTGAATCATTGCCGAAGACGCGCAACGCCAAGGTGATGCGCCGCGTAATCCGCGCCGCGTTTCTGGGCGAAGACCCCGGCGATATGACCGCGCTGGAAAACCCGGCGGCGGTGGAAGCTATCCGACGGACGGGAAATAGTTTGTAGTCCCGCCCTCAGGCGGAATAATTTTGACGTCAAAATTATTCCGCCTGAGGGCGGGACTACAAACAGAAGACAGAGAGGCACAGCTTATGCCATCAGCATCAGCATCAGCTACCGAAGAGTTTTTGACGGATGACGTGGGGTTCCAGGAGATCAGCATGTTGCCGATAGATCATCCTGGCGCCCACGACCCGGAATATCGCGCGCGGCGCAACTTCATCGCGCGTCTGGCCAAGCAGTACCGCGAAGACCCGCAGCACATCATCCCCGACGTTGATTACACGCCGCAGGAAAGGGCTATTTGGCGGCGCGTTTACGACCAACTGGAAGAGACGCAGCGGCGACGCGCCAGCTCGCTCTATCTGGAATCCAAACGCAAGCTCGGCATCAGCCGCGACCAGATTCCGCAACTGCGCGACCTTGATAAGCAGTTGAAGGAGGTTAACTTTCGCCTTGCGCCAATCGAGGGACTGGTCGAGACGCGCGCCTTCCTGAGTTGGCTGGGCAAGCGAACGATGCTCTGCACACAATACCTGCGGCATCATTCGCGCCCCGATTACACGCCGGAGCCGGACATCGTGCACGAGATCATCGGCCACATCCCGAATTTCACCAACCCCGACTTCGCCGACTATTCGCAATCCATCGGCAAAGGCGCCGTCATCGCCAGCGACGAACAGTTGGAGCAGTTCGGACGGTTGTACTGGTTTACGGTCGAGTTCGGTCTGGTGGAAGAAGGAAGCGAGATCAAAGCCTTCGGCGCGGGACTGTTGTCGTCGTACAGCGAACTTGAACACGCTTTCAGCGATGAGGTCGAGCGCCGCAAGTTCGATCTGGAAGAGGTTATCCGCACGCCCTATGACTATTCGGATATGCAGCCCGTTTTGTTCGTGATTCCGTCGTACGCGTATTTGAAGAAAGTGACGCGGGAGTTCATCGGAAGATTCGGTAAGAATGGGGATCAGGAGGTTACGCCAATGAGAGCGCCTCAAGTATTTTGGTAAAGATAGTGGAAATATGCGATCCCTTGATCAATTGCTCGAAGAAGACGATCCGGCTTGGCCATTGGCTCAACAAAGGAGATATTCCTATTTTTAACCGGCAAGCAGTGAGGTAGTTGTTATGAACAATAATCCGTTAAAAATCCGACAAGTCCATCACATTGAGTTTTACGTCGGCAACGCGAAGCAGGCCGATTATTACTACCGCAACGCGTTCGGCTTTGACCGCATCGCCTATACGGGGCTGGAGACCGGCAACCGCGAACAGTGTTCTTACGCCTTGCAGCAGGGCACATTCAGGCTCTTGCTGACGACGCCGTATACGTCGCGCGACGCTTCGAGCGTACATATCCTGAAGCACGGAGACGGCGTGCGCGACATCGCGTTTGAAGTGGACGACGCCGATTACGCGTTTGAAGAAGCTTTGGCTCGCGGCGCCGAGCCTGCGGTCGCGCCGTATACGATCATGAGTGAGCGAGGCGAAGCGCGGCGCGCGGCGGTCAAGATTTATGGTGACACGATCCACTCATTCTTCTCGAAGCGGAATTACGACGGCCCGTTCATGCCGGACTTTGTCGAATCTCGCCTGCCGGGGCGCAACGCGGGCTTGCTGCGGTTGGATCATTACGTCGCCAACGTCGAGTTCGGGCAGATGAAGATGTGGGAGGATTGGTACTGCCGGGTGCTGGGGCTGGAACGGTTCATGACGTTCGACGACAAGGATATTTCAACTGAGTACACGGCGCTCAACAGTATCGTGATGGCGAATGAGTCCAGGAGTATCAAGTTCCCGATCAACGAGCCTGCTCCCGGCAAACGCAAGAGCCAGGTCGAGGAGTACAACGAGTTTTACCAGGCGGCGGGCGTGCAGCACATCGCCTTGCTGACGACAGACATCATCGCGTCCATCCGCCAACTGCGCGCCAATGGCGTGGAGTTTCTGGAAGTGCCCGACAGTTATTACGAAATGCTCAGCCAGCGAGTCGGCGCTGTGGATGAAGACATGGAGACGTTGCGCGAGTTGAAAATCCTGGTGGATCGTGACGACCAGGGCTACCTGCTGCAGCTCTTCACCAAACCGGTCGAAGATCGCCCGACGCTCTTTTTTGAAATCATCCAGCGCAAGGGCGCGCAGGGCTTCGGCAAAGGCAATTTCAAAGCATTGTTTGAAGCCATCGAGCGCGAGCAGGCCAGGCGCGGGAATTTGGTTTGAAAATATGAGGGTTCAGTATCAATCAGGATTCGGAAACGAGTTTGCGACGGAAGCGATTGCGGGCGCATTGCCTGTTGGGCAAAACTCCCCACAGAAAGCGCCTTACGGACTTTACGCTGAGCAGTTCAGTGGCTCGTCGTTCACCTCGCCGCGCGCGACCAACCGGCGGACGTGGACTTATCGCATTCGCCCATCGGTCATGCACGAACCGTTCAGGCAAATCCCGAACGGCCCCCGAGGTCTACTGCGAAGTTCGCCTTTCGATGAAACGCCTGTCACGCCGAATCAACTGCGTTGGGATCCGCTGCCAATGCCTTCAGCGCCGACCGATTTCATTGACGGTTTGATCACGATGGCCGGCTGCGGCGATCTGACCGCGCAGACGGGAGCGGGCATTCACATCTACGCATGCAACACCTCGATGCGCGACCGCTTTTTCTACAACGCCGACGGCGAGATGCTCGTCACGCCGGAACGTGGGCGGGTGGTGATTCATACGGAGCTTGGCGTATTGGAGACCGCGCCGGGCGAAATTTGCGTTCTGCCGCGAGGGCTGAAGTTCCGCGTCGAACTGCCCGATGGAGAGGCGCGAGGCTACGTCTGCGAAAATTATGGCGCGCAGTTTCGATTGCCTGAGCTAGGGATGATCGGCGCCAACGGCCTCGCCAACGCGCGCGACTTCCTGGCGCCTGTCGCTGGCTACGAAGACCGCGAGGGCGATTTCCGCATCGTCGCAAAATTTCAGGGCAATCTGTGGGAGGCCGCGATTGACCATTCGCCGCTCGACGTGGTCGCGTGGCATGGCAATTACGCGCCGTACAAATACGACCTGGCGCGGTTCAACACGATCGGCACGGTCAGTTTCGATCATCCCGACCCTTCGATCCTCACCGTGCTGACTTCGCCCTCCGACACGCCGGGAACCGCCAATGTTGATTTCGTGATCTTCCCGCCGCGCTGGATGGTGGCCGAGCGCACTTTCCGCCCGCCGTACTTTCATCGCAACGTGATGAGCGAGTTCATGGGCCTGATCTTCGGCCAGTACGACGCCAAGGCCGAAGGCTTTACGCCTGGCGGCTCCAGCCTGCACAATTGCATGTCAGCTCATGGCCCCGACGCCGACGCTTTTGAGAAAGCCAGTAACGCCGATCTGAAGCCGCAGCGCTACGAAAACACCCTGGCGTTTATGTTCGAGTCGCGCTATGCGATTCGCCCCACGAAATTCGCGATGGAGACCGAGGCGTTGCAGAAAGATTACTTTGAGTGCTGGCAAGGGCTGAATAAGAACTTCGATTCGGCGCTTGAATCGTTCCTACAGCCTCAACTGAGGTAAAATCGGCGAAAGTAGCGAAGGGGTGTTATGGCGATAGCAAGTGAAAACTCAGACCACCGATGAATTGAAGGGACGGGGTAAGCGGTGATGAATCATTCACTAAGAGATTTGTTGTTGGGTTTGATTGATTACGCCGGGCTGTTTCCGCCCGCCGCGCTCGATATGCCGACGGCGGCGCGCAAATACGCGGAGTACCGCGAAAGTAAATACCGCTGGGCGCTCGGACGATTTGTCGTTCCGGTCGCGAGGCTCGATGAATTTGAAAAGGCTGCGGAAGGGATACTGCCAGACGGTGGTATGGATGGCGGTTGGGAAGGAAATGAATTTTGGCGATTGAGCGCGCTCGGCGGCGGCGATCTTTCTTCCGACTTAAACAGGATCGCCGAGTTCAATCAAAAACACGCGACGTTGGATTCGTCCGCGGGCGCAGCCATCATTGACACCATTGAAATCAAAGCCGGGCAGCCAGCCGACATCGAAAACGCAATGAGGCTGGCGCCGGCGAAACTCGCGCCCTATTTCGAGATTCCGATTAGCAGCGATCCGACTGAATTGATCAAGAGCCTCGCTGAAATGGAAGCTCGGGCGAAAGTCCGAACCGGCGGCGTGACTGCCGACGCTTTCCCTCCATCATTCAACCTTGCGCGCTTCATCAAAATTTGCGCCGAAGAGGATGTCCCGTTCAAAGCCACAGCCGGACTACATCATCCGCTACGTTCGGTCAACAAGCTGACTTACGCGCCCGACAGCGCATCGGCGATGATGCACGGGTTCTTGAATGTCTTCCTGGCCGCCGCCTTCGCGCAAAGCGGAATGGACGTTGAGCGGCTCGTTGAATTGCTCGAAGAGAAATCTCCTGAAGCGTTTCAATTCGACAGCGGCGGCGAGACGTGGCGCAATGAGGTGGTCGTCACGGCGCAAGCAGAAGCGGAGTTCGGGCAGATAATGAGTGGCAGCGTGACTTGGCGCGACGAGATGGTCGTCAGAGGGCAACTGCGAAACTCGCGCAACCTGCTCGCCATCGCCTTCGGCTCCTGCTCGTTTGAAGAGCCGATTAATGACCTGAAGAAGATTGGTCTGCTATGAGCTATTCGATCAACGAGACGCACGATCCGAACCTCCAAAGCTGGGTCGAATCAGCCAACGATCCGAATACGGATTTCCCGATTCAGAATCTGCCTTTCGGGATGTTCAAACGAGTTGATAGTGAAGAAGATTTTCGCATCGGAGTCGCAATTGGCGACCAGATACTTGATCTGAAGAAATGCGATAAAGCCGATCTTTTACCAGGCGTTGCTGGATCGGCGGTAAGACTCAATCGCGGGAATATCAATACATTGATATGGCTTGGGCATCAGGCTTGGGCGCCGCTTCGCCAGCGATTAAGCTGGTTGCTAAGAGAAGACAGCAAAGATATTCAATCGAACAAAAAGCTGGTAAAAAAACTTCTCGTGCCGATCGCTGAGGCGGAGATGTCTGTTCCTGCCCTCATTGGTGATTACACTGACTTCTACGCCTCGGTCTACCACGCCACCAATATCGGCAAGATGTTTCGCCCCGATCAGCCGCTGATGCCGAATTACAAATGGGTTCCCATTGGCTATCACGGACGAGCTTCATCAATTGTCATCAGTGGCGCTCCCATTCACCGCCCCGTCGGACAGACCAAAGACGACAACGCCGACGCGCCGATCTTCGGCCCGAGTAAAGTTTTGGACTACGAACTCGAAGTCGGATTCTTCGTCGGGCAGGGCAATGAACAAGGTCGGCGGATCAATATCACTGAAGTGGAAGATCGCATCTTCGGCTTGTGCCTAGTCAACGACTGGTCGGCGCGCGACATTCAGCGTTGGGAATATCAGCCGCTGGGGCCGTTCCTGTCGAAGAGTTTCGCCACAACCATTTCGCCGTGGATCGTGACGATGGAAGCGTTGGCGCCTTTCCGCGCGCCTGCTTTCAAACGTCCAACGAGCGATCCCGAACCGCTGCCTTACCTCGATTCGCCGGAAAACCGCGAGAGCGGCGGTTTCGACATCAAACTCGAAGTCTTCATCTCAACCGAGCAAATGCGCGAAAAGGGAATCGAGCCGCATCGCCTCAGCTCAAGTAACACACAAGACCTCTACTGGACATTCGCGCAGATGCTCACTCACCACGCGAGCAACGGCTGCAATCTGCGCCCGGGCGATCTGATCGCAAGCGGCACAGTCTCCGGCGCGACGAAAGACAGCTCGGGCTGTTTGATTGAATTGACCCAACGTGGAGCCAACCCAATTCAACTGCCAACAGGAGAGGCACGCAGGTTTTTACAGGACGGCGATGAGGTGATCTTTCGCGGATATTGCGAACGTGAGGGATTCAGGCGGATCGGCTTCGGCGAATGCCGTGGAATCGTGACGCCCGCCGTCGTTCAATGACTCTTCATTCCAATTAACTGCGGTAGCGTTTTTCCAATCTCATCGTTGATCACCAAATCAGCAATCCCATCCATCGGTGTAGGCATGCGATTGATAATGATCAGCGCTGCTCCGTTCTGCTTCGCCAGTTCAGGCAGCGCGGCCGCCGGATAGACAACGAGTGACGATCCAATAGCCAAGAACACGTCACAGTCGTAACAGGCCCTTACGGCCAGATCCATCTCCCGCGCGGGCATTGACTGGCCGAACGACACCGTCGCGGGCTTCAGCAATCCGCCACAATGGTTGCATTCCGGCGCCGGATCGCCCGCTTCGACCCGACTCACGGCTTCGTCCATCGAGATGTGATCTCCGCAAGTCAGACATGCGGCTTCGACGGTTGTGCCGTGCAATTCGATCACGTCCGTTACGCCAGCGCGCTGGTGCAATCCGTCAATGTTCTGGGTGATCATCGCGCGCAATTTGCCCCGGCGTTCGAGTTCGGCGAAGGCCAGGTGACCCGCGTTCGGCTGGGCGTCGCGCATTTCGGGCCACATCGCCACTTTCTGCCGCCAGTATTCGACGCGGCCCGCGCGGCTCGAAACAAATTCCTGATACTCGATGATACGGTTGTTGGCCCAAATGCCGTTGGGGCTGCGGAAGTCGGGGATGCCGGATTCGGTCGAGATCCCCGCGCCGGTGAATCCGACGATGCGGTTCGATTCTGCGATCAGTTCGACAGCTTCGTTGAAGTTCATGGGCGAATGATAGCTCATCCGATTGACAGCCGGGAACCACTTTGACAATCTGATCCGCCGGTCTGCGAAAGTGTTTGGAGTTCCGCCTTCAGGCGGTTGGGCTTGATGAGCTGGTCCAACCGCCTGAAGGCGGAACTCCAAACGATTCTCGAAGGAGGATAAATGAAAGTGACACGACCCCTGGTCTGTTTCATAACCTTGCTCGGATTATTTTTTATGGCTTGCCGAAATTCACCCCCTGATAGCTCGAAAGGCTTGCGGCCAGCCGATGTGACCGCAAAAACAGATGACACGCGCGATACGCATTCATATTCAAACCCTGAACAGGTTCGCGTTCGTCACGTTGACCTCGATCTCGAAGTACTGTTTAACCGCAAAGTGTTGAAAGGCGCTTCAATATTGACGATTGAGCGCGCCCGAGGCCAGGCTGATACGCTCAAGCTCGACACGCGCGACCTGAAGATCATCAAGGCTGAAGCGTCCACCGACGGAGCCAACTTCACGCCGGCGCAATTTACGCTCGGCGCCGCGGACAAGATTCTCGGAGCGCCACTTGCGGTTCAACTGCCCGCGCAGGCGACGAAAGTCCGCATCGAATATGAGACCAGCCCGAACGCCTCGGGCGTGCAGTGGCTCGAACCGGCGCAGACGGCGGGTAAAAAACATCCATACGTTTTCACACAATCGCAGGCGATTCACGCGCGCAGTTGGATTCCGTTGCAAGACTCGCCGGGCGCGCGCGTGACTTATTCGGCGACGGTTCGCACGCCGAAAGCGCTGCGCGCGGTAATGAGCGCCGGGGCGCTGCCTTTCAATGGCCCGTTGAGGCCGGATCAGAGCGGATACTCATTCAATATGCCGCAGCCGATCCCGCCATACCTTATCGCGCTCGCGGCGGGCGACATCACGTTCAAACCGCTGGGCAAGCGCACGGGCGTTTACACCGAACCCACGATGCTAGAAAGAGCGGCGCGAGAATTTGAAGACACCGAAAAGATGATTGTCGCGACCGAGAAGCTTTATGGGCCGTACCGGTGGGATCGTTACGACATTCTGGTTCTGCCACCGAGTTTCCCGATCGGCGGTATGGAGAACCCGCGATTGACTTTCGCCACGCCGACGATTCTGGCCGGAGACAAGAGCCTAGTCTCGTTGATCGCGCACGAGTTGGCCCATTCGTGGTCGGGCAATTTGGTGACCAACGCGACCTGGCGCGATTTCTGGCTCAACGAAGGCTTCACGACCTATCTGGAACGCCGCGTCGTCGAAGCGATCTACGGGCGCAAGCGCGAGGAGATGGAAGCCGCGCTGGGGCTTCAAAGTCTGAAAAAGGAAATGGAGGGTCTGCCGGAGGCGGACGAGATTCTGCACGTTGATCTGGCGGGCCGCGATCCTGACGAAGGCTTCACGCTCGCGCCTTACGAGAAAGGCGCGCTGTTTTTGCGTCATCTGGAAGAGACTTTCGGACGCGAACGTTTCGATCAATTCCTGAAAGGTTATTTCGAGCGATTCGCTTTTCAGAGCATCACAACGGCGGATTTCATCGCGTATCTGAAAAAGAATCTGCTTGATCCGAACCCGCAGCTAGCGGCGAGAGTTCCGGTCGAGGAATGGATTTATAAACCGGGCTTGCCCGCAAGCGCGCCGAAGCCTAAATCGGACGCGTTCGCAAAGGTGGAAGCGCAGGCGAAAGAGTGGCTCGAAGGGAAGACTCCGGCGGCGAAGCTTCAGACGAAGCAGTGGACAACGCAGGAGTGGCTCCATTTCCTGCGGTTCCTGCCACAGCAGTTGAGCGTGAATCAGTTGAAAGAGTTGGACCAGGCTTTCGGTCTGACGAAGATCGGCAACGCCGAGATCGCGCATCAGTGGCTGCTGATTTCGATTCGCAACAAATACGAGCCTGCCGATCCGCGCCTCGAAGAGTATCTGACTTCAATCGGCAGGCAAAAATTGATCAAGCCCCTGTACGAAGAGTTGGTGAAGACGCCGGAAGGCAGAAAGCAGGCGCTGAAAATCTACGCGAAGGCGCGGCCTGGTTATCACCCAATCGCGCAGACCGCCGTGGACAAGGTCGTGAAGAAAGCATAACGCCGCCTATTCACAATAGTACGACTCGCTCCACGAATCCACACCGGCTCCGTTCAAAAAATCGCGGGCATAACGTTTCAAATCCGTATAACTCTCTTTCAGAAGGCCGAGTTGGTTCAGATGTCGAAGCCTCAGTCGTTCGCGCCAGGAGATGCGCCCGTCGAGAATGAAGCCCAGCAGGATTATCAATTGGCAGAGCGCGGCCAGAGCAGCGGGTGATTGTTTAAGCTTCTCCGCATAATCGCCCGGCAGATGATGATATCTCTTGATGGGAACTTGAAAGAATTCGAGCAGGGCCTTTGTCAGTAGGTAATGGTTCCGATGAAAGTCGCGTTTGCAGATGGCGACGTACTGCAGCGTGTCGTAGAGCAGTTCCTTCTCCGCCGCCGATAGTTCACGTCGCGGCAGGCGAGCAATCAGAAGATTGATCAGCGTCTGCCCCATAATGATCACCCGCGCCTCGCGCATCACCGCGTGAACCGAGTAGGCGTTGATCGTCATGTAGATCGGCATCCCGGAAAAATCCAGCAACACGCGCACCGCGTAACGACCTAACAGCAATCGAACCAGAAACCGTATGAGCTGGTTTGCAAACCAGCCTTTGAACCGCAGAGCTACGTTGAAAAGAAAGAGCAGTCGTTTGTCCAACCCCTGAAACGGATCAATGCCGTATTGAGTAACTTCCTTGGTCTTCTTTTCGAGACCGATATGAAGAAGTATTTCAGCTTTTTCGGGTTTTGTAACGCCAGTGATGAAACCCGTGGCGATGGCGATCTTATGCGCTCCGAAGATGTTCAGCAACGTCAGCAAGTAGAGTTCGATTGACGTGAGCAGCACACACCAGAGCAGTTCGGCCCAAGGCAGCCTAATCACGGCGCCAATTAGAGGGATCGCCAATTTGATTGACGGGAAGAGATGAGGAAAACGGTAAACCGGCAGGTAATAGGCCAGAAAGCCGAACACTGAAAGCAAAGCCGCAATCGCCATCACCAGGCGCTGGCTGAGACGTATACGCCCGATTTCCTTGTCGTTCAGCAGGCGCCATCGCTCGCCGGCGCCTCCGTTCGGCGCCGGCAATCTCCGATAGAAATGATTGAAGAGATTCTCCATAGACAACTCTCTATAGACAAATTAGAACGTTCCCTCTTGAAAAAAAAGCTTTCCGTCCGGTGAGCGATAGTGCTAAATTAGAGAACTCCGATAAAGATTAAGTGTATCTCGAATCCCCATCATTGGTCTGAATAATAGAAATTATTGGCCACTCCCCTGCCGCCCACAACCGAGACTCAGAGGTAACAGGTAGGAGATTTTGTGATGGTATTGTGCCCAGCTTGTAGGAGTTCACGCATTCGTAATGATTACACACCCGCGCCGTTGGCGTTGCGTATATTTTTTATCCGGGCCCTTCTCTGCGATCATTGCAATCACCAATTCAAGGCTTTTTCGTTCGCGAGCGCGCCATCGCGCTCGCGGCGCCAACTCCCCCGCCAGACTGCTGTCTTCAACGAGGCCCCGGCTGTGGACTTGACCAAGCTGAGCGAAGGCTCCGATGGCGCCAAGCAGTCAGAGTCACTTGTTCAGCAGCGCCAGCCGCGCCGCCTGACAATTGATCTGGCGGCTTTGAGAATGCAGTCGAAAACACAGCAAGAGGTGTCTGGAACGATTGTAGTTGATCCGAACCCTCAGACTCGCCAGGACCTGCGAACCGAGATCACCAGGCTTAATACGCAAGGAGCGAAAGACCAACGTCATCTAAAGAGTTCTGAACGAGAGCGGCTGGCGTCAGGCGCCACCCCCATCTGCACCCATTGCGGCTCCACGGAGGTCAAAAGACGGCATCGGAGGCTCTTGGAACGCATAGCATTTTCCGTCTCCGATCACAAAGCCTTCGCCTGCCGCTCCTGTGGAGAGACGTTTTATTCAAAAGTCGAAGACGACAGAAACAAAGGCGGGGCCATCGACGCTACGAAGGCGCTGCGCTGATCCGGTCAACGGCGCCTTGTTTCTGTGAGCAGCATGAAAGGCAGAACGCGCCCCTCGTAAACCAGCGCGCCTCCTCTCGTCCGATCCGGCAGCGGCGGAAAGACAAGCGTCGCTTCAAATGCCTGCCCTGGATTCAATCGTATTCGCCCGTCTTGCGGAATCTGCTGTCCTCCCGAAGAAGAGCCTGAGGACGGTTTCCTGTCCTTTAATTTAAACTCGCGGCACTGCTCGGTAAGCAGATAGGCGCGCCCACTCTCGTTGATCAGCCACCGCCCAGCGCTCATGCGGTAAACGGGCAGGTGGAAATCAACCGCTTCGTTGAGCGCATAAGCGACCAATCGAATGTGCGTCATATCCTCGGCGCTCGCGACCGACTCAATAGCCAATCTCAAACTGCCTGCGTCGGAGCCATTGCGCTCGTTGGACGGCCAGCACGATCGCGCGTGGGCGTAGAATTCATCAACAGCCGCCCGCTTTTCCGCTTCGATAATGGGACGCGAACAGCCAGTCAGGCAGAAGGACAGAGCGAGGGAAAGACAAGGAAACAAGGAAACAAGGAGACAAGGAAACAAGGAGATGGGAAGTAATGAATGGATAAAGCCGTGGTTTCTTTTCATTCCTCTATCTCCTTGTCTCCTTGTCTCTCTCTCCCCGTGATCTATTTTTCGACGTAAGGCCGCGACTGCACGATGTAAACCTGATCGCCGATTGTGACCCATTCGATATCCTGATTGCGTCCGCCGAACGCGCGTTCGATTTGCAGAGCGGCGCGAGCCAATCGCCGAACAACCGCATTGGTCAGCACTCGACGCTCCACGTCAATCTTAACTTCCCGCACGCCACCGCGCTCGTCGAAAGTTAGCATTGTGTCGTCACCTGACCGGGTTAGAACCCGAATTACGCCTGTTCTCCTTGAATGTGGATAAAAAATCAACTGTTCGGGAACTCTGCGCCCTTCGACCACTCGAATTCCGAGCCCGCGTTTGGCGTTGATGTAAATCGAACGGCGGTCTTCTTTGTCGAATGGATTGGTCGTGATCAACACGCCCGCAGCCTCGGCATTGATCCCCTCTTGAATCAACACCGCCGGGTAGACGGCGGAGTGGTTTATGCCAAAGCTTTCACGCGCCTCGTAAGCTTCGTAATTCCACAATGAGGCCCAAACGGTTTTAACCGCCTCCAACAGCGCGTTGTGGTCGCGCACGTTCGGTACGGTCGTGTACAAACCCGCGCCGCTAAAGTTGGACAGATCTTCCGAATTGGTCGAACTGCGGACGAAGACACCCCTATCTTTGAAGCCGCCGAGCATTGCCCTTTGCCTTTCGATTACGGCGCGGGCGAAAGCTTCATTCAGTTTGCCGTTTTGAATCTTTGCGCGCAACTCCGCGAGACGCTGTTTGCGATAAGTCGGGTCGTGGTTGAAACGGTCGTTGCCGAGCAGTTCGGTGATTGTTTCACCGAGTTCATTCTCTTCAATGAACTGCGTGTAGTAAAAAAATGGGATTGCAAATCCGGGCGGCACGATGATGTTTCGAACCAGGCCTGCGCGGACAGCATGGATCATTTCGCCCAGGTTGGCCGATTTTGCGCCGAATCGTTTCGCGTCGCGTTTGCGTTGGTTTTTCAGTTCCGTCAGTTGTTTGAATTCGAGATCAGCTTCGGGTGTGAGCAGATCCGAACGTTTGGCCAGACGCCGGCCTGCCTCCAGGGTTTCGTCTGTCTCCGAGGGCCGGAGCGTGTAACCGTCTTCGCGCGTCTCGAAATAGACAAACTTTCCTTCGAGCGGCTTAAACAATTTGTCGGCGTCTTTGATGCAAGCGTTCGGCGCGCCCCAGCCTTTGGTGAGCAGATTGACGTGCGCGAGCGGCGTCGAAAACGCCGTAGTGATCATGCCCTGAAGGGGCGTAATTGAGATCGGCGGCTCGCGGAAGATGACGATCTCGTTGCGGTCAATGATTGTCGCATCGGTCATTTGATCAATGATCCGCAGCACACCCACACCAGTTGCGACATTCAGCGGCAAGTAATCTTTCGGCGGGTCGATCTCCGATGGCAGCAGTCGCGGCACGCTGGCGCCAATCTGCGCGGAGACTTCTTCCTGTCGCGCCGAGTTGGGCTTGAAATGGAGCGGCGCGAAGAAACTCCCGCTGAGAATCCGGTAGGTTTCCTGTACTATCTCCGCCGTCGCCAGATCGCCCTCCCAGAATTCAAAAGTGAACTTGTCGATCTTGGTCTGATAAGCGATTGCGCCGAGAATGAAGCGGCGGTTGGTTTCCAGATAGTTGCGGCGGAAGAATTCGCGGCCGCGTTCGAGCGTGAGATAATTCGCGTTCGCAAATTCGCTGTGAAACGAATATCGTTTCGAATTGACGTAATAGGCTCCCGCCCCTTCTTTCGAGGCGCGATCAATTACGAACATCAGATGCGGCAGCGCGTAGAATCGCCCCTGGTAGTAAATACGCGCGAGCCTGTCAAATTCGGCCCGCGAATCAATATGCGCTCTCCAGCGAACTGAAGCGCTGGCTTCGCGCGCCGGATTTTGCCCAGGGCGATTTTGAGCTAATACCTGGGGCGGTAAGCAGAACACAAGAAACAAAGCTAAACGGAACTCCATACCGAGCACTCACCCGCTGACATTGTCATAAGCGCGCGCGTAGCGTATCTCAAAATTTCAACCGATGACAAAGCTTGAGAAGAAATTGCGGGCGGTTTTGCGGCGATTTGGAATCGGCGCGCAGGACGCCGTTGTTGTGGCTGTTTCCGGCGGCGCGGACTCAATAGCCTTGCTCGATGCCCTTGTCCGATTTCGGGAGAGCAAAGGTCTGCCTGGCTCAATCGCCGTTGCCCATCTCAATCATCAGTTGCGTGGCGAAGAATCTGATGGGGACGAAACATTTGTGCGCAATTTGACGGGTCGGTTGAAGCTCCCGGTTTTTATCGAAAAAATCGCGGTCGCCGAATGCGCCAGGGCAGAGAAACAGAATCTGGAAGCCACGGCGAGGCGGTTACGCTACGAATTCTTGCGCAAGGTCGCGGAGGAACGCGGAGCAAACATCGTTGTCACGGGGCACACGCTCGACGATCAGGCGGAGACGATTCTGATGCGGCTGATTCGCGGCAGTGGCGCGGAAGGGTTGCGCGGCGTTCAACAAATTGTCACGTTAAGCGAAAGCGTGAAACTCATCCGTCCGATGCTTGAAATTACACGCGCCGAGGTGATCGAACACTGTGAACATTACGTACTAGCGTTCCGCAGTGACAGATCCAACTTCTTGGCGGATTTCACGCGCAATCGCATTCGCCTGGAACTCCTGCCGATGATGGAAACGTTCAACCCGCGCGTCAAAGAGGCGCTTGCGCGTACATCCGAGTTGATCACTCAGGATGAGGATTATCTGCGTATCGCCGCAGACGAATGCCTGGACAAGTCACGCGAAGGATCGCGCCTTAACGTCAGCGCCTTACAGAAAACACATGCTGCGATCAGACGCCGGGTGTTGCGGTCCTGGCTGCGGGACAAATGCGGGCATTTGCGCCGCATTGACGCCGCTCACATCGCAGCGATTGAAAGCCTTATCAGCCGTCATAGTGGGCGTCGCGTCGAATTGCCGGAAGGAAGGATCATCGCGCGCGAGTTCGATTGTTTGAAATTAGTCCAAAAGACCGGGGCGCCCAGACAATCGCCAGGGTCGTTTGGATCTGTCGAATTAAATGAAGGTGAACCACAAAATTTCGGAGATTTTACGTTCACGCTGAAGCGCAGAAAGGAGAGAGAGAGCTTGGAGCTTGATAATGCTGAAAAACGGGAACAGTTTATGGTGTTGTTGCGTGAATGCGAGGAATTGGGTGGGCTGCGTTTGCGAACGCGTTTTCCGGGAGACGCTTACATTCCCGCGAATGCCCTGCGCGTGGTCAAACTCAAGACATTAATGATCAGGCGCAAAATCCCCATAACACAACGCGATAGATATCCGGTCCTGGTGACGTCTGACGATCGCATCGTCTGGGCGCCCGGATTGCCAGTGGCGCGCGGGTTTGCGCCGAGCGCCGAAGATGAATATTACGCCTTAATTGTCGCTGAAAAACCGATAAACGTTTAAAACAGCCCTGCAATTCACAATTCTCATAATGTGAAACCCGCTAAGACCATGTCTCGTCTTCCGTTATACGAGTGTTATGCGGGAAAAATGGCGAGCGAAATTTGGGGAAATGGGCTAGAATGGCGCCGAGGTCTTTAACGGAGGTAAATGGTATTGAACTCGACAATCAGACAAGTGATCTTTTGGGTGGTGATTATCGGAGGCGCGATTCTGCTCTACCGCTTCTTCCATAATCCCACAGCTAACCAACCGACGCCGCTAATTTACTCTGATCTCGTAACCAGAGTTGAAACCACTAAGGATATACAATCGGCCGTCATCGAAAAGGAAAAAGTCACTGGTAAATTCCACAGTGGCGGGGCTTTTACGACAGAACTGACTAACGATACCACCGCTGACAAGCTGGCTGATACGATGAGGAAGAATGGCGTGAAAGTCGAATTCAAGAACTCATCTGGCAGCGGAATGGTGCTCCAGATGGTGGTCTTTTACGCGCCCTTCATCCTGATCATCGCATTCTGGATATTCATGCTTCGCCAGATGCAATCAGGCGGCAATAAAGCGCTGTCGTTCGGCAAGAGCCGGGCGAAGCTCCTGTCAAATCAGCAAAAACGCGTGACTTTCAAAGACGTCGCTGGCGTTGAAGAGGCCAAAGAAGAATTACAGGAAATTATCGAATTCCTGAAAGAGCCACAGAAATTCCAGAAACTCGGCGGACGCATTCCAAAAGGCGTTTTGATGATGGGCCCTCCGGGCACGGGCAAGACGTTGCTCGCGCGCGCAATCGCGGGCGAAGCCAATGTTCCGTTCTTCTCGATTTCAGGCTCGGATTTCGTTGAGATGTTCGTGGGTGTCGGCGCCAGCCGCGTCCGCGATTTATTTGAGCAGGGCAAGAAGAATGCTCCCTGCATTATTTTTATTGACGAAATTGACGCCGTCGGACGCCATCGCGGCGCGGGACTCGGTGGCGGGCATGATGAACGCGAACAGACGCTCAACCAGTTACTGGTCGAAATGGATGGTTTTGAATCGAACGACGGCGTGATCCTGATCGCCTCGACCAACCGCCCAGATGTGCTCGATCCCGCGTTGCTGCGTCCGGGACGTTTTGACCGCCGCGTGATCGTTAATCGCCCCGACGTGAAAGGCCGCGAAGGCATCCTGGCCGTTCACACACGTAAGATTCCGCTCGGCGAAGACGTTGATATTTCGGTCATCGCTCGCGGTACGCCGGGTTTCACGGGCGCCGACCTGGCCAACCTTGTGAACGAGGCTGCGCTCAACGCCGCTCGGTACAACAAAAAAGTCGTCGCGATGCATGATTTCGAGTGGGCCAAAGACAAGGTGCTGATGGGATCGGAGCGCAAATCGGCTGTGATGTCCGAAGAGGAGAAGAAGACAACGGCCTATCACGAAGCCGGACACACCATCGTTGGAATGAAAGTCCCGAACGCCGATCCGGTTCACAAAGTCACGATCATTCCGCGCGGAATGGCGCTCGGCTTGACCCAGCAGTTGCCCGAAGGCGACCGTTACACCCACAGCCGTGATTACATCGAAGGTTCAATCGCGATTCTGATGGGCGGCCGCCTGGCCGAAGACATCTTCCTCGGCAAGATCACGACCGGCGCGTCGAACGACATCGAACGCGCAACCGACCTTGGGCGCAAGATGGTTTGCGAATTCGGTATGTCGAACCTGGGCCCGCTGACTTTCGGCAAGAAGGAAGAGCAGATCTTCCTCGGCCGTGAAATCGCGCAGCACCAGGATTACAGCGAAGACACCGCGATCAAGATTGATCAGGAAGTCAAACGCATCGTGATGGAGCAATACGAACGCGCGCGTCAGATCATCCTGGAGCACCGCGACGCTCTCGACCGTCTGGCTCAGGAACTGCTCGGGCGCGAAACGCTAGATTCGGTGCAGATTCGCCGCATCGTCGCCGGTTTACCGATTGACGACGATGGCCCGGCTCCGAGGACCGAACCTGACGCTGGTAAGCCCACGGACAAAGAGCCGGTTCTGAAACCGATTCTGCCTCCGATCACGGGCAGCAATCCGGCCACTGCTTAAAAAGAGAGAGGGGAGGACAAGGGGGCAGGGAGACTTCAGCGCTGAAGTCTCCCTGTCCCCTTGTCCTCCCCTCTTTTTTTCTCAGTTACTCGGCCAATAACATTTTGGCAATCGTCTGTTTCTGCATATTCGACGTGCCTTCGTAAATCTGGCCGATCTTGCAATCCCGGAAAAACTTTTCGACCGGATAATCTTTCACATAGCCATAACCGCCATACAGATTCACCGCCAGCGAGGCGACCTCTTCCGCGACTTCCGAAGCGTAAAGTTTCGCCATCGCCGCCTGTTTGATAAACGGCAGTTTCGCGTCCTTCAACCGAGCCGCGTTGTAAACCATCAACCGCGCGGCTTCGATTTTTGTGGCCATCTCGGCGATCTGAAACTGCACGCCCTGGAACTCGCCGATCGTCTGGCCGAATTGCTTACGCTCTTTCGTGTAGGCCAAAGCCGCCTCATACGCGCCCTGCGCCAGCCCGACCATCTGCGCGCCGATGCCGATGCGCCCTTCGTTCAATGTCTCGATCGCGATCTTGTATCCTTTGCCGAATTCGCCCAGCACGTTTTCTTTGGGCGCCCGGCAATTATCAAACAGCAGTTCGCAGGTTGATGAAGCGCGGATGCCCAGCTTGTCTTCCTTCTTGCCCACCGAAAATCCGGGAAAATCTCTTTCGACGATGAACGCCGTGATACCCTTGTAACCTTTGCTCGGATCGGCGTTGGCGAAAACGATGAAGATTCCAGCCTCATTGCCGTTCGTGATCCACATCTTGCGGCCGTTGATCAGGTAATGATCGCCTTTGTCTTCGGCTTTGGTCTGCATCGCGAAGGCGTCGGACCCCGAACCCGCTTCACTCAAACAGTAAGCCCCGACTGTATCCGTCGCCAGCCGCGTAATGTATTTCTTCTTCTGAGCTTCCGTGCCGTAATTCAAAAACGCATTGATCGTCAGCGTGTTGTTCACGTCAACGCAGACGCTGATCGAAGCGTCAACGCGGGCAAGCTCTTCGATGGCCAGACAGGCCATGAAAAACGACCCGCCCGAACCGCCATACTCTTCGCCAGGCTCTATGCCCATCAGCCCAAGCTCAAAACATTTTTGAATGATTTCAGGGCGAATCTTTTGTTTCTCGTCCATCTCGCGGACGTAGGGTTTGATCTCGGCCTCCGCGAATTCGCGGACGCTCGCTTGAAATAGTCTTTCCTCTTCGGACAGAACGGTCAGCGGTTGAACCAATAATTGTTCGGTAGCCTGTTGAGTCTGAGCCATAATCTCTTCTCCCAGCGCAAACACTGATTGCGCAATGAAGGAATTGGATAGCGGATGATGTGCTGTGTGATCGTAAAAATGAATCACGATTCAGTTCGGCATCTTACAATAGCGCCTATGCTTTGCCAACTTTAGGCGCAGAGCTATAATCCGGCTCGTCTAAGCAGGTAAATGAATCTTGCCAAGGGTGCTTTTATCCGAAAAGTTTGATCAGGTGCGGTTCTGTTGGTAAACAACTTCCTCGTTTCTGATTGGAGGTTAGCCATGCATCAACGATTTCCTGTAGGAATAAACTCTCGCTACGGCAGAATGGCTTATCTTTCACTGGCCTGCATTATCTGTGCGGCTATTGCGAGTTTCACGCTTCCATTGCGCCAGTTCCACACTGTTGTGGCGCAAACCATTGATCGAACGAAATTGCTGGAAGAGATCATCGCGCTGCAGAATCAGATCAAAAACACGACTGATCTGGCGACGCTCACAACTTTGCGGGAGCAGTTAAAGAACAAAGAGGCGCTCTTTCTCTCGCCTGCGCCGGAAGACTTCGCGGCCTTTGCCGATTTCCTGAAACAATCGAATACGGGATTGATTCGCATCATGCCGCGTGAGAATTTTGACGGCGTGCTTTCAATACGCGGCGGCGGGGCATATTACTCGTTTGTGCGGCAGGAACATCCTTATGGCTGGGGTTCCGATCTTTCGCTGGGACGCAATAATCTGAACGTCGGGTTTGCCGGGGCCAATTTCGGTTTCCTCGTCTCGCTTGGAAACAAAGGAATCGCGGAAGTGGCGCTTGATATACCTGGTGTGGGTTCGCTATCGACGTTCACTCCCCCTCTCGATGAACCAGGGGCGCGTCAACAACAGCAGCGCGCCCGCAATGGTTTTCAGGAAAACGGTTTTTTCTACATTGACAGATTGCCGGCCACACTTGGAACAACCTATGCTTTACGATCAGTCGGCTACGAAGATTCTGACGTGCTGGTGGCTTTCCGCCTCTTTCGCCAGGACACCGATGGAAGCCTGATTATCCCGTGGAAGCTGCTAAAACGTTATGCCACGCCGCAGCTCAACGGTGAGACCGTTGCGATGACTTCAGCGGCAAGCTACGCGCAGTCCAACTTCGCGCGCGAAACCATCGCCGCCGCGTTCGGCAAAGAACTGGCTGCCGGAAATTTCTTTGCCGCCGGCCTTCCTTTGCCAACCCGACTTGGAGACGCTTATATCACCGTGCAAGACAGCAGCGACAGGCCGTTTCAGATAACCGCGCCGCTGTTTGCCGTTACGCCGACCCAGATCAATTTCCTGATCCCTCCTGAAACGGCCGAAGGTTTTGCGCTCGTCACGGTCAACACAGCGTCGGGCAAGAGGCTCAGGGAACTGGTTAGAGTGGCCAAAACCGCGCCGGGCATTTTCACCGCCAACAGCGACGGCCAAGGCGTTCCCGCAGCTGTCGCGCTTCGCATCGTAAACGGAACGCAGAGTTACGAACCCGTTGCTCGATTCGAAAGCGCGCAGAATAAATTCGTCGCCGCGCCGCTTGATCTCGGTTCAGAGACCGATCAAGTTTATTTGCTGCTCTTCGCCACCGGCATTCGCAATCGAAGCTCACTGGACAAAGTAAGCGCGAAGATCGGCGGAGTTGACGCGCCGATCAATTACGCCGGCGCGCAAGGACTGGCCGGACTGGATCAGATCAATATCGCAATCCCGCGATCTCTCATCGGGCGTGGAGAAGTTGATCTGGCGCTCGTCGTCGACGATCAGGCCGCGAACTTTATTCGCATCAACATCAAATAAAAACAGGACACATAACTTATGAACAGCAGAAGAGAGTTTCTGAAGACCTCCGTAGTAGGCGCGGCGGCCACATTGCTCCCGCAAAACGATCTCGTCGGCTCGCCGGCGCCAACCTCCGCGCAGAGCGGGCAGCTAAAAAAAGCCGTGCTCATCACGATGCTGCCTAAACAGATGAGCTACCTGGATCGGTTCAAACTCGCGGTTGACGTGGGGTTTGAGGGCATCGAGGCGCAGACAGTCACGGATCCGAAAGAAGCCGATCAGATCAAAGAGGCTTCCGAGAAAGCGAAGATCAAAATTCATTCTGTGATGAATATGGGGCATTGGGAATGGCCGTTTTCAAGCCCCAATCCGGAAGATGTGAAAAAGAGCGCCGAGCGGATGGAGATTTCATTGCGCAACGCGAAGCTCTGGGGCGCCGATACGGTTTTGCTTGTGCCGGCGGTGGTCAGATCCGACACAACCATCCCACAGGCGTGGCAGCGCTCGCAGCCGCATATCAAAAAGCTCCTCCCGCTGGCCAAGGAGTTGGGCGTAGTTATTGGCATCGAACCGGTCTGGAACAAGTTCCTGCTGACGCCTTACGACACCGCCAAATACGTGGATGAATTCAAAAGCCCCTGGGTCAAAGCCTATTTTGATGTCGGCAATATCGTGATGTATGGCTTTCCACAGGAATGGATTCGCGCGCTCGGCAAACGCATCGTCAAGTTTCACCTCAAGGATTTCAAGTACGAAACCCGCCAATGGGTTCCATTGCGCGAGGGCAGCATTGATTGGAAAGAAGTCCGCAAAGCGATTGGGGAGATTGGGTTCAGCGGATATTTAACGGTGGAACTGTCAGGCGGAGACGAAGCCTACCTGCGCGAAGTCAGCCGCCGTGTAGACAAGATTTTCGCTGGTGAGTAGAGAGCGGTCTGTGGGAAATGAATGAAAGCGCGCGAAAACTGAAGTCAGTTTTCGCGCGCTTTTGTTTCCGGAACGATTCCGATTGTTATTTCAACAACCGTTCGATCACTCGAATGAGTTCGCCATAGGCTTCACCCTGATCCGCGCTAAATCCCACTTGTTTGTGCGCCAGATTGCCCTGCTGATCAATGATTACGGCTGTTGGCACGGCATCCAGACCGAAGGCCTTGTACGCTGTCTGGTCCGGATCGCGCAACACCGTGGCTTTCAGATTGTG
>Ga0187894_10002011_pt1 | contig 25028 bp, 20 predicted proteins | sample GBC1701081metaG_FD_136650 | JGI IMG/M metagenome (GOLD analysis project Ga0187894, IMG submission 136650) | White microbial mat communities from a lava cave in the Kipuka Kanohina Cave System on the Island of Hawaii, USA - GBC170108-1 metaG ... | reverse complement strand
TTTTCCATTTGAGATTCGTCATTTGTCATTGCAGGCAATGACAAATGACGAATCTCAAATGGAAAATGGAAAATGGAATATGAAAGTCCTCTCGATCTTCGGCACTCGCCCTGAAGCCATCAAGATGGCTCCGGTGGTCAAGCGGCTCAAGCGTCATCCGGATCATTTCACCAGCGTCGTTTGCGTCACCGCGCAGCATCGGCGGATGCTCGACCAGGTTCTGGCGCTGTTCGACATCCGGCCCGATTACGATCTGAACATCATGCGTCCCGATCAGACGCTGGCGCAGGTCACGGCCAACGCATTGACGGGGCTCGATGCTGTGCTGCGCGCTGAAAAGCCCGACTGGGTGTTGATTCAGGGCGACACGACCACGGCGATGGCCGGCGCGCTCGCGGCTTTTTATCATCGCATTCGCGTGGGTCACGTCGAAGCCGGGCTTCGCACCTGGGACAAATTCCAGCCGTTTCCCGAAGAGATCAACCGCCGTGTAGCTGACGCCGTATGCGACCTGCATTTCGCGCCGACCGGAACTTCGCGTGAAAACCTGCTGCGCGAAGGCGTTGACGCGGTGAGCGTCTTTGTTACGGGCAACACGGTGATTGACGCGCTGTTGGATGTCGCCGGGCGCGATTACGACTGGCGCGAAGGCGAGCTGGCCCGGGTCCCGCGCGATAAGCGACTGATTCTGGTCACGGCGCACCGCCGCGAAAATTTCGGCGAGCCGCTGCTGGAAATCTGCGCCGCGCTCAAGGATATCGCCTCCCTTTATTCCGATGTTCACCTGGTTTACCCCGTCCATTTGAATCCGAATGTGCGCAACATAGCTTTCGAGCAATTGGGCGCCGTCGCAAACGTCTCTCTGCTCGACCCGCTGGAATACCTGCCGCTGGTGCAGTTGATGAAGGTTTCGTATCTGGTTTTGACCGATTCGGGCGGATTGCAGGAAGAGGCGCCGGGATTGGGCAAGCCAGTGCTTGTGTTGCGCGAAGTGACCGAACGCCCTGAAGGCGTGGCGGCGGGAACGGTCAAACTTATAGGCGCAAACAGGCGGAGAATTGTCGAGGAGACCGTGAGGTTGATGGATGACCAAACAGAATACGAACGAATGTCGCGCGCGATCAACCCTTACGGCGATGGGCATGCGAGCGAGAGGATTGTCGAGACGCTGAGATCGCAAGCTTGACGTTTTGCGCGCCGCTTGCAAGCTGGTAGTTGAATCCTTAAACTCACTGCCGTCTTGCCGGGGTGGTGGAATGGCAGACACAGAGGACTTAAGCTGTTTGAAGTAATTTGAGCGCGTCGGATGGAAACACCGACGTGGATGGAGTCAAATTCGGTGAAACCTTAGCAGCATTTGCTGAATGGCAACGCCGAGCTAAGGCTAGCGAAAACTCTGTATGAGCAGATCGAAATGTACAGATCGGGATTTGATTGAAGCTGTACAGAGTTCAACCTCGATTCGACAGGTCTTGGCTAAGTTGGGGCTATCCGAAGCAGTCTGAGAGTATTATGTCCCAACTGCCATGCGCAGACAGAAACGTATCGAGGAAAGAAACTAGCAAAGTGTAGAGACGAGACGGCTCCCTCCTAAACATTGTTTACTCGCCTGTTCAAATAAGGCAGGCGCGGATTGAAACATGCATGGAGAAGGCATCGTCCAGACCACAAACTGTCGGGTTTGAAAGAGTCGGCAGGTAGTGAAAGCTATAGTGGTAAGAAAATCCTCTGGCCCAAAAGGCCGTGCGGGTTCGAGTCCCGCCCTCGGCACTGAAGTTTAATGAATCTTTTTTTTGCAAGGTTGAGCGCTTGTGGTAGCCCTTGGCGCCTACAGAATTGAGATAGTAGGCGCCAAGGAGCTATCACTAGTCGTCCTGTCGCTCTTTCTTTTTCTGTGATTCCGCTGGCGCTTTCTTTCTGACGTAATCTCCGTCGAAGGTGATTACCCAGGTCTTGCCGTCGTCCTTGGATTGCTCCCACAACTGGCGGACGCGGTCGGGGCTGAGATTGAGGAATGTGAGGCGTTCGAGCGTCTTCCGTCCGTCGCGGTCGGCGGTCACGCCCGCGTAGCGCATCGCGCCATCTTTGTACTCGCCGTCCAGTTGCAAAACGCCTCCCTGATTGTCCACCCACGTCTGGCGCCATTTGCCCGTCTCGGCGTTGAAGAAGTTGATGCTCTTGCCGGTCACGTCCTGTGTGCTCGTCCAATTTTCCAGCAGGAGGCAGCCGTCCACGACACGCTGGATGCTGTTGGTCCCGACGAGGAGCCCTTGCGGATTCTTCACGTCCCACAGAAGGCGTTCATTAAGCCGGAATCCTCGTAGGGATTGCGATCCGTGCTAGCGTGCGCGGGCGTGAAGCGCCGCCCGCTGTTCACGCGCAGAATGCCGTTCAACTGCCAGCCGCCGAGCGCGCGTCCCAGGAAGCCTTTCTGCTCGCGCATCAACGGCACATCCCAGATGAAATTCGCGGTGAAGGCAGGCCGCGCGTCGAAGCCCAAATGGCCGCGCTCGTTGCGCGTCAGGTCGAGCGGATTTTGCGAGACCGCCACCGTGTTGCCGCTTCGTTGCGGGATCGAAGTAGCTGCGGCTGAAGCCGTTGATCAGATTGCCGACGAACGGATTGGCGTTGATGGTCTGAAACAGCCCGACGCCGTGCGTGCCGACGTCGCGCGCTTCGATCACCTGGTTGTTGAGGAATTCGCGCTGAATGCCGAACGACCACTGCTCGGAATAGGGCGCGGCGAAGTTCAGATTCGCCGTTGTGCGATTGAGCAGGCGCGGGTCGAATTGATTGAAGCGAATCAGCCCGCTGCGCAACGCCGCATGATGAACCCGACCGGTTAATCAAAATCTGGGAGACGTTTCTGCCCGGCGGCCAGGGCACGGCCTTCGTCCCCAACCTCAAAGACTGGCGCGAGCAGAACACGGTCTTCAACGGCTCGGCTGATGAGTGGAAAGACTCCCTTTCTTCCGTTTTACTAAAGAGACGTCCGATTTTCAGATTCGCTTCGAAAATATTTATTGTACATATCAAAAATATATGTTATATATTATCTAAGTCGAGTAGAAATACACTAAAAACACTTTATGAATACACCATGATGACCAGGGCTAATTTTCTACACTTATTAAGTTTAAGCCTATTCAAGCAGTTCCCTGAGGGAGTGGCGCGAGTTAGAACTTGGGAATTGAGTGAGTTAAAAAAGGACGAGGTGACGGATCTCATCTCGGAATCGCTAGTGTTTGACGGTGTCGTCAACCTAGGGACGCGGAGGGGAAAGGGGCCTCAGCCTCTTGGTCTGGGGGAGATCAAGAGACTGACCGGGATCAACCTTGGGAATCACTCGGTTCGCTTGTCAAGTATAGAGGGCCTGAATCGGTTGTGCGAAATCCACCGGCAATCACTCATGAGGATCAACAAGGCGCAGGATATAGAAGCGGCGCGCGCGACGAATCGATATGGGCTGATCTACTACATTCAGCAGGGATTCGATCTGAAGGGCTCGGTAGAGCCTCTCGCCGCGTGGAAGGGGGAAGGGCTTCGTTGTTTGCAGTTAACCTACACTGACAACGAACTGGGAGGCGGTTCGGAGTCGGACGATCGTCCGCTAAGCTCGTTCGGAAAGAGGGTCGTCAGTGAGCTGAATCGGCTCCGGATGGTGGTCGACGTTTCCCACAGCGGCCGCAGAACGACGCTCGATGCGGCGGAGGCTTCGGTTCATCCGGTCACGGCAAACCATGCCAACGCTATCCGGCTCACATCCCATCGACGGAACAAGACGGACGAGGAACTGAAAGCGATCGCGGCCACGGGCGGTGTCGTAGGAATCACGGGCATCAATCGATTCCTGCTAGGCGACTCTAAAACGCCGGCGACGCTCGATGATTTCGTTAATCACGTGGATTATGTCGTGGAGAAGATCGGAGTCGATCATGTCGGGATTTCGAGCGATAGCAACATCGATGGCTCTCAGCGTTACGATGTAGATTACTCGGATCCGCTGCTGTGCAGTTTCGAGCGTTGGAAGCGCCTCGCGCGCCGTCTCTCAGACCGAGGATACAGGCGGGAGCATCTACAGAAAATCCTCGGCCTGAATTTCAAACGGGTCTACGAGACGGTGCTCGACCCCTGACACCGGAGAAGCTAAATGATGTCACTGAATATCCCTGCGCATTGGATCGTCTTGACGGTTGCGCTGACTCTCTTTCCGGCGTCCTTGCCAGCGCGCGAGCCGATCTCAGGAACTCTCTACCTGGAGGGTGGACGGGTCGAGGATTTCGCGGACGTGGTCTCTCTCGTCTTCAGTCTGCCTGAGGGAGCGGAATCGGTTCCTCAGAATGTCAACGAGTGGCCTTCCACTTACGACAGCGGATCGGTCGCTCGCTCGGCGCCTCTCTTGTGGTTGCGATCTATCGAGGTCGTGCGACATGAGATCAAGAGCGGATACCGCTGCCTCTTCAATGCGGTTCTATCCATCGAGACCGTTACCGGAGCGGTCATGGAGAGCGAATTCAAAACGCTGGAATGGATTCGAATAAAGACCGCGCAAGGTGAGGACAAGACTTTTTATTTCGCCTCGGGCAACAAGATTCAGATTCGCAAAGTTGTCTTCAAATCAAAGTGATCTCCCAACTCTTTGATTCCAGTAATCGGGAAACCCGAAAGGAAGTGATCTATGCTGATTTTCCGACGATGGACCGCCAGCCTGGCGGCGCTCCTGCTTTCCTTTAGCGCTGCGTTCGCTCAGTCCACCTATGGCGGGCTGGCCGGAACGGTGAGAGATCAGAACGGAAGCGCCATCACTGGGGCTTCGATTCTTCTGGTCAATGAAGGGACTGGCAAGGAACAGACCACCCTATCGAACGGCGAAGGCTCCTTCCTGATCCCTCAACTGCCTCCGGGGACCTATCGGGTCAAGATCACCAGGGATGGATTCAAAGTGAGTTCCTACACGGGCATTCAGATTCATCCGGGTCAGGAGTATTCGATGACGGTTGTTCTCGAGGTCGGCGCGGTCGGCGAACTGGTTCAGGTAAGCGCAGGCGCGGACCTTGTGCACACGACATCTCCGGAGTTGAACAGCACGGTCGTCCAGCCGCAAGCGATCAACCTCCCGCTCGACGGTCGGAACCCGATCGAACTGGTCCGGCTGCAAGCGGGCGTGGCCGGGATAACTGTTCGCACCAATACGGCGATCAACGGTGGGCGGCCTTGGTGGACCAAAGTCACGCAGGACGGCGTCAGCATTCAGGACAACCTCGTTCGCACCAACAGCCTGGATGTCATTGTCAACCGGCCGACCTCCGACAGCATCGCCGAGTTCACAATCACGACCAACACGCAGGGCGCCGATTCTTCCGGTGGTTCCGCCCAAATACGCATGATCTCGCCGTCCGGAACTAGCCAGTTTCATGGCAGCGTTTATGAATACAATCGTAACTCAGCGCTCGGCGCCAACAATTGGTTCAACAACCAATCCAACGTCGCCATCCCTTTCCTCAACCGCAATCAGTTCGGTGGCCGAATCTCCGGCCCGGCGCTGCTGCCAGGTCCGCTCGGGCGCGTCAACCCAAACCGTAGCAGGCTGTTCTTCTTTTTCAACTACGAAGGTCTGCGCCAGGCGCAGCAGGCCCAGCAGAACAATACTATTCCGGTGAATAATGACTTTCTCGGCGGAGTGTTCAGGTATGTTCGTCCGAGCGACGGTTCGGCGCAGTCGGTCAACGTCCTGCAACTGGCGGGCGTGCCTCTCGATTCGACGATTGGCTCCCGGATTCTCAACCGGATCCCGTCGGCTTCGCAGGTGAACAATTTCGACGTCGGGGATTCCAGTCCGGCGCGTCTTCTGAACACGGCCGGCCTGAGATTCAATCAGAGTCAGCGAACTACCAAGAACTATTACGCTATCCGGAGCGATTACGAACCGGACGCGAACAATCATATCGAATTCGTCTTCACCAACACTCGCAACATCAACGACCGCACGGATCTCGACGTCGCGCATGCCAGGCCGGTGGTTTATACGGACGCGCTGATCCGCCTCTTCGTCGGAGCGTGGCGGCGAACAATCAGCTCCAAAATCGTCAACGAACTGCGGATCGGCGGCCACTACTACCCCAACAGGTTCATCAGCGACGAGGACTACAGCGGCATTGTCTGGAACATCCCGTTCCTGACCAATCCGGAAGTGACCTTCCAACCCCAGGGAAGAACAACGCGCACGCGCCACTTCATCGACAACGTCTCCTGGACGGCCGGCAGTCACGCCTTTCAGTTCGGCGGCAGTCTGCAACAGGTCCGCACCGACCCCTATGACTACGCTAATCGCTTTCCGACTGTCTCCTTCGGTTTCAGCTCCGCGGCGCCGTCGAACATCCAGTTGACGGCGGCGCGTTTTCCCGGCGGATCAATCAGCGCCGCGGATCTGAACAATGCCAACTCTCTGCTCAGCTTTCTCGGAGGGATCGTTAACCAGGTGTCACAGACCTTCCAGGTCAAGGACCGCGACTCGGGCTATGTGGCCGGCATCCCCAGCGTCCGCAACTACAGCACTGATGATCTGGCTCTCTACGTCCAGGACCGCTGGCGTATGCGCCCCAATCTGACTCTCACAATGGGGGTCAAATGGGAATACTACAGTCCGCTCAGAGAGGACGACAATCTGGCGTTCTTTCCCGTCATTACCGGAGGCGGCGCCGAGCAGACGCTCCTTGATCCGAATTCGGCGGTCACCTTCGTGACGGGGGATTTCTGGAGGAAGGATCTCAACAACTTCGGCCCAGTGGTCGGGTTCGCCTGGGATCCCTTCAAGGACGGCAGGACCTCGGTGCGGGCCGGCTACTCGCTCGCCCACATTGATGACAACACGATCGGATACGGCAGGACAGCCGCCGATAACAACGCGGGGCTGACGACTTCCGTGACTTTGGCCAATATCTATGCGGTGGCAAACGCGGGGATTCCAGCAGTGACCACTCCGGCGTTCCAGAATCAACGGACATTCGCTAATCAGTTGGCCTTGAGCCCGCTCGGCTTCGCCTACAGCATTGACCCCAATCTTCAGCAGCCGCATGTTCATCAGATCAGCGTCAGTATCGAGCGCGAACTGCCGTTCGACCTCGCAGTCGAAGGGCGTTACGTTTCGACAATGGGAAGAAGAGTGTGGCGAGCGCTGGACGTTAACCAGGTGAAGATCAGCGATGCGTTTTTCCAGGACTTCCTGCGGGCTCGCAGCAATGGCTTTCTCGCTCTGGGCCGTTCAGCGGGCAGCCCAGGATGCGCGCCCACGACCTGCGGAGTCTTCAACCCGGCTTTCAACGCGAACATACCGGGCAGCCAGCAGTTGAGCGTACTTCCTAACTTCAGCGGCGGTTCACTGACAAACTCCACCGTCCGCACAAATATTCAAACGGGGCAGGTCGGAAGCCTCGCGGAGTTCTATCTGAATAACCGCGCGGCGGGCGCGCACGCGGCGTTTTTGCCCAACCCGAACATCGGCCAGGCGGGGTTGCTCACCGACGACGTCTTTACCGACTACCATGCTTTGCAAACCGAGATCCGCCGTAGATTTCGCGGCGGCGTCTTCGGGCAATTGAATTACACTTTCAGCAAGGTGCTGGCCAATTCGACCGGGACCGCCAATTCCGGCTTCGAGCCTCCACTTGATAATGGGCGACTGGGTCTGGAAAAGCGTCGCGCCGATTTCGATCGAACCCATATTCTGAACGCCAACGTCGTCTACGAGCTTCCTTTCGGATCGGGCAAGCGTTTTCTCGGTGGGAAGCCCGCGCTCGACCGTATCGTCAACGGATGGACGCTGGCTAGCATTCTGCACTGGCAGAGCGGGGCGCCGTTCTCGATCCTCTCCGGGAGGGGAACTTTTAACCGGGGCGGGCGGTCCGCCACCAACCCGGCTAACTCGACATTGACGCGCGACGAGATCGCCTCGCTCTTTCAGATTCGCAAACTTGCGGACGGGCGTGTGTTCTACATTGACCCGTCAGTGATTGACGCCAGCACTGGGCGCGGGGTCGGGCCTGACAATTTCGACTATTCCGCCGGCTTCGCCGGTCAAATCTTCTTCAACCCTGTGGCCGGCACGCTCGGTTCGTTGCAGAGACTACAATTCGACGCCCCCGCCCAGTTCGCGTGGGACGTCTCGATCATGAAGCGGACGAAGATTCGGGAGGAGCTGAACATGGAATTTCGCGCCGAGTTCTTCAACTTCCTCAACCATCCGACCTTCACAATCGGGGACACGAGCGTCAACAGCGCCCAGTTTGGCAGGATTACGACCACAAGCCAGAATCCGCGTGTCGTGCAACTCGCGCTCCGCCTCAGTTTTTAAGCCTCAGTTTTTAAGCCTCAGTTTTTAAGCCTCAGTTTTTAAGGTGGATATCGCGGATTGGAGGAAAGAGCTTTGATGACCAGATCACAATTCTTGCGCGTCGCCGGGTTATGCGCGTTGGAGCGCCTGATCAGCCCCTGCTCGGCAGTCTTCGCCTCGGCGGAAAACGACGCTATCGAAAGGTTGGTCGCGGAGAGCTTCGTCATGGATGGCAACGTCAATCTCGGGATGGATCGGGGCGGGAAATACGCGCCGCTCGAACCTGGAGCGATCAAACGGCTCACCGGAATCTCGGCCGGGAATCACACCGTCCGCCCCGAATCAATCGAGTCGTTGAACCGGAAGATCGAGGCGAATCCAAAGGCGCTCATGAAGATTGAGAGAGCCTCAGACTTCGATGCAATCTCGAAAACCAGCCGCTACGGCGCGATTTTATATATTCAAGGGGGCTTCAACTTGAAGGGGTCGGTCGAGCCTCTTGCGCAATGGAAGGCTCAGGGGCTGCGGACGCTGCAACTGACGATGGAGAACAACGAACTGGGAGGCGGTACCGCGGGCGATGGCCTCCCCTTAACGGAATTCGGCAAGCGTGTTGTGCGCGAGTTGAACCGGTTGCGAATGGTCGTGGATGTTTCGCATTCCGGTCGGCGCACAACGCTCGATGCGGCTAACGCTTCGAGCCAACCGATCACCGCGAACCATGCCAATGTCGAGGCGCTGACACCGCATGTGAGAAATAAATCGGACGAGGAGTTGAAGGCCATCGCCGCAACGGGAGGCGTTGTGGCGGCGACAAATATCAATCGCTACTTTCTGCGCGATTCACGGAGACCGGCGACGATCGACGATTTCGTCGCGCACGTGGATGCGCTCGTCCAGCGGATTGGAATTGATCACGTTGGCATATCCAGCGACAGCTACCTGGACGGCTCTCAGCGGTTCGACGTCGACTACTCGGACCATTTCATGGCGAGCGCTGGACGTTGGAAGCACGTCGCGCGTCGCCTCGCGGACAAGGGGTATTCGACCGGGGACCTGAAGAAGATTCTCGGACAAAATTTCAGACGCGTATATGAAAGGGTACTTGATCCCTAACCATAAGGAGTTGATGGATGCGTTTTAATAACTGGATCAGCGCTGTCGACACCCACACCGAAGGGCAGGCGACCCGAATCATCACCGGGGGCCTGCGTCCATTGCCAGGCCAGAGCGTGGCGGCCAAGATGCGGTTCTTCAAGAAAGAGTTGGACTTTATTCGGGTAGCGCTAATAGCGGAGCCGCGCGGACACAGAGACATGTTCGGCTGTATCCTCACATCGCCGACGATCGAGGGCGCCGACTACGGGATATTTTTCATGGACAACGCCGGCCTCATGAATATGTGCGGCCACGCTACCATCGGCGTTTCGACCGCATTAGTGGAGTTGGGTATGGTCAGAGTGGTGGAGCCGGTGACTCCAATCGTATTCGATACAGCCGCCGGGATTGTCAGGGCGAACGTCACCGTCGAGGGCGGACGTCCGCGCAGCGTCTCTTTCAATAACGTCCCCGCTTATGTCGAATATCTCGACACCGATCTGACCGTTCCTGGCATCGGGCAGATCAAAGTTGATGTCGCTTATGGTGGCAACCATTTTGTTTTCTTTTCCGCAGACGACGCCGGGATCACTGTTTCCACGGAGAACATCCAGCAGATCGTCAATGCCGGGATGAGTGTCATGGAGGCGGCGAATGAGCAGTTGACAATCACGCGACCCGATCTCGGGAACGGCAGACCGATAAATATCGCGACGATCCTCTCCGCGCCAAAAGACCCTTTGGCTACCTATTGTAACGTCCACGTTTTCGGACCGCGCCAGTTCGACCGGTCACCGGGCGGGACCGGCACCAGCGCCCGTCTCGCGGTGCTGAGCGCCAAGGGGCTGGTGCGTCAGGATGAGGAGATCATCGTCGAAAGCCTCACCGGAGGTTTTTTCCGGGGAAAGATTCTCGAACAGGCGGTGGTCAACGGCAAGGGCGCCGCCATGACGCAAGTCACCGGGACCGCCCATATCACGGGTTTTCATCAGTTCGTCATTGATTCAGAAGATCGGCTGCGCCACGGTTTCCTCATCGAGTAAGCAGCTTTGGCGGCATAATGCGACGCTGAACATTATCACATCACCTCGATCCAAGAGAGAAACCCCTTAAGATCGGAAGATGAAACAAATTACTTCATACACGCTCCTCGCGGTTCTAATTTCGCTTGCAATCTCTACAGCTTGCGGCCAGCAGGCGCGGGACCGTGGGCTTCGTTTCGAAATTGTCGTCCCGTCGTCGGCGCAAACGGCGCCGGTGACCGGGCGAGCCTACGTCTTGCTAACTCGCGACCGCGAAAGCAAAGCGCGCGCGCAGCGAAGCTTCGGTCACCAACCCGTCTCTGGCCGCACGGGTGAGCCCTTCTTTGGCGTTGATTTCGACCGGGTCCCATCCGGAGGAGTCATCGTCATTAACGACTCGGCGAAGGGCTATCCCGTCGCGAAGCTCTCTGATCTTCCGCCGGGAGATTACTTCGCGCAGGCCGTGCTGAATATCTACACGGAATTTCATCGCGCCGACGGCCATGTCATCTGGGCGCATATGGACCAGTGGGAAGGCCAACACTTTAACTGGTCGCCCGGAAACTTGCTGAGCGAGACGCAGGCGATTCATATTGCTCCTGACAAACCCGCAACCTACCGGCTGGAGTTAACGCAGACGATATCGCCGATCGAGGTCCCGCCCGACACCCGGTGGGTGCAACGCGTCAAGATTCAAAGCCAGCGTCTGACCGAATTCTGGGGGCGCCCCATCTATCTTGGAGCCACAGTGCTCTTGCCGAAGGGTTATTGGGATGAGCCGGATGTTCTTTACCCGACCGTCTATCTCCAGGGGCATTTCAGCCTTGATCCTCCATTCGGCTTCACAACCGAACCGGCGCTGGAGAGTGAGGACACTAGAAGCGAGCGAATGAGACGCGGCCTCGAAAACGGATACGAGTTTTATGAGGCTTGGAATTCAGTGGGTTTTCCCCGTTTCATTGCCGTGACACTGCAGCACCCGACTCCCTATTTCGACGACTCCTACCTGGTCAACTCCGCCAACAACGGACCCTACCAGGATGCGATAACCAAGGAGTTGATCGTGGAACTCGAAAACAGGTATCGCATGGTCCCGAAAGGCTATGCGCGATTGTTGACGGGTGGATCCACTGGCGGATATGAGGCGCTCGCCGCCCAAGTTCATCAGCCGGATTTCTACGGCGGCGCGTGGGTTTTCTATCCCGATCCGATCGATTTTCGAAGCCTCTTCCAGATCAACATCTACGATGACGAGAGCGCGTTCCGTAGTCCAGGCTTCGACTGGCTGGCCCCGGAGCGATACGCCTTCCGCGCCGCTGACGGGCAGCCGCTGCAATCTGTCCGGCAGCTCAGCCAGTTGCATGACGCATTGGGGAGTCGGGGGAGATCGGGCGAATACCTGGAGGCCTGGGAAGCAGCCTTCGGACCGGTCGGTCCTGACGGCTATCCGCGTCCTCTCTGGGACCGGAAGACTGGGAGAATCGACCATGAGGTGGCTACGTATTGGCGGGATCAGGGATATGATTTGCGCCATTACCTACAGGAGAACTGGAAAAGGATCGGATCAAAATTGGTCGGGAAGCTTCATCTCTTCTGCGGAGATATGGACAATTACTATTTCAATCTGCCTGTCTATATGCTCGAGGCTTTTCTCGAAGGGACAAATGATCCGCACTATGCGGGATCATTCTCCTACGGCCGGCCTATGAAAGGACATGGATGGCATCCGATGAGCAATGTGGACTTGCTGCGCCGGATGGCGAATCATCTCGAGAAGAACAGACCTGCGGGCGAACCGGCTCATCCCCGCGCGAGCGCGCATCGTAATCCGCAGGCGTCTGCAAAGTAGGGACCGTGACTGCACAAGAACCACCGGGGATCGGCCTCGCGACCATTCAAAGATTCAAGAGGTTTCGGCTGGTCGTATTCTGCATCCTGTTTGTAGGGTATGTGGGATATTACTTTTGCCGCGTCACCTTGCCAGTCGCGCTTCCGTCTCTGGAGTCCTCGTTCTCGTTCACAAAAACGGAGACGGGGCTCATCCTATCGGCTTTCTATTTTGTCTACTCCTTCGCCAAACTCGTCAACGGTTTTCTCGGGGATCGTCTCGGCGGCAAGAGTATGCTTTTGTTCGGAATCTTTGGTTCCGCAGCCTGCAATCTGCTCTTCGGCTTCGGCGAGAGTCTGGTCTTCTTCGTGACAATCTGGGGGTTCAACGCCTATTTCCAGTCGATCGGATGGCTATCGATGATCTCCATCCTCTCGCATTGGTACCCAAGCCGCGAGAGCGGGCGCGCCCTGGGAGTGATGTCGTTGAGTTATCTCCTTGGAGACTTTCTGGCGCGCTCGTCATCCGCGGCCATCCTCTCGCAGGCATCCTGGCCAGCGCTGTTCTGGATTCATGCCGGACTACTAGGCGCTGCTGGCTTATTTGCCTTTCGTCTATTGCGCCCTTTTCCTCATCGTCTCGGCCTCCCGGATGTTCGGACCTACGAACTTTATTACGAACCGGGATGCGAGCCCGCGGCGCCCGAGGCGGAGATGGAATCCAGCGCCGCGACCTCGCGAGCGGAATACCTTCAACATCTCGCCGGTATGCTCAAAAGTAAGGCCTTCTGGATCGTTTGCCTCGTCTGCCTGAGCCTTTCGATCATCCGTTACGTCTTTTGGGGATGGTCCGTCCAGTATCTTATGGATAGTGGGGCTGGCATCGGCGTTGCGTCGATGGCCTCGGCCATCTTTCCGTTGTTCGGATGTTTGGGGACGATTCTGGCCGGATGGATTTCAGACCGCATGGGCGCCCGTCGGGGGCCGGTCATGGCGGTCATGTGCTTGCTTCTCTTGCTCTCGATCTTCGTTTTCAGCCGCGTTCCACAACAGAACTCTTTCTGGCTGAGCGTTACCCTGGGCTTTGTCGGCTTTGCACTCTATGGCCCTTACTCCATGCTGGCTGGCGCCATTGCAATGGATTTCGGCTCGCGATACTCCTCGGCGAGCGCCGCTGGCATCATCGACGCGGTCGGAGCCTTCGGAACTATCATCACCGGCGTCGGGATGGGCTATCTCATCGATCATTACGGCTGGAATATCGCCTTTCTGTTCATCCTTTCTTTGACTCTGCTCGCTACCGCTGCGAGCTTCGCCCTCTGGAATGCGCGTCCTCGGCATTTGGGCGACGCGGCTGGGGCTACTCGCGCGACGGTGAGATGATTGCAGTCCGGAGCCGATTGGCGGGATTTCGATTGTTCCTCAATCAACTCTTTGGTATATGACTAGGATACTCAGGGAGGTAAATCAATGGCAAGAAAGAAAGCGTCCTCTAACAACAGTACAACGCCCTATGACATTCTCGTCGAGAGGATTCTCTTCGGAGACTACACGCCGGGCATGAACCTGGTCGAGCAGGATATCGCCAAAGAGTTGCGACTTAGTCGCACTCCCGTCCGTGAGGCTTTATTGCGCCTCAAACTGGAAGGACTGGTAAAGATCATTCCGCGCGGCGGGATCTATGTTGAGGAGGCCAACGTCCAAACGATCAGAGACGTCACCGAGGTGCGGCTGGTCCTCGAAGAATGTCTTCTCCGCCGGGCGGCGGAGCGCTGTCCCGGCGCCATTCTCGATGAGTTTGACGCATGGCTCAAGGACGTCGAACCAACTTGGAGCCAGTTGCAACCGCGCCAGTGGCTCGAACGTGACGACGAATTTCATCAGTTCCTATACCGCGCTGGGGGAAACCAGACCCTAGCCAACCATCTCACTCTCCTGCGGCGAAAGGCCGTCCTTTTCTGGAGCCAGTTGGGAGAACGCTACAACTCTCTAGAAGGAATCATCGACGATTTCCGAGAGATTGTCTCTGCCCTCAAGGCGCGCGACGCTGAAAAATGCGTCGCTACCATTGGACATCACGTCCTCGCGGATCTCGACCGCATTCAAAGATTTCTCAAACCCGATCCAATCAAACTCTCCTTTCTCTCTTCCAATTGATCTCTTTGGTTACCGGCGCTTTCGCGGATTAGGGGAATAGTGCGATGAAGACAAGATGGACTGGCGGTTTAGCGACATGCATCCGGGGAGGGGCGGTGACGGTGGTGGCGGGAATCTTGCTCTCCGGACCGTTGATTGGTCGGGAGCAATCTGGTGGAGAGCGTGAGCGACTGCTGGCGCGGGCTCGCCAGATATTGAAAGATGTCCCGCTCATTGACGGGCACAACGATGTGCCATGGCAGTACTGGGTCCGCGCGAAAAACCATCTTGACCGGATCGACCTCAGTAGCGACACGCGTCGTCTGATCCCGCCCATGCACACAGACATCAGACGCCTGCGCGAGGGCCAGGTCGGCGGGCAGTTTTGGGCGGTTTATATTCATAAGACTTCCGCCGGACCCGGGGCGACGCGGGCAGCCTTGGCTCAGTTGGATATCGCGCGCCGCATCATCGAACGTTATTCCGAGGATCTTGAACTAGCGCTCTCGGCCGACGACATCGTGCGCATCCATGCGGCGGGCAAGGTTGCATCGCTGCTCGGACTTGAGGGCGGGCATGCGATCGAAAACTCTCTGGCCGTGCTTCGCCAGATGCATGCTCTCGGGATCCGCTACATGACGCTCACGCACGGCGCGACCATTGACTGGGCCGACTCCGCCACGGACCTCCCAGTTCACAACGGGCTGACGGCGTTCGGCAAGGTGGTCGTGAAGGAGATGAATCGGCTCGGAATGATGGTGGATATTTCTCATGTCTCGCCGAAGACAATGCGCGATGCGCTCGATGTCACGGAGGCTCCAGTGCTCTTTTCTCACTCTTCGGCGCGGGCGCTCAACGACCATCCGCGTAACGTCCCGGACGAGGAGCTCAGGCGTGTCAGGGTGAACGGCGGCGTCGTCATGGTCGCTTTCGTCCCATACTTCGTCACCAGAGAGGCGAGCCTCTACAACGCGCAGCTTTCGGGAGAACGGGCAAGGCTTGAACGACTCCTTCCGTACGACCCGGCGAAGCGGGAGCTTGAAATTCAGGCCTGGGTCCGACGGAACCCGGAGCCTCTGCCCACGTTGAGCCAGATAGTTGATCATATCGATCACATTCGCAGAGTCGCGGGTATCGATCATGTCGGGCTTGGATCGGACTTCGATGGGCTGGTCACCGGTCCGATCGGGATGGAGGATGTCTCAAAATACCCGAACCTCATTGCCGAGCTTCTTCGCCGGGGTTACTCGGATGAGGATGCGCGAAAGGTGGCGGGGCTCAATCTCCTCCGCGTCATGCGTGAGAACGAGCGGATCGGTCGAGAGATCCGAAAGACGCGTTCTCCCTCGGACGCGCTGATCGGCGAGGTGGACCCGCCTGCCAGCAAGACCCCCTGAACAAAGCCTGCGCCGATTGAGGGCTCATGTTAAACCCGGTTCGTGTCCGCCGGATTATTTCTTCTTCGCAGGCTCGGGCGCCGGGGCGGCTTTCTCCATCTGGCCGCCGGCGGCTTCCCAGGCGCTAACGCCACCAAGCAACGCGCCCGCGTCTTTGAATCCCTTCTGCTGAAGCAACAGCGCCGCACGGGCGCTCGTGTGTTCAGCCGGTCAGGAGCAGTAAGCGATGATGCGCTTATCTTTCGGCAGATTTTTGAAATCGCCAGACTCGAGCTTATTCAGCGGGACATCGAGCGCGCCTTTGATGTGCGATATCTTGTATGCGTCGGGGCCTCTAACGTCAATGATCACCGCCTTACCATCCGCGACCAGCTTCTTGGTCTCTTCAGCGCTGAGACGTGGCATCTTGTCTTCAGAGTTTTGAGGGGGAGAAGGGGTTGGGGCAGCCGAATTCGCGGGCGGCGCGCTCGCCTTGGTTGCTTCAGCCATATTGGCGCCCACGCCCGATTTCGAGCAGCCGATCGCCGAAATCGCCATAGCCGCGATCAGCGCGCCGCCGCCCAGTTTTAAGATCATCTTCATATCTTCAGCTCACTTCGGTCTCCGGTTTTCCTGACTGGCCGAGAATGTCCCAGCCGGGCTAACTACAAGCTCAGTTTACACGATGCTTTCGCCGAATCACAATCATCAATCTCTCCGAAAATCCCTGCTTGATCTTTGACCGGCGCTCGGCGAAGATTCGTGTTTAGTAAAAGCTCCTCGGTATTCATTTTGAGTCGCTCTCCATTGCCCGCAACGGCTGATCTCACCCCCACTCAAATTCGTTGGAGTTACCGCAGGTCATTATTGGACGTGTGCAGATGAATTTCAGGATTGCGTATACAACTCTCTCTGTTTATCTGCTGGCGTGCTCGATGGGGGCGTGTTCGTCCGGGAAAAACATAGGGCGGATCGCCACTCCCGCCGCGTCGCCGGCCGCCAGCCCGACGCCGAAACCCTATATCGCCTATCTGCACGAAGGTGATTTGTGGGTGATTCAAAGCGACGGGACGAATCAGCGTGTAGTGGCCGCCGCTCCCGAAGGCGAAACGATTCAGGATTTCGTCTGGGCCGTGGACGGCAGCCGGCTCTATTTTTCAATCGGGTTGCAACTATTCGAGGTCGTTCTTGAGACCGGCAATGTGGCGAGCGCGGGAGAGTTAAACGTCCGTCCCGGCGTCACTCTCGATCGTCTGGAACTGGGGCGCGACGGTAAAACGATTGTCATTCAGGCGCTCGACGCCAACGCGTCGGCGCGATTGTTCGCTCTGACGGTCGGAGGGCGCGATTCGCATGAGGTGACCATTGACGAATATGGCTCGCTGATTAAACAGCGTCCGCCGGTCATCCGCGGCATTGGTGAAATGTCGGTTTCTCCCGACGGCCGGCGGGTGTTGTTCAAAGACATAGTGGGAACCGGCGAAGAGCTGTTCATCGCCGACGCGGAGACCGGGGCGCGCATTCGAGTCACGAATCTTTACGATCTGAGCGGGTTTGAAGAGTCGGTCGAGACCGAAGGCGGGCGCCGGGTGATCGAGGCGACTTGGTCTCCTGACGGCCGCTACATCATTTTCAACCCGATGCAATCCTGCTCTGAAACAGGATTGTGTTATGGCCGGCTGTTTCTGGTGGACGCTTGGGGAGGCGCGCAGCTTCAACTCTCAATCGAAATGATGATCAATGTTCCGGGCGAATGGTCGCGCGACGACAAGCTGTTCGTTTACGACGACGGCAGCAAAATTGTGGTCGCGGACACAAACGGTAATCCGAGAGCGCTGGCTGAAGGGCATCATCCCAAATGGCGGCCCCTGCCGTGAGAGAGGAACGCCTGTTCCCGTTCGCGGTTAACGCGCCCGAGCGCGTGGTGGTAGAATCACCACGCGCCGCGCGAAAGGAGGATTTATGACCGATCAAGAGTTGAGGGACCTGATAGCGGAATTGAGTTTGTCAACCGCTGAGTTGCGTAAGTCCCAGCAGACGACCGACAGACAATTGAAAGAGTCTGCTAAAGAGACCGACAGGCAGATCAAGCAAGTCAACAAACAGCTCGGCGAGTTGGGCAACAAATTCGGCAGCTTCACGGAAGGCATGGCTTTTCCTTCAATGGAAAAGATCCTCCGCAATCAGTTCAAGATGGACGTTGTGACGCTGCGCGCCAAATCGCGACATAACGGAGCCTCGATTGAAATTGATGTCATGGCTTACGACAACGGCTCGCGTAACGAAGTCTACCTGGTCGAAGTCAAAAGCCATCTGACGCGCGAAAGCGTTGATCAAATGCTCAAGACCATCGAGCAGTTTCCCAAATTCTTCGGCGCGCATCGTGACCGAACTATTTATGGTGTCATCGCCGCCGTGGACATCCCCGACAACCTTCGCGCCGAGGTTTTGAACAAAGGGCTTTACCTGGCGCGCATCCACGACGGCACGTTCGAGCTATTGACTCCGCGAGGATTCAAACCCGAAGCTTTTGGTCCAGCGGCCAAACGGAACGGAAAAGCGCAAAAGAGAGCCTCGCGGAAGAGATGATCCGGGTATGGCTCTTAAAGATCACGGACGGTTATGTGAAAGAAGGCTGGTAAGCAGCCGGTATGCGGGAGGATTCGATTTGAATGAGTTTTCAGAGGTCTAGCGGGATTTTGTTGCATCCGACCTCATTGCCAGGGCGTTTTGGCATAGGCGACCTGGGCGCTGCGGCTTATGAGTTCGTGGATTTTCTAGAAGAGACCGGGCAGAGTTTGTGGCAGGTGTTGCCGCTCGGCCCCACCGGGTACGGCGATTCGCCTTACCAGTGTTTTTCAGCGTTCGCGGGAAACCCGCTGCTGGTCAGCCTGGAATCTTTGGTCGAGGACGGGTTGCTCGATCAGAGCGAGATTGATAGCGCGCCTGAATTTCCGCCGTGTCGGGTTGATTACGGCCCGGTGATCGAATTCAACAATGCGTCGCTGAAAAAGGCTCACGCCAACTTCATCGAGAGCGGATCGGATCAGGCGAAAGATGAATATTTGGCGTTCATGGGGCAGGCCGGCTGGTGGCTGGAAGATTACGCGGCGTACCGTGCGATCAAAGACGCGCACGGGGGTAAGGAGTGGACGAAGTGGGACCCGTACCTGCGCGACCGCGAAGACAAAGCGATGCATTTTTTCCGCGAAAACCACGCGGTCGAAATCAGCGCGCAGAAATTCTACCAGTATCTTTTTTTCAAACAATGGCTCAGGCTCACGCGTTACGCGAACGAACATGGCGTCAGGATCATCGGCGACGCGCCGATCTTTGTCGCGCACGACAGCGCCGATGTCTGGGCAAACCGCGAGCTATTCCATCTGGACGAGGAGGGCAATCCGACGCAGGTCGCGGGCGTGCCGCCGGACTATTTCAGCCAGACGGGCCAACTGTGGGGCAATCCGCTTTACCGGTGGGATTTGATGAAAGAGACCGGGTACCGGTGGTGGATAGAACGAATCCGCCAGACGCTGGCCACGGTGGACATCATCCGGCTCGATCATTTCCGCGGCTTTGAAAAATATTGGGCCGTGCCGGCGGGCGAAACGACCGCGGTCAACGGCAGGTGGGAGGAGGGGCCAGGCGCGGACCTCTTCGACGCGCTTGGAAGGTCGTTCAACAACGTCGAGGGCGGTCTGCCGCTCATCGCCGAAGACCTCGGATATATCACTCCTGAAGTGATCGCTTTGCGCGGTCAGTTCGGATTTCCCGGAATGCAGGTCCTGCAGTTCGCTTTCGGCACGGACCCGCAGGCCGACGCGTTCAAGCCATACAACTACGTCCCGAACAGCGTCGTTTACACCGGCACGCACGACAACGACACCACGGTCGGCTGGTTCACGAGCGAAGGCGCTGGGATGAGCACGCGCAACCACGACGAAGTGAGCAGTGAGCGCGATTTAGCCTTGAGGTATTTGGGGACGGACGGCGGCGAGATCAACTGGGACTTCATCCGGCTGGCCCTGAGTTCCGTCGCCAACACCGCGGTCATTCCTTTGCAGGATGCGCTGGGGCTGGGCAGCGAAGCCCGTATGAACGTGCCGGCGCGCGAAAGCGGCAACTGGGGGTGGCGTTATACAACCGATCAATTGACTCCTGAAATCCGGCGCCGTCTCGCCGAAATGGCTGAAATCTACGGCCGCAACCGCGCTCGATTGATCTGAAGCTGTAAGACTCAGGCTTTTTTGCATGCGGACGCCGGCGCCCAAATTCAAATGACGCAATGCAATCCGATCATTCATCGAATCAACTTTTTCATCCAGCGGACAACATAGTTTCCACCGAGCCGTTAGGCGCGATCTACACACCCGAAAAGACGCTCTTTCGCGTGTGGGCGCCGACGGCGGGCAGGGTCAGGCTGAATATTTACGACTCCCCGTCGGGCGGTCGTCCGCGGACGCTGACTCTGTCCCGGCAACGCGATGGGACGTGGAGCGCGATGATGCTCGGGAATTGGCGGGGAATTTATTACACCTACACCGCCGCCGGGCGCGACCCACGGTTCAATCCCGCGCGCGAATTGATTGACCCTTACGCGCGGGCGGTCACCGCGCACAATGGGCGCGCAATCGTCGTCCACGACGAAACGCTGGTCGCCGACCGTCCTGTATTCCCGATTTCGCAAGCGATCATCTATGAAACGCACATCCGCGATTTCACGATTGATCCCGATTCGGGCATTCAGCGTCGCGGCAAGTATCTGGGTTTGGCCGAAACCAACACGCATCTGACCGGGCGCGGCGACATCGCGACGGGGCTCGATCATCTGGTCGAAATGGGCGTCAACGTAATCCAGTTGCTGCCCATCAGCGAATTCCACAACGACGAATTGAATGACCGTTACGGGTGGGGCTACGACGTCGCGCATCATAATTCGCCCGACGGATGGTATGCGACCGAGCGATATAACGCGCGCCGCGTCAGCGAGGTCAAACGAATGATTGACGCATTGCACCGCCGAGGAGTTCGCGTCACGCTCGACGTGGTCTTCAATCATACGTTCGAGGCGATCACGAAACATCGCGTCTACAGCTTCGAGGGGCTGGTTCCCGGCTACTACTACCGGATGAAACCCGACGGCGGTTACTGGAACGGTTCGGGCACGGGCAACGAATTCCGCACCGAGGCTCCGATGGCGCGACGCTACATGATTGACTCGCTGAAATACTGGGTGAACGAGTACAAGGTTGACGGATTCCGGTTCGACCTGCTCGGCTTGATTGATCTCGAAACGGTCAAAGCGGCGGTCCGCGAGTTGCGGGAGATTGATCCGAATCTGCTGATCTACGGCGAACCCTGGGCTGGCGGCGCGACGCCGATTCAAATCAATGGCAAGGGGGCGCAGCGCGGCAACGGTTGGGCGGTCTTCAACGATCATTTCCGCGACGCTTTGAAAGGCAACGTCTTCGACGCGCGCGCGACGGGCTTCATCCAATCCGGCTTCAACGTCGAGGAGGTCAAGAAGGGGATCCGTGGCTCGGTTGACGATTTCGCCGATTCGCCGCTCGAAACCGTCAATTACGTCGAATGCCACGACAATCACACACTGTGGGATCGGTTGTTGATCAGCACCGCGGAGAACGCTTCAGTCACCAGCGCCGACCGGCGAGCCATGGACAAACTTGCGGCGGCGATCATCTTCGTTTCGCAGGGCATCCCGTTCATCCAGTGCGGTCAGGAATTCCTGCGGACCAAAGGCGGCGACCACAACAGTTACGACAAACCGGACGCGGTGAATATGATCCGCTGGCGCGATAAGGCTGAACATCACGACGTGGTCGAATACTATCGCGGCCTGATCGAATTGCGGCGCGCCCATCCGATCTTCCGCCTTGAGACTGTGGATGATGTGCGGGGCGCGGTAAAATTTCTCGACGATCATCTCGGATTGCCCGTGGAGCCAGGCTGCATTGGGTTTCTGATCGAAGATGTGACTGGGCGCGATGAATGGTCGCGCGCGTTGGTCTTGCTCAATCCGCAAGCCAGAGCCGTGGACTTTGCAATTCCTGATGGAGAGTGGAGAATCTTCTGCGACAACAGAAGGGCGGGCAATTCGGAACTTCCGCAAAGCGCGGCCAAAATCGGCGCCGGACGGGTATTGGCGCCTCCGCGCGGCGCGTTGATTCTTGGAGAACTGAAGAGAGATCAAGCCGGAAGCATCGAGGATTGAACCGGTTGGTATGCTAATGGCTCGCGGATATACCAAACAAGGGCCATCTGATCCGGCGGATGGACCTGTTTATGTTGCTCTCGGACTTGCGTTCTTCGGCGCTTTAACAGGAGCGATCATTGGTTTCATTGTCAGTATCGCGTGGTGCGGTTTATTGGCCCATCGAAAGCGGGAACCTCAGTCCGTTTTGAATGGCGCAGTCTCGTAGCCTTGTTAGAGGATAGTTTTTTCCGAGCGGAGGACAAGATGGAAATAAGTGAACGCAAGGTCGGCAAAATCACGGTCGTCAAAATTCAAGGCCAGGCGGTCATTGACCGGCAGACCGAGCGTCTGTCGCAACTGGTGCGCGAGCGGCTGCAGGCCGGCGACCGTTTGTTCGTGGCCAATCTGGCCGATTGTTCACGGATGGACAGCACCGGGTTGGGCGAGTTGGTGAAATCGCAAAGGATGGTCGCGGATTGTGAAGGTGTGTTGAAGCTGGCCGAAGTCCCGCTGAATCTGCGCGGGCTATTCATTGTGACCAATCTGGTGGAGATTCTGGAAATCTTCGACAAGGAACAACAGGCTATTAACAGTTTCGGCGCGTGAGGATTTCAGTTCAGTACCGCGAACGGTAGTGAGCGTGTTCTCTGAGCAAGCGGTTGTGAGAGCAACGCTCGCTACCGCTCGCGGTACTGATTCGGAGTTGAGCTGATGAAGAAGCTTATAACTGTTGTCATCATCGCATTCTGTTTGATCTTCGTCCCGGCGCGGTTCGCCGACGAAGGGATGTGGACGTTCGACAACCCGCCGCTCAAACAGTGGAAGGAGAAGTACGGGTTTGAACCTTCGCGCGAATGGCTCGATCACGCGCGGTTGTCCACCGTGCGTTTGAGCGAGGGCGCGGGCGGCGGGACCGGATCGTTCGTTTCGGCTGACGGCCTGGTCTTTACCAATCAGCACGTGGGCGCGGGCCAGGTCGCGAAGCTTTCGACAGGCGGACGCGATCTTGTCAAAGAAGGTTTTTATGCTCGCACGCGCGAGGAAGAGTTGAAATGCCCCGACCTGGAAGTCAACGTGATGGTCTCTTACGAAGAGGTGACGAAGCGCGTGCAGGGCGCGGTCAAACCCGGAGCTTCGGACAAAGACGCCGCCGCGCAGCGCAAAGCCGAGATGGCCGCGATTGAAAAGGAAGAGTCGGCGAAGACGGCGTTGAAATGCGAGGTCGTGACGCTCTACAACGGCGGCGAATATTGGCTCTACCGGTTCAAACGATACACCGACGTGCGGCTGGTCTTTTCGCCCGAAGAGCAGATCGCCTATTTCGGCGGTGATTACGACAACTTCACGTTCCCCCGATACGATCTGGACATTACTTTCTTCCGCGTTTACGAAAACGGCCAGCCCGCGAAGATCGAACATTATTTCAGGTGGGCGGCGCCCTCTTCAGGAGAGGCTGTCACCGAGGGCGAGCTTGTGATCGTGCCAGGATTCCCCGGCTCGACCGCGCGGTTGTTGACGCACTGGCAACTGCGTTATCACCGCGACTTCGGAAATCCTTTGCAGATGCGGGTGTGGACTTCGCGCAGCGCCGCGTTGAAGGCTTACTCCAAGCGCGGCGTCGAGCAGCAGAGACAGGCGTCGCAGGCGATTCGCAGCCTGGAAAATTCGATCAAACGTTTGGTTGGTCAACAAGCAGGTCTGGAGAATCCGCGCATCTTCAACAAAAAATACAAGCAGGATGAGGAGCTGCTTAAGGCTATCGCCTCGAATCCTGAGTGGCAACGCGCTTACGGCGGCGCGTGGGAGCAAATTGCGAATGCTTACGAAGAGTTGCCGAGGATGGACAAGCGAATTACTTTCTCTAGCCTCACTGCTTCACGCCTGGGCGCGATCGCATCGAACTTCGTGCGTTACGCCGAAGAGATCCGCAAACCGAACGATCAACGCTACGAAGAGCTGCGTGACAATCGCATCGAGGCTTTGAAACGCAACCTGCTTTCGCCCGCGCCGATCTATCCTGAAATGGAGGAGGCGATTCTGGCGGCGTGGCTTGAAGAGGCGCGGCGGACGCTCGGCGATAACGATCCGTTCATTCGCGCGGCGCTCGGCGGTTTAATCCCAGCCGAGGCCGCAAAACGCGTGATCGCCGGAACGAAGCTTCACGATGTCGCGTTTCGCAAGGCGTTGTTTGAAGGCGGGGCTGACACCATCAACAAATCCGATGACCCGCTCGTCGAACTCGCCCGCAAGGTCGAACCGATCATCCGTGAACTGCGCGCCTGGAACGAGGAGAATATCCAGAACGTCGAAACCAGCGCGGGCGAGAAGCTCGCCAAGGCGCGGTTTGCGGTCTACGGCAAGACGGTCTACCCGGACGCGAACTTCAATTTGAGAATCGAATACGGCACGGTCGCCGGTTACGATGAAGACACCACGCTCGTGCCGTTCAAGACGACGTTCTATGGGCTGTATGATCGCGCCGGCAGCTTCAACGAGAAGCCGCCTTACCATTTGCCGCAGCGGTGGAAAGATGCGAAATCGGTGTTGAATCTTTCGACGCCGCTCAACTTCGTCTATTCTGCTGACACGATCGGCGGCAATTCGGGCAGCCCCGTCATCAACCGCAACGCGGAGATCGTCGGCATCAATTTCGACAGCAACATCCAAAAGCTGCCGAACCGTTATCTGTACATTGACGAGAGCGAAGGCGCGCGCGCTGTCGGAGTGCACGCCGCGGCCGTTATCGAGGCTTTGCGGAAGCTTTACGGCGCGAACGCGTTGGTCGAAGAGATCAGGGGGAAGTGAGAACGTTGGTACGGTACAGGGAGCCATGTGCGCCAGGATAAGAGTGGAGAGCGTAGGCTGAATCCCCCCAACGGCAGTTGGGGGATGGTTAAAGTCCTGCCTACACCGAGAACCGATCTTTTTTTGAATCCCCCCAACGGCAGTTGGGGGATGGTTAAAGCCCAGCCTTGCGGCCTACGCCAATGGGCGATTGAGGTTGGACCTTAACGATCCCCCAACTG
>Ga0187894_10002010_pt1 | contig 25040 bp, 22 predicted proteins | sample GBC1701081metaG_FD_136650 | JGI IMG/M metagenome (GOLD analysis project Ga0187894, IMG submission 136650) | White microbial mat communities from a lava cave in the Kipuka Kanohina Cave System on the Island of Hawaii, USA - GBC170108-1 metaG ... | reverse complement strand
CGACCAGGTACGTGCACCAGTCCCGCCTGTAGCCAGCACTGGCTGACTGTAAGGGGTTCCTACGGTTCCGCCTGGAAGTGAAGGCGTCGTGATATTCGGTGGTATTGGAGCAGCGGCAATCGTAATCGATAGCGCTTGAGTATCGGAGAGTGACAAGGCGTCGGTGACCTGCACCGTGAAATTGAATGTGCCAGAGGAGCCCGGCGTCCCAAAGATCACTCCTGTGGCTGGATTGATCGTCAAAGGCGGCGGCAATGTTCCGGCGCTAATCGACCAGGTTAGCGCGCCCGTCCCGCCAGTGGCTTGCACCTGCCGGCTATAACCGATTCCTACGGTTCCGCCTGGAAGCGAGGTCGTCGTGATAGTGGGCGGCGCGAGCACGATCCTAATCGACAAGGCCTGATCATCAACCTGTCCCGCCGAGTCTGTGACTCTAATTGTGAAGTTATATAGGCCAGCATCACCAACAGTGGTTGGGGGGGCTGCAATCTCACCAGTCGTTGAATCCAGAGTAAAATTTGGTGGCAGTGGTCCGGCGATCAAACTCCAGGTGAGAGGTGGGGTGCCCCCAAAGGCCTGAAGAGGCTCTAAATAAGATTGGGGCACAGTGGCATTGGGGAGTGACGTGGTCAATATCGTAAGCACGGGTGGGGGATTAACGACCGTCAATGTTAGGGATTTTTGTACCTGCTGCTGAGGTGACGATGAATCCTTCAACGTGAAGGTGTGAAGTTGACTACTAGTGGCGGTCGGTAAAGGTGTACTCGTAATCGTTCCGGTTGTTGGGTTCAAGGAGAGGCCAGCCGGAAGCGCAGGCGTTACTGACCATGCATAGGGTGTCGTGCCTCCCGAACCACCTAATGTGTCGGCATAAGGTTGACCTACTACGCCTATTAGCAGTGAGGTCGATGTAATCTTCAATGGTCCTGGTTGTGGAGGGGGGGGAGTAGTACTAGCCACATCGTTGACGTTGCCGCAGCCGTTGAAGCCGAAGGTCGCTGCGACAACAAACAGGACAGCCCACAACAGGCTTCCGACGGGCTTACGGTCGCGCATTAGCAGGCTTTCTCTGTTCTGGAGATCAAACTCGTCGGCATCAGGATTAATGGCATCGAAGTGCCCCATCATATGCCATGATCTCGGACCGGTCTACCCCTACTAACGCGGGGAAGGTTAAGGCTGAGGTTGAGTGGGGAGGTTGCGGTGTTGCAGGCTGAGGTCGAGGTCAAGCGGGGAACATCCAGCCGCATGTACCTTCAGTCTGAACCTTAACCTAGACCTTAGCCTTCCTCGAAGCCTCGGCCTGAACCTTTCCCCTTACAGTCGTTCTCCATACTTCTCACGGTGTTGTCTCTTCGCGCCGGCGACCCAATGCTCCCGCTTGATCCGGTCGGGAGCGGTGTAGAGCTTTTTCGCGAACTTGGCGATATCCTCCGGCTTCCAGCGCGCAATCTGGACAAAGGTGTGCAATCCCATCTTGTTCAGGGTCCGCGCGAAGACGGGACCGATCCCTGGAATCTTACTCAGGTCGTCTTTCTGTCCGTCCTTCGCCGCTTTCGCCTGTTCCATCTGTAAGTTCAGTTGACTTCCATTCTGACGGGTCTTCTGGCGGGGAGCCACAGCCCCCCCATTGGTCTTGATGCGGAGTGCGGCACGGACTTCGACCAGGCGTTTCCGGAGAAGGGTGATCTCCTCTTGCTTGTCTCCCGCCATCTTCACCTGGCCAGCCAGGTCATGCTGCTGCGCTTCGAGTTCTTGAATCTGGTGCTGCAGGCCGGCGATCCGTTCGTCACGCTCGTGCAGGAGTTGTTCATCGAGCAGGAGCTGGGCTCGGAGTTGGTCCTGTGCCGCGAGCTGCTTATGTAACTTGGCGAGCTGTGCTTCGTGTTGCGCGAGGGTGTGGGCATATTTCGTTTCCCACTGTGTCAGTAATGCCTCTCGCTCCTTCAGTTGCGGCTGGAGACGTTCGAGTTCGCCGATGCGCCGGTCTCGTTCAGCCAGTTGGCTGTCGACTTGGTGCAGTGCGGCTCGATGCTCGACGTCTTTCTCGGCGAGTTGCACCTCCAGCCAATGCACGCGTCCCTGGGCTGGCTCCAACTCCGCCACTTGGGCGCGGAGCCCATCGAGTTGCGCAAGGCTTTCGTTGGCCTTTGTCAGCCGGTTCTGCAGGTCGAGAAGCTCCTGTTCCTTGACGTTGAGTTCCTCTTGCACTGCAGTCCGCCCAACGTTGGCCTGTCGGGCTTCTTGTGCGTAGGCGGCGATCGTCGCGTCGCTGTCGTGATACCGCTCGAGCGAGGTCTGCTGTTCGGATTCCAATGACGCCACGCGCTGCGTGGCTGTACTGAGTTCGTCTTGAACGGCACGGAGCCGATCGGCGCTTGAGGCGAGTTCCTGTCGCACCGATCGTGTGAGCGCTTCCGACGCCGCGAGATCGCTTTCATTGGTATGGATCGTCGTGGCCTTGGCCACCAGCTCCCGCTGGGCCGAGAGCAGCGCTTGTTCTTTGATATGCAAGGCGGTGGTGACGTCGTAGATGTGTTGATTCAGCTTGCTGACCGACAGGTGCCGCAAGAGCCAGCCGATAACTCCGCCGATGCCTGCCGCGACGAGGAGACATCCCACGATCTGGCCGATGAGTATGGTCATAGGTCACCAACTCCTTTCACGCGCAATTCGATGCGACGGTTGTGCTGGAGGCCGGCCCGCGTCTGCGCCGCCGACAGCGGTCGCGAGGCGCCATAGCCGACGGCGGTGAACTGGTTGGTCAGGCCGTGGCTGATGAAATAGTGCCGCACGGCTTCTGCGCGGCGGCGGCTGAGTTCAAGGTTATAGTCCGGGTCGCCGTACTTGTCCGTGTGACCGCCAATCTCAATGGCCATGTGGGGTGTACGACGCAATAGGGTAATCAGCTGGTCGAGTGTGACGCTACCACGGGGGAGCACCGTCGTGGTATTCGATTCAAACTCGATGGAGTCGTGCGAGAGGATCTCATTCAGTTTCTTCTGGAGCGAGGGGGAGGGAGCCGCGAACTGAGCCGCGAGTATATGATCTTCCAGTGCGAGCCCCGTCTGCGTAAGAGGAGCAATCCCCCGCAGCATGGTGGCTTTGGCACGATCGCTGTTGACCCGGCCGCTGAGGACAATCGAGCGCCCGTCGATGATAATGGAGCCTCGTTCCGTCATATACCCTAAGATGGGGAGGACCTTGGGGACATTGCCGGCCCAGGATGCAGGTCCCACTCTCGGATCCACCTCCAATTCATCGACGACGCGGCCAGGCGTTGCACCATAGAGTTCTTGGGCTCGCTGAAGGATTGCGGCTTTGCTGGTCTCACTGGGGAGCGAGCCACGGAGGGTCAGGGTTCCGTGCTCTAACCGTGCATGAAAGGTGGCAGGGGTGAGGGGCATCGATGCGGGCGTCGTCGGAAGATGGTGCGGGATGCAGACCACGGCAAGAAGAACAAGTGCGACAGCGCCTGCGCCTAGAATCGCTGTTGGACTCATGAATCAACTCTCGGGCGGAAGATGGCTGATAGGCCCCCGTGACCCTACCATACTGCGTGGACTCATGCCAGACGGGATTTCTGGGCCTGCCACGTATGATCGCCGCGAGAAACCTCTTCAGCCTCCTGCTAAATGCGTGGAGATTTCATCCCTCTTGTAAGGTAGATATTCATTTGTTATTCTTCGCCGCGCCTTCCGACTCACGTAACATCTATCGATCGTCTTTCAAGGAGTGATCTATGGCCGGTATCAAGCGGGCATTAATCAGCGTGTCAGACAAGACCGGCGTGGTGGATATGGCGAAAGGGCTTGAGGCTCTGGGCGCCGAAATCCTTTCAACCGGAGGAACAGCGAAAGCCTTGCGAGAGGCCGGTATAAAGGTGACTGATGTGGCCGCCTACACTGGCTCACCGGAAATTCTCGACGGCCGCGTTAAAACACTGCACCCTAAGATTCATGGCGGCTTACTGGGGCGACGTTCGGTGCCTGCCCATGTCGAGCAGATGGAGCAGCATGGGATTGGACCCATCGATGTGGTCGTGGTCAACCTCTATCCGTTCGAGGCGACCATCGCGAAATCACACTGTCCCTTTGAAGAAGCCATTGAAAATATCGACATCGGTGGGCCGTCGATGCTGCGTTCTGCAGCCAAGAACCACGAAGATGTCCTGGTGGTCGTGGACCCGACCGACTACCAGCGCGTGCTCGATGCGGCGAAGGCAGGGGCTGTATCGCACGAGTTACGGCGCGAGTTGGCGTTGAAGGTGTTTCAACACACGGCGCGCTACGACAGTCTGATCGCCGGGTATCTTGAGAAGCAGGTGCAAGGCAGCGAGGTCAAGTTCCCCAAAATATTGTCGCTGCAGTTCGAACGGGCAGAGATGCTCCGCTATGGGGAAAACCCGCATCAGCAAGGGGTCTTCTATCGAGAGCTGCATTCGGCCGAACCATCGGTATCCCGTGGAAAGATCCTGCATGGCAAGGCGATGTCGTACAACAATTTCCTCGATGCCAATTCGGCGCTCGAATTGGCGAAAGAGTACGACGAGATCGCCGTGGCCATTATCAAGCACAACAATCCCTGCGGCGTGGCACTGGGTGCGACGCCGGTCGAGGCCTACGTGAAAGCCCGGAAGACCGACCCCATCTCGGCGTTCGGGGGCGTGATTGCATTCAACCGCCCCGTGGATCTGGCCGCCGCGAAGGAAATCACCTCCACGTTTGTGGAAGTGGTTATTGCGCCGGGATTTGCCGGCGATGCACTCGCAGAATTAAAGCGCAAGAAGGATCTTCGTTTGCTCGACGTCGGGCCGCTCACGAACGTGAAGCAAGAGGGCTTCGATCTCAAGAAATTGGTTGGGGGGTTGATCGTGCAGGATCGGGATCTCGGTGTCTTGACCGATCTGAAAGCGCTCAACGTACCGACCCTGCGTAAACCGACGGAGGAGGAATATGCCGCTTGCGCGTTTGCCTGGAAGGTCTGCAAACACGTGAAGTCGAACGCGATCGTCTATGCAAAGCTGGGGCAGACGGTGGGGATCGGCGCCGGCCAGATGAGTCGGGTCGATTCGGTGAAGCTTGCAGTCATGAAAGCCCAGATGCCGATTAAGGGGTGCGTGATGGCATCGGATGCGTTCTTTCCCTTCCGAGATGGCTTAGATGCCGCTGCGCAAGCGGGGATCACGGCGGTCATTCAGCCGGGCGGCTCGATTCGCGATGCCGAAATTATCAAAGCCGCTGATGAACAGGGGGTGGCGATGATCTTGACGGGCATGCGCCACTTCCGCCACTGAGCGGCCGCTGAAAATGGCCGCTCGCATCGTTTTCGGTCGCCCAGCCACGCTCAACGTACCGAAGCGTACACCTCGGTGACTGGGCTTCCTGCGGCCTTGCGAGAAACCATTTTGAGCAGCTGCTTTTTCCCCATGCAGTACAAACACACATGAAACTTCTTGTCGTCGGGAGCGGAGGACGCGAACACGCCATGGTGTGGAAGCTCGCACAAAGTTCCCGCATGCCCAAGCTCTACTGCGCGCCGGGCAATGCGGGGATCGAATCGCTCGCGGCCTGTGTGCCGATCAAAGCCGACGATATTGCCGGGCTGAAGATATTCGTCCAGTCGGAGAAGATTGATCTGACGGTTGTGGGACCGGAAGCCCCGCTTGCGTTGGGCATTGTCGATGAATTTCGTAAATCCGGGCTTAAAATATTTGGACCGACGAAGGGTGCTGCACGCATCGAAGCCAGCAAAGTCTTCTCCAAAGAGCTTATGAGCAGCGCGAACATTCTCACGGCGAGGGCACAAAATTTCGACCGAGTTGCTTCGGCGTTGGCCTATCTCAATCAGCATGAGCTTCCCGTGGTGGTGAAGGCTGACGGACTGGCGCAGGGGAAGGGTGTGATGGTCGCGACCATGCGTGAGGAGGCGAAGCAGGCTGTCCGTGATGCGATGGAACATAAGCGGTTTGGTCAGGCCGGTCAGCGTGTGTTGATCGAGCAGTTTTTAGATGGCGAGGAACTGACGATCATGGCTTTCACGGATGGCCGGACGGTGGTGCCGATGCTGCCGGCGCAAGATCACAAACGAGTCGAGGATGGCGATGCGGGGCCCAACACCGGGGGCATGGGCGCCTATTGTCCAGCGCCGCTTGGCACCAAGGAACTGCGCGAGCAGGTCACCCGGCAGGTCCTCTATCCCGCCGTCGAGGCCCTATCACGTATGGGCTGTCCGTTTCAGGGCGTCCTGTATGCCGGCCTCATGGTTGTGAAAGGGACGCCGTACGTCCTGGAGTTCAACGCCCGCATGGGGGATCCGGAAACGCAGGTCGTGCTCCCGTTGCTCAAGACCGATTTGTTGGAGGTGATCGAGGCTGTGGTCGAACATCGGCTCGATCAACTGACCGTGGACTGGCATGATGAAGCCACCGTGTGTGTCGTCATGACGTCGGGAGGTTATCCCGGGGCCTATCAGACCGGTCACCCGATTCATGGATTGCCGACCACTGCTGATGCGAAGGCCGTGGTGTTTCATGCAGGCACAAGACGAACAGGCACCGACATGGTAACAGCCGGGGGCCGGGTGTTGGGAATTACGGGACGCGGAAAGACCCTGGCAGACGCGCAAGTGGAAGCCTATCGCGTAACCAAGTCGATTGCATTTGAAGGCGCTCACTATCGGACGGATATTGCGCATCGTGCGTTCTCACGTCACGCGTAGCGCAGAAGGGGGCTCACCCGCTGCTGCGACGAGCCTTCGGCTGGCGGGCTCGCTCCTCGGACCCTCCACGTACTGTACGAGTACGCATCGGGGCCTCACGGCTCTGTGCGCCGGTCTCGCGACGCGGCTCAGTGATTTCGCCACGAACCGTCATGAATAAGGCGGGCTGATGGTTCCTTCCATGGCTAGGATCGAGCGCTATGCTGCTTCCACCGTCCCGGTGCTTGCTGATCGGATACGTCGTGTGCTCGACGAGAACGGGCTTATCGCCCTGCCGACGGAAAGTTTCTACGGGCTTGCCGTGGCTCCGTTCGACGAGCAGGCGCTCGCCAGATTATGGCAGGTCAAAGGCCGGTCGGCGGGAAAACCGATTCTCGTGCTGATCGGAAACGGGTCTCAGCTCGGGCGGTTCGTTCGAAGCGTTCCCCATGCAGCGCACGTACTCATGAACGCCTTCTGGCCCGGGCCTCTCACAATCGTTTTCCCCGCAGCGGTTGGCCTCTCCGATGCGGTGACTGCGGGGACTGGCTCTGTCGGCATCCGTTTCAGTGCCTGGCAGCCGCTGGTTGATCTCTTGTGTCGAGTCGGGCCGGTGACTGGCACCAGTGCGAATCGTGAAGGCCTACCACCGCCCAGGACGGTCGAAGAGGTCCAGCACAGCCTTGGAGACGCGCTCGATCTGATCATTGATGCTGGACCGACTCCCGGCGGGCAGCCGTCCACCGTCATCGACGTTCGGGGCCCGATCCGAATTATCCGCGATGGATCGATCGAACGCGATGCTATTGTGGCACAGTTGGCCGCTCATGGCCTGCATCTCGACGCAGATAGTCGGTGAAGTCGATTGTATCGTTCACACTGAAAGGAGAATGCCGATGACTCGAACAGTGATGGTGCGTAACCTTGTTGCGGTGGCCGCCATATTGATCGTCTCGGTGGGTCTGTCCGGGTGCGATTACTGGCCCCCGGCACTCCAAACAGAAATAGAACAACTCCGCTCCGAGCTGCAGAGTATGACAGCGGAAAAGACTCAGCTACAGAATCAATACGCCTCCTTTACGAAGGTGAAAGAGGATTTGCAGGCACAAGTGGATAGCCTCTCGCGGGCAAATCGCGATAAATCGATCATGATCGACGGTTTGCAAAATAGCTTGGCGGCAGCTCAGCAACGGCTGGCGAAGTCGGCGAAAGTCGCGACGCCGAAAGCCGGCAGTGGCAAGCCTTCCGCAAAGGTCACGAAGAAGGCTCCTGCTAAGAAGAAAGCACCGGCCAAAACCACGGGCACGCACTAGCCTGTCTGTCTCCGCCGCCTATTTGGTGCTAGAAGTCGACGGCGCGGTCGTCGTTGTGCTTGAAGTGCTTGAGGTCGTGCTCGACGGGGTGCTTGTCGGCGCGGATGCGGGGGAAGAAGCTGGAGTAGAGGGAGCCGTAGAAGTCGTCTGGTCGGACGTGCCTGGCGCCGTCTCTTTCTTTTCCTCAGTCTTAACCATTGGCTCTTCACTGCCTGAGGAGGGCTTCATTTTCTCGGAGTAGTCAGTCACGTACCACCCGCTGCCTTTGAACATGATGGCGGGCGATGAAATAAGTCGCTGTACGCGCTTCCCGCATCGCGGGCAGGCGGTGAGGGGGTCGTCCTTCATACTTTGCTTGACCTCAAACCTATCCGTGCAGTCTTCACACTGGTACTCATAGATTGGCACGATTCGTTTCCTCCTACTGGCAGGATGCTGAAAAAGTCCGTCAGCGTCGTTCTCGCATCATTCAGATCCTCAACGTATAGAGTCGAGCCTCTCGGATATCGGAATCACTGGTGGGAATTTTCCGTTCGCCAAGATCCATTCACAAGGCGAACGGCCCACACGAAGTGCGGTTTGTACCTCCTCGGCCCATCACTCGCTACGGCCTTGCTGAACGGCCTTTTTGAGCATCCTGCAGGCCGTTCCTACATCATTATAGACAATTGACCTGTGGGGGCAAACAGAGGTCGACAATTAATTTTCCGCGGCCTATTAGAACGAGCCCGGTCTGTCTGGTCGAGCTGGTTTGTTCTTTTAGTTGATTTGGTTCATCTGGTTAGTTTCGTTCAACCAATAAACCAGACAAACCAGATAGACCAGACAAACCAAATAACAGTCTGCTTCCGCTGGAGGACTTATTCAGCATCCTGCTAGGTGAGCTGCTTGAATGCGGTATCGAGGCGATCCATTCCCCGGACTATCGTCTCCATGCTGGTCGCATACGACAGTCGAATATGCTGGATGCTTCCAAACGGCTCACCGGGAACCACCGCGACCTTGAATTCCTGCAACAGGTAGTTTGCAAGATCAGTCGGAGTGAGGATCGTTCCGCTTGGGCTTTGCTTTCCGAGCAGCCCACTCACATTCGGGAATGCATAAAATGCTCCGGTGGGCATTCGGCAGCACACGCCGGGCATCGCATTCAGCCGCTCGACCATGACGCGCCGCCGCCGATCGAACTCTTGCACCATCTTTTCTGTGAATGCACCACCTTCGCGCATGGCCACGACGGCAGCCTTCTGCGAAATGGAACAGGGGTTGGACGTACTCTGGCTTTGAATGTTCCCCATGGCGGTCAAGAGGTCTTTGGGGCCGGCTGCATAGCCGATCCGCCAGCCGGTCATCGCATAGGCTTTGGAGACACCGTTGACCACGACAGTACGGGCTGCGACCTCCGGTCCTAACGAGGCAATGCTCGTGTGTATCGCCCCGTCGTAAAGGATTTTTTCATAAATCTCGTCTGAAATCAGAAGGAAATCCTGTCGGAGAGCCAGCTCAGCAAGGCGTTCGAGAGTCATCCGATTGTAGGTCGCTCCCGTTGGATTGCCTGGGCTATTGACGATAATCGCCTTGGTGCGTGGGGTGATAAGCCGTTCCAATTCATGGGCATCAACGGCGTATTCATCCGCTTCACGAGTCGGCAGGAAAATAGGTGTGGCGTCGTTCAGCAGGGTTTGGTCGGCATAGGAGACCCAATAGGGCACGGGAATGATGACTTCGTCGCCTGCTTCAAGGAGCGCTTCGGCAAGGTTGTAGAGCGAATGTTTGGCGCCGCACGAGACCAGCACTTGAGACTTCTCGTAGCGGAGCCCTTGCTCCGCCTGCAGCTTGTCGACAATCGCTTGACGCAGTTCATCGATGCCGGATGAGGGCGTGTATTTTGTGAACCCAGCACGAATTGCGGCTTCTGCGGCAGCTTTGACCGGTTCGGGTGTATCAAAGTCCGGTTCTCCCGACGAGAAATCGGCGACGTCGATTCCGCGTGCTGCCATCGCCTTTGCGGTTGCGGCCATGGCCAAGGTAGGGGAGGGGGCAATTCGCCCCGCTCGTGCAGCAAGTTTCATGTTTTCAAACTCCTGATCCGTTCCTGCAGTCGGCGCGCGACCTCGGGGTGCAAAAATTCCGTGAGCGCTCCTCCGTGGGCGGCCACGTCTTTAATGATGGTTGACGATAGATAGGAATATTCTTCGCTGGTCATCAGGAACACGGTCTCAACCTGTTTGGCAATTTTGCGATTGATGAGGGCCATCTGAAATTCATGTTCGAAGTCCGAGATCGCCCGTAGGCCACGGATAATCGCATGGGCACCGTATCGCTGAACATAGTCCACGAGTAAGCCGTCGAAGTGGGTCACTTCGACCTGTTTCATCTCCTTCATCACAATCCGGATCATCTCCAGCCGTTCGGTCAGGCTGAAGAGCGGATGCTTGGCTGGATTCGGCGCGAGGGCCACAACCACTTTATCAAACACGCGCAAGCTTCGGGTGATGATGTCGGTATGGCCGTGGGTAATGGGATCGAACGTTCCTGGATAGATGCCAATTTTCATGATGCGGCCAATTCTGAGGTAGTCACACCGTACAGATAGAGTGCCGTATCGCCATACACGTATCGCCGCACAAGCGCGGCATGGTCGATCGCTGCAGGCAATTCGGTGCGTGAGTCTTGCTCGATAATCACGGTGGCACGCTCCGACAACAGTCCAGGCCTCCAGGCATGGATCATGATTTCTATCTCATCCAAAGCGGCATATGGCGGATCTGCAAAAAGTACGTCGTAGGGGCCACCCCACCAGTCGTTCTGATCGAGGAAGACGGCGGTCGGGCCTATACGAACCTGAGCGCGGTCGAGCAGCTGACAGGACCGTAGATTTTTCCGTAACAGTTGCACGGCTTTGGGATCTGACTCGACAAAGGTGACGGCTAATGCTCCGCGGCTCAACGCTTCGATTCCGACGGCTCCTGTACCTGCATACAAATCAAGAAAGCGACCTCCTGACACCTGAGTCCCTAAAATGGAAAAAAGGGCCTCGCGAACCTTGTCGGATGTGGGACGAAGCGCAGCCCCTTGTGGCCCACTTAAGCGGCGACCTCGGTGGGATCCGGCAATAACACGCATAGATTTAAGGTGAGAGACCTTTCAGGAGCAACTGACTCTAACATAGCGTTTTTGAAGGGGTCAAGATGAGTGCTGCCGAGGATCGATGTGCCAGTTGTCAAATGGCGATGGCGTGGGAGCACGGAAGGTTTGAACGAGAGCAATGGAAGGATTTTGACGACCTTGGAGTCTGCGGCTATAATGCCGTCCGGTGATCTGGCGGCGTAAGGCACGAGAGGCGGAGCATCAGTGCGGGAATGGTCGACCATCCGCGTCGATCAAAACGGCCGACTTGTATAAACACGAAACGCAATTATGTTAGTGAGTCACCACTGTCTGGGGCTTGGTCTGGGGCTTGCGAGCGGCCAAGCTCTTTCGCCGATTATTTGAAATGGTGCGATCAATGATCGCGCCGCAGTTGATGCATTTCCAAGCATAGAAAATTAAGAAGAAGTCGGAGAACCGCTCTAGCATCATGAGGCCTTTACACTTCGGACATTCCATCGAATCCTCCCAGGGTGGCTATGAACTGCTGACGCGTTCCAAAGCAATTACTGCACCACTATGTCGCTGTACGTAATTTCAACAGTTTAGGGGGTACGTATTTGTTAGGAAGGGGCTATCGAGGGGTCTATCGCTAGTACAAAAACGTTCAGAGTGTCATTTTTTTGTTCGGGGAGGATGAATGGCCAGCAAAAAAGGAGGGCAAGGCATCGCGCATTGGCCTGAAACAGAACGGCCGCGCGAACGACTGCTGACTCAGGGCCCACAGACACTCACCAATGCCCAGCTCCTGGCCATTCTCCTTCGAGTTGGTCGTCACGGGTCTTCGGCGGTGCAAGTCGGGATGGATATCTTGGATCGACTCGGGGATGTGGCCGGACTTGCACAATGCGGGATCGAAGAACTCTGCGCTGTCCCAGGTGTGGGGGAAGCCAAAGCAGCCCAACTGAAGGCGGCCCTTGAATTGGGGAAGCGTGCCCTCGCTGGTCCGCTGACCAAGGGAACCAAAATCACATCCAGCCGTGACCTCTTTACCCATTACCATCCGACCTTGCGTGACCTGCGTCACGAAGTCTTTAAAGTCATTCTCCTGGATGCCAAGCATGCCATCATGCGTGACACGACCGTATCGGAAGGCAGCTTGACGCTCAGTATTGTCCATCCACGTGAAGTCTTCACATTCGCGGTAAAAGAATCCGCGGCGGCAGTGATCTTCCTGCACAACCATCCCAGTGGTGATCCTACGCCGAGCCAGGAAGATCGTGTGCTGACGGCGCGATTGGTGTCGGCAGGGGAGGTACTGGGCATTCAGGTCCTTGACCATCTCGTCATCGGCGATGGACGCTATGTCAGCTTTGCCGATCAAGGTTGGCTGACACACCATGGCGCCGACGCATGAGCGAAGGGAGAGTCGAAGCGAGCGAGACAGGCGGAGTGAGCGAGACGGGCGAGACGAGGTGGGAATCCAATCCGATCCACGTCGCACCTTTCGTGCATGTCTCGCGCGTCACGCGCCACGCAACGTGGCGCTGGCGGACTTTTTCAGCAACCTGCTAGAGGAGGGCCCATGAGCGAGCTACAGCTACAGAGGGAGTCACTCAGAAATGTGGCCTTGATCTCTAGTGCCGGTGCCGGGAAGACCTCGCTGGCTGAAGCCATGCTCTTTGCCGCCGGCGCTATTCCCCACCTCGGGTCGATCGCACAAGGCACGACCGTCTCGGACTTCGAGCCGGAAGAGTTGCACCGGCGCAGTTCCGTCAGTACCAGCCTCCTCCGTTGTTCCTGGAATCACACGACCATCAACCTCGTCGATCCCCCCGGCGCGCTGAACCTGCTCGGGGAGACGGTTATGGCATTGCGAGCAGTGGACGCCGTCATTCTGGTGGTGGGTGCCTCATCGGGGATCCGGAGCGAACTGGTCCGAGCCTGGTCTCGCGTCACAACGCTCGGCTTACCTTGTTTATTGTTCCTCAACGAATTGGATAAAGACGCTGCCTCGCTCGACGGGGTTGTCGCGATGTGCCACCGCGATCTTGGGATCATGCCATTGCCGATGTCCTTGCCCCATGGCAATGGTACCCAGCTTGACGGCGTGCTGGATCTCCTTCAACAGAGCGTCATCACTTCGCGCACCGAGACCTCCACGATTCAGCAGTTGCCGATACCTGAGAATGAGCGGGCGGTGGTGGGGGACGCACGGAAGCACATTCAGGAGGGGATAGCCGAGCGTGATGACCGACTATTGGAACAGTATCTTACCGCGGGTGAGTTGACACAGAAGGACCTGATCAATGAACTTCGCCTTGGCGTCCAAGCCGGCACGATTGTCCCGCTCTACAGCGGTTCCGCTATCAAGAATATCGGGATCGCTCCGCTCCTCAATGCGATCGTCGATTTCCTACCTTCGCCGATGGACCGGGCGTCGAGAACCCCGTTGGAAGGCCTGCGTCCTGATACAAGCGAGGCCGTGAGTCGCCGCGCCGTTCAAGAAGACCCATTTTCCGGAGTCGTCTTCAAGACACTGATAGACCCCTTTGTCGGACGACTGTCTTATCTGCGGGTCTTGTCGGGAGTCCTTCATGCAGACTCGACGGTCTTCAACAGTTCTCGTGGCAGCAAAGAGAAAAGCGGGCATCTCTATACATTGTTGGGGAAGAAACATACGGCCGTGTCTTCCGCCGGCGCAGGGGAGATCGTGGCCATTGGAAAACTCAAAGATACGCAAACCGGCGACACGCTCTGTGACGAACATGCTCCCATCTGTTATCCGAAGACGGTACTTCCGCGGCCTGTGCTGTCCTTTGCGATCGAGCCGAAGTCCAACGCCGATATAGAGAAAATCAGTCTCGGGCTGCATAAGTTGATAGAAGAAGATCCGACGCTCGAATTTTCTCGGCATGCCGACACGAAGGAAATAGTTTTAAGCGGGATGGGCCAGTTGCACATCGATCTTGCGCTCGAAAAATTGCGCCGTAAATACGGTGCGGAAGTGGTGCTGCATATGCCGAAGATTCCGTACCGCGAAACCATTCGCACCACGGCACAGGCGCAGGGAAAATATAAGAAGCAAACCGGCGGGCACGGCCAGTACGGTGATTGCTGGTTGGAGCTCGCGCCTCTGCCGCGCGGGGAGGGATTTAAGTTTGAGAACAAGGTGGTCGGCGGGGCCATTCCACGCAACTTTATTCCGGCGGTGGAGAAGGGAGTGGTCGAAGCCATGCATCGCGGGAGCTTGGCGGGGTTTCCTGTCGTCGATTGCCGGGTTGCTGTGTACGATGGCTCGTACCATACGGTCGATTCATCTGAGATGGCGTTTAAGGTCGCCGGGTCGATGGGGTTCAAGAGCGCTTTGGAGGCGGCCCATGCCGTTCTGTTAGAGCCGATCATGACGGTGGAGGTTGACGCGCCGGCGGATCACATCGGAGGTGTGATCGGGGACTTGAATGCGCGCCGAGGGCGGATTCTCCACGTGGAGGCGAAAGACCGGATGGAGCAGATCACGGCCCTTGTTCCAATGGCGGAGCTGCTCACGTATGCCACGACACTGAACTCGCTCACGGCAGGACGTGGTAGTTATGCGATGGAATTCGCGCGGTACGACGAAGTGCCACGCGAGCTTGCGGTTCGAATCATTGAAGCGCACAAGGTGGAGACTCACGCGGCGGCGCATTGAACCAACCGTTGGTCTATTTGGTTTGTTTTGGTTATCTGGTTCATTTGGCTCAACTGGTTAGTTCCGTTCAACCAAAAAACCAGACAAACCAAATAGACCAAACAAACCGGGCTAGTCGGTCGATTTGAGCACCACATAGAAAGCGCGGCTTTCTCTCAGCACGCGGAGGAGAAGGGTTTCACCTCGTCGGACCTTGGAGAGCGCGCTGCTGAATTCACCGACCGATCCCACATCGACACGGTTTACTTCCTTGATGAGATCGCCCTCGTGAAGGCCTTCCGATTGGGCGAGGCTTCCAGGCTCCACTTTGCTGATGAGTACGCCCCGGCTTTCCCGCAGCTTGAATTTATCGGCGAGGCCCGGCGTCAGATCTTGCACATCGAGGCCTAGCTTGACTTCAGTGCGTGCCTGGGGGAGCGAGGCTATTACGGCCTGGTCTCGACGTTCTATGAGGGCGACGTCCAGCACCAGGCGTTGCTGATCGCGGACGATCTCAACTTTTGTCGTCGAGCCCGGGAGCAATCCCGCCACGACGCGAGAAAGCCGGTTCGGTGTGTCGATCACGGTGCCGTCGATACGGGTCACGATGTCGCCGGGTTTGATGCCGGCTGCCGCAGCCGGGTCCTTCTCGAAGACTTCGTTAACCAGCACCCCTTCGCCTTCGTTGACGCCGAACTTGCGTGCCAACTCCACTGTGAGCGGTTGGATGCCGATGCCCAGCCAACCTCGTGTCACCCGTCCCTGTGTCAGCAATTGCTGAATCACTTGCGTGGCCATGTTGGAGGGAATCGCAAAACCGATCCCTTGGGCGAAGTTAATGATGGCGGTATTGATGCCAATGATCTCGCCGCGCAGGTTGAAGAGCGGCCCGCCCGAGTTACCGGGATTGATCGACGCGTCCGTCTGAATGAAATTTTCGTAGCGCGAGAGATTGATGTTCTCCCGGCCGATCCCGCTGACTACGCCGAGCGTGACCGTCCGATCGAGTCCGAAAGGATTCCCCACGGCGAGCACCCATTGGCCGACGCGGACGGCCGATGAATCCCCGAATCTCGCGCTCGGGAGGGGATGATCGGCGGTCACCTTGAGGACGGCTAAGTCTGTATCCAGATCCTTACCGACGACCTGCGCGATCAGCTTGGACTTGTCGGAAAAGCGGACCTCAATTTCCGTCGCGTCGCCAATGACATGGTTGTTCGTGATGATGTGTCCATCAGGATCGATGATGACGCCGGACCCTGATCCTGAGGCATTGGGGGCCCGCTCTTGAGGCAGTTCACGCCCTCGTGCTGATCCTGTCAGGGGAATGAGATTTACAACGGAGGGTTTTGCCGATTCGGCCAGATCGGTGATGACAGTTTGCATCTCTTCCAGCAGGCGAAGGGCCGGCGAGTCGCTGGATTGTGGTGCAGCGGACTCAGCGGCGGCGGCCGAGTGGATCTCGAGCCAGGCCAAGAACGCAAGGCAGATGAGAACTTGTAGCATGCGCATCACCCTGTACCCCCTTATGGCAGTGTACCTCATATTCGCGCGAGACATGCGAGACTCGCGAGAGAAGCGGGACGTGTGAGGTGGTCTGAAGGCTGAAGTATTCGGAACTTCGAACCCCGACCTTCAGCCTTCGGGCTTCAGCCTTCGGACCGCGCCTGTCGCGCGCGTCTTGCCTGTCTCCGCTCATGACTTACACCGGCTTGGCATTCCAAGCGTGGGTAAACTCTGAGGCAACCTGCGCGAGATCTGCCTGCAGCCCGATCATGACCAAGGTATCGCCGGCGCGGAGCACAAGGGCATCGTCGGGCGGTACCAGAAACGGTCCACGAAGGACCGTGACAAGACGAACCGACGCAGGCAGCGCCACCTCAGCGAGCGTCCTCCCAATGACCTGTGATCCCTGGACGACAGGGAACCGTTCGATGGCCGCCGCGCGAAGACTCAGGTCCTGCTGCAGGGTCAGGAGTTCGTGATGGATCGTTTCCAGCTTGAGTTCGCGAATATTGCTGTCGACGCTGAGCAATGTCCGTTTAAGCTGCTGAACGCGGTCGCCGGCCTGACCGAGGACACGTTCCAATTGATCCGATGGCAGGGTTGATTCATGGCTGAATGGTGGGCGCTTGGCACAGAGCGAGGCAATCTGAAGTCCGAGTTCGCCGTGAGCCTGTTCGATCTGGCTCAGCAAGCTCGACGCCTGGCTGTGCAAACGGAGGACCTGGACCTTGCGGTTGGCACGTTCGGCAAGCGCAAGGATGGTTTCGTAGATCGCGCTGCCGGTGATCGACAGTTCCTGTTGGATACGACCGAGCAGTTCGAGGGTCATAAATGAAAAATCCCTGACGTCTGATAAGAACGATTATGTTAACTCACGTAGCAATCCACCCACAGGCACCCCCACCACCCTACCCTCGTGGCTCAAAGATTTCAACGGACCAGTTGGTATTGGTATTTCGAATCCAGGCGAGGATTACTGCAATGTGTTCAGACTGCCGGTGGCTCTGGCCAGATTCACACGCGCGGCATTCAATTGAAACAAGCCCTCGACCAGGTTTTCTCTGGCTCGGGCCACGGCGTTCAGTGCATTGGTCACCTCGAAATGGCTTGAGGCCGTAATCACGGCATAGCGCTCGCGTGCCAGTTCAAGCTCCTTGAAGGCCGACCGCATTCCGGCCTGCGCGATGCCCACTTGGTCTTTTGCGGCAGTCAGGCCGGCCAACGCGTCGTGCACTTCCATTTTCACATGGTTCACGATCGATTGGAGACGGAGCGCCTCCTGCCGCAATTGACTGCGTGATTCGGCAATCCGGCCTTCTCGCTGCCCTCCATCAAAAATTGGAACTTGGAGCAACAGCGCCATGTTGTACGTGTCGAGGCTGTTGTTCCAGCGATTCCCGATGAGGCCGTAGTCCCCTTGCGCGACCAATGACGGCAGACGTTCCCCAGTGATGGAAGAATAGGTCAGTTCCGCGGCCCGCACGCGCGTCACCTGGGCCGAGACCTCCGGGCGCTGCGTCAAGGCTTCCTCGACAGCGGCCTGAACGACTGGTGGGTCAAGCACGTCAGGGCGGAATTCATCGGTCAATGCCAGCGCGGTTTCATAGGGAAGCGCCAGTAGATTGAGGAGGTTCAGCTTGGCGCTCTCGACGGCATATTGCGAGACGGAGGCTTGCTGCCGTTCGCCGGCCAGTTGCGCGTCGAGCCGCGCAAGGTCAAGCCCGGTCGCGACGCCTGCGCGCTGCCGCTGTTTGATGAGCCCCAGCAGATCGTTCATCACTTGTTGATTGGCCTCGTGCATCTTCACCATGCCCATGGCTTTGAGGCCTTCCATATAGGTGAGAGCCACGCTGGCCATGGTGTCGAATTTTCGACTCTCGGACTCCGACTCGCTGACCTGGAGCATTTCCCGTGAGGCCCGCCAGCGCTGAATCAAGCTGACGCTCAGGAGATTTTGCGACGCGCTGACCCGCACATCGAAAATGCTGAAGGGGTCGCTCCTGACAGGACTGAGCCCGAAGGTCCCCAGAAACAGGGTTTGCCTGGTCTGCCGGACGTTCGATGAGAAATTGGGGAGCATGGCCCCCAATTGTGTTTGCACTTGGCCACGGGCCGCTTCGATGCGCTCCTTATAGAGGAGCACATCGGGGTTGTTGTCGACCGCCGCCGCCAACGCACCCCGTAGCGTGAGCGCCAGTGTCGTCGGAGGGGGCGCTGTTGTCTGCTGAGCAGTCTCTTCCCTAGCCAAGCTCACACCAGCCAGGCCAGGATGGAGGGTGCCCATAAGGGCCAATCCCATCAACACGTGTCTCCATCGATTCAGCCCCATTCAGCAAGTCCCTTCACAACGCTCGGGTAAGATTGTCTATCTGGTTTTTCTGGTTTATTTTGTTTATCTGGTTCATCTGGTTAGTTTCGTTCAACCAAATAGACAAGACAAACCAAATAGATCGCTATCGCTCCCTGAGGCTTTCCTTGACTGATTTAAGTAAGGGGCTCAGGAGGTATTCGATCATGCGGCGCTGGCCGGTCTTGACCTCGACTGTGACCGCCATGCCTGGTGATAGATTGACCTGCCTCCCCTCCACTTGGATGGTGGACCGGTCCATGCTGACCCTGGTGGGATAGACCAGCCCGACCTTCTCAATCGGCGCGGCATCGTCGGACACACTCAGCACTTTGCCGGGAATGGTGCCGTAGAGGGTGAAGGGAAACGTCTCGACCTTGATCTCGACGATCTGGCCGTTTTTCACAAACCCCACATCTTTATTTTCGACCTGCGCCTCGACCTCCACCGGGTGATCCTGTGGGACCACAATGAGCAGCTCCTGCGCCGGCGTGACGACCCCTCCCACCGTATGGACGGCCAATTGCTGCACCACTCCGTCGATTGGAGCCGTCAGCCGTTGAAAGTCCGCCTTCTGTCCCGCTTTGGTCACCTCCTGCACCAGCGACGCCACCTTGATCTCGGTCGTCGAGAGTTCCACCTGTTTGGTTTGCTGGAACTCAGACAGGAGAACCCAATAGTTTTTTTCGGCTTCCGCCAGCGCGGCGTGATCTTGCATGAACTTCTTGCGCTGCCCGGCCAATTCCTGCGTCTTGTCGATCCGCTGCCCCTCGGCCTGCAGGAAATCCATCTTCGTGACCGCCTCATCGGCGAGGAGTTTCTTATAGGCGTTCGCCCGTTCAGCCTCCATGGGGACCGTCGCTTCCAGTCGCCGAATATTCTCTCGCGTCTGAGCGAGCCCCGCCTTGCGCTGGTCGATCAGATATTGCGCCGAGGCGACTCGGGCCTCATACTCAGCCAGCTGATCCCTCAGGACTTGTCCTTGCAGCAGCACGTATTGAGGGTCCCCATCAGGAGGGGCCTCGAAGGTTGGACTGCCCGCAATGAGCGCGCGGAGCCGCGCCGCCTCGACCTTGGCAGCCCGATATTCGTTGGCAGCCCGATCGTGATCGGCCCGGTTCAGCGTCGGATCTAGCTCGATCAGCACGTCGCCCTGCTTGACCAGCTGCCCATTCTCCACATGGATCGCGGTAATCACACCAGCTTCATACGGTTGAATCACCTTTGAATAGCCGCTCGGAATGATCTTGCCCCGCGCCGTCGCGACAATATCGATCCACCCGAATGACGCCCAGAGCACCCCAGCGGTGAAGACCGCCAGAATAGTCCAGAGGATCGCGCGGCCAATGGGCGAAGGCGGAGCCTGCTGAATTTCCAGCACCGCCGGTAGGAATTCGGTCGCACGCCTCGTCGGCGCCGTGCCGAGCGCGCGATCGTGCTCGGCCTGCCAAGACGCCCGCCAAACCGACCAATGTCGTGAAACAATTCCAAAGGCCATCAGAATTCCCTACCTCGTGACTCGTCGTTCGTAAATCATGAGCGAGACAGGCGCGGTCCGAAGGCGGAAGGTCGGGGTTCGCAGTTCCGAAAACCTCGAACCGTCGTCCGTCCCGCCTCTCTTGCTTACCCGCTTTTCTTATCCGCCTCTAACCCAGAACTCAGAACTTCTTTGCCCGTCCCGTTCTTCCCGCAAGTCTCGTTCCAATTCAGATAATTCACCATTAAATATTTATAATTCGATATTAAACCTGCCCAACTCATCATTAAATATTTTACATTTAATATTCATAATTAAACATTCAACATTACAAATTTATTCCACCACTCCTTCATCCTCTCGCCATCCGCCATTCGCGAATTCATCATTCACCATTCATAATTCATCATTCAACATTTCCCCGTTCCCCCCTCCCCCGTTTCACACGGCACCGCCGCAGAGCCATCCTGATGCGAATGCAGCCGCGCATAGAACCCCTTTGCGCGCAGCAACTCCTCGTGTGAGCCTTGCTCGACAATCTCACCCTTTTCCACCACGTAAATCTGATGCGCCGGCCGCACTGTGCTCAGTCGATGGGCGATAATAAACACTGTCCGCCCTCTGCTGATTTGCGCCATATTCTGCTGAATGATCGCTTCGGATTCATAGTCCAACGCGCTCGTGGCTTCATCGAAGATCAGAATGCGCGGGTTCGCAACTAACGCTCGGGCAATCGCGATCCGCTGGCGTTGCCCACCGGACAGCGAGCAGCCATGCTCCCCCACCATCGTGTCGTAGCCTTCCGGCAATTCCAGAATGAATTCGTGCGCCCCAGCCAGCTTGGCCGCCTGGATCACCTGCTCCATCGCCAACCCCGGATCGGTCAGCGCAATGTTATCGCGCACGGAGCGATTGAAGAGAAAGTTTTCTTGGAGCACCACCCCCACCTGCATGCGGAGCCAGGCCGGGTCCACCTGCGCGAGGTCCACGCCGTCCACGAGAATACGCCCGCGCTCCGGCACATAGAGCCGTTGAATCAACTTGGCCATGGTACTCTTGCCGGACCCGGACCGCCCGACAAGCCCAATCACCTGGCCGGGCGCCACAGTGAACGACACCTTATGCAGCACCTCGGAGCCGTCGGGACGATAGCGAAACGTCACATCTTCAAACACCACCTGCCCGGCCACTTGCGGCAGTGTCGTGCGATTCGGACTGTAGGCAGGCTCCGGCTGCGTATTCAGGATATCCCCCAACCGCTGCACAGAGATGCTGACTTGTTGAAACTCCTGCCACAGATTCACAAGCCGCAACAACGGTCCCGTCACTTGTGCCGAGAGCATAGTGAAGGCAATCAATTGCCCGACGGTCAGATCCCCGTCGATGACCCGATAGGCCCCCACCCACAGCACGGCCACGGTGGTGACCTTTTGAATGCAGGTGGCCGTCTGACTGGCGACCGTCGTCACACTCATGGCGCGAAAACTGGCCCGGACGTAGCCGGCCAACTGTTCTTCCCACTTCCGTAACAAGGGCGGCTCCACCGCCAGAGCCTTCACCGTCTGAATCCCGCTGATCGCCTCCACCAGGAACGACTGGTTTTCCGCGCCACGGTTGAATTTCTCATGCAGCCTGGCTCGGATTGCCGGCGTGATGACGACAGACAACAAGGCATAGAGCGGCAACGAGCCCATCACGACGAGCGTGAGGATGGGGCTGTAGAACCACATGACGGCGAGAAATACCACCGTGAACAACAGGTCGAGCACCACCGTCACCGAATGACTCGTCAAGAACTGGCGGATATATTCCAGTTCACGAACCCGGGCCACCGTGTCCCCCACCCGTCTCGCTTCGAAATAGGCCAATGGGAGCGCCAGGATATGGCGAAATAGCTGTGCGCCGAGCCCGACATCGATCCGGTTCGTCGTATGAGAAAAGAGATAGGTCCGTAGCCCACCCAAGATCGAATCGAATAGAGCCAGGGCAATCATGCCGACCGCCAACACATAGAGCGTGGTGAACCCCTTATGAACGAGCACCTTGTCGATGACGACCTGGGTGAACAGCGGCGTCAGCAGGGCAAAGAGCTGCAAGAAGAACGACGCGACCAGCACCTCGCCCAGAAACGTGCGGTACTTGACGATCGCTGGGATGAACCAGGTGAAATCGAATTTCAGGTCTTTGAGACGTAGGTTGGCCCGCTTGGTGAAGAGCATGAGCTGCCCGCTCCAGGCCGATTCGAACTGCTCGCGAGAGAGCACGAGCGGACGCGATTCAACAGGATCCTGAATGAGAACCTTCTCCCCTTCGAGCTTCGCGAGCACGACATAGCTCCCATCCGCTCGCTTCGCCAGAGCTGGAAGCGGAATCCCATCGAGCTTGTTCCAGTTGGCGGTCAGAACGCCGGCCTTCAGGCCAAGGTGTTTGGCGGCACGGAGAAGATCAGTATCAGAAAGGACTTGGCCGGACTGTGCAAACTGATGGCGCAGCTGCGAACCATCCGCCGGTAGGTCGTAGAACCGGGCCAGGATCAACAGACAGATCAGACCGGTATCAGTGGGTGGCACCAGAGCATCTGCGGTTTCAACGTGAGCCTCCGCGCGAACCTGTCCGGAAGAGTCTCGCATCAGATTCCTATATCGGCCTGGCGGAGGAATAAACGAGAACCTTGCTGGCAGACCCTCATTTGGGCTGTTTTAGTAAGAGATCGATCTCGCATATCGAGGAGGTATATCATGGGCGCCATTTCGCTGAAACTACCAGAGGACGTCCCGGAGACCAGTCGTCGCTGTTGCGAATACCCTCCATCTGTCCAGGGCCGCATATATCCGCCGAGCGATCGAGCGTATGAATCGACAGACGCAGGCGTTACTCCGGGCAAGACGCTTGGCCGAGGTCTCGAAGAAAGTGCGCAAAGAAAGCATGCGCGTCAACCGTGAATTCGCCGCCATCGGGTGAGAGCTTCTCCCACGATGTGCCTCTACGCTCAACCTTGACACAAGAGCACCCTTTCGATAGGGTTACGCTGGAAGAAACGAGCATGCCCATGAACCTGACAACCACCCAACTCACCTATCATGATTACCTGCTTCTTCCAGATGATGGGAGACGTTATGAAATCATCGAGGGAGACCTGTGTTTGACCCCTGCGCCGGTCACCAGACATCAAATCATCGTCGGCAGACTACTCCATGTACTGTTGTCCTACCTCGAAACCCATCCCGTTGGCACCGTACTCACGGCGCCGTGCGACGTAGTGCTCAGCAACACCGACATCGTTCAGCCGGACGTGCTGTATGTACAGAACAACAGCAAGGCACAGGTCACCGAACAAAACGTTCAAGGACCGCCTGACATGGTCGTTGAGGTCCTGTCACCCGGCACAGCCGCCCGCGATCGCAACCTCAAGCGCAAGCGGTACGAATACTTCGGCGTGCAAGAGTACTGGCTCGTGGACCCTGACCTCAACACGTTTGAGATCCTCGCCTTGCACACTGGCCAGTATACGCAGGTCTGTTTCGCCACACGCCCAGCGACCTGTACCTCGGCACTACTCCCTGATCTGACTCTCGATCTCAGCCAGCTCCTGAAATAGTAGGCGTAAATTCACCCTACCTCACCCCTCACGCCTTACGCCTCACCTTTCACCCCTTATGTCCGATGCTACTGCCAACTCGCCGCCAGGATGCTCTGCACCTGCGCCGGCTGTTGATCGATCCCCTGATCCCAGGTGAGACCGGTCTGTGCGGTGAACCCGGCCATCGCTTGAATCAACTGATCGACCCGCGTGTTTACCAGGTGCTGCCCGTTGCCGGCCTGCAGATCTTCCACCTGATTGGCGGTCGGACTGGTGTACCAATTCTGAATGGTAACCTGGTCGGTCGTGCCGTGGATCGCAATCCGGAGATCGTTCACTTGGCGGCTCAGCACGAGATCCAGCGGGTTGATTGTCGCGCCGTAGAGCAACCGATCGAGATTGCCCACTGTGGCATCCGCATCTTGTACCGTGTCCTGGCCATCGCCCCGGTTGAACAGATAGGTGTCATTGCCGGTACCCCCGTTGAGCACATCGTTGCCGAGCCCCCCGCTCAACGTGTCGATGCCCGCAGCCCCCGTGAGCGTATTCACCGCACTGTTGCCCGTCAGGATGTTGTTGAGCGTGTTCCCGGTCCCGTTAATCGCGGTGGCGCCGGTGAGCGTGAGGTTCTCGACGTTCGTGCCGAGAGTGAGGGTGATGCTGCTCTGGACCGTATCCGTGCCCTCATTCGCGTTCTCCGTCACCACATCGCCCGCCGCATTGACGACATAGGTATCGTTGCCGGTCCCGCCCACCATGGTATCGTTGCCGGTCCCGCCATCGAGCGTGTCGTTGCTGGCACCACCGGTCAGGGTGTTGTTGGCACTGTTACCGGTGAGCACGTTGTCGAGCGTGTTCCCCGTGCCGTTGATCGCCGTGGCGCCCGTCAACGTGAGATTCTCCACGTTGGCCGCGAGCGTGTATGTCACGCTGCTCTGCACGAGATCCGTCCCTTCGTTCAGATTCTCCGTCACGACATCGCCCGCGTTGTCGACGACGTACGTGTCGTCGCCCGCGCCGCCGATGAGCGTATCGACACCGGTGCCGCCATCGAGGACGTTCGCTGCACTGTTGCCCGTGAGCACATTGGCCAGCGTGTTGCCCGTCCCATTGATGGCTGTCGTGCCGGTCAGCGTCAGGTTCTCCACATTCGCGGCCAAGGTGTGGGTCACGCTGCTCTGCACCGTGTCGGTCCCGGCACTCGCCGCTTCGACCACGGTATCCCCAGCCCCGATCACATAGGTGTCGTTGCCGGCACCCCCCGTCAGGACATTGGCCCCCAGATTGGTGGCGCCATTGAGGATGTTATCCAGCCCGTTGCCGGTCCCAGCGATCGTGCTCAACCCCAACAGTGTGAGATT